>Ga0196965_1001180_pt1 | contig 10659 bp, 8 predicted proteins | sample S1_20metaG_FD_148668 | JGI IMG/M metagenome (GOLD analysis project Ga0196965, IMG submission 148668) | Soil microbial communities from Anza Borrego desert, Southern California, United States - S1_20 | ecosystem: Environmental > Terrestrial > Soil > Desert | place: USA: California | collected... | reverse complement strand
GAGAGGTGGCCGCGACCTATCTCCTATCGCGCGAGGCCGCCGAGCGCATCGAGCTCGCCGAGGCCACCGTGCAGAGCCGCGAGGAGGGGCTGCGGATCGCCAGGGTGCGGCTCGACGCGGGCATCACCTCGGCCCTCGACTTCCGGCAGGCGGAGTCGCTGCTGACGCAGGCCGAGACCGAGCTGGCCGGCCTGCGCCTGGCGCGGGCGCGGAGCGAGAACACCCTCGCCGTCCTCGTCGGCGGGCCGCTCGCCGGGCCTTTGCCCGAGCCGCTGCCGCTCGCCCGGCAGGCGGGCTCGGTGACCCTGGCCGCGGGGCTCCCCTCCGAGTTGTTGCTCGCCCGGCCCGACATCCGCGCCGCCGAGGAACGGCTGCGCGCCTCCCGGGCCGACATCGGCGCCGCGCGCGCCGCCTTCTTCCCGTCGACCGGGCTGACGGGCAACCTCGGCTTCGCCTCGGCCGAGCTCGGCGACCTCGTCGGCAGCGACGGTCTGACCTGGAGCTTCGGCCCCTTCATCAGCCTTCCGATCTTCAACCGTGGCCGCCTGCGCGGCAACCTGACCGTCGCGGAGGCGCGCGAGGACGCCGCCATCGCCGACTACGAGCGCACGATCCAGACCGCGTTTCGGGAAGTCGCCGACGCGCTCGCCGGCCGCCGCTACCTGGCCGAGCAGGTCGCCGCCCAGGAGCGCGGCACGCTGGCGCAACGCCAGATCGCCGAGCTGGCGCGGATCCGCTACCGCGAAGGGGCCGTCGGCTACATCGAGGTGCTCGATGCCGAACGCAACCTTTTTGCCGCCGAACAGGCGCTGCTCCAGCTTCGCCGCGCCGAGGTGGACAACCTCGTCGCGCTTTATATCGCCCTCGGCGGCGGCGCGCTCGCGGCGCCTCAGCCGTAACGTAACCCATGATCGAAGGAAGATCCCATGAGCCAGTATCAAATCGCCCTGCTGGTCGGCAGCCTCCGCCGTGATTCGTTCAACCGCCAACTGGCCAAAGCCCTGATGGCCCTGGCGCCGCCGGAGCTTTCTTTCCAGCAGGTGCGGATCGACGACCTGCCGCTTTATAACCAGGATGACGACTCGGACCCGGCCGATACGGTCAAGCGGTTGAAGGGCGAGATCACCGCTTCCCAGGGCGTCCTCTTCGTCACGCCGGAGTACAACCGTTCGATCCCCGGCGTGTTGAAGAACGCGATCGATCACGCCTCCCGTCCCTATGGCCAGAGCGTATGGGCCGGCAAGCCCGCCGGTGTGGTTGGCGTGTCGGTCGGCGCCCCCGGTACCTCCATGGCGCAGCAGCACCTGCGCAACATCCTGGCCTACCTGGACATGCCGACGCTGGGCCAGCCCGAGGTCTTCATTCAGGTGAAGGACGGGCTGTTCGACGAGGGGGGCAATCTCGCCAACGCGGAGACCAAGGCCTTCCTGCAGGGCTGGATGGACCGCTACGTCGCCTGGGTGACGAAGCACGCCGCCTAGACCGCGATCGGCGCGGCGAGCACCTCGTCGGGGATCGCAAAGGCATCGACCAGGCCGCGCGCCAGGGGGCGCAGCTCGCAGCAGAGGACGTCGACCTGCTTGCGGACCGCGCGCGCCTTGGCCGCCTCGAGGACTCCGTGCTCGAGCAGCCACCCGGCGCCGGCTTCGATCCGGGCGAGCGCGTCGAGGGCGAGGAGCGGACGCAGGACCGCGGCGTGCTCGGCCGGCGCCGCCGCGATGGCCTCGGCGGCGCGTTCGACGATGATCCTCTCCACGTGGGCGCGTGCGGTGGCCAGGAGATGAGTCTGGCAGTCGACCATCGCCCGGGTGGGCTCCAGGCCGGAGTCGAGGCGCTTCTTGAGCCGCCGGGCGACGGTGGCGAGCAGGTGCTCCTCGCGCCAGCGCAGTGCTCCCAGATGGAACTCGGGATCGCGCAGGTGCTCCGGCGCGGTGGTCCGCGAGATGATCGGATTCAGCTCGCGCATCGCCGTGCCGGCGCGGGAGGCGACGAAGCGCATCAGGTCGACGAACCCCATGTCGCCGAACTGCTTGCGGTATTCGGAGAGGAGCCCCTTCGCCACCAGTTGGAGGAGGACGGTGTTGTCCCCTTCGAAGGTGGTGAAGACGTCGCTGTCCGCCCTGAGCGCTCCGAAGCGGTTGACCGAGAGGTAGCCCTGCCCGCCGCAAGCTTCGCGGCAGGTCTGGATGGTGTCCGTCGCGTGCCAGGTGGACAGGGCCTTGAGCCCGGCGGCGAGCCCCTCGACGCTCCGGCGTGCCGTCTCGTCCGCCTCTCCCGTGACCGCTTCCACGTAACGCGCCGCCAGGTCGCGCAGGGCGAAGTGGAGGGCGTACGTGGCGGCGAGGCGGGGGAGCAGCCGCCTCTGGTGCGCCGGATAGTCGAGGAGCAGCGTCTCGGGCTCACCCGCCGCGCCGAACTGGCGCCGGCGGTCCCCGTAGCGGACCGCGATGCACAGCGCCGACTTGGCGGCCGACAGCGCGGCCAGGGCCACGCTCACCCGTCCGCCGACCAGCGTCCCCAGCATGGTGAAGAAGCGCTTGCCGGGGCTCGCGATCGGGCTGGTGTAGGCGCCGTCCGCCGCCACCGTGGCGAAGCGGTCGAGGAGCGCCTCCCGCGGCACGCGCACGCGGTCGAAGGCGATGCGGCCGTTGTCGACGCCGTTCAAGCCGGGCTTCTCGCCACAGTCCTCGATCTGAATGCCGGGCAGGACGCCGCCGCGCTCATCGCGTAGCGGCACCAGGAAGGCATGCACGCCGTGGCGCTCGCCGGCGGTCTCCAATTGCGCGAAGACGACGGCGAGCCGGGCGTCCCGCGCCGCGCCACCGATGTAGCCCTTGCGCGCCCCCGGGGTCGGGGTGTGGATCTCGAAGGTGCCGGCCTCGGGGTCGTAGCGGGCGGCCGTTTCGAGGTCGGCGACGTTCGAGCCGTGCCCGGTCTCGGTCATGGCGAAGCTGCCGGCGAGGTCGAGGCGCGCCGCGGCGGGGAGGTAGGCGGCGTGATGGCGCTCGCTCCCGAGCTGGTAGATGCTGCCGGCGAAGAGCCCGAACTGGACGCCGAGCTTGACGAGCAGCGAGAGGTCGTGGTGGCCGAGCGTCTCGAACGCGGCGAGGAACGCCGCCGGGTCGCCGCCGCCGCCATGCTCGCGGGGAAGCCCGAGCGGGGCGACGCCCTCCGCCGCCAGCCGGCGGCACCAGGCGAGCACCTGCGCGCGGTAGGCTTCGCGGCCGAGCTCGGAGCGATAGGCGAGCTCGGGGGTCGAGAGGAGGCGGCGGACCCGCTCACGGGTGCCGCGCTGGGCGCCGTCGAGGAAGCTGGCGAGGCCAGCGGCGTCGAGCGGCGCCGCCGCGGGCGCGGGTGGCGGCGGCTGGCGCTCGCCGTCGAGTCGCCGCGCGGCCTCGGTGCCGGTCACGCCGAGAGCGGCTTCGAGATCCGCCAGGGTCTCGCGCTCCACCGGCTGGAGCGCCGCCGCCTGCCGCTCCCGGCCGGCGCGTCGCAGGCTCCCCCGCAGGGTGGCCAACTCGCCGGCCGATGGGGCAGCCCATGGATCGAGCCAGGCGCAGAGGAGGGACCGGGCCGGCGCCGGGAGCCCGTCGCCGGCCTCCACCCGGGCGCGGATGTCCGCGATCTCGGCCGGTTCGAGGTCGCCGTCGGCCCAGGCGATGTAGACGAGTGGTAGGTAGGCGGCCAGGCGCGGCTCGGCGAGAGCGGCGCGGCGGGCCTCCGCCGGAGAAGACGAGGTGCTCGGCGTCATGGCGTCGATCCTTTCGCGAGCCCGGCTCGACCGGGCGGTCACCCCCTCATGTCCCCATCATACCCGTCCCCCGTCCTGGCATCCGCCGTGCACATCCGGTCCGGCAGTCCGTCGTAGAGCAGTGGACGCCGGGCCGGAACCCCCCGGTCCCGGATCACGAGAGGGGAGCACTCGGATGGACATCCTGACCTGGATCATCGTCGGCCTCGTCGCCGGCGTCCTCGCATCGTTCGTCGTCGGCCGCGGCTATGGCCTGCTGGGCGACATCGTCATCGGCATCATCGGCGCCTTCGTGGGCGGCTGGCTGTTCCGCCAGATGGGGTGGGGCTCCCCCTTCGGAGGGCTGGTCGGCACCATCTTCGTCGCTTTCATTGGCGCCGTCGTCCTCCTCCTGCTGCTGCGGCTCATCCGCCGGGCCTGAAACGGGCGACCCTGGACCGCGGCCGCCGGGTTCTCCCCCAGATGGCGGAGCCGCTCGCCTTCAGTCCGGAGCCTCTCCATCCTGACCATGAGCCGCTCGCCTTCAGGCAGGAGGCTCATCACCCTGGACAGGGATCGTCCCACCTCGACCAGGAGCGATCCCCATGCAGCCAGGAGCGGCTCCGCTTCAGCCAGGGGCCGTTCGCCTTCAGGCTGGAGCCGTCGCCACAGATTCCGGAGCCTTCCCGACTCGGGGTGGAGCGGCTCCGCTCCAGGGTAGGACCTCTGGTGTCCAGGGTGGGACGGCTCCGCTTCGGGGTGGAGAGGCGCCTCTCCATGGTGGAGCACCTCCACCCTGAGGTTGGACAGCTTGATACCAGGGTGGGACAGCTCAGCTCCAGGGTGGAGCGGCTCCGAGATCTGCGGGAAAGGCTGCATCCCGCCGCTCCAGCACATAGACGATCTGCCGGTTGCCGTGCCACCAATAGGGGAAGGGGGGCGTGTTGACCTCTCCGAAGCGGGCGCGGATCTCGTAGCGGTCGAGGACCCTTCGGCGGAAGGCGGGACCGATGGCTTGCCGGCCCTGCTCGTTCGTGGGCTCGCCCAGGAGAACGAAGCGGGGGACGGCGCGAAGGAGGGGCGTCCGCGCCGCTTCAAGGCGCCGCGGCACGATCTTCGCCTCCAGCCGGCCGAGCTCTCCGGGGAGGAAGGCGAGCTCGCGCAGGACGAGCACGGTGTCTCCGGGGCCGGTGTAGGCAGACAGCCAGTCCACCGCCTGCTTCCGGGAGTCCTGGAAGCGCCACCTCTCCAGGGCGTAGCCGGTCACCGGCGGGCCGAAGAGCGCGGCGATCACCAGGAAGCCGGCGGCGTCCGCCCAGAGGGGCCGGGGGAGGCGCGGCCGGATTCGGACCGCCAGCAGTGCCACGCCGATGCAAAGCAGCGGCACCAGGGGGAGCAGGTTGCGGAACGGCTGGTAGCCGTAACGGGTGTAGAGCCCCAGCGCCACGAGGATGTACACCCACCAGGCACGGACGGTGCCGGAGATGTCCCGCGTAAAGGCGCCGAGGGCCAGCCCGGCGAGCCCGAGGACCAGGAACGGCCAGCCCAGCTCCGGGTGCTCGTAGGGGAGGTCCCACTCGGCCCGGTGGAACGTCTGCCGCCAGAAGGTCGAGGGAGAAGGCAGCTCCTCGTAGAAGGTCCCCTGCTGGAAGACTCCTCCCAGCACGCCGCGGGGGTTGGTGAGGAGCGGCGGGATCCCCAGGACCAGGCCGGCCACGGCTCCGACGCCGCCCAGCACCCAGAACCGGAGTCGCTCCCCCCAGCCGCTGCGGACGAAGAGGACGGTGGCCGCGAAGGAGAGGGAGACGAGCACCGCCGGGTACTTGGACGCGAAGGCCAGGCCGGCCATCGCCCCCGCCGCCAGCGCCTCGCGGCTCGGATGGGACGAGGTGCGGAGGCGGTCGGCGAAGAGCAGGCAGGCGAGGGTGAAGAAGACCGCGTAGGGGTTCACCGTGGCGATGCCGCTGCGGATCACCAGCGCCGGCACCAGGGCGGCGGCGAAGGCGGCCAGCAACCCGGCCCGGTTGCCCGCCAGCCTCCGCGCCAGCAGCCCGGTCAGCAGCACGGCCCCCACGCTGACGATCAGACAGAGGACTCGTCCGATGAGCAGCAGCTCCACCGGCTCCAGCACGTCGTAGAAATCCCCTCCGGGCGGGGTGAGGTCCTCGCGCATCGGCCGGCCGTGCTCGGCCTGGTAGACCGGGCCGTACAGGCGCGCCGCCGCGGCCACGGCGGCGAGGGGCAGCGTGGGGTAAAGATACCAGCCCGGGTCCCAGGAGCCGGAGCGGAGCATCTGCGCCACCGGGTGGAGATAGTTGCCGTCGTCCACGTAGTTCATGTAGGGGAGGGCGGCGGTGACCGCGGTGAGGCGCACGGCGGCCGCCAGGAGGAGGATGGCGATCCAGGGGAGGGGCCGGAGGGCTCGGTGCATGCGTGCGCAATCTATACCGGTCCCGTTGCTGTAACATAGGCGCCATCTCATGGAAGCCCATCGTGTGTCCGAGGAGGAGCTCCGGCTGTTCCTCCAGAGAATCTCCCGCAGCCTCGCGGAGCGGCCCGTGGACCTCGACCCCGGTACCCACCGGGAGAAGGTGGCGGCCCTCCTCCGCGCCAGCGGCGAGGCCACCCACTACGAGTTCCTGGGCGTCGAGCTGGTCGCCAGGGCGATGGAGATCTTCGAGGGCTTCGAGCGGACGGCGCGTCTCGTCCACCCGGGCCACGCGGCGCGCCTGGGCCTGGCCGGCAGGGAGGGGGTGCTGGAGGTGCTCTTCGAGCGCGCCACCCAGGCCTACCTGACGCTCAGCAACCCCGAGACCCGGAAGGCCTACGACCGCGGCCTCGACCCGAAGGCCCGCGCCACCCTGGTCGCCGCCATCGCTCCCACCCAGGACGCCTCGCGCGACCTGGCCCGGGGCTACTACCAGCGCGCCTCCTCCCTGGTCGACGCCGAGGACTATCACTTCGCCGTCGAGCTGCTGCAGCAGGCCGTCAACATCGATCCGCGGGGCGAGTACTTCGCGCTGCTGGGCAGGATCCAGGCCCGCAACCCGCAATGGCTCGAGGACGCCGCCGCCAGCCTCCAGCGCGCCATCGACCTGGGGACGCCCGACCGCTCCCTGCCGGACGCCCTCGCCGAGGTCCGCCGGCTGATCGCCACCGGCGAGGCCTCCGAGGAGGAGATGGAGATCTCCGTCGTCGAGGTGGAGGAGGAGGACGAGGCACCGCGCAAGCCGGCGCCCAAGCCCAGGACGGGGAGCAAGCGCGGCCGGGGCAAGGCGGCGGGGAAGCCGCGCGGCTAGAAAAGCCGTTACACTATCCGGCGCCGGAGAGCTCCTGACGGTCGCTCCGCACGGCCCTCGGGCCGGCGCGGGGAGGAAAGTCCGAGCTCCCACGGGTAGCATGCTCGCTAACGGCGAGGCGCGGCGACGCGACGGAAAGTGCAACAGAAAGTATACCGCCTGGCTCTTCGGAGCCCGGTAAGGGTGAAATGGTGCGGTAAGAGCGCACCGCTCCGGCGGCGACGGCGGAGGCACGGAAAACCCCATGCGGAGCAAGACCAAATAGGGGAGCGGTACGCGGGCCGCCCGTCCCGCCTCCGGTTCAGGGGCTCGTCCCCGGGGCCGGGGCCGCTTCCGGGTAGGTTGCTGGAGGCCGGCGGCAACGCCGGTCCTAGAGGAATGACCGTCCTCGGTGCTTCGGCGCCGGCGACAGAACTCGGCTTACGGAGCTCTCCGGCCCTTTGATTCGATCCGCACGCCTGCCGCCTCCCGTGGGACCCGGTGACCGGGTGGGGGTCGCCGCCCTCTCCGGGCCCGTCGATCCCGGGAGGCTCGCGGCCGGCATGGACGCCCTCCGGCGCCTGGGCTTCGAGCCGGTGCCCGCCGACAACCTCGCCTCGCGCCACGGCTTCTTCGCCGGCACTGATGCCGAGCGCCTCGCCGCCTTCCATCGCCTGGCGGCGGACCCCGACCTTCCGGCCATCCTGTTCGCCCGCGGCGGCCACGGCCTGCTCCGGCTCCTCCCCGCCATCGACTGGGACCTCCTGCGCCGCCGCCCTCGCGCCTACGTCGGCTACTCCGACCTCACGCCGCTCCTCCTCGGCATCGTCGAGCGCCTGGGGTGGGTCACCTTCCACGGGCCCCTCGTGGCGGGCGACCTCGCCCGCGGCCTCTCGGCCGACGAAGAGGCGAGTTTCCTCGGCGTCCTCGCCGGCCGCTATCCTGTCGTGGAGCCGCTCGGCCGCGTGCTGCGCGGGACGGCTTCCGGGAGGGGGGCCGCCGCCGCCGGGCCGTTCGTCGGTGGCTGCCTCAGCCTGCTGGCCGCGGTGCAAGGGACCCCCTACTTTCCGGATCTGGAGGGGGCTCTGCTGTTCTGGGAAGATATCAACGAGCCCCCCTACAAGATCGACCGGATGTTGACCCAACTAGGCCTGTCCGGTAGGCTCCGGGCCATCGAGGGGATGATCGTCGGCCATCTGGGCTGGACGGAGGCGCCGGTGACGGGAGGGGGGGCCGAGGGGGGGGCTGTCGGCACGACCGACTGGCCCGCCGTGGTCGCGGAGAGCGTCGCCGGGTTCGACTGGCCGCTCGTCTGGGGTCTCGAGAGCGGCCACCTGCGGCCCAACCATACGCTGCCCCTCGGTCTCGGCGCCCGTTTGGAGGCACGGCCGGATGCGGCGGCCGGCGAGATCGTGTTCGAAGGGTGAATCATGGCGAACCCCGTATTCAAGACCACCGGCAGCGGCGCGGCGAAGAAGAGCTCCGGCGCGAACATCATCGACCTCAAGGCGGGGGAGTACATCTTCCAGGAGGGGGATCTCGGCACGGAGATGTACATCATCCACGAGGGGAAGGTCGAGATCCTGAGCCAGGCGGCCGGCGAGGAGCAGCTCCTGGCGGTGCTCGAGAAGGGGGACTTCTTCGGCGAGATGTCGGTGCTGGAGGACATGCCCCGGGCGGCCTCGGCGCGGGCGCTCACCCACTCCGTGCTCCTGCAGATCAACGGTTCCACCTTCGATCAGATGCTGCAGGCGAACCCGGAGATCGCGGTGCGCATGATGCGCAAGCTGTCGCGCCGGCTGCGCGAGACGGACGAGCTGCTCCGCGGCCTGCAGCAGCTCCAGGGTACGGCCATCCGCTCCGCCGCCGGGGGCGCGCGTGAGCTCCCCAAGCCGATGGTTCAGGTGCCGGCCGAAGGGCCGGAGCGGCTGGTGCACGCCCCCTCGGGGATGGAGTTTCCGCTCTCCACCAGCTCGGAGACGACCATCGGCCGCAAGGACCCGGTCACCGGCATCTACCCGGACGTCGACCTCACCCCGATCGACGGCCAGCGCTCGGTCAGCCGCCGCCACTCCAAGATCTACCGGCGCGGGACCAAGTTCTTCCTCGCCGAGGAGATCGGCACCATGAACAGCACCTACCTGAACGGGGCGCGGCTCGACACCGGCGTGCCGGCCGAGCTCAAGCCTGGCGACGAGGTGCGTTGCGGTGTGGTCATCCTCCGTTTCGAGGTCCCCTAACGCCATCGGGTAGCGCTATCGGATTGGACCTCGGCGCCCCCCTCCGGCGGGTCCCGGGCGTCGGCCCGGCCCGCGCCTCGGCCCTGAGCAACGCCGGGCTCGTCACCGTCCGCGACCTCCTGTTCCACCTGCCCGTCCGCTACGAGGACCGCCGCCAGGCCCGGCGTGTGGCGGAGCTGGTTCCGGACGAGGCGACCACCGTGCGCGGGTGGCTGCGGGACGTCCGGCGCCTCCGCACCCGGCGCCGCGGGTTCTCGATTGTCCGCAGTGTGCTCGACGATGGGACCGGCCAGATCCCGGTGGTCTGGTTCAACCGTCCCTATCTGGCGGGGCAGGCGGCCGGGGAGGGCGAAGGCGAGTGGATCCTCCACGGCAAGGTGCGGGAGGGCAAGGGGGGGCCGGAGCTGCTCAACCCGAGCTGCGAGCCGGCCAGGGGGCCGGAGGCCCTGCACGCGGGGCAGATCGTGCCGGTCTACCCGTCCGCCGGATCGGTGGGACCCGCGGCGCTGCGGCGGATTCTGGACGCCGTGCTCGGCGAGGTGGACCTTCCGGCTCAGGTGCAAGAGACCCTGCCGGCGGAGCTGCTGGAGAGATACCATCTGCCCTCTCTCGGCGAGGCGCTGGAGGCGCTGCACCGGCCTGGGCCGGACGCCGACGCCGGTCTGCTCGAGCGGCGGCGCAGCCCGGCCCACCTGCGGCTGATCTTCGGCGAGCTCCTGGAGCTGCAGCTCGCCCTCGCCCTGCTGCGGCGCCGGGAACTGGCCGAGCCGCGGCGCCTGCGGTATCGGCTGGGGCGGCCGGGCGCGCGGCTCGAGAAGAGGCTCCGGGAGCTGCCGCCGTTCCCGTTGACCGCCGCCCAGGAGCGGGCGGTCCGGGAGATCCTCGCCGACCTGCGGGCGCCCCACCCCATGCTCCGCCTGCTCCAGGGGGACGTAGGGAGCGGCAAGACCGTGGTGGCGGCCCTGGCGCTGGCTGCGGCGCTGGAGAACGGCTATCAGGGAGCCTTCATGGCGCCGACGGAGATGCTGGCCGAGCAGCACTTCGCGAGCCTGGAGCGCCTGCTGGGGGGACGCTACCGGCTGGGGCTCTTCACCGGCAGCCGCCGCGACCCGGCCCTCCTCGCGGCGCTGGCGGCCGGCGAGGTCCAGCTCGCGGTGGGGACCCACGCCCTGATCCAGGATGGGGTGGCGTTCCAGCGGCTGGCCCTGGCGGTGGTGGACGAGCAGCACCGATTCGGCGTGATCCAGCGCGGGCTCCTGCGGCGCAAGGGGGAGCGGCCCGACCTGCTGGTGATAACGGCGACGCCCATCCCGCGCTCCCTCGCCCTGGCCGCCTATGGCGACCTGCCGGTCTCGGTGCTCGATGAGATGCCGCCGGGGCGGCCGCCGGTGGAGACGCGGGTGGTCCCGGC
>Ga0196965_1001179_pt1 | contig 10659 bp, 4 predicted proteins | sample S1_20metaG_FD_148668 | JGI IMG/M metagenome (GOLD analysis project Ga0196965, IMG submission 148668) | Soil microbial communities from Anza Borrego desert, Southern California, United States - S1_20 | ecosystem: Environmental > Terrestrial > Soil > Desert | place: USA: California | collected... | reverse complement strand
ACCGATCCCAAAAAAAATATGATCGGCGTTATGAGAGCGCTGTCACACCTACGAAAAAATAATGCGCTGGAGGTGCCTTTGCTTATGTTGGATATCGACCGAAGCTATTTGCACAAGATTGCAACACAGATCGGCGATACGGAGATACTCAGGCATATCACCTTCTGCGGTTATGTACCCAATGATGAACTACCAATGATTTATTCGATGGCGGATATTTTCCTCTACCCATCGTTGCGCGAAAGTTTTGGCATACCTATACTTGAAGCCATGGCATGCGGAACACCAGTAATAACAGCAAATACCTCCTCTATGCCTGAAGTAGCTGGTGATGCCGCCCTGTTTATCGATCCGTTCAATCCTGCTGATATCGCTTCAGCTATTACCAGTATGCTCCAGAATCAGTCACAACGCCATGATCTTGTTAGTAAAGGCTTTGCACGCAGTGCGATGTTTTCGTGGAAGAATAATGCGTTACAAACGCTTTCCTTGTATAAAACGGTATTGGGCGAAAAATAAAGCTTCGCTACCCCGGCCTGGCCTAACAATAGCCTCAATCACAATAACATGGCTGTTTGATTTGTCATTAAATAATAGGTTAAAAAGCAGGGAAATTTTACTTTTGTTATTCGGTTCCAACAACATGCTACCTGTTCATCGTACCTTATGCGCTTTGCTTTTTGCTTCCTGTGGTTCGGGTACTTTTGCAGCTACGCAAGAATCAGATACGAGTAAAGTAAAAGTGATTTATCTCAATGCAAAGAAAACCGTATTGCGTGAAGTTGGAACACTCCCCAAAATTCTAAAAGAAGCTTCCGGATTAACATATACCACTTCGAAGCATTTCTGGTCGCACAATGACGATGGCATTCCTGCCTTGTATTGTCTGGATAGCGTCGGAAATCAACTTAGGGCGGTACAACTAAACATCCAAAACCGTGGATGGGAGGATCTTGCCCAGGATGAATCCGGCAATGTATATATCGGCGGCTTCGGCAATAACAAAAACGATAAAAAAGAACTTCGCATTTATAAGGTGAAAGACCTTGAACGGGTTAACACGGCTGTTGTTCAACCAGAAATCATCACCTATAAATACGGTGATCAAAAAGAATTTCCACCACCACCCGGCATAAAAAACTTCGACGCCGATGCGTTCATTGCGTATCGTGGCGCGCTCTTGTTGTTCACCAAAAACAGAACCTCACCCTTCACCGGTTATTCAAAAATTTATAAGCTCTCGCAACAGCCCGGAGAACATGTTGCTGAAGTGATCGATAGCCTTTTTGTAGGTAAAGGGCCGATGATGAACAATTGGATAACCGGCGCAGCAATCAGTCCGGATCAAAAAACAATTGCGCTGTTGTTTCATAACCGGATATGGCTGATAAGGAATTTTAAGGAGAACAAAATATCAGCAGGAACAATTTACCAAATTGACCTTCATCATTATTCACATAAAGCAGGGGTTTCATTTAAGGGGAACGACACGCTTTATATTGTAGATGAGCTTGAACTCGACTTGATCGGCGGAAAACTTTATACTGTCGATCTCAAGCCTTTTATGAAACAAATTAAAGCACACTGAATTAAACACCAGGAATCGAATTATGCACTTATTCTCGGATCCACGTTGGATAGATCAGCAACTGCTCCGGTACAATAGCCTGGATGAAGTTTCAGCTGAGAAAATTGATGCAATCAAAGAACGACTACAATCGGTTGTGAGCAATGATCCATTGGTTTCTGTAATCATTGCAGCATGGAACGAAGAATTGAATATCATTAAGTGTCTCGATTCACTCTCAAAGAGTAAAACGGATATCCCCTTTGAAATCATTGTGATTAACAATAATTCAAATGATGGGACGCAGGAAGTAATTGATAAACTGGGTGTAATTTCCTATCTTCAACCTGCACAAGGTGTGGGGCCTTCACGGGAGCTGGGGCAACAGAAAGCAAAGGGTAAATACATTCTTTCTGCTGATGCAGATTGTGTGTACCCCGAACGCTGGATTGATATCATGACAAAAACACTGATGAAGACGGGGAACGTTTTTGTCTATGGACGTTTTTCATATTTAAGCGATGACAAACATCCGCGTTGGCAGTTATTCTTTTATGAATTGGTACGCGATCTCATGAGTGAGATGCGACACGTTAAACGACCTTATTTGAATACCTACGGCATCAGCCTGGGGTATATTCGTGAGCTGGGATTGCAAGTAGGTCACATCAGTAAAAACATGCGTGGCTTTGATGGCAGGTTGTGCTTCGATATTATGAAACATGGAAAAGTAGCGGTAATCCGTTCAGCCTCCGCAAAGGCATGGACAGGTACCCGCGCACTCGATCGTGATGGGAGTTTTTTTGATGCAATTGTAAAACGTGTGTTCCGGGAATTTGCAAGATTGGATGATTACTTTAAGAGGCCGCAGGATCACAACACGAAAGAATCACAGAATGCGGATTATTCAGTTAAGAACAGTGTTAAGACAATTAAGAAGAAACTGAATCCATTCCACAGCTCAAAAAAATAAAGTACTCATCTGTTTCTACAGAAGAATAACGACTTATAATGTTGAGTTAACTAAATATACTTTAGTTAATGGGATTTTATCGGTTAATATCGCTTACCCATTGAGGCTAGCGTATATTAATTGTGTATTAAAAGCCCCAAATCTGATTTTATGAAAAATGGTGTTTCCCCTAACTTTCGCATTAGCCTTGCGAACTTAAGACTCCGTTTCTGCACGGTGATCATTCTGATGACCTGGGTTCTCGCTGCATATGCACAGAATCAAACTGCGAAAGAAACGTCAAATGGTATATTTTATTATGAATATCTTCCCCCCGATTATAACAGTAATACCAATAACTATCCCATTGTATTTTTCCTTCATGGCTTAGGAGAACGTGGCGATGCTATCACCAATTTACCTAACGTAGCCAAGAATGGTCCGCCCAAGCATGTTAAGAACGGATATAAGTTTCCGTTTATTTTAATTTCTCCACAATTAAAAACAAAATACACAGGGTGGCCCAATGCTTACATTGATCAGGTCATCGAGTATTGTAAATCTTATCTTCGTATCGATCCAACGCGCATGTATCTAACCGGGCTTTCCCTTGGTGGCGGCGGCGTATGGACTTATTCGCAGGAAGTTTTATGGGGTCAGCAGTTTGCCGCTGTTGCACCTATCTGCGGAAGCACCAATAATGTAAACAAAGCATGTAGTTACGGACTAACCAATCTTCCGGTATGGGCTTTCCATGGCGATGCTGATGGTACCGTAAGTATCGGTAAAACGCGACGCATGGTAGAGGCCATCAACGCCTGCAGCCCTGCGCCGAATCCACTGGCCAAGTTTACCATTTATCCGGGTGTTGGTCACAATTCATGGGATAATGCTTACAGAACCGATAACGCCCTTCATACGCCAAACCTGTATGAGTGGATGCTCCAGTTTAGAAACCGCGGACTCTTCGTCTTTGCCGGTGGGGATCGAAGTTTCAACCTGCCTACAAATTCAACCACCATCAATGCAACGGTAACAATTGAAACCGGAACGATAACCAGTTACCAATGGACCAAAATGAAAGGTCCTCCAGGGGCTGTTATTACAAATGCCTCAACACCGAATGTTTCCATAACAAATATGGTAAAAGGTTCATACGTGATGCGATTAACCGTGGTTGCAAGTACAGGAGAAACAACCTACGACGAAATTAAAATAGAAGTAGGTGATGGAAATTCACCACCCGTTGCCGATGCCGGTTCCGACATCTCACTTACGTTGCCAACAAATGCCATCAACATAACCGGAAAAGGAACTGATGCAAATGGATCAGTCGCATCTTATGCATGGACGAAAGTAAGCGGGCCTGGTGCAAGCATGAATGGTACCACTACCACCACACTCGCGCTTACCAATCTTGTTGTGGGCACTTACGTCTTCTCCTTTACAGTAACCGATAACGAAGGCGCTACAGCAACAGATCTTGTGAACGTAATCGTCTCTCCCGCTGCTGCGAATCAACTTCCAACCGCGAATGCGGGCGCTGATCGAACTGTAAATCTTCCCACAAGTGCTATTACGCTGACAGGCGCTGGTAGCGATCCTGATGGTACCATAACCACCTACTTATGGGAAAAGGTAAATGGACCTGCCATGACAATCGGAGGTACTTCATCTGCCTCGCTGTCATTATCGAATTTAGTCGCAGGTGTTTATACCTTCCGCCTTACTGTAACTGATAATTCATCAGGTAAAGATTCTGACGATGTAACCGTCACTGTAATTGCTGCCAATCAATCACCGGTTGCAAATGCCGGAAACGACATCACCATAACATTACCCACAAACAGCACTAACCTTGAAGGATCTGCAAGTGATCCGGATGGATCGATCGCGTCTTATGAATGGATATCGGTGAGTGGCCCCGGTACGCCAACAATACTCAATGGCGCAACTGCAACGCCTTCGCTTTCTGCATTGACAGAAGGAACATACGTATTTCGATTAACAGTAACCGATGACAAAGGCTCTACCGATTTTGATGAGGTAAATGTAATCGTGAAGGCTGGTGTTGTGAATTCACCTCCAGTCGCAGATGCCGGAGGAGACCAAACCATCAATCTACCTACCAATTCCGTTACATTAAATGGTTCTGGAAGTGATGCCGATGGTACGATCACTACTTATGCGTGGTCCAAAACCAGCGGTCCATCTGTGACGATGACCAACACTAATTTACCAGTACTAACCCTCGATGATCTGTTACCTGGTATTTATGAATTTGAACTTACTGTTACAGATAATCAAGGGGCTACAAACTCCAGCCTTGCAACAATCACCGTGTTGAACACCAATCAGTCTCCCGTGGCTAACGCAGGAGCCGACATCGTGCTTACACTGCCAACGAATACAACCAATATTTCGGGATCGGGTTCTGACCCTGATGGTACTGTCACCGCGTATGAGTGGTCTCAGGTAAGTGGGCCAAATGTGGCTACCCTCGTCAATGCTACAACTTCTACACTTTCTGCAAATGATCTTGCTGTAGGGATCTATATCTTTTCACTTACTGTGACGGATGACGACGGTACAACCGGATCTGATGAAGTACAGGTTACCGTAAACGCAGTGGTGGCAAACGAGACACCGCTTGCAAGCGCGGGAGCTGATAAAAGCATAACCCTACCTGCAAATTCAGTCACCCTTGAGGGAAATGGAACTGATAACGATGGCACCATTGCAACATTTGCCTGGATACTCCTGAACGGCCCAACCTGTATCATGACTGGCGAGAATACACCGACACTTGATGTTACGTTCATGATTCCAGGATCGTACACATTCCGGCTTACCGTAACCGATGATGATGGTGCATCACATGAAGATGATGTAAATGTTACGGTTCAACCTGAAACTGTAAATCAATCTCCTGTTGCGGATGCAGGTGCAGATGCCAATCTGTCTTTGCCTACCAATACAATTTCAATTTCAGGAAATGCTAGTGATGCTGATGGTACGGTTGATAGTTACCTTTGGGAAAAAATAAGTGGCCCTGCTGCTACGCTTGCCGGAACTGCTACAGCGACACTGGAGTTAGCGGATCTTGTTGAAGGCACATACGTTTTCCAACTCACCGTTACAGATAACCTTGGTGCAACCGGAACCGATATTGTATCGGTATTTGTTAATTCTGGAAATCAGCTTCCCATCGCGAATGCAGGAAATGACATCACACTTAGCCTCCCTGCCAACACAACTCCCGTAGACGGTTCCGGTTCAGATATCGACGGAACGATTACAAGTTATGCGTGGATTCAAATTAGCGGACCATCAACAGCCACATTGAGCAATGAAGCAACAGAAGTGCTAACCGTTGCTGATCTTGTTGAAGGATCTTACGTTTTTAAACTTACGGTAACCGATAACAACGGTGGTACTGCAGAAGACGAGATGAAAGTCATCGTGAATGCCGCAAACCAGGCACCGCTTGCAGCGGCCGGTTCAGACAGAACAATCACACTTCCTACCAATCAATCTACTTTCAATGGCAGTGGAACAGATGCCGATGGAACAATCGCTTCTTACACCTGGACACAGATAAGCGGACCTTCTGCTACATTATCCAATGAAAACACAAATGCGTTATCTGTAACAGTAACAACTTCCGGTACCTACGTATTCAGATTAACGGTAACGGATAATCTTGGCGCTATCGCGGATGACGATGTTCGACTCATCGTAAATGAAGAAACGGTTAATCAACCCCCTGTCGCAAACGCAGGACCAAATAAAAATTTAACGCTTCCAATTAACACTGTATCCCTTTCCGGAAATGGATCTGATCCGGATGGAACTGTAGCGAGTTACCAGTGGACCATCGCGAGTGGACCAACAGCCCTGTTGTTGAATGCGAATACACCAAACTTGTCTGTCCGGAATATGCTTGAAGGCACTTATGTGTTCCGGTTAACGGTTACCGATAATGAAGGTGCCACGGCAACTGATGAAGCGTCAGTCACTGTTGCGCCTCAGATTATTAACCAGGTTCCGGTTGCAAATGCAGGTACAAATAAAAGTATTACGCTTCCAACGAATACAATGAACCTTACCGGATCCGGAAGTGATCCTGATGGAACAATTGCGGCCTACCTCTGGACCAAGGTAAGCGGTCCGGATGTGACCATTACAAATGGTTCTTCAGCCGTAGTTTCCCTGGCAGATTTATTAGAAGGAAATTATGTGTTCCGGTTAACCGTTACCGATGACGATGGTGCTACCAGTACGGATGACGTTGCTGTAACGGTAAATGCAGCGATTGTCAATCAGGCTCCTACCGCCAACGCAGGTCCGAACAGAAGTATAACGCTTCCGCAGAATACGCTTACCATAACAGGAACGGCATCAGATGCGGATGGATCGGTCGCAAGTTATCAATGGCATAAAATCAGTGGTCCGACTCCATCGATGGCAGGAACTATGAGTCCAACACTTGAACTTAGTAACCTCGTTGAGGGAACTTATGTATTTCGTTTAACAGTAACCGACAATGAAGGTTTAAGTACGCAGGATAATATGCAACTCGTCGTTTTGCCTGCATCGGTAAACCAAATCCCTGTAGCCAACGCAGGCCCGAATGAATCCATCACGCTTCCTTTGAATAGTATAACCCTTTTTGGATCCGGAAGTGATGCTGATGGTGGCATCATTACCTATCAATGGTCTGTGATCAGCGGAACACCGGTTACGCTTGCAAACGAAACAACACCCACCGTTTCCTTAACGGATCTTGTGGCAGGCAATTACATCCTCCGCTTAACAGTAACGGATGATGTAGGTGCAACCGATACGGATGATGTACTTATTGTGGTAAATCCGGAAACCACCAATCAGCTGCCTGTAGCAAATGCGGGTAGTAATCAAACAATCAGTTTACCGACAACGATCGCCACCCTGACCGGCTCCGGAAGCGATAACGATGGTACGATTGTCTCCTACAACTGGTTGAAAGTATCGGGCCCTTCTGTAACATTAGGTGCTACCAATCTAAGTTCACTTGCTTTATCGAATCTTGTTGAAGGTGTTTACGTTTTCAGACTCACAGTTGAAGACAATGCAGGTGCAACAGACACAGACAACGTCTCCGTGACGGTATTACCAGAAACAACAAATGCCGCCCCCGTCGTAGATGCGGGTAATAACATTACATTACTTGAACCTGCAAGCACTGCAAACCTTGATGGTAACGCATCAGATACAGATGGTACCATTACTCTGATTGCCTGGACACAAGTACAGGGGCCTGTTGTGACGATCACGAATCCAAATTCATTTTTTGCACAAGTATCCGGATTAACGGTGGGAACATACAGGTTCAGACTTACCGTAACAGATGATGAGTCAGCAACTGCTTTTGATGATGTCATTGTTACCGTGAATCCAGTCAATACAAACCAGGCTCCTGTTGCAAATGCAGGTGCGAATCAAACCATTAAATTACCTCTGAATGCAATCACGTTAAATGGATCTGGAACCGATACAGATGGAACCATTGCTTCTTTTACATGGCTGAAACTAAGTGGACCTGCAGGAACAATAAATGGTGAAAATACTGCGGATCTGGCGCTAACAAACTTAAACAGCGGGACCTATCAATTCCAGCTTATTGTAGCCGATGATGACGGCGCCTCCCATTCCGATTTTGTTACTGTAACGGTACTTCCGGAAGATCAAAATGAAGCGCCTTCTGTAAACGCAGGTGCTGACGTTTATCTTGAACTTCCTGAAAATGCTGTTACGCTTACTGGCACAGCCAGTGATGATGACGCCGTAACGGATATACTATGGGAAAAAGTGAGTGGGCCTGCTGTTACAATGAATGGAAGCACTACTCTTTCACTCGAATTGACTGATCTGCTCGAAGGGTATTATACTTTCAGACTAACTGTCTCTGACGCCGAAGGTGTCACCAATGCTGATGAAGTAACCGTAAACGTATTCCCGGAAATTGTTATTCCTGAAAATCCTGTTGTAGATGCTGGCGAAGATATTCATGTACAACTTCCACAAACCGAGGTATTGATTGTTGCTGAAGCAGAATCTGCTGAAGGATTGATTGTGAATTATACTTGGCAGCAACTTGCCGGACCTCCGGTAATTTTTAACCGCACGGACACTGCGGTGGCCGTAATCAGTAATCCGTTACCAGGAACATACTCCTTTGTAATCACCGTAACGGATGCCGGCGGAAGAACCGCGTCGGATGAAGTCAACATCATTGTATTGGAAGAGATCCAAAGGGTAACAGCACATAATTTGTTCTCTCCTGATAACAAAGGAGATGTCGCTACAGAAACATGGATTATTGAAAACTCAGACATGCTCGATGGATGTGAAATAACCGTTTACAACAGGCAAGGCCAGAAAGTGTACCAATCCATCGGTTATCCGATTCCGTGGGATGGTACTTTTGGAAACAAGCCTGTTCCGGATGGTGCTTATTTCTACATCATTACATGTAACGGACAAAAAACTCAGTCAGGAAGTGTAACTATTGCAAGGTTAAAGTAATGAAGTTTAAAACTATACCCGTATTTCTACTCTTGTTGTTTTCGCTCACAGTCGTTACGCACGCGCAGCAACAACTTGTTTACAATCATTACTTCATTAACCCGGCCTTGTACAATCCTTCGTTTATTGCGCCGGATGGATACAGTGCCTTGTATTTGAATTACAGAAAACAGTGGGCCGGCATTAAAGGTGCACCTACAACGGGTACACTTAATCTCCACCTCCCCTTCAACCACAAAGCTGGTATTGCTTTAACTGCTTACCAGGATGAAGCTGGTTTACTAACCACCTCATCCGGAATGATCAGCTTTGCATACCAGGTTTATTTTGGAAAACGAATTACAGATCTAAATAAACTCAGTTTTGGTCTTGCTGCAGGTGTTACCAACTCCCGCATCAAAGCGGATGAAGCTACGGATATCAATGACCCGGTGGTGGCAAACAATACATCTTCCCTCGACGGTCAGGTCGGTATCCATTACCAGTACAACAAACTCAAGGTTGCCTTTGCGATACCGCGCATATTCGAGGGATACACAGCTTCCGAAAAAAGCTTTAACAGTAAAGGAATAGCGCAGATCAATAACACACTGAGTTCAATCAGTTATAATTTTTCATTGAGTCACCGGTTCTCCTTCGAACCATTCTTTGTGTACCGGACTTTTGAAAACCAGGATCCGCAATTTGAAGCGCTGGGTTCTTTCAAGATCGATCAATTGCTTTGGTTTGGTGGATCTTATCGCCAGGATTATGGTGCTGCCGCATTTTTTGGATTGAACATCAAAGAAAAGATACGGTTGGGTTACGCGTACGAATTTGCGACAGATCAAACCGACAGAATGGGTGACGGTTCACACGAAGTTCAACTTATTCTCCGGCTGGGCAAAAAACAATTCAGCCGTCCGCAAATTGTGGAACAGGAACCAGCGAATAGCGCTCCTGAAGCAGTCGCACAAGCAAACGCATTGAAGGAAGAACTTAACACGGAACAGGACGAAGAAGTACTTGAAATACCTAAGGATGATGCCGTAGCACAACCCGATTTGATTGAAGTTCAATCTGAACAACCTGTTGTTGAAGAATCGCATCAAATACAATCAGAAACTGTTGAGGCCGATGCTCTTCAGCCAACAGTTGCCGACACGCAGGAGGAACCGGCTGAAATTGATCTTACTCAAAAGACCGAAGTAACAAAGTTAAACGGCGAAGGATTAGCGGCAGGTCACTATGTAGTCGTAGGCGCTTTCGCTTCCGTTGAGAATGCAAAAAAATATTCCGCTACCTTAAAGAGATCTGGTTATCCTGCAAGTGTAGCCTATCATCCTGAAAAAGGTTATTACATCGTTCATATGATCAATGCGGCTACTATTGAAGAAGCGCGCGGATTAAGAGACATGTACCGCCGGATGTCACGCTACTCGTTCCGCGACACCTGGATTTTGAGTATTGATTGATTGCGTCGTTGAATGAGTTTTACGATAAGCTGCAGGCTGCAAGGGCCCGAGTTGAGCCTGATAAGTTTTTGAAAGAGCCACGAGTTCCGAGCTTCGAGCCGCGAGTTTGTTTTGGTGGT
>Ga0196965_1001178_pt1 | contig 10659 bp, 8 predicted proteins | sample S1_20metaG_FD_148668 | JGI IMG/M metagenome (GOLD analysis project Ga0196965, IMG submission 148668) | Soil microbial communities from Anza Borrego desert, Southern California, United States - S1_20 | ecosystem: Environmental > Terrestrial > Soil > Desert | place: USA: California | collected... | reverse complement strand
CACCGGCGGCTCGTCGCCGACGTCGCCGTCCTCGGTCGCGGCGTGCCGGTGCACCACCTCATGCCCGACGGCCGGCTCACCCCGCACGCCCCGTCGGCCGGCGCGGTGCTCGGCCCCGACGGCCTCGTCCACTGGCCGGCCCGGCCCCCGGGCTGACGCGCACAGGACGGCGTCGTGCGGCTGTCCGGCCTCTTCGGCGGCGCAGCCGCACGACGATCGACCCGGATCAGCGATCCGGGGCCAGCCGGGTTCCGCAGTCGCAGCAGCCGCTGCCCCGGGCGCTGCCCGCGTGGGAGCAGGCCGGCCCCTGCAGAGCGCGCGTGGCGCGCGGGGGGATCCGCGGCAGGCCCGCGAAGCGGGTGGCGTCGGCGCGGCCGGCGGACCCGGACGCCGGCGCAGGAGCCGGACAGAACGATCGACGAGGAACGTGCCTCGGCGGCGAGCACCAGGGCTCCCCCGGCAGCGGGGAACAGCGGCGTCGACGAGCCGCTGTGCTGCGACGACGTGCCCCTGCTCGCTGGCGAACCAGCCCGTGCAGGAGCTCGTGACCTGGATGGGGGCCGACCCACGCCACTGGCTGGTTCGCGTCGGGTACTGGACGCAGCCCTCCCACTCGATCCCGACGAGGACGACCGACTTCTCCGCGTCGCCGACCGAGGAGGTCCCGGTCTCCGATCCGGCGGCGAGGTCGGTGCCCGGCACGGCGAGCAGGTTGGCGCCGCCCGCCGCCGCGCCGGGGACGGCGGTGGTGATCGAGCGCCCGGCGGGTGGTGGGCATGGCGGGTGTCCTCTCAGGCGGGTGGTCGTCGAGTCCGACACGACGAGCGTCGGGCGCACCGGCACTCCCCTCCAGGACCCCGGGGGTGGGCATCGACCCACCCCCGAAGGGCGCGACCTCCCACCCTCCGGAGGACGGCGCAGGCGACCGGCGCGGCCGCCGTCGTCGCCGGACGGAAGCCGCCGCATCATGTGCGGATGTCTGACGGGGCGCTGAGCTGCCCACTCCTGCGCTATGCCGGACGCCGACGGCCGGCCGGCCGAGTTCCTGCTGACCGGTGCGGTGCCACGGCTGACCGTGGGGCGGTCACCGGAGAACGACCTCGCCCTGACGTGGGACGCGGAGGTCTCCCGCCTGCACGCCGTGCTCGAGTGGATCGGCGGTGCCTGGACCATCACCGACGACGGCCTCAGCCGGAACGGCACGTACGTCAACGGCGAGCGGCTCACCGGCCGGCGGCGGCTGGGCGCCGGCGACGGCATCCGGGTGGGCGGGACGCTCCTGTCCTTCCGCGAGTACGCACCCCGCCGGGGCCAGTCGACGAGGGTGTCGGTCGCCGACATGCCGCGGCTGGGCTCGCTGACCGAGTCGCAGCGCGCGGTCCTGCTGGCGCTGTGCCGGCCGTTCACGCACGGTGGCGTCTACGCGACGCCGACGACCAACCAGCTGATCGGCGCCGAGCTGTTCCTCGGCGAGGACGCCGTCAAGACACACCTCCGGGCACTGTTCGCCAAGTTCGGCGTCGAGGACCTGCCGCACAACCAGAAGCGCCTGCGCCTCGTCCAGAGAGCACTGCAGAGCGGCGTGGTGCGGGACCGCGACCTGTAGCGCCGACCCGGACCCGGACAGGGGCTCACCCCGACGCACTCGCGCGTCGGGGTGAGCCAGCAGGAGCTGGTCGGCTGTCAGGCCGGCCGGTACGAGCACCCCACGTTGGTCCCGGACAACGCGATGCCGTTGTAGAACGCGCAGGGGTCGGTCACGATCCCGCCGTTCGCGTTCACCGTGTCGATGACGTCGTAGATGCTCGTCCCGAGCGGCTCGCTCTGGATGACCAGGGTCAGGCCTGGCGAGAACGTCGGCTGGGCGGCGAAGACGGCCGGGTCGTGGACCCAGCTGTCCACGACCCGGTCCTCGTTCGGGTCGTGTCCCCGGAGGTCCGCGTAGCCGTCGCCGTTGTTGTCGTTGCCGTAGGCGTCGGGCGGGTGGTCCTCGTCGGCGTCGTACAGCCACAGGAGCGCCCCGTCGACCGTGATCACGTTCTGGTCGACGTGCCCGTTCTTCGGTGACACGTCCGCCGCGTACGGGTCCAGCCGTTCGTCGCGGTCAACGTCGTACATGGTGAACGTCTCGGCCGCGCTGGCGGCCGGGAGGGCGACCAGGGACAGGGTCACGGCGGCCGTGACGGTCGCGGCGGAGCGGAGCACCTGACGGGTGGTGTGGTCCATGACGGTGGTCCCTTCGTGAGGAGCGGCGGGAAGCTCCCCGATGGGACGAGCGTCGGGCGTGCGGACCACCCCCTCCAGCGCTCCTGGGGTGCTGATCTGCCCACCCTGGACTCACCCGGGATCCACCCCGGGGGTGCGGGCCGGCTCAGCGCGGCTGCCCGGAGCGCGCCACGGACCGCGCCAGCGCCCATGCGGTCACGGCGAGGAAGACCGCCGCCTGGGCGGCGAGCATCCCCATGTCCAGCCCCCAGCGCGATGCGGTGGGCGTGAACAACGGGTCCAGCTGCGGGCCGGACAGGGGCTGCAGTTCGGCCGTCGAGGCCATCGCGGCGTAGCCGGCACGGGCCGGCAGCAGCCAGGAGAACTGCTCCAGGCCGGCCCGGTCGGCCAACGGGAACAGCCCGCCGCACAGCACCAGCTGACCCATGACCAGCGCGACCAGCGCCGGCATGGTCTGGTCGGTGGACCGCGCCAGCGCCGAGACCGCCAACGCGGCGATGGCCATCGTCACGCCCACCGCGGCCGCCGCGGCGGCGATCTCCCAACGGCCCCAGGGCAGCACCCGCGGATCGTCGGGGCCCGGCAACCCGAGGAGGGCCAGCAGGGTGAACACCACCGACTGGGCCGCGACAGCCCCGCCCAGGACGACGACCTTGCTGGCCAGATAGGCAGCCGGTGAGAGACCCACGGCGTGCTCGCGGCGGTAGATGGGCCGTTCGGCGACGAACTCGCGGACCGCGAGCGCCGCCCCCATCAGGGCCGCGCCCACCACCAGCACGATGATCCGCTGCTGCGCCTCGGCGGGATCCCCGCCGGCCGCGCGCACCGACAGCCCCGCCTCACCGGGGAAGGCGTGCGCCATGACGGCCAGCACCACCGGCATGCCGACCAGCAGGGCCAGGAACAGCCGGTCGGCCGCCACGACCGCGAGGTTGCGCCGGACGAGCGTGACCAGTTGGCGGACCGGCGCCGGCCGCATCGGCGCCGGGGCCTCGCCGGCCGGCGGCGGGGTCGACGCCACCACGGACGTCGCTCCGACGTACGCCCGGCGGACCGGCGACTCGGCGAACCGGCCGACCCATGCGGGGTCGTCGAGCGCCCGGAAGACCGCCGGGTGGTCGCGCACCCCGAAGAACGACAGCAGCTGCTCAGGTGGGCCGTAGAAGGCGACCCGGCCGCCGGTGGCCAGCAGCAGCACGCGGTCGCACTGGTCGAGGGCGAGCACGCTGTGCGTGACGACGAGGACCACCCGGCCACCGTCGGCCAGCCTTCGCAGCCCCTCCATGACCTGCCGGTCGAGTCCCGGGTCCAGGCCGGAGGTGGGCTCGTCGAGGAAGAGCAGCTGCGGTGCGGTGAGCAGCTCGAGGGCGATGGACGTGCGCTTGCGCTGACCGCCGGAGAGCGAGTCGATGCGCTGGTCGATCTGCTCGGACAGTCCTACCTCCGCCAGGACCTGACGCACCCGCTCGTCCCGTTCGGCGGCGGTGGTGTCCTGGGGCAGCCGCAGGCGGGCGGCGAAGCCGAGCGCCCGCCGGACGGTGAGCTGGCGGTGCAGGACGTCGTCCTGGGGCACCAGGCCGATCAGGTGGCGCAGGTGGTCGTACTCCTCGTACAGGTCCCTGCCATCCCACGTCACCCGTCCCATGCCAGCCGGGCGCAGGCCGGTGAGCGCGCCGAGCAGGGTCGACTTGCCGGCGCCGGAGGGACCGATGACCGCCACGAGCTGCTCCGTTCGGACCGTGAGCGAGACGTCGTCCAGGAGCCGCTTGCCGCCGCGGGTGGCCACGGCGAGGTGCCGGGCACTGAGGGTCGGCGTGCGCGGGCGGGGCAGGGTGGCCGCACGGCCGTCCCAGGTGACCGTCGTGCCGCCGACACCGATGGTGTCCCCGGCGGTGAGCACCGCCGTCCCGAGCACCCGCGTGCCGTTGAGGTGCGTCCCGTTGGAGCTGTCCAGGTCCCGGACCACGGCGGCGTCCGGCCCGACGTGGATCGCGGCGTGGCGGCGGGACACCAGCGGGTCGTCGGCGACGACGAGGTCGCAGGCGGGGTCACGGCCGATGACGACGACCCGCTCGGCAGCCGGACCGGCGTCGGCATCCTGGCCGTGCGGGTCGGCCGGGAACCGGATCAGCAGTTCCGGGCCGTCGCGCCCGCCCAGCCGTACCCGGTGCTCCCAGCCGGGCTCGAGCGGCCGCCCCGCACCGGGCGGGCCGTTCCCGGTGCCGGCCGGCACCGCCGTGCCGTCGACGCAGGTCCCGTTGCGGCTCCCGAGGTCCCGCAGCACCCAGCCCCCCTCCTCGTGCCGCAGCGCCAGGTGCGTGCGGCTGACCTGCTCGTCGGCCAGCTGCACGTCACACCGCGGGTCCCGGCCCACCACCACCGGCCGGGACCCGTCGAAGGTCCACACGCGACCGTCGGCGGACAACTGCAGGACCGTGCCGGCCCGAGGTCCGTGCGTCACGACCGGACCCTGGGCCGTCGGGAGTCCCGCTCCGGGGTCCGGCGCCGGAACGGTGCCGAGGGGTCATGACGTCGACCGGCCATGACGCAGCCTTCCTGCCTCGTCCAGCCCGGGGCCGTGCGTGCGGGACAGAACCGCCCGCCCCCGCCGCCGTCAACCACTTCCCGGTCGCCGGGCCTGCCGCGCCCGGCCGACCAGACCCTCGCCGTGCACGTCGTCACGCTGCGCCCCGGGTCCCCTCCCCGGCGTCCCCGAGGACGGCGGCCCCCTGCAGGGCCCCGCGGGCCCCACCCTGAACCGGCGAGGGACGGGGTCCTGTCACATGTGCGGGTAGCGGTGGTCGGTCGGCGGCACGAACGTCTCCTTGATCGACCGGGTGCTCGTCCAGCGCTGCAGGTTCTGCGCGGCGCCGGCCTTGTCGTTGGTGCCCGACGCCCGGCCGCCGCCGAAGGGCTGCTGGCCGACGACCGCGCCGGTGGGCTTGTCGTTGACGTAGAAGTTGCCCGCCGCGAACCGCAGGACGCGCTGCGCGTGCGCGATGGCGGCGCGGTCCTCGGCGATGACGGCGCCGGTGAGCGCGTACGGCGCCGCGGACTCCATCTGGGTGAGCACCGTGTCGTAGTCGGCGTCGTCGTAGACGTGCACCGCCAGGATCGGGCCGAAGTACTCGGTGGTGAAGACCTCGTGGCCCGGGTCGGTGCCCTCGATGACCGTCGGGCGGACGAAGAAGCCCTCGCTGTCGTCGGCCTGCCCGCCGGCCACGATCGACAGCGCGGGGTCGTCGTCGACCCGGTCGAGCACGCCGGACAGCTTCGAGAACGACTTCCGGTCGATGACCGCGCCCATGAAGTTCGAGAAGTCGGTGACGTCGCCCATCGGCAGGGACTCGGTGACGCCGACCAGGTCGTCGCGCAGCCGCGCCCACACCGACCGCGGCACGTACGCGCGCGAGGCCGCCGAGCACTTCTGGCCCTGGAACTCGAACGCGCCGCGCACCAGCGCCGTCCGCAGCACGTCGACGTCGGCCGAGGGGTGCGCGACGACGAAGTCCTTGCCGCCGGTCTCGCCGACGATGCGCGGGTAGCCGCGGTAGGAGGCGATGTTCTCCCCCACCGTGCGCCACAGGTGCTGGAAGACCGGCGTCGACCCGGTGAAGTGGATGCCGGCGAGGTCCCGGTCGGCCAGGACGACGTCGGAGACCGCGATCCCGTCGCCGGTCACCATCGTGATCACGCCCGGCGGCAGCCCGGCCTCCTCCAGCAGCCGCATCAGGAAGTGCGCGGCGAACTGCTGGGTGGGCGCGGGCTTCCAGACGACGGTGTTGCCCATGAGCGCCGGCGCGGTCGGCAGGTTGCCGGCGATCGCGGTGAAGTTGAACGGCGTGACGGCGTAGACGAACCCCTCGAGCGGCCGGTGGTCGCTGCGGTTCCACACGCCCGGCGAGGACACCGGCTGCGCGGACACGATCTCCCGGGCGAAGTGCACGTTCCAGCGCCAGAAGTCGACGAGCTCGCACGCGCTGTCGATCTCGGCCTGGTGGGCGGTCTTCGACTGGCCGAGCATCGTCGCGGCGTTGAGCGTCTGCCGCCACGGCCCGGCCAGCAGCTCGGCGGCGCGCAGGAAGACCGCGGCCCGGTCGTCGAAGGACAGGTCCTGCCACGCCGGGGCGGCCGCCTTGGCGCAGGCCACCGCCTCCTGCGCGTCGGCGTGCGTGGCGTGCGCGGCGGTGCCGAGGACGGCGGCGTGCCGGTGCGGCTGGACGACGTCGAAGCGCTCGCCGCCGCCGAGCCGGTGCTCGTCGCCGATCGTCATGGTCAGCTCGAGCGGGTCGCCGGCCAGCTCGGTGAGCCGCTGCTGCAGCGCGGCGCGCTCCGGGGTGCCGGGGGCGTAGGTGAGGACCGGCTCGTTGCGCGGCGGGGGGACGTTGGTGACGGCGTCCATGGGACTTCCCTTCAATCGGTGCTGACGAGGGAGCGCAGGAAGAAGCGCAGGTTCGCGGGACGCTCGGCCAGCCGGCGCATGAAGTAGCCGTACCAGTCGGCGCCGTAGGGCACGTAGGCGCGCACGCAGACGCCCTCGGCGGCCAGCCGGCGCTGCTCGGTGGCGCGGATGCCGTAGAGCATCTGCACCTCCCAGGAGTCCGGCGTCCGGCCCTCGTGGTCGGCCAGCCGCTGGGCCAGCGAGATCAGCCGCGGGTCGTGGCTGCCGACCATCGGGTGGCCGGGTCCGCGCATGAGGACGCCGAGGCAGCGGGCGTAGGCGGCGTCGACGTCGGCGCGGGACTGCCACGCGACCGACGGCGGCTCGTCGTAGGCGCCCTTGACCAGCCGCACCCGCGATCCGGGGACGGCGAGCGCGGCGGCGTCGTCCTCGGTGCGGTGCAGCGCGGCCTGCAGCACCGCCCCGGTGCCCGGGTGGTCGCGGCGCAGCTCGGCGAGGACGGCGAGGGTGGAGTCGACGGTGGCCGACTCCTCCATGTCGAGGGTGACCGTGGTGCCGATCGCCGACGCCGCCTCCGCGACCGGCCGGACCAGCTCCAGGGCCAGCTCGGTGCCGCCGCCGGGCAGTGCCTGGCCGAACGCCGAGAGCTTCACCGACACCTCGGCGGAGCCGCCCAGCCGCAGCGGCGCCAGCCCCTCGAGCAGCGCGAGGTAGGCGTCGCGGGAGCGCACCGCCTCGGCGCGGTCGGTCACGCCCTCGCCGAGGTGGTCGAGGGTCACCGCGATGCCCTCACCGCACAGCTGCCGGACGACGGCCAGCGCCCCGTCGAGGGTCTCGCCGGCGACGAACCGGTCGACCACCCGCCGGGTGGCCGGGGTGCCGGTGACCAGCCGGCGCAGCTCCGGGCGCCGCGAGGCACCGAGCAGCAGGGCCTTCTGCGAGAGCACGCGCCACCTCCACCACCGGGGGACCTGACTCCTCCGACGCTAGGCAGCCGGAGCCCCCGGGGCCAGCGACAGACGTACGGTGTCCGCCGTCGGCGTGTCATACACCTGTACAGGAGGACGGCGGCGTGCGCGACGAGCTGCAGGAGCTGGTGGACCGGGTGGCGGGCCTGCTGGGCGCCCCGGCGACCCTCGAGGATGCCGAGTTCACCCTGCTGGCCTTCTGCGCCCACCCGGTCGACGGCGCCGATACCCCGGTGATGGACGCCGTGCGCACCCGCTCGATCCTCGGCCGGGGCTCGACGCCGGCCACCCGGCGCTGGTTCGAGGACTTCGGCATCGCGGTCGCCGAGGGGCCGCTGCGCACCCCGGGCGACCCGGACGCCGGGATCCTCACCCGCCTGGTGCTGCCGGTCCGGCACGCCGGGCGCACCCACGGCTACCTGTGGCTGCTCGACGGCGGGCGCACCGACCCCGCGGCCGCCGACGACCCCGCGCTGGCCGGCGCGGTGGAGCTGGCCGCCGAGGCCGGGCGGCTGCTGGCCGAGCGGGAGGACAGCGCCGGCGACCTGACCCGCCCGCTGGCCACCGCGCTCACCGGCTCCCCCGCCGCGCGGGCCCAGGCGGTCCGGACGCTCGCCGCGGCCTGGGGTGAGCTGACCCCGGTGGTCCTCGTGGCGCTGCGACCGGCCGGGGCGGGGCTGCCCTCGCCGTGGCGGGCGCCGGCCGCGGGTGCGGTCAGCGCCGTGCTGGCCGGGGAGCAGCTGGTCGCCGTCGCCGTCCCACTGCCGGGGCGGGCGGACCTGCGGCCGGCCGCCGCGGTGACCGCCGCCGCGCTGGCCGGCCTGCCGCCCGGCAGCACCGCGGGCCTGTCAGCGGTCGGCACCGGGGCCGAGGAGCCGGCCGGGCGGTGGGACCAGGCGCGCACCGCGGCGCGGGTCGCCGCCGCCGTCCCGCACTTCTCCCCCGTGGCGCACTGGGACGAGCTCGGCGGCTGGAGGCTGGCCGCCGCGCTGCCCGGCCCCGACCCCGTCGTCCGACCCCTGCTGGCCGACCCGGTCCTCACCGCGACCGCCGAGACCTGGCTGGACGCCGGGTGCAGCGCGGCGCGGGCGTCCGCGGCCCTGCACGTGCACCGCCAGACGCTGTACTACCGGCTTGCGCGGATCGCGGAGCTGACCGGCCTGGACGTGGCCGACGGCGACGCCCGGCTGCTGCTGCACGCCTCGCTGCGCCGCGCCCGGCTGCCGTGACGGACGGCGTCCTCAGCGGGTTGCCCGGATCCTCCGCTCGGCGTCGCGGAGCACCCGGGGCACCAGCCGGCGGTGGACGGCGGACAGCGGGGGCCACCCGACCCGACCCACGCGCCGGTCGTAGTGCATGCAGGTCGTCAGCGACACCCGGCCCTCCGCCGTCTGCACGAGCATCTCGGCGCTCAGGGACCGGGAGGCGGCCTCCAGCCGGATCCAGTCCTCGCCGCGTCCGCCGACCCGCCATCCCGCCACGGTGGCCGGCGGGCGCCCTCGGCTGAGCCGGAGACCCAGGACACCGCGCCAGATGGACCACCCCGCGACGCCGGGGACGTCGCCGAACATCGCCCGGGCCCACTGCTCCGGTGTCGCGTCCGCGTCCGTGGACAGGGTGAACCGGTCGGCGTAGTCGAGCCGGGGCAGGGAACTGAGGGTGGCGACGGACCCGGAGATCTCGTGCACCCCCACGACGCTGTTGACGCTCATCGCACTGCCTCCTACGTATACGCTGCCGTACACGAGCACGCTAGCGCATCCATACGGTGGCGTACAGGAGATGAGGAGGCCCATCGTGGGCGTGACCCGCACGCCACGGGAGAGGTGGATCGAGCAGGGGCTGCAGGCGCTGGCCGCCGGCGGCCCGGACGCCGTCCGCGTCGAGGTCCTGGCGAAGGAACTGGGCGTCACCAAGGGCGGGTTCTACGGGTCGTTCGCCGACCGGGACGCGCTCCTGGAGGCGATGCTGGACACCTGGGAGCGGGAGAGCACCGACGACGTGCTCGACCGCGTCGAGCGCGAGGGCGGCGATCCGCGGACCAGGATCGAGCGCGCGGGCGTGCTCACCTTCTCCGACGACCGCCTGCTGCCGATCGACCTGGCGGTCCGGGACTGGGCCCGGCGGGACGAGGCCGTCGCCGTGCGCCTGCGACGGGTGGACAACCGGCGCATGGCGCTGCTCCGCGAGATGATCGGTACCTTCTGCCCCGACCCCGACGAGGTCGAGGCCCGCAGCCTGCTCGCCTTCTGCGTGGCGATCGGCGAGCACTTCCTCGCCGCCGACCACGGTGACCGCAGCCGGGCGGAGGTCCTCGCCCGCGCCGCCGACCTGCTGCTCGACCGTCCGGCCAGGACCAGGGCCGCGTCGTCCGAGGACCGGCCGGGTCGCCGCTGAGCGCGCCTCGTCGACCACGCCGTGACCGGCCTCACACACCCCGCTCAGCTCGCGCCACCGCGGCGAGAGTCGCCTAGTCTCGGAACCGGTATGGGTGCTGGACGAGAGGCGTCGCCTCGACACGCGGGGGGCGCCGACGTCCTCGCCGAACTGCGCACGGCCACGGCCACCGAGCACGAGCAGGTGGAGTCCACCCTCGGGCTGATGGACCCGCAGCTGGGCCGCGACCGGCTGGTCGCCGTCCTCACCCGGCTGCACGCCTTCTGGACCGCCGCCGAGGCCGGCCTGGACGCCTGGGCCCGCCGCCACCCGGGCGACGCCGAGACCGTCGCCTGGTCGCGGCGGCGCCGGGCCCACGCGTTCGCCGAGGACCTGCGCGCCCTGGGCGCCGAGCCGGACGCCGGGGCGCGACCGGAGCTGCCCGCCGTCGAGGACACCGACCAGGCCCTGGGCCGGCTCTACGTCCTGGAGGGCTCCACGCTCGGCGGCACGTTCATCTCCCGCCACCTCGCCAGCCTGCCCACCCTCGGACCCGACGTCCGGCTGGGCGCCTTCTCCCCCTACGGCGCCGAGACCGGTGCCATGTGGCATGCCTACCGCCGGGTGACCCGGGAACGGGTCGCCGCGGGCGGCGACGCCGGCCGGGTGGTCGCGGCCGCGCGGGTC
>Ga0196965_1001177_pt1 | contig 10685 bp, 11 predicted proteins | sample S1_20metaG_FD_148668 | JGI IMG/M metagenome (GOLD analysis project Ga0196965, IMG submission 148668) | Soil microbial communities from Anza Borrego desert, Southern California, United States - S1_20 | ecosystem: Environmental > Terrestrial > Soil > Desert | place: USA: California | collected... | reverse complement strand
GTTTCTCGGGCTTTATAGTAATTTTCAATAGCTGTATAAGACACAGAAGGTAATGTTACAGTAGTTTCCCCGGTATTAGCCATATATTGAATTTCATAAGAATCAGCCGTTCCTATAAAAGTTGAGTAAAATCCAGGGAAGTTCTTGTTCAGATCTTCGTATTTTCCATTTATAGTATTTCCATCAGCAAAGGTGAGATTAGGCAAAAGCCGATTGATGATTTGGGATATACTTGTTCCATTGATGCTTACTATTTCCGCACCTTTTGGCACTTCAGAATCAAAACTATCCTCGATCCAAGCTCTTTCCCCAATAAAATAAAGCTTGAGAGGGAACAAACCTTTGTCTTGGAAAGGGTAGGGCTCTGGTTTTCCATCTGCCATCCATTTTGTATGTCCGCAATGAAGTGCCGCTATTACAGGATTTAATTTAATGTAAAACTCCTGCCTCGTCATCGGCATTTCAAGTTCCTTTTCAATACAGGCATATAAGGAATCATAGGTTTTTTCTGAAGTGTACCTGTACATTCCCGGATGGATTTCTTTTAAGGCAGTTTTAAATGTAGCAAAGTCGCTCTGTAATTGTTGAGGAGAAAGGCTTTGCCCTATACAATTTAATGTAATGGCTAAAGTAATTAAAACTGGTAATAATGTTTTCAAAGAAAATTCAATTGTTTTCATATTTGTTTCTGAGTTCATTTCTCTCGCAAACCTCAGATATTATTGATATTTAATCGTCCGAATTGATCATTTCGGACCTCTTTTTTTATAAAATTGACAGATTCAGACTTTAGTTAATTGTAGACTTTACAAGCTTGAAATACTCAGAAGGAGTGGAGCCCGTTTTTTTCTTAAATACTGCGTTAAAGGTTGCTTTTGAATTAAAACCTGATTCAAGTGCAAGTGAGAGCAACGTGAGATTTTGTTTTTTGGGGTTCACAACCTTTCTTTTAAATTCTTCAATCCGGTAATCATTTATAAAATCATAAAAGTTTTTACCGAGTTGTCCATTCAGGATTTCGGAAATATATTGTCTGCTGGTATCCAACTTTTCGGTAAGATCCTGAATGGTAAGTTCACTGTTTAGAAAAAGTTTCTCCTGTATCATTAACCTTTCGAGTTCTTCTGCCATTTTTAGTCTTTTCCCCAGGTCCATGCCGGACCTTTGTGTTGTAGACTGAGCAAGGTCATTCTTTTCCTCACTTGTATTTATTTCTACATTAATGGATTCTTCCTTTTGAGCAGAAGTAATCGCTTCTTCATATTCTGCTTTTCTTCCAAATATTTCAGGTTGTGCAAAAGCCTTGTAGCCAGTCCAGTATATAAGGAAAACAACACTTACAAAATGATAGGGGTATAATTCCTTAAGTAAAGGTATTTCATACTTTCTTCCATAAAAACCGAAAATGGATACAATCAGGACGATAAAGGCAAGGTAAAGAAATTGACCCAACCATTTAAGTCTCACTTTACTGATGTTCGAATAAAATTCGACTATCCTTCTTTTGTGCTGGTGATACACGAATATCGAAAGACCGAAGAATAAAAGCAGAACGTAATTCAGTATCTCATTCAGTGATCCAAAATCATCTTTTATCGAAGCGGCATAATCATTAAGATATTCCCTCTTAAATTCTGCCGGTTTCATAAAATAAGGCAGTAGGCAGATTAACCATATAACAAAAGGAATAAAATATAGCAGTTCTGTTTTCCGGAAGTGGGGCGTGGCTAATGTAATCCTTTGGACATAAATTAAAATAAGCGGTCCCATTAAAGTCGGGATAAGCCAGGAAACGTGGCTCAGATGAGGAAATTTCATAAAGAAGGCCTGTTCGTCAAAAGCTACCAGCATTATATGAACAGACAACAAAACAAGCAATACAGAAAGGATTCTGTTAGCATGCTTGTTTACAGTGCGCGTGAACAATAAAAAACTGAGTATTATTCCTTGAAATGCACCTGCCACTAAAACAAGCTTTACAACTCCGATATCCATTACCGTAAAAGTAAAAAGAAGAATTTAGACCTCTAAAGGGAAAGTACGAGTGCCTATCAACTCGATGATTTGTGAACAGGAAGACCGGCAATCTATAGGAATTACACACCAAACTGTCTTAAATGATGGTCTAAATGTTTGTAGAACATATTGTTCCATTCGGTTTTATTCAGTTTTCCGAATGAGTGTGATTCTTTATTATCAAAATAAGCTTCTCCCAATTGTTGTGTTCTAAGTAAATAATCGTTTAAGCGTTTCTTTTCCGTATCGAAGTCTTTGTCATCTTTTACTAAAAATACCGGAGCGGTTTGACTGTTGTGCTTGTATGGCTTTTCACTCACTACTGCGTTCTTTACAAATGCTTTAAGAATCAATTTCAGCAATGCGTTCGGTTTTTTATGTTTGTTGTCATAAACCAGCTCATAGGTAACATTGCAGTGCGCAAGCATTTGTGAAACAGTCATCTTTCCCCATAAGGGTTTTGAATTTGGTGTTAGTTGGTTAATTCTGTTGAGAACTTCTTCTGTAATTTCCGGTTTGAAAATATTTTTCATGTGTGTAAGATTTGTTTTTTTAGTTGCCACATGGAATACGTGATAGATATTCATCCTCGTTCGGGTTATTTACAATCATGGCTATTTCATGTGCTGTGAATAATTTCTATATGGATCGAATATACTGAGGAATAAGGAAGATTTTTATTTTAATTTTCTGCGTAAATAGAAACCTAAATACATTCCGGCCTCTTCATAAGCGGATTGAATTCTTGTGGTCATCTCAAAATCACCACCGCTTGATATTTTTCCAGCAACATTGTAAAAGCCTATTTTGGCTATGATATTATCCGGATTTTCAGACTCTACTATCCATAATTCTCCATCTATTTCTCCAGGGTGTGCCATTATTCCTGCACTCCATCCTCCTTCAGTTCTTTTAGTTTTTAATATCAAGGTATAATTGGAATTTCTGTCAAGTGTCCTTGTTTTTAAATAGTCCTCAAAAAACTTAGTAAACGGGAGTTCGTAAAGGTCCTCACGATCTGCATACCATTGAGCTACAAAAGCTCTGCCTCTATCATATTCTTTTAAATCCCATTCTTTCTTCTTTTTCTCAAGGTATTCATCCTCCGGAGTATTTTCGCCAATGATCATGCTGTCATAGCTAAATATCAGGTCAAAGGAATTTTGTCCCTTCAGTTGGGTAAAATCACCGCTTAATAATTTTATTTTTTGGGCGTTTGTTGATGCAACAAACAACAAAATAAATATTGATAAAAGAACAGTGTTTTTAAGTTTCATATTTAGATAACCGCCTTTATAAGTTTGCCAAAAGCATAACTCGTTTTTACTGCAAAAAGGAAAAAAGATTATTAAAAAGCAAAGATGGTAAGGGTGAAATGTGGGTAGAGCGAAAAGTAAGTTAAAGTTTATAAGTTTTTTGGCAGGTATTGAAAAAACGTTTAGGTGGAAATATTTGTGAAAGTAAATCTTCAGATAAACAATTCAAGTATGAAATCCTACTTTAACCTTTCCAACACACCTTTTCGCTTAATTATATTTTTATAATCCCATTGAATTTCTTTTGATTTTTCAAGCCAGCGTTTCAGGTCAGGTATGTTGACTTGTTCTACAGAAGTATATCGTGCTCCCGCTGCTTTGAAGGTGCCTTCATTTTCTAACCCGGCTTCGTCAAAGGATTGACCGCTCCAAAAAAATAGGCGAATACAGGTTTTTAATTTACTATAGCCAACTATTGGGTTGCCGTCCAAAAACCAAACTGGATGCCTGTGCCAGATCTTGTTTTCTGCTTCGGGCATGTTTCTGTTAATTTCCTGTGAAAGCAGATTACAAATAACTTTGTCTCCTTCTGACTGGTATTGTTATATTCTTGAACCTCCTTGTTCATTAGCCTACATTTTTGATCCTTCAGAAATTACCTGGCTGATTTCATTGCTTTTACTACTTTCAACGTCTTGTCTTCTGCCAGTTTTTTGTATTCCACGCTATCGCAGCCATAAAGCGCAATTTTACCATCCTCGTCACTATGGACACCCCATCCATAACGCTTGGTTAAAGGTGAAGCTCTCAAACAGGCCTGGCCCTTTGAAAAAAACTGTTCCCGGGCTTGTTCAAGTTCGCTTTCAGTCAGGTCTTTGCGTTCAGCGAACACCCTGAAAAGCACATCATCAGAAGTAAACCTGTAAGGGTTTTTGCTCACCATCTCATACTGGATGGTAGCGACAGTTTTTGAGTCTCCTTTCATCGGTGGTACTTCACCGTTACTCGCCGGACAGTCATCTGCAATGACAATAAAGGTGTTTTGATAATTTGTAGTATGAACTTTCATGATTGTAGCGTCACTATCTATGAAACAAAATTTACTTCTCCATCTTTTCTCTAGTGTACAAAAATAGTCACATGATTTATGAGTTCATCGAGAAAATTATTTAAATCAGTGAGTAGAAGAAAGTAGATGATATACAGGATGGATAATTATTTGATAAAATCATACTTCATTTAAAAGTAGGTTCTTTGCTCAAAGGACATGGTTCTTATATTTGTAAGAAATATTATGTATTCAGATGGTCACAAAATCGCACGCTAAATTTCCCCTGTTACTTATTCTCCCGGTATTAGTTTCTTTAGAAGCTTTTGTTTTCAAGGCACAAAGCCTTCAATCAGAACTCAATCCGATAAAAGTTGAAGTAGTAAGCAGGGATGGGAAATTTGAATTGCTGAGGGGTGGAAAATCCTATTTTATAAATGGAGCCGGAGGCGGAAAGTACCTTGATCAATTGGTAGCTTCAGGTGGAAATTCAATTAGAACGTGGGGTTCAAAAAACGGACATGAAATTCTTGATGAAGCGCATAAAAGAGGGTTAACCGTTACTATGGGATTGAATGTCGCCCGCGAACGGCATGGATTTGACTATAATGACTCCGAGGCGGTAGCTAAACAATTGCAGGAGTTGAAAGACGAAGTTATGAAATATAAGGATCATCCTGCTTTATTGATGTGGGGGATAGGAAATGAGCTCAATTTGCAATATACTAATACCAAGGTTTGGGATGCCGTAAATGACATTGCAAGAATGATTCACGAAAATGATCCTAATCATCCTGCGAGCACTATGCTTGCCGGCCTTAAAAAAAAGGAAGTTGATCTGATTAAATCAATGGCTCCGGAAATTGATGTTTTAGCAATTAATGCCTATGGCGAATTGGTTGAAATTCCCAAGGCAATAAGAGAGTATGGCTGGAATGGCCCCTATATGATTACTGAATGGGGACCAACCGGACACTGGGAATGTCCTTTAACCGAATGGGGCGCTCCTATTGAGGAAACCAGTAGCGAAAAAGCAGAGGTATATAAATTGCGTTATACTGCCACCATTGGTCAGGACAAGGAAAAGTGCCTGGGATCTTATGTGTTTCTATGGGGGCAAAAACAGGAAAGGACTCCCACATGGTATGGAATGTTTACAGAATCTGGCCAGGAAACGGAGGTAATAGATGTCATGCAGGAGTTGTGGTCAGGAAAAGGGCCGGAGAATAAAACCCCTAAAGTTGAATACATGAAACTTGATGGTAAAAAAGCCACGCAAAGCATTTATTTGGTTCCGAATAAAACCTATAAAGCCTTGGCTTCTATCTATGATAGTGATAAGGATAATGTTAAGTTCAGATGGGAGCTGTTGCCGGAGAGTACGGATTTATCAGTAGGTGGTGATCATGAATCTCGTCCCCGATCTATATCGGATGCAATAGCCGGAAAAGACAATGAGATTGTAATTACAGCTCCTCAAAAAGAAGGTGCTTATAGATTAATTATGTATGCTACCGACGGCAATAACAACGTGGCTACAGCAAATATTCCGTTTTATGTAAAGGGGAGTAAATAAAGTGAAAATGGTAGGGATCTCTAAGAGAAAAATAAGGTAATATCTAAGTACTTGTGGAAGTGGAAGTTCAAGTGTAAAACTTAGACTTTTTTTACATCAGGCCCTTGATGTAAGTAGACTAAATCTGAGGGTTTTTGATTGATAAACATTATTGATTAGCAATCAAAAATCCCAATTCCGACAAATAATTCTGCCTGAATTGGGATAGAAGAATAAACCATTAATTGGATGAGGATAACTCTGCTTGTAGAGATAAAATTTTAATGGCTATTTCAAGTTTCTTAATTTTTTCGTCCAGTTGTTGAAACCTAACCTTTGTTTCTTCACTATCCTGGATAGACTTTATTTCAGTTTCTAATTCTAATAGGTACTTCGTTGTTCCTAACACCATAGCTAAAATCTTATTTTAAATAATTTTTGTCCAAAATTACTATGGACGAAAGGAATGTAGGTAAATCATGTAAGAAAATATATATTAAGATTTATTTTGGTTAATAAACGCAAGCGTGGAACGGAAAAAGCTTAATAAAAGGCACATTTTTACATCTAGAATTCTAATTGGTTTACCTTTCAATGATTACCAAAATAAATTGATGGTATTAAATTTTTGAGCACCCAGAACTCCCATACTTACATTGACTCTCATCTTTCCTGTTCCCGATAATTTTATTGGAATCTTTATTGTGTTTTCTTTAGATACATGTAAGGAGTATGACTCCGCGGATGCACTCTCCCAATAACTGCTTTTGCATTCAATATTCCCTAGGCTCTCTGGATAAACAAAGAGACTAACACCTACACCGTATTCAACTCCTATTGGAGCTTCTATATAGATGGCATAGCTGCTATTACTATTTAATTGCGTGCTATCATTTAAAGTCAAAATATTTATTGTATCATTTATTTTTTTCGGAAGAATGCCTTTTAAATAATTTTGGTATGGAGAATTCTCAATGAAATCCTTCAAATAAGTACTAAAAGGAGGAATAGAGATTTCTTTATTTTCTTTCTTGTATTTTTCAATGAGAATACTTGTAATTTGCGCAGTATCAAGGGCTGAAGCATTGGTAAGGAGCTTATCTTGAATTAATTTCGAATTTAATATGCCATCTTCGGAATAATCTAGTTTGAGATCTATAAGAAATGCTAGCCAATCGGCATAGTATTCATCGCCCCATTCATTTACGAAATTAGATAGGATACAGGAAATGGCTAATAAAATTCCGTCTCCGGCATTGCCTTGAGCAATATTCCAATATTCCGGATCACCTGATTCAGGGGTATTTATACTGAAAATTTGAAGCAACTCTTTTAAAGATTGAGTTTTTGCCTTATCAAAACTTAATCCTTCTCCTACTAGTTTTTCAACTCGCCTTTTTTGTATATCGGTTAAAAAATTAACGTTAATATCGTTACCTTTCGTAACATCTACAAGAGTATATAATGTAAGTCTATTAAGTGAAACATAATTCTGAACCTCATTAAAATATTTGCCCTCAACCTTGATTTGGACATATTTAGAGGCCAACTTAATACTAGGAAGCTCGAAATATCCAACATCAGATATTATTGTTGAATAAAAATTTCTTCCTGTTGGTGAAAGATTAGTGTCTAATTCCGAAATAGTAACATCCGAACCAACAATAAAAGGCCCTTTTTGAGCATACCCTTTTATAGCAGTTATTACAGAATCAAGCTTAGAGTTAATAGGAGGAGTAGGTGCTTCTATTTCCTCTTTATTACAGCCTAATAGAACGATAAATATCGCAACGGTGGCTACTAGTGGTTTGATTTTTTTCATCCCCGGTTATATCTTAATTAATCCTCCGCTAAGATAATTTATTGTTAAGAACAGAAAAGCTGATATAAAGATTGGTTTATTACTATGTAATATTTTGAAATTTATAGCTTAAATCCAGTTTATTCTTGCTTAGCCTGTGTTTTAAAAAAGACTTTATTAACAGAACAGAACCTGGGAGGAGAAAAAATACTGGTCTAAAAAGCTTAAATTATCATAAATAAATGCGGATATCAGACTAAATCTTCAGTTCTGGTTTCCCTGCCCTTACCCTCCTCCCAAACCATCGCCACTTTTCCTCGCGTACGCATCGCTTCGATGTAGCGGATCGCTTCCGGAATTTCTTGGTAAGGATAGGTCTTTTCTATATGAACTTTAATCTTTCCTTGCTTAATCAAATCTGCAAGCGTCTCCAGGTCTTTGGTATTGGCTTCGGCTGTAAATTGTGTCAATGGAAACTTTCCGAGTTTTCCTTTTAAGCTAACCGAAATCATATGTGCCATTGTTGTAAAACCTGTCACTACACCACGTTTTCCCATACGCCTGTAGTCATCAAAGGTAAGATTACCGTGGGTATCTATGACCAGGTCGTATTTCCCCTGATGTTGATGAATGTTTTCTTTATCGTAGGAAATAACCTCATCGGCTCCTAGTCTTTTCACAAAATCAAAGTTTTTACTGGAACAGACACCCGTCACATTGGCGCCATACGCTTTTGCAATTTGCACCACAAAATGACCAACACCTCCTGAAGCACCGTTGATCAACACCGATTCTCCTTCTTTCATCTGTCCATGATTGATTAGCGCTTGCAAAGCTGTTACTCCGGCAATAGGCACACTTGCCATCTCGGCAAAATCAGCTCCTTCCGGCATTAGCCCACAAACACCTGCTTCCACACAAGTGTATTCAGCAAAAGCGCCACCGCTAAGCGTCTCTCCAAATACCCGGTCTCCCACCTTGAAATGAGTTATGTTATTTCCTACTGCCTCTACAATACCCGCAAAATCAGCTCCCAGAATTTTATATTGCGGTTTGAACAATCCGAAAGCAAATCTTGCAAGGATAGGTTCGCCGCGAAGGATATGCCAGTCTGCGGGATTGGCTGAATTTGCAAAAACTTTGACCAGAAGATGTCCATCTTTCACCGATGGTTTTTCTACTTCTGCCAATTGAAGTACCTCGGGGCCTCCATATCTTGATTTAGTAAATGCTTGCATGTTCAAAAAAATGTGAAACAGTTAAAGTAATTGTTTTGTAAGTGATCGTCTAAACCTCTGAAATGAGTCTAAACTTAGCTAATCTATCGTTTCTTATATAGCGGCTCAATGAGAATAATACCAAGGTTATTTTATTAAGGAGGAGGGGACAAATTTGGGGTTAAGTGGAAGGAAGTAAAATTGTTGAAGCCTCCTGTTTGTACCTTTAATATGGCGACTTGCGGCCAAAGGATTGATTATTTAACTTGCCTATCGGTTTATAATGAATAGAATTATATCCTTTGAAATAATAATTAGGATATAGTCTCTGGCAATACAAAAGGTACTGTGTATAGGTCCAACACAATTTCAATATCTTTTTAGATTTAACCAATATTTCTTAAAATGAAGATAAGCAGACCGTCAGACGATCAGATTATTAAAGGAGAAATTGCAGACTACTACCTGGATAATGATGGGATCTTGTACTCCTATTCAAAAAGCCCCAAACGGACGGTTGAAAGTATAGCGAGAAATGTAGCAATGGTAAAGGAAATTACAAACAACAAGAGAACTCCGCTTCTGATATACCTCGCTGACTCGCCTGTTCCGGATAAAGAAACCCGAAAATTTTCCAGGGATCAATTACCTGTAATCTATTCGGCGATGGCTATGGTGTCGAAACCAGGGTTGTCGAAATTAATAATGAACATATTGTTTAGGCTAAAACCACCTCCCATACCTATGAAAAGTTTTACAGATGATTTGGAAGCCAGAGAATGGCTAAAGAAATATTTGTAAGTACGCTTTCCCGGTATTAAGGAGGAAACAAAGAGGTTAAATGGATGTAAGGGAAATGTTCCTCCAACAGAAACAATTTCAGGTATTTACCTTTTTATTTTCTAATTTTAGTCTTTATTATCATACTCATATCGTACTAATTAAAAAGAATGATTATCCGCACGCACATACCTGTTTCATCTTCGCATATAAGCGATTATGTAATAAGTATTTGGGAAGTGTATGGTGATCGTAAAATTAAGGAAGCCATTCTCCCGCAAGGCGTTGTGGAGCTCGTCTTTAACCTTGGCGACGGTATGACTGGTATTTTGCCGGGTGATAAAGTCGTAAAAACACCTTCCTGTTTCATCCAGGGCTTAAATACAAATGTGATTAATGTAGAATATACGGGTCAGCAGCACCTGTTTGGCATCCGTTTGCAGCCGCCTATGTTAAAATCACTTCTTGGTATTACCCCTGCAGAATTAAAAAACAGTCTCATTGATCTTACGCTGATTAAAAAGCATTTTCTGTACCTATGGCATCAATTGGTGGAGGTACGTTCTTTTGAGGAAAGAGTAACGGTGATAGAAACTGAATTTCCATTGATAAAAAAATCAGATTGCGTTCGCACTCAAAAACTTTGTAATATGTTTTTTTCTAACAGTATTGAAGGTTTTGAATCGGTGGAACTACTGGCGGAATCGGTGAATTACTCCACCCGACAGGTAAATCGGAAAGCGCATAGCCTCTTTGGCGTATCAGGCGAGGAACTCACGGCTTACAAAAAGTTTTTGCAATCTGTTAAACTCATTCATACCGCAAACTATTCTTTAACCGAAATCGCTCACGCCTCCGGTTTCTATGACCAGGCACATTTTTGCCGCATCTTTAAAATGTATTCAGGCATTACTGCTACCGAATACAATACAAGTAAAGGGCACTCGCCTTTTCATTTATTCCTGTAGCAATTGACAGCTATTGCCCTAAACTGGAAAACATGTCCGATAAA
>Ga0196965_1001176_pt1 | contig 10718 bp, 10 predicted proteins | sample S1_20metaG_FD_148668 | JGI IMG/M metagenome (GOLD analysis project Ga0196965, IMG submission 148668) | Soil microbial communities from Anza Borrego desert, Southern California, United States - S1_20 | ecosystem: Environmental > Terrestrial > Soil > Desert | place: USA: California | collected... | reverse complement strand
CGTGGTTGAAAGCGCAACTGCGTCAGGAGGGTGCGGGCGCGGACGTGGAGGCGGCGACCATCGCTCGCGATCTGGCCGACAAGTTGCTCGCGCGGCTCAGCCCGGAAGACCGCCTGCTGCTCGTCATGCTCGACGTGGAAGGAATGTCGGTCGCGGAGATCAGCGATTCGAACCGTTGGTCAATCTCGAAGGTCAAAGTCAGGGCGCACCGTGCGCGGGCGCATCTGCGGCGCGTGCTGGAGAGATTCATGTAACCCGGACGCGCGCGCGCGCGTTTTCATTAACGAAGCCGCCGGAGAGCCTGCGGCCAGAGGGCGGGGATAACTAAGATGATCGGCAATCACAAAAATGGCGAAACGGGCGAGCGGCTTGAACGCTTCGGGCAAGCGGTCGTGCGCGCCTCGGCCATGTCGAACGAAGCGGAGGCGGAAGCGGTCGCCGCGTCGCCGTTCCTGTACGCGCGCCTGCGCACGCGCATCAAGGCCGAAGAGGAACGCCGCGCGGGCGGCGAGACGTGGCTCACGCTTCTCGGCGTCGTCTGGCGTTCCGTGCCCGCGATGGCGCTCGTCGCGCTATTCGCCTTCGTCCTGTTCTGGACTTCAAACCTCGGCACAACGACCCTCACGCCCGGCGTCCTCAGCGACGAGGCTCTGATGGACGCGCGCGACGCCGGGATCGAGAGCGTCGTGTTCGCCGAACGGCGTCCGCTCTCAAGCGACGACGTGCTGGCGACGATCCTGCAAGAAGACGAGCGGGAGGTTTCCAGATGACGACCTCCCCGCGTCGCTCCACTCGCCTCAAAATCCTGCTGGTGCTCGTCGGCGTCTTCCTGCTCGGCGGCGTGACCGGCGCGTCGCTCGCCAGCTTTTACCGCCTGCGCGGCGTAGAGCGTCACGAACGGCGCGGCGGCGGTCGGGGCAACCGTGAGGACAAAATTTTCGAAAGCATGCGCCGCGACCTGAGCCTGACCGAACAGCAGGCGACCGAGATACGCGCCATCCTCGACCAGACGCGCAACGACTATCGCACCCTGCGCGCCGAGGTGCGCCCGCGCTACGACGCCGTGCGCCAGAACGCGCGCACACGCATCCGCGCCCTCCTCACGCCCGAACAACAGAAACTCTTCGACGCCCGCGCCGCCGAACGCGACGCCCGCCGCGACCACGACGAGAAATAAACCGACGTTTCTCTAAAACGAGCACACACCGAAACACGAAGGCGCGAAGAAATCTCTAGGATTTAACTTCGCGCCTTCGTGTTTCGGTCTTGGGCTTCGCTTAGGTTAAGTGCCCCGAATCCTCACGCAGAGCGTTCTTCACGTCCGACCAGTGAAAAGGGTTTCACACGAACCGCACCGGCCTTCATAGTTTTCTCACGAAACACTTCCCCGGCAGTTGCCGGATCAACTCGCGCATCTCAAGGCCGAGCAAGACGCCGGTCAAGGCCGGTACGGCCAGATTGCTTGCACCCGCGAGCGCGTCAATGTGGATGGGTTCGTCCGCCGACAGCAGGCCAAACACCGTCCGTTCGCCGTCCGACAGGTCTGCCGGAAGCGCGGCCTGCTGCGCCGCCATGACCGCGTCGCCCGCTTTCTTCTTCTTCGGCGGTTCGGGCGGCAAGAGGCGCGCGGCGATCTCCGGCGGGAGTTCCGCCGCCACGTCCTGCCACTGTTGGACGAGTTTCGCGCCCGCGCCTTTGATCAGGTAGTTCGTCCCGAACGAGTTGCGCGAGGTGACGTTGCCCGGCACGGCAAACACTTCGCGGTTCTGCTCCATCGCCAGTCGCGCCGTGATGAGGCTCCCGCTGTTCTCCGCCGCCTCCACCAGCAGCACGCCCAAACTCAAACCACTGATGATCCGGTTGCGATACGGAAAATTTTCCGGGATGGGTGGCGTCCCCAGCGGAAACTGCGAAACGAGCGCGCCGCCCCGCGCGAGAATTTCCTCCGCGAGCTTTTTGTGATCGCGCGGGTAAACCTCGTCAATGCCCGTACCGAGAACCCCCACCGTGCGCCCGCCCGCTTCGAGCGCGCCCCTGTGCGCGGCGGCGTCAATGCCGCGCGCCAGTCCCGACACGATGGTCACGCCGCGCGCCGCCAGATCGCGCGCCAGCATCAAGGCCACGTTCTGCCCGTATGTCGAACAACGCCGCGAGCCGACAATCGCCACGCACGGCGCGTCGAGACATGCCTCCCACGCGCCGCGCACGTAGAGCGTGATCGGCGGATCGGCGATCTCGCGCAGGAGCGCGGGATAAGTGCCGTCGTCCAGAATCAGCACGTCCGCGCCGAGCGCACGCACGCGCTCCAGTTCCGTCTCCGCCTCGGCGTGACGGTCGCGCAGCACGATGCTCTCCAACGCTTCGGGGCGCAAACGCAGCCGCTCCAACTCCGAGCGCAACGCCGCGAACACGGCCTCCGCCGACCCGAAGCGTTCCAGCAAACGCGCCGCCGCCCGCGGCCCGACGCCCGGCGTCATGTTCAGAGCGATCCATTCTTTCATAAGATGAGGATAGAGGTTGGAGGAGAGAGGTCAGCAGAAGCCGGTTTTAACCGGCCTCTATGTCCTGACCTCTCTCCTCTAATTTTTTGGCGGAGGCGTGTGGGAATCGAACCCACCCGAGCCTGTTCTCACAGTCTCACAAACGGTTTTGAAGACCGCGCCATTCACCAGAACAGATGCGCCTCCGTGAGGTTTAAAACGCCTGAAACCCTACGCGCGGGAGGCGTCGGCTGTCAAGCGCAACCCTCCAGACGCCCGCATCGCCGCCCGGCTTGAACCTTTAACCGGGGCGCGACCCGCCCCGCCCGTCCGACACCCCCGCCGTCGTCTCTCGCTCCTTGACCGGCAGCCTTCGAGACGGTAATATCATAATTCGAACGAGCGTTCGAAAAATGGAAAAATAACTATTACGGTCGGGCGCGGCGGCGCGAAAGCTCAAGCCGTCAGCCTGGTTTCGCGCGTCGGCGGCGCAAACAACTTGTTTGGAGTTCAGTTATCTGATGATTAATTTCGAGACGACACCCGAATCATACAAGCACTGGAAACTGGCGATAGATGGCGCGGTCGCTACCCTCTCGATGGACGTGCAGGAAGACGAGACGCTGGGAGACGGCTACAAACTGAAACTCAACTCCTACGATCTCGGAGTTGACATCGAACTGGCCGATGCCGTGCAGCGTTTGCGCTTCGAGCACCCGGAAGTTCAGGTCGTGGTCGTGACGAGCCTCAAGCCGCGAATCTTCTGCGCGGGCGCGAACATCTACATGCTCGGCACGTCCTCGCACGCCTTCAAAGTAAACTTCTGTAAGTTCACCAACGAGACGCGCTGCGCCATCGAAGACGCCTCCGCCAATTCCGGCCAACGCTACGTCGCCGCGCTGAACGGCACGGCCTCCGGCGGCGGCTACGAACTCGCCATCGCCTGCGACGAAATCTATCTCGTTGACGACGGCAACTCCGCCGTCTCGCTGCCTGAAGTTCCCTTGCTCGGCGTGCTCCCCGGCACGGGCGGGCTGACGCGCCTCGTGGACAAGCGCAAGATTCGACGCGACCGCGCAGACGTTTTCTCCACGCTCGCCGAAGGGTTGAAGGGCAAGCGCGCGAAAGAGTGGGGACTGATCGACGGTTATTTCCCGACGAGCAAATTTCAGGAAGCGATGGCCGCACACGTACAGAGCCTCGTCAAAGACGACGGCGTGAAGTCGTCCAAAGGCATCAAGCTCAACCCGCTGCAAGTCGAGGCGACGAGCGCGGGGCGCGAGTACAAGTACGTCAGCGTGAAACTGAACCGCGAGAAGCGTTACGCCGACCTGACCGTGCGTGCGCCGCAGGGCGAACAGCCCACGACCGTCGAAGAGATCGAACGGCTCGGAGACGCCTACTGGCCGCTTCAGGCTTACCGCGAACTCGACGACGCGCTCCTGCACCTGCGCATGAACGAACTGGAGATCGGCCTCGTCTGCACGCGCACCGAGGGCAGCATCGAGGACGTGCTCGCCGTTGACCGCACGCTTCTCGCGAACCGTGACCACTGGCTCGCCCGTGAAATCATCCTGCACATGGCGCGCGTGCTGCGTCGTCTCGATCTGACGGCCAAGAGTTTCTTCGCGCTCATCGAACCGGGCAGTTGCTTTGCCGGAAACCTGCTCGAACTCGCGCTCTCCGCCGACCGCACCTACATGCTGAACGACCCCGAAGCGCGCGTCGAGATCGCCACGAGCGAGTTCAACGCGGGCGCGCTGCCGATGTCGAACGGTTTGACGCGCCTCGAATCGCGCTTCCTCGCCGCACCGGAACAGGCCGTCGAAGTGCTCAAACACGAGGGCGCGTTTGACGCCGAAGCCGCCGAAGAGGCCGGACTCGTCACCTTCGCGCCCGACGATCTCGACTGGGAAGACAAGATTCGCGTGGACATCGAAGAGCGCACGTCGCTCTCGCCCGACGCGCTCACGGGCATGGAAGCATCTCTGCGCTTCGCCGGGCCGGAAACGATGGACACCAAAATTTACGGTCGCCTGACCGCGTGGCAAAACTGGATTTTCCAACGCCCCAACGCCGTCGGCCCCGAAGGCGCGCTCACGAACTACGGCAAGCCGACGCAGGCGCAATTCGATTATAAGAGGACATAAAGGACGTGAATCGTAAATAGAAAGAACCCGGCTTTTCTCTATTCACGATTTACGATTCACGATTCACGGTATTTAAGAGGTCATCATGAGCATGAATTTATACGAACGCATCCCGAACAACGTTAATCTCTCCGAAGACAAGCGACTCCAGCGCGCGTTGGAGAAGTGGCTGCCTAACTACCTCGATTGGTGGCGCGAGATGGGGCCGGACGGTTTTCAGGACAAGGAAGTGTACCTGCGCACGGCCATCAGCGTGCAGCCTGACGGGTGGGCGAATTTCGATTACGTAAAGATGCCTGATTATCGTTGGGGCATCTTCCTGAAACCCGCCGACCCGGACGCGAAAGTCGGTTTCGGCGACAACTACGGGATGCCCGTCTATCAGGAAGTGCCCGGCGAGTTTCGCAACGCCCTGCGCCGCATCATCGTCACACAGGGCGACACCGAACCCGCCTCCGTCGAACAGCAGCGCGAACTCGGCAAGACCTGCCCTTCGCTCTACGACCTGCGCAATCTCTTTCAGGTGAACGTCGAAGAGGGACGCCACCTCTGGGCGATGGTCTACCTGCTCCAACGCTACTTCGGGCAGGACGGACGCGACGAGGCCGACGAACTGCTGCAACGGCGCAGCGGCAACCCCGACAAGCCGCGCATCCTCGAAGCCTTCAACCAGCCCTGCGACGACTGGCTCAACTTTTTCTGCTTCACGATGTTCACCGACCGCGACGGCAAGTTCCAACTCGCCGCGCTCGCCGAATCGGGCTTCGAGCCGCTCGCGCGCACCTGCCAGTTCATGCTGACGGAAGAAGCGCACCACCTCTTCGTCGGCGAGACGGGCGTCGGGCGCGTGGTCAAGCGCACCGCGCAGTTGATGCGCGAAAACCCGGATGTTGACGTGCGCGAACTCGGCGCGATTCCGCTCGACATCCTGCAACGCTACATCAACTTCTGGTTCTCCTACTCGCTCGATCTCTTCGGCGGCGAGATCAGTTCAAACTCCGCGGACTTCTTCGCCGCCGGTCTCAAAGGCCGCTACAAAGAGCAGGAGAACTACGCCGAGCACACCGCCGCGAACGAAAACTTCATGCTCACGGTCGTCGAAGACGGAAAGCTCACGCAGCGCGAAGTGCCGCTGCGCAACGCGCTCAACGAAGTGCTGCGCGGCGAGTATGTCCGCGACTGCGAGCGCGCCATGACGCGCTGGAACAAGTATCTCAAGGACGAGGGCGTTGACGGCGAACTTTACCTGCCGAGCACGCGCTTCCACCGCCACGTCGGCGAGTTCGCCGGGCACGCGTTCGACGTGCAAGGCAATCTCATCACCGAAGAAGAGTTCGAGCGGCGTCGCGCCGAATGGCTGCCTTCTCTGGCAGACCGCGAGTTTGTCCGCAGCCTCATGCACCCCGTCACCGAACCGGGCAAGATCGCCAACTGGATCGCGCCGCCCGCCGCAGGCATCAAGGGCAAGCCGTTCGAGTTCGAGTATGTGAGGCTCTAAACGCGGAAGGCGGAAGGCAGGAGCCGGGATGCGGGCATGATTTAGTTCCGCTTCCGGCTGCTGTCTTCCGGCCTCCGTCTCATAGTTTGTATGGCCGCCAATCTTCCGACAGACTTTACGCGCTACGATCAAAAGCTGGAGTTCATCCTGCGCACCTCGGCGCGCATCTTCGCCGAGAAGGGCTATCACCCGACCTCGATGCGCGACATCGCGCGCGCCACCGAAGTGAGCCTTGCGGGACTCTACTACTATTGCAAGTCGAAGGAAGAACTGCTTTTCCTGATTCAGGACAACTGTTTCGGGCGCGTCCACGAACGCCTGCTCGAACGCCTGCGGGAGACGACCGATCCGGTCGCCAAGTTGCGGCTCGTCATCGAAAACCACCTCTCCTTTTTCGCCGCCAACATGGCGGAGATGAAGGTGCTCTCGCACGAGGCCGAATCGCTCGCGGGCGAGATGCGCGAACACGTCACGGCGCGCAAGCAGCAGTACACGCGTCTCGTCCGCCGCATCCTCTCCGAGGTGCAACAGCAGGCGCAGCAGGCGCGCGTGGGACACGAGGCCGCGCCGAAACTCGACCTCACCGTCGCCACCTATGCCCTCTTCGGCATGATGAACTGGATTTACAACTGGTACGACCCGCGCGGCAAACTCTCCGTCGCAGACCTGGTGGACAATCTCGCGCGCATCTTCCTCTCCGGATTCCTTGCCGGACACCCCGGCGACGAACTACAGTTCACCCCGAAGACGGCCAAGACGGAACGTCTCAGCGTTTGGCGCAACCCGAATACATAAATCTTTTTTCAATGGAGCATTCGACCTATGGCTGAAGCGGAAGCGAAAGTTCAGGAGACGACGGAAGCAGACGGCAAACTCGTGCGATACGCGGCGGAGCGCGGCGTCGCTGTGTTGACGCTGAACGATCCCCCGGCGAACACTTATAGTTATGAGATGATGCAAGAACTCGACCGCGCGATTCTGGCGGCGCGGATGGACGAGAGCGTCCACGTCATCGTCATCACGGGGAGCGGCGAGAAGTTTTTCTGCGCGGGCGCGAACATCGGGATGCTTCAGAGCGTGACGCCCACGTTCAAATATTATTTCTGCCTTCACGCCAACGAGACGCTGTCGCGCTTGGAGCAGACGCCGAAGCTCGTTATCGCGGCCATCAACGGCCACTGCGTCGGCGGCGGCCTCGAAGTCGCCATGGCGGCTGACATCCGGCTGGCGCGCAGAGGGGCTGGCAAGATGGGCTTGCCGGAAGTCTCGCTCGGCGTCCTGCCCGGCACGGGCGGCACGCAGCGGCTCGTGCGCATGGTCGGCAAGTCGCGCGCGATTGAGTTGATGACGACGGGCGAGCTTTTCGATTTTGAACGCGGGCAGGAACTCGGTCTCCTCAACCACATCTACGAAGCCGAGACGGTCGAGGCGTTCATGCGGCAGGTGCTCGAATACGCCGCGCAGTTCACGACCCCGCACAAGGCCGCACACGCCGTCGGGCGCATCAAGCGCGCCGTGCAGACCGGCGCGGAAATTCCCTTCGAGTCCGCGCTCGCGCTCGAACGCGAACTCCAGCAACAACTCTTTCAATCCGAAGACGCGCGCGAAGGACTCGACGCCTACGTGGGCAAACGCAAACCGCAATTCAAAGGAAAGTAACTCGTCAATCGTGAATAGAGAAAGGCCGGGTTCTTTCTCTTCACAATTGACGATTGACGATTCACGAGTTATGTCTGAACAACTCATCAAAGTCCACACACGCGATCAAATCCTGACGATCACGCTGGATCGCGCCGAGAAGTTGAACGCCTTCGCCGGGCACATGCGGCGCGATCTGGGCGAGACGCTGGAGCGCGCGGGCAGCGACGACGACGTGCGGGTGATCGTCATCACGGGCGCGGGGCGCGCCTTCTGCGCGGGCGGCGACGTGGCGGCGATGGACGAGATGATGGGGCGCGATGATGCGGACGAGTTTGCGCGGACGCTCGGCGCGGGGCGGCGCGTGGTGACGGCGATTCGAGAGATGGTGAAACCCGTGGTCGCCTCGATTAACGGCACGGCGGCGGGCGCGGGCTTCAATCTCGCTCTCGCGTGCGACCTGCGCATCGCGGCGGCGTCGGCGAAGTTCAGCCAGTCGTTTGTGAAAATGGGGCTGCACCCGGATTGGGGCGGGACGTATTTTCTGCCGCGCATCGTGCCTGCAAACATCGCCTGCGAGATGTTCTTTCTCGGCGACACGATTGACTCGGCGCGCGCGCTTGCGCTCGGACTCGTCAACCGCGTCGTGCCCGACGAAGAACTCGCGGCAGAGACCGAACGCCTCGCCGAACGCCTGCGCGACGCGCCGCCCGAATCCATCGCCGCTGCCAAGCACGCCGTCTATCTGAGCCACCACGCGGAACTCGAAGAGATGTTGCAGTACGAAACCGAAGCGCAACTTCGCTGCTTCCAGACGAGCGAGGCGCGCGAGCGCGTCCGCGCCTTCGTAGAGAAGCGCACGCCGCGCCCTCGACGATAAGGAGTCTCAGGTTGCAGGTTTCAAGTTAAAGAATGAAGAACCTCAGTCCTGAGACTTGAAACTTGAAACCTGTCTGTCCTGAAACCTGAAACTTGAACCTGTCCGTCTTGAGACTCAAAGATAAAATCGCACTTGTGACGGGCGGCGGTCGCGGTATCGGGCGCGCCGTCGCTTTGGCGTTCGCGCGCGAGGGCGCGAGCGTCGCGGTCGTGGCGCGCACGTCTGCGGAAGTGGAGCGCGTGGCGGCGGAGTTGCGCGACGAGTGCGGCGTGCAAACGATGCACGCGACGTGCGACGTGGCGGACGCGGAAAGCGTGGCGCGTGCCTTCGCGTCCCTCGCGGAGACGTTCGGGCGCGGCGCGGACATTCTCGTCAACAATGCCGGGATCGCCGAGAGCGCGCCCGTCACGCGCACCGACGACGCGCACTGGCGACGCCACATCGCCGTCAATCTCGACGGCGCGTTTTACTGCACGCGCGCCGCTTTGCCCGCGATGATCGAGCGCGGCTGGGGGCGCATCATCAACGTCGCCTCCATCGCAGGCAAAACGGGCGCGCCCTACATCGCGGCCTACGCGGCATCCAAGCACGGCGTCCTCGGCCTGACGCGTTCCGTCGCGCTCGAAGTGGCGTCGAAGGGCGTGACGGTCAACGCCATCTGCCCCGGCTACGTTGACACGGACATGACGACGCACGCCCTCCAGCAGATCGAAGCTAAGACCGGGCGCACCGCCGCCGACGCGCTCGAACGGATCAAGGGCATGAGCCCGCAGAATCGTCTCGTCACGCCGGAAGAGGTGGCCGCCGTCGCGCTCTTGCTCGCCTCCGAAGACGGACGCGGCATCACCGGACAGGCCATCAACGTTGACGGCGGCAGCGTGTTGTCTTAGCAGCCCCCAACTATCGTCAGAGAAATAATCGAAGGGCTATCTCGCCGGTTCATTCCTATTTGCTGACGGCTAACGGCTAAATCCTATGAGCTTAAAATTCATTAACCCCGCATCGCTCGGACGCCCGCGCGGCTACGCAAACGGCGTGCTTGCACCGCCGGGCGGCGCGTGGCTGTTCATCGCCGGGCAGATCGCTTGGGACGAGGGGCAGCGGATCGTCAGCGCGGATTTCGTGGCGCAGTTTGAGCGCGCGCTTATGAATGTCCTTGCGGTCGTCAGCGAGGCGGGCGGCACGCCCGAACAGATCGCGCGGCTCGTCGTCTACGTCACGGACAAAAAGGAATACCGCACGCGCCAGAGCGAGATCGGCGCGTGCTGGCGCAAGCTCATGGGGCGACACTTTCCGGCCATGGCGTTGCTCGAAGTCAAGGCGTTGCTCGAAGACGACGCGAAAGTGGAGATCGAAGGCATCGCGGTTTTGTAAAACTCGTAAATCGTGAATCGTAAATCGTAAATAGAGAAAACCTGTTTTCCTTCTATTTACGATTTACGATTCACGATTTACTATTTACGCCCTATGATTTCTCCGAAAAGTTTTCTCTACGAAGTGCGCGACGGCGTGGCATGGATCACGCTCAATCGTCCCGAACGTCTGAACGCTTTGACGTTTGGAGTCTACCGCGAACTGAGCGATGCGTTCGCCGCGTTGCAGGACGAAGAGGCGGTGCGCGCGGTCGTCATCACGGGCGCGGGGCGCGCGTTCTGTTCGGGCGGCGACGTGCGCGACATCATCGCCGACCTCCAATCGCTGGACATTCAAGGCCACCTCGAATTTACGCGGCTCACCTGCGAACTCATACGCAACATGCGCTCCTTACGCAAGCCCGTCATCGCTAGTTTGAACGGCGCGGCGGCGGGCGCGGGTGCGGTCATCGCGCTGGCGGCGGACTTGCGCATCGCGGCGGAAGAGGCGCGCATTGCGTTTCTCTTCGTGCGCGTCGGGCTGTCGGGCGCGGACATGGGCGCGGCTTATTTGTTGCCCCGCTACATCGGACTGGCGAAGGCGACCGAGTTGCTCTACACGGGCGATTTTCTCTCCGCGCGCGAGGCCGAACGCATCGGGCTTTACAACCGCGTCGTCGCAGGCGCGGAACTCGAAGCCGAGACGCGCGCGCTCGCCAC
>Ga0196965_1001175_pt1 | contig 10719 bp, 8 predicted proteins | sample S1_20metaG_FD_148668 | JGI IMG/M metagenome (GOLD analysis project Ga0196965, IMG submission 148668) | Soil microbial communities from Anza Borrego desert, Southern California, United States - S1_20 | ecosystem: Environmental > Terrestrial > Soil > Desert | place: USA: California | collected... | reverse complement strand
GCCGTTGCACGCTGGGCGACCGCGTCGAGACCAGCACGAAACCCCGGTCGGAGTGGGCGTAGATGAGCTCGTCCGACGACGGCGGGGCCTCGGCCAGGATGCCGAACCAGGCGAACGGGTACTGCCGGAAGAAGTCCTTCCGGACCTCGCCCTCGGGGATGAGGAACCGGGTGGAGGTCCGCGATCCGTCGGCCCCGATCACGAAGTCGCACTCCAGCGACTCCTGCTGGCCTTCGTGGGTGAACGTGATGCGCGGCTGGTCGGTCGTCAGGTCTTCGACCGTCGTGTCGGTGACTCCGAACCGGATGTCGCCGCCGTCCTGCAGCCGCTTGGCGATGAGGTCCTTGAGCACCTCGTGCTGGGCGTACACCATCACCGATCGGCCACCGCTGAGCTCGGTGAGGTCGATCCGGTGCATGCCGCCGCGGAAGGCCAGGTTGATGCCGTGGTGGACGAACCCGTCGCGCATCATGCGATCCCCCACGCCGGTCTGGCGCATGAGGTCGACCGTGCCCTGCTCGAGGATGCCGGCCTTGATGGTCTGCTCGATCGACTCGCGGGTCTGCAGGTCGACGACCACCGAGTCCACACCGCGCAGGTGCAGCAGGTGCGACAGCATCAACCCTGCCGGCCCGGCCCCGACGATGCCGACCTGTGTGCGCACGATGGCTCCTCTCGACATGGGTGCTGGAAGTGGTGGAGCGAAGTCGCCGGACGGTCAGGCCAGGCCGAGCATCCGGACGGCGTTGTCCTTGAGGATGAGCGGGCGGACGTCGTCCCTGATCTCGAGCTCGTCGAAGTCGGCCCGCCACCGGTCGGGGGTGATGACCGGGAAGTCGGAGCCGAACAGCACCTTGCGCTTGAGCAGGGTGTTGGCGGCCCGGACCAGCTGCGGCGGGAAGTACTTGGGCGACCACCCGGACAGGTCGATGTAGACGTTGGCCTTGTGGGTGGCGATCGAGATGGCCTGGTCCTGCCACGGCACTGAGGGGTGGGCCAGCACGATCGTCAAGCCGGGGAAGTCGGCAGCGACGTCGTCGAGCAGCATCGGGTCGGAGTAGCGCAGCTTGATGCCGCGCCCGCCGGGCAGGCCGGCGCCGATGCCGGTCTGCCCGGTGTGGAACAGCGCCGGGACGCCGAGCTCCTCCAGCGCTGCATAGAGCGGGTAGAAGCGCTGGTCGTTGGGCTCAAAGGCCTGCAGGCTGGGGTGGAACTTGAAGCCGCGGACCCCGTGCTCGGTGACCAGCCGACGTGCCCGGGCGACGGCGGCCTTGCCGGCGTGTGGGTCGACCGAGCCGAACGGGAGGAGCACGTCGGGATGCTCGGCGGCCTGCTCGGCGATCTCCTCGCTGGACAATGCCGGGTGCCCGGTGCCGGCCGGGGCGTCGACGGTGAACACCACGGCTGCGGTGCGGCGGGCGCGGTAGTGCTCGGCGATCGCGGCCACGGTCGGAGTGCGGTCCTGATCGGCGTGGAAGTACTTCGCCGAGGCGTCCATCAGCTCCTGGTCGAGTGAGAAGCAGCCGTGGCTGTCCTGCTCGACGTGCACGTGCACGTCGATCGCGTCCAGTGCGGCGAGATCCATGTGGGCCCCTCTCACAGATCGGTCCGGGCCTTGGCGGCCAGCAGGGCGGTGAGCACGGCGTCGCGCCGGGCGACCAGTTCGGCCGGGTCGACGCCGGCGAGCTCCTCGTCGACACCGGCGACGATCTTCGCCACGAGCTCCGGGGTGAGCGTGACCTGTCCCAGGTCGCGCCACCACGCCTCGGTCGGCGGACCGAGGTGCTCGAGGATGTGCGCGATCCCGCCGGACCCGCCGGAGAGGTGCTGGTTCGCGAACGGCCCGAGCACCGCCCACCGCAGGCCCGGGCCATGGGCGATCGCGGTGTCGATGTCGGCCACGGTCGCCACACCGCGCTCGACCAGCGAGTAGGCCTCCTGCCACAGCGCGGCCTGCAGCCGGTTGGCCACGTGTCCGGGCAGCTCCTGGCGCAGCCGGATGGGTCGCTTGCCGACGGCCGTGTAAAAGGCGAGCGCGACCTCGACCGTCCGCTCCGAGGTCTTCTCCCCCGGCACCACCTCCACCAGCGGGATCAGGTGCGGCGGGTTGAAGGGGTGCCCGATCACCACCCGCTCGGGGTGCTGCGGGCAGCCCCGTGCGATGACACTGGGCAGCAGGCCCGAGGAGCTGCTCGCGAGGACGACGTCGGGCCGGGTGGCGGCGTCGAGCACGGCGAACAGCCGGTGCTTGACGTCCTCGCGCTCGGGGCCGTTCTCCTGCACGAAGTCGGCGTCCGCGACCGCCTCGGCCGGGTCGGAGGTGAACGTCAGCCGCTCCAGCGACCCGCCCGCGGCGGGCGTGAGCGTCGGCCAGATCGCCGCGACGTCGGACCGCAGGCGCTCCTCCGCGTGGGGTGACGGGTCGGTGGCGCTGACGTCGAGGCCGGAGGCGAGGAAGTGCGCCGCCCAGCTGGCCCCGATCACCCCGGTGCCCACCACGGCGACGCGCTGGACGGTCACGACCGGCTCCGGGTGGCGGCGAGGCCGACGAAGGGATCGAGCGCGGTGGGATCGGCGAGGACGTCGCGGCTGGCCACGTCGTCGAGGGCCGCGCCGAGCAGGATCCGCTTGGCCGGCAACTCCAGCTTCTTGCCCGTCCGGTTGCGCGGGATCACCGGCAGCTCCGCGATGCCGTCCGGGATGTGCCGGGGCGAGAGTTCTGTGCGCAGCGCGGTGGCGATCCGGCGGCGCAGCGCGTCGCCCAAGGTGGTGCCGGGGCGGAGCTGCACGTACAGCAGCAGTTCCCCGTTGCCGCCGGCCGGGTCCTCCAGGTGCACGACGAGGCTGTCGACGACCTCGGGGATTTCCTCGACGACCCGGTAGAACTCCGCGGTGCCCAGCCGCACCCCGCCCCGGTTGAGCGTCGCGTCGGAGCGCCCGGCGATCACCGCGCTGCCCACCGGGGAGAACCGCACCCAGTCACCGTGCCGCCACACGCCCGGATAGACGTCGAAGTAGGTGTCCCGGTAGCGCGCCCCGTCGGAGTCGCCCCAGAACCCGACCGGCATCGACGGCATCGGCCTGGTGATCACCAGTTCCCCCAGCTCGTCGACGACCGGGTTCCCCTGCTCGTCGAAGGCCTGCGCGTCGACGCCCAGGCACGGGCCGGAGATCTCTCCTACCCAGACGGGCTGCAGCGGGCTGCCCTGCACGATCCCGGAGCACACGTCGGTGCCGCCGCTGCCCACGTTGAGCAGCACGCCGGGGCCGAACTGCTCCGCCACCCAGCGGTAGCCCTCCGCAGGCAGCGGGCTGCCCGCCGCCCCGAGCTGCCGCACCCGGGACAGGTCGAACTCCGCCGCCGGCTGCACGCCCTCCGTGCGGCAGGCCATGAGGAATCCCGGGCTGGCCCCCATCAGCGTGGCCCCGGTCTCGGCGGCGAGCTGCCACTGCCAGCGCAGGTCCGGGTGCAGCGGGTTGCCGTCGACCATCACGATCGACGCCCGCACCAGCAACGCCGACACCAGCGCGTTCCACATCATCCACGCGGTGGTGGAGAACCACAGGATCCGGTCGCCAGGGCGCAGGTCCCAGCTCAGGCCGTGGTTCTTCAGGTGCTCCAGCAGGATCCCGCCGTGGCCGTGCACGATCGCCTTGGGCCTGCCGGTGGTGCCGGAGGAGAACAGCACGCACAGCGGGTGGGCGAACGGCACCGGGTCGAACGCCAGCTCCCCCGGGTCGGCGAGCAGCTCGTCCCAGCCGAGCGCATGAGGCAGGCCGTTCCCCCCGTAGGGGACGTGGACGACGTGGCGCACGGTGGGCAGTCCCGCGCGGATCTCCGCCACCTGCTCGCGGCGGTCGACGTCCTTGGTCCCGTAGCCGTACCCGGCCACCGCCAGCAGCACGGTCGGCTCGATCTGACCGAAACGGTCGACGACGCTGCGGGCGCCGAACTCCGGCGCGCAGCTCGCCCACACCGCACCGAGGCTGGCCGTCGCCAGGAACGCCACCAGCGTCTCGGGGATGTTGGGCAGGTAGGCCACGACGCGGTCGCCGCGGCCGACGCCGAGCCGCCGCAGCCCGGCACGAGCGCGGGCCACCTGCTCGCGCAGCTGACCCCAGGTCAGGTCCCGCCGGTCGCGGGTCTGCGAGTAGGCCAACACGGCGATCTCGTCCGCGTCCTCGGGCAGCCCCACCGCGTGCTCGGCGTAGTTCAGCGTCGCGCCCGGGAACCACTCCGCGCCGGGCATCTCCCGCCGGCCCAGCACGCGCTCCGGTGGCGTCGCGAAGCGCACGTGGAAGAACTCCGCGACCGCCGACCAGAAGCCCTCGAGGTCCTCCACCGACCAGCGGTGCAGGTCGTCGTACGCCGCGAAGCGCAGTCCCCGCTCGGCCTCCAGCCAGCGCAGGAAGCGGCCGATCTCGGTGGTCTCCCGCACGTCTACGGCGACCGGACGCAGCAGCTGCGGCGTCCCGGCGGCGGTCACGCGCCTTCCTCCCGCTGCACCTTGCCGCCCCTGCCCTGCAGGAAAGCGCGCATCCGCTCCTGGGCCTGCTCGCTGCTCGACGCGAGCGCGGCCACCAGCGACTCCATCAGGTAGCCCTCGGCGGGGTTGGCCTGGGCGATCCGCGGCAGCGCCTGCAAGATGGCGAAGTTCGTCACGGGGGAGTTCGCGGCGATCTTCGTCGCCAGCTCGAGGGCGCGCGCCAGCCCCTCCCCCGGCCCGGTCAGGTAGTGCGACAGTCCGAGCGCCTGCCCCTCCTGGGCGTCCAGGACGCGCCCGGTGAGCATCATGTCGGCCATGCGGTGCGCCCCGATCAGCCGCGGCACGCGCACGGAGCCGCCCCCGCCGACGAACAGACCGTGCTGCCCCTCCGGCAGCGCGTAGAAGGTGCTCGGCTCGGCCACCCGGAGGTGGGTTGCCGTTGCCAGCTCCAGCCCGCCCCCGATGACCGCGCCCTTGAGAACTGCGACGACGGGGATGCGCCCGTGCTCCATCCGCTCGAAGGCCCGGTGCCACATCCGCGAGTGCTCCAGGCCCTCGAACGCGGTGCGCTCGGTCAGCTCGGACAGGTCCAGCCCGGCACAGAAGTGCTCGCCATCGGCGTCGAGCACCACGGCCTTGACCCCGTCCGGCGGAGCGGCGAAGAACGCCTCGATCCCGAGCACGGTCGGGTCGTTGAGCGCGTTGCGCTTGGCGGCGCGGGTCAGCCGCAGCACGGCCACCTCACCGTGCCGCTCCACCTGAAGGGACTGCGGCAGCAGGGCCTGGACCTGGTCCTGGCTGGACCGCTCGGCGGCGCTGGTCATGACACTCCCTCCGGCCGCCGCGACGCGGCCTGCTCGATCGGATCGGCCCCGACGGCCGGGGGCTCCTGGGCGGCGCGCTGTCGCAGCTCGACCCGGCGGATCTTCCCAGTGGCATTGCGCGGCAGCTCGGGCACGAACTCCACGTGTCTAGGCACCTTGTAGCGGGCCAGGTTGGCCTCGAGGTGGGCGCGCAGCTCGGCCTCGGTGAGCGTCGCCCCCTCCCGCAGCTCCACATAGGCGACGCCGACCTCACCCCAGCGGCTGTCGGCCACCCCGACCACGGCGCAGTTGGCCACCGCGTCCAGCTGCACCGCCACGGCCTCCACCTCGGCCGGGTACACGTTCTCCCCGCCGGAGATGTACATGTCCTTGACCCGGTCGACGACGTGCGCCCAGCCGTCGTCGTCGACGCGCAGCACGTCGCCGGTGCGGAACCACTCCCCGTCGACGAGGCTCGCCTGGCTTTCCTCCGGCCGGTTCCAGTACCCGTCGAAGACGTTGGGGCCGCGCACCAGCAGCTCGGCTGGCTCCCCGCCCAGCGGCGTCGGACCCCCGTCGCGGAGCAGGGCGACGTCGGTGAAGAAGTGCGGGACCCCCGCCGCCGTCGGGTGGGCCGCCGTGCCGTCGTGGGTGCTCATGTACACCCCCGGGGACGCCTCGGTCATGCCGTAGCCCTGCAGCAGCCGCACTCCGCGGTCCAGCCAGGCGCGGGCCACCCGCTCCTGCACCGGCGATCCGCCGTAGATGACGGTGTGTAGCGAGCTCAGGTCCGCGGCGGCCCACGACGGGTGCTCGCACATCAGCTGCAGCATGGTCGGCACGGCCGAGAAACTGGTGATGCCGGCTTCGCCGATGCGGGCGAGGATCGCGCCCGGGTCGACCTTCGGGACCGCCTCCACGCTGCCGCCCTTGATCAGCGTGGGCAGGGTGACCTGGCCGAGGCCGACGCAGTGGAACAGCGGAGAGATGCACAGTGCCCGGTCCGTGCTCAGCACGTCAGCGTGCGTGAGCTGGTTGATCGTGTTCCACGTCAGGTTGCCGTGGGTCAGCACGGCCGCCTTGGGCCGGCCCGTGGTGCCGGACGTGTAGAGCAGGATCGCCGAGTCCTCCAACGACACCTGCGGCTCACCGTCGAGCGTCGGACCGGCTTCGACCTCGGCTTCGAACTCCGGACCGTCCACCGGGCGCCCCTCGGGGTGGACGGCGACGATGTGGCGCAGCCTGTCCGGCAGCGGCCCGGCTGCTGCAACGAGGGCGTTCGCGTCGCCACTGTGCACGAGCACCGAGGCACCCGAGTCGTCGAGCATGTAGCGGATCTCCGCCCCGGACAGCCGGTAGTTCAGGGGCACCGCGATCGCCCCCAGCAGCCAGGTGGCGAAGTACGTCTCGAAGACCTCGACGGCGTTCACGCCGAGGTACGCCACCCGGTCGCCCCGCCCGACCCCGAGGCGCCGCAACGCTCCGGCGTACCGCGCGGTGCGGTCGGCGAGCTGGGTGTAGGTGAGCGACCGGTGCGGGTCGAGCACGGCGATGCGGTCCGGGGAGATCCGGGCCCGGCGGGCGGGCCACGTGCCCAAGCCGGGGTTGGGTCCGGCGATCAGGTCCATCGCGCCTCCTCATCGGCTGCCGAGCGGGCCAGCGAATGTCAGGGACCTTGATAGCAAGGTTCCTGACATCGAGTCAAGCCCCGTACGCCTGCACGTCGGCAGGACCGGGCCCGGACCCCTTGGCGTCGGGCTCGGTCAGTGCGGCGAGGCACTGCCCCAGCGCGCGCTCGAACACTGCGGCCTCGGCAAGGGTGAGGGCCGACAGCATCCGAGCCTCCAGTCGGTCGACCACGTCGTGACAGGCCCGCAGCACCTCGGCACCGTGTTCGGTCAACCACGCGCGCAGGATCCGGCGATTGGCCTCGTCCGGGCGGCGCTGGATGAGGCCGTCACGCTCCATCGACGCGACGAGCTGGTGCATCGCCTGCGGGGTGACGTAGTGCCGGCGGGCCAGCTGCGCCGACGACAGACCTTCTCGGCGCTCGAGGATGCTCAGCGCCGTGTACTGGTGCAGCGTCACCCCGAGGGGCCGCAACACCTCGTCCATCCGCGCGCGCTCGGCCATCTCGAGGCGCTTGACGAGGTACGTGAGGCGCTGGCCGCGCCGTCCCGGTCCCGACGTCTGGCGCTCCGTCATGCCGCCACCTTATCAAGCGTTCTTATAGCAAGCCTCTTGCGAAGCGGTGTCAAGGTTCCTAATATCGGTGCGGCATGTGACACAGGACTTGGCCGTCTCCCCCCAGCTGACAGCCAGCCGCCACCTCGGCCACTCGGCCGGCCGGTCCCCCAGCAGACAGGGCAACCGCGATGACGCATCCCCACTTCTCCCGCACCCAGCTACGCCGCGCCGTGCTGTCGAGCTACCTCGGCAGCGTGATCGAGTACTACGACTTCCTCCTCTACGCGACCGCCTCGGCCGTGGTGTTCAGTCAGGTCTTCTTCTCCAACCTGGACCCGCTGGTCGGCACCGTCGCCAGTTTCGGCACGCTCGCCACCGGCTACATCGCCCGCCCGCTGGGCGGCATCGTGTTCGGGCACTTCGGCGACCGGATCGGGCGCAAGAAGATGCTCATCATCAGCATGATCATGATGGGCGTCGGCAGCACGCTCATCGGCCTGCTGCCCACCTACGCCCAGATCGGCGTCTGGGCCCCGATCCTGCTGGTGTTCCTGCGCGTCGTGCAGGGCTTCGCAGTCGGCGGGGAGTGGGGTGGCGCGGTGCTGATGTCCGCGGAGCATGCTTCGTCCCGGCGCGGGCTGTGGGCCAGCTTCACCAACGCGGGCGCGCCCAGCGGCGTGGTGCTCTCGACCCTGGCGCTGGCCGCGTCCGCCGGCCTGACCGGGGAGCAGGAGTTCCTGGCTTGGGGCTGGCGGATCCCGTTCCTGCTCAGCATCCTGCTGCTGGCCGTCGGCCTGTTCGTGCGCGCGAAGGTCGCCGAGACACCCGTGTTCGCCGAGGCGGCCGCGGAGAAGCCCGCACGACCGCCCCTGTTCGAGGTCCTGCGCCACCACCCGCGCAACCTCGCCCTGTCGGTCGGGGTCGGCTTCGGAGCGTTCGTCGCGCAGGCGACGCTCACGACGCTGCTCATCTCGTACGCAGTCGAGGTCGGCTTCCCGCGCTCGACGGTGTTGAACGCCCTCACCCTGTCATCGGTGGTGGCCGCCGTCGGGATCATCGGCTTCTCAGCTCTGTCCGACCGCGTTGGTAGGCGCCCGGTGGTGATAGGAGGCGCCGTGGCGATGGCGGTCTGGGCCTTCCTCATGTTCCCCATGATCAACAGCAGGTCCACGCTGCTGCTCACCCTCGTCGTGGTGGTCGGTCAGGGCGTCGTGCACGCCGCGATGTACGGGCCGCTCGCCGCGCTCTACACCGAGCTGTTCTCCACCCGCTCTCGCTACACCGGAGCCTCGCTCGGCTACCAGATCTCCGGGCTCGGCGCAGGCATCGCGCCCGTCGCCTTCGCCTCCGTCCTCGCCGCCGGCGGGGGCACGATCGTGGTCTCCAGCATCATCGCTGCGTTCTGCCTGCTCAGCGTCGGCTGCATCCTCGCCCTCAGGGAGACCTCCACCACCGACCTCAGCGTGGACCCCGAGGCCGCCGCAGCCGTGCCGGCCGGCCGCTGACCGACCCGGTCGGACGCCCGGCAACAGGAACGAGGACGACGCAGCCGCGGGGCAGTGGCCCGCACCGAACAGGAGCGGACCACCGCCCCGCGCCGGCGACAGGGAGACCAGATGACCGACGACCAGACCGACATGTGGAGCGGTAGCTCCCCGGTTCCGCCCAACCGCGGCGACTTCTACGACCATCTCGGCATGCTGCCGGTCGAGCAGCGGACGCTCCTCGCCGAGGTCCGCGGATACCTCGAGTCGGACGTGGCGCCGATCATTGCCGACCACTGGGAGCGGGCGGAGTTCCCCGCCCAGATCGTGCCGGCCCTCGCGCGGATGAACCTCGCCGGCAGCAAGTTCACCGGCTATGGCTGCTCGGGCCACGGCGAGCTGTTCCACGGCCTCCTCATGGTCGAACTGGCCCGCATCGATCCCTCGCTCGCCATCTTCTTCGGCGGCCACGACGGCCTCGGCATGGGCAGCGTGGCGCTCTGCGGCTCGGAGGAGCAGAAGCAGCGCTGGATACCGCCGATGGCCCGGATGGAGAAGATCGGCGCGTTCGCCCTGACCGAGCCCGATGTCGGCTCCGACGCCGCCCGCGGCCTGGCCACCACGGCACGCCGCGACGGTGACACGTGGGTGCTCAACGGCCGGAAGAAGTGGATCGGCAACGCCACCTGGTGCGATCTCGTCGTCGTGTGGGCGCGCGACGAGGCTGACGGGCAGGTGAAGGGCTTCGTCGTCGAGCGCGGGACCCCCGGCTTCACGACCGAGAAGATGCACGGCAAGACCGCGCTGCGGGTCATGCAGAACGCGGAGATCACGCTGATCGACTGCCGCGTCTCGGAGGAAGCCCGGTTGCAGCAGGCGAACTCCTTCGCCGACACCGCTCGCGTGCTGCGCGCAACCCGGCTGATGGTGGCGTGGCAGGCTGCCGGCACGGCCCGTGGCGCCTTCGAGCACGCGCTGGCGTACGCCACCCGCCGCCAGCAGTTCGGCCGACCCATCGCCGGATTCCAGCTGGTGCAGGACCTGCTGGCCCGGATGCTCGCCAACACCACCGCATCGCTGACGATGTGCGCCCGCCTGGCCGAACTGGCCCAGGCCGGCGAGATGCGGGAAGAGCAGGTGTCACTGGCCAAGATGTACTGCACCACCGCCACCCGGGAGACCGTCGGCTGGGCACGCGAGGTCTTCGGCGGCAACGGCGTCCTCCTGGACCACCACGTCACCCGCTACACCAACGACGCGGAGGCCATCTACAGCTTCGAGGGCACCCGGGAGATCAACTCATTGATCGTCGGGCGAGCTCTCACAGGGATCTCCGCCTTCGTATGACACGACCGTGGCGCCGCTGGCAAGACCCGACGGGTTCGCTCGAGTTCGAGGGACGGCTACCAACTCACCGTCTCGGCCGTCATCGAGCGCCAATCCGGCGTGCATCGCTGAGCCGGCCTCCCGACCCTCGGCACGGAGGCATCGAAGCCGCCGTGGACTCCCGACTCATTGACGATCCGCCCACCACGTCATGCCGGGCCTGGCCCGGGAGGCGGCCGACCGCATGGGCACGCTGCTGCTCACCGGTGGAGCCGGTCCAATTGCAACCACGGACGACTCAGGCCGCCCTCCCGAGGGAGAACGGCCTGGTCATCGGGGTGGAGCTGAGGGGACTCGAACCCCTGACCCCCACACTGCCAGTGTGGTGCGCTACCAGCTGCGCCACAGCCCCTCGTCCGGCCCGGCGTGGTG
>Ga0196965_1001174_pt1 | contig 10725 bp, 6 predicted proteins | sample S1_20metaG_FD_148668 | JGI IMG/M metagenome (GOLD analysis project Ga0196965, IMG submission 148668) | Soil microbial communities from Anza Borrego desert, Southern California, United States - S1_20 | ecosystem: Environmental > Terrestrial > Soil > Desert | place: USA: California | collected... | reverse complement strand
TCCTCCTTCGACGGCGGTGACGAAGACTTCGAACAGCGGCTTCGTTTCGGTGCTCGGCTGGAAAAACGACAGCAACCGCGATCTGCCATCCGGCAGCTTTTCGGCGAGCCGCCCCGGTAGCGCGGCCAAGCCCTCGAAGGCCGTCCCCTTCCCCTCCCGCCGGCCGTACTCGGCCGCCGCCGTGGCCGCGGCGGCGATGGCGCCGGCCGAGGTGCCGCCGATGTTGCGGAACCGGAACGCCTTCGCCAGTTCGCACACCGCCGAGGGGTAGACCACGCCGCTGGTGATCCCCCCCTTCATGACGATGTCGCAGTTGCGCAGGCCTCCCTCCCCCCCTCCGGTGCCCGGCGGGGCATCGCTCATCGCGGCTCGCCATCCTTCCCGGCGTTCTCGGCCTTCCACCGCATCGCCATGAGAATACGGTTCCGGCCGCTGGGATGATCGAAGAAGATCCACTCCTCCAGGGGGCCCGGCGCCATCTTGCGGTACTCGCCCAGCAGCAGCGCCGCCTCGGCGAAGCCGTCGGGCTGGCGCGACGAGTTGATGCCGTAGATGTCCGCCTCCGCTTCGTTGGAGCGGATGATGGTGTTGGTGACCGGAGTCATGATGAAGAAGTAGAGGGAGAACAGCGCCGCGAAGAGCGGCAGCCCCGCCGGGTCGTCGACGCCGCGCACGCCCCAGCGCTCCCCCCAGCGCGCCAGCGCCTTGCCGAAGCTCCAGCGCAGGAAGGCGAAGCCGAGGAAGAGCACCACCCCCATCTCCAGGATCAGCTCATAGATGTGATTCAAGACGTAGTGCCCCATCTCGTGCCCCATGACCGCTTCCACCGCCGCCGGCGACGTGCGCCGCAACAGGTTGTCATTCAGGGAGATACGCAGGGTGCCGCCGAGGCCGCTGACGTTGGCGCTGATCCGTTTGGTCTGGCGCGAGGCGTCCACCACGTAGACGTGCTCGGCCGGGATGCCGTTGGCCCGCGCCAGGGAGAGGATGGAGGTCCGCAGCGGCTCCTCCCGCAGCTCGGTGTAGGTGTTGAACAGCGGCGCGATGAAGACCGGGGCGATGAGCGCGCCGATGATCAGGAACGCGACCGAGACCACCGTGCCCCAGATCCACCAGGTGCGGGGGGCCTTGCGGAGCACGGTGTAGAGGCCGAGGAGCGACAGCCCGCCCAGGACCATCCCCACCGCGAGGCCGGTCAGCTCCTCGCCGAACCAGGCGCCGAACGTCTGGTTGGACATCCCGTACTGGTGCTCGCGGACGTAGTCCGTATAGATCGACAACGGGAACGAGAGGAGGGTGACGAGCAGGATGAACCCCACCGCGTAGAGCAGGATCTGGAGCGGCCAGGAGCGGATCCGGCGCTGCACCGCGTCCCGCAGGCGGGCGGAGAGGCGGGTCCCCAGCAGCAGGGCGAACACCCCGAGCCCGTAGAGCAAACCCCAGAGCTGCAGCCAGTAGCCCCCTTCGAAGTAGGCGTCGGAGCGGGCCCGCTGCTGCGGGCTCATCCGCGCCAGGTAGGCCTCGGTGGCCGCGACAGGATCGAAAGCGGGGCCGGCGGCGGCAGACGCCGGAGCAGGCCCCCCGGTCTCGGCGCCCGTCTCGGCGGCAGTGGCGATCCCCGGCACGAGCAGCAGGACGAGCGCGCAGAAGAGCATCCGGAAAAGTGATCTCACCCTGTGTCCTCCTATTTCATGGAGCGGTGCTCAGTCTATAACGGCCGGTGGGTTGGAGAGAGTGGGCCCGGTCTTTGCAGAACCCCTTCCGCGTGGGGCGACGACGAGACATCGGAGCCCGAGCCACCGGGCGGCGTAGCCGCCCCGCCCCACTCAGCCAAACGGTGGTTGAGCTCGCTCGGAGCCGGTGAAACGCACAGCGATGGAGGCACAACATGGCTGAAATCAGAGTTGAGCGGAAACAGCGTAGTGTTTGGCCCTGGCTCCTCGGGCTCGTCCTGTTGGTGCTGTTGGCCATGGGTCTCATGGCGATGCTCGGCGACGACCGGGAGCCGGTGGGGAACAATACGACCGAGGTGGGCGCCATGCGCCAGGAGCAGCCGGTTTCGCCGGTGCCGGCGTATCCCACGGCGGATCTCGGCGAGCCCCTCACTCCGGTGGTGGAAGCCGCGGCTTGAGGGAGGGAGTGATGCAGAGACCGAGCGGCCACGCGGTACCCGCGCGCAGCCTGCGGAGCTCCTCTCTCGCAGGCCCTGACGTCCGCGGCTGGACTGTCGTGGCCGCCGACGGCGAGCCCGTCGGCCGGGTGCACGACCTGCTGGTGGACGAAGGCTCGCAAAAGGCACTGTTCCTGGATGTCGAGGTCGCTCCGGCCCTGACGGCGGGCCACCGCCGCCGGGACATGGGGCTCCCCCTGAACGAAGCCAATCTGCCGGACCCGGCCCGCGCCGAGCCGGTGCACCGCCTGCACGACGTCAACCCTGGAAGCGGTGAGGTCTACCCCACGGGCGAAGAGCCGCATCCGCGGGTGCACTCCTTTGAGAGCCCTGAGGAGTCGCTCCACCATGGAGATCCGGGCAACCATGTCCTGATCCCCGTGGGCCTCGCCCTGCTCAAGGAGGACGAGGACCACGTCGTCCTCGACAGCCTCCGCGGCACCGACGTCCAGGACCTGCCGTCGTACGCCGATGGCCCGGTGCTGCCCGAGATGGAGATGGAGCTGCGGCGCCACTTCCAGCGCGGCGCCGCCGGCGAGCTCGACCTCTACGACGAAGAGCGCTTCTTCAGCGCCCGGCGGCGGGTGGAGAGCCGCCGCTAGCGACTGGCGGCGGCTCTCGGCTTGGCGGCTACTCCACCCGCTGCAACATCACCACCGCACGGCCGGCGACACTCACCGGCTCGCCTGCCGCGTAGGCGTTCTCCTGGCGCTGGCCCCCCCGCCGCTCGCCCGGCCGGTGTTGCGGATCTCCCGTATCCAGCACGCAGATCCAGCGCTTTCCCCAGGGATCGGCCGGCGGGAGCTGGAACTCGAGCGCCTCGTGGTGGGCGTTGAAGACCAGATAGAAGCTGGCGCCGGCCACCCGGTCGCCCCGCTCGTCCAGGCTGGGGATGGCCTGGCCATTCAGATAGACCCCGACGGACTTGGCGAAGCCGCGCTGCCAGTCCTCCTCACCCATCTCCCGGCCGTCGGGCCGGAACCAGCCGATGTCCCGCGCCGCCGAGCCGCGGATCGAGCGGCCCACGAACCAGCGGCGGCGACGGAAGACCGGGTGCTCGCGGCGAAACGCGATCAGGGCCGAGGTGAAGCCGAGCAGGTCCTGGTCGACGCTCTCCCAATCGAGCCAGGAGATCTCGTTGTCCTGACAGTAGGCGTTGTTGTTGCCCCCCTGGGTGCGCCCGATCTCGTCGCCGCCCAGGAGCATGGGGATGCCCTGGGAGAGGATCAGGGTGGTGAGGAAATTGCGCTGCTGCCGGGCGCGCAGGGCATTGACCTCCGGGTCCTCCGTCGGCCCCTCGGCGCCACCGTTCCAGGAGCGGTTGTGGCTCTCGCCGTCGCGGTTCTCCTCGCCGTTCGCCTCATTGTGCTTGTCGTTGTAGGAGACCAGGTCGCGCAGCGTGAAGCCGTCGTGGGCGGTGACGAAGTTGATGCTGGCGTACGGTCGCCGCCCATTGAGGGCGTAGAGGTCGGAGCTGCCGGTGAAGCGCTCGGCGAACTCACCCAGGGTCTGGTCCTCCCCCCGCCAGTAGTCGCGGACGGTGTCCCGGTACTTGCCGTTCCACTCGGACCAGAGGGGCGGGAAGTTGCCCACCTGATAGCCCCCCTCCCCCACGTCCCAGGGCTCGGCGATGAGCTTGACCTGGCTTACCACCGGGTCCTGCTGGATGAGGTCGAAGAAAGCTGACAGCCGGTCGACGTCGTGGAGCTCCCGGGCCAGGGTCGCCGCCAGGTCGAAACGGAAGCCGTCCACGTGCATCTCCAGCACCCAGTAGCGCAGCGAGTCCATGATGAGCTGCAGCACGTGCGGGTGCCGCATGTTGAGGCTGTTGCCGGTGCCCGTGTAATCCATGTAAAAACGGCGGTCGTCCGGCATCAGACGGTAGTAGGCGCCGTTGTCGATCCCCTTGAAGGAGAGTACCGGCCCCATGTGGTTCCCCTCGGCCGTGTGGTTGTAGACCACGTCGAGGATCACCTCGATCCCCTCCCGATGGAGGAGCTTGACCATCTGCTTGAACTCCTGCACCTGCTGGCCCAGGGAGCCGCCGGCGGCGGCGTACTCGTTGTGCGGCGCGAGGTAGCCGATGGAGTTGTAGCCCCAGTAGTTGCGCAGCCCGCGCTCGGCCAGCAGGCTGTCGTGGATGAACTGGTGGACGGGCAGCAGCTCGACCGCCGTGACCCCCAGTTTCTTGAGATGGCGGATCGCCGCCGGGTGGGCCAGGCCGGCGTAGGTGCCCCGCAGCTCCTCCGGGATGTCCGGGTGCCGCATGGTGAACCCCTTGACGTGCACCTCGTAGATCACCGTGTTGTGCATGGGGGTGCCCAGCAGGTGATCGCCGCCCCAGTCGAAAAAGGGATTGATGACCACCGACTTCGGCATGAAGGGGGCGCTGTCGGCGTCGTTGGGCGATCCGTCGGGATCGCCGAAGCGGTACGGGAAGACCGCCTCGTCCCACTTCACCTCTCCGTCGATGGCCTTGGCGTAGGGATCGAGCAGGAGCTTGGAGGGGTGGCAGCGGTGCCCCTCCCCCGGGATCCAGGGCCCGTGGACGCGGAAGCCGTAGCGCTGGCCCGGCACCACGTTCGGCAGGTAGCCGTGCCAGCAGAACGCGGTCATCTCCGGCAGCTCGACGCGGGTCTCCACCCCGTCGCGGTCGAACAGACAGAGCTCGACGCGCTCGGCTACCTCGGAGAAAATGGAAAAGTTGGTTCCCGCACCGTCATAGGTGGCGCCCAGCGGGTACGGGCGGCCTGGTTGAATCTTCATCTCCCTCTCCCTTCCTCGTTTCGGACCGCCGGGGAAGCTTCAAGCCGCGTGCCAGGATGGCGGCGGTCACGAACAGGGAGAGGATTCCGGCGAGGACACCGGGGACGAACCCCGATGGCCGGTAGCGCAGCTCGACCCGGGAGGCTCCGGCGGGGACGCGCACCCCCAGGAAAGCGCCGTTGACCACCAGCGTCTCCAGCGGCTCCCCAACGGCTCTGGCCCGCCAGCCCTCCGGTGAGGGGAGCGAGGTGGCGAGGAGCCGGTCTCCCGCGCCGGGGACCGAAAGGGAGGCCTGTCCCGGCTTCGAGGCGAGCAGCCGGACGTCCCCGATGTCTCCAGCAGCGCCCCCCCAGGCCTTGGCCCGCGCGTCGAAGACCGCCACCCGCCGGGGGTTCCGGAGCCTGGCGATCCAACGTGTCACCTCGTGCTCCGCGATCACCTTCACTCCCGACGGCAGGAACCAGCGCGGCAGGGCGTCGGGGTTCCGGTAGAGCCGGAACACGCCGAAGCTGCCGTCGTCGATCCGCTCCAGCGTCCGCGGCGGCGCGTGGCCGATGGTGGAAGCCAGGACCCGCACGCCGAGGAAGTCGAGGAACGGATGGTCAACGCCGCCGAACGCAGGGAAGTAATCCTCCATCGAGGGCATGAACCCGAAGGCCGCGTCGAGGGTGTGCAGGTACGGCATGGGCGCCAGCGGGTTGTGCGGCCGGACGTCGGCGACGCCATAGACCGGAAGGAGCGACGGGAAGAGCGTCTGCTGTTCGCCCGCCGCCCGGAAGGGTCCGCCGGCTGCCACCTCCCGCTCCATCATCGCGATGAAGCCGGTCCGGGGATAGAAAAGCGCGGGGTGGCAGGTGGGAAGATGATTCCTCGCCCACGGCCCGAGGTCCAGAAGGAGCACGGTCCCCAAGAGCGCTGCCCCATAGGCCCGGAGCCGTGGCCGCCAGCAGGCCAGAGCGGCGCCGGCTGCCAGCAGCACCCACAGGGCGGCGACGTAGAGGTCCGCGTGCCGCGCCAGGCTCAGGGCCGCGGCGACGGCGAGCCCCACCCAGGCCGCGAGGAGATCCCGGCGCCTTCGATGGGAGCGGAGCAGGGCGTCGATCCCCAGGGCTCCGGCGATACAGAGCCCGAGACAGCCGACCGGGAGGAAGCGGACGTAGGCCATCGTCCGTAGATGCGGCACGGCCTGGATGAGGTGCGCCAGCGGCAGGAACTGTGCGGCCAGCAGCAGGGAGACCAGGGAGAAGCCGAGGAAGGGCCAGGCGCGGCGGCGACGCGCGGCGAGGACCGCCAGAGAGCCGGCAAACGCCACCAGGCCGGTGTAGCCGCTGTCCGCGTCCGCCCAGTGGAAAGGTCCCCGGAACTCACCCTGGAAAGGGATGCCGAAGGCGCGCGGGCTGATCGGTGCCAGCATGAACTGGCCGAACCCGGGCAGGAACCAGGAGAGGGGACGCGACGGGAGGAAGCGATAGGGAGGCATCTGCCAGGCCGCGGCCTCCTGCGCCCGCTGGGACTGGGGCAGGTGCAGGGCGAAGGGGACGAGGTGTGGCGCCGCCAGGCCGAATCCGAGGACGGCTGCCAGGGCGGCGGCGCCGAGGCCGCGGCGGAAGGAGGCCCGCCGCGCCAGCGCGAGGCCGCAGAGCGCCACGAAGAGACCTCCCACCGCGGCGACCTCCGGATGTCCGGAAAGAAGGAGCGCCGCGGTGAGGAGAGCGGTGACCGCCACCTCCCGGCCACCGGCTCCGCGGAACAGCCGGATCGTGCCGCAGGCCAGCCACGGTACCCAGGCCGCCGCGGCGCTGAGGGGAAAGAGGGCCCAGGGGAGGAGCGCCCCGCCGAGCGCGGCGCCGGCCGCGGCGAGGAGGCTCGACGCGCGGCTCGCTCCGGCCAGCCGGCAAAGGAGCCAGGCGCCCTCGAACGCGACGAGGAGCTTCAACGCCAGCGCCGCCAGCAGGTGGTGCTGGATCGGCAGGGCGCGGGCGAGGAGGAAAACGGGAGACATCACCCCGGCCTGGGGATTGATCCAGGGCGAGCTGCCGCCTTCCAGCAGGTCGGACCAGAGCGGCAGCCGTGCCTCGCCGAGCGCTCGCCGCACCTCCACTTCCCAGGGGAGGAGCTGATAGATCGTGTCGTTCAGGAGGTCATGGCGGTGCGCGGCGGGGCCCGCCGGCAGCCCCGGGACGTCCGCGGCTCCCGGGATGATCGGCAGGAAGACGTCACCTGGGAGCAGGAGGCGGGCCCTGTCGAGCCAGGGGGCCAGGAGCACGAGGGGCAGCGCCACTCCCAGGGCCATGACGTGGCGCTCGAGCCGCCGACCGAGCCCCCGGGCCAGCAGCCAGCAGGCGGCCTGCATCAGTCCCAGGATGCCCAGGAGCATCAGAAGGAGCTTCCAGTCGAGGCTCATCAATCAGGTATACGGATCTCGCGCCGCTCCCGTCACGACGGTGTCTGGCACAAGCCTTGCCTTGACCAGAGGACAGGAGGGAGATTATGCAGGCAAACGTTGGAACGACCGAACGCTGGGGCTCGCTGCTGGGTGGCGGAGCCCTGCTGGCCTACGCGATGCGCCGCGGCTGGCGCTCACCTCTCTCGGCCGCCCTGGGGCTCGGAGCGGCGACCCTGATGTTCCGGGGCGCCACGGGGCACTGCCCCCTCTACAGCGCCCTGGGAAGAAACACCGCCGAGAGTGGCCCCGAGGCCGGGGAGACAGCCGGAGAGACGATCCGGAGCGGGGGGCGCACCTGGCCGCTGCCGGAAGGCGCCCGGCGCGTCCGGCCCGAGGAGAACCTCGAAGACGTCGTGGACGAGGCCTCCCGGGAGTCGTTCCCGGCGAGCGATCCGCCGGGCTACACCCCTTCGAAGGCCGGCTGAAGGATTGACTTACGCTCTTCTGATGCCTAGGCTCGGTGCATGGGGCGGGGGCCCCTGCACGAGATGGCGAGCAAGAAGAGAGAGGATCCGCCCACTCCCCCGGCGCGGGAGGTGGGCAAGTGGCTGGACCTCGAGAAGCTGCGCGGCGGCTCCGGGGAGGATGAGCCCGCACCGCCGGCGCCGGACGAAGAGGCCCTGCCCGGCCCTCCGTCCCGGGACTTCGGGTACAACCTGGAGAAGCTCTCGGCCTCCCCGGGCGCGCGCAAGGAGAAGGTCAAGGAGCGCTCCTATGAAGCCCCCCGCCGCTCCTCCCGCCGGGCAGGCCCCGCGGTCCAGTACGCCGAGCTCCACGCGGCCTCGGCCTTCTCGTTCCTGAACGGCGCCTCCCTGCCCGAGGACCTGGTGGAGCAGGCGGCGTCCCTGGGATTGCCGGCGGTGGCGCTGGTGGACGCCAACGGCGTCTACGGGGCGCCGCGCTTCTATCAGGCGGCGAAGCAGGCGGGGATCAAGGCGCTGGTGGGGGCCGAGGTGGTGCTCGACGAGGAGCCGCCGCCGCACCGGCGCGGCGGCCCCGGAGGTCACCGCGGTCCCCTGGGGCTCCTCCCCGAGCCGCCGCCTCCGTCCACCGGTGAGAAAGCCGAGGAGCTGGGCCCCGCCGACCGGACGCGGGTGACGGTCCTGGTGGAGAGCCGCACCGGCTACAAGAACCTCTGCAAGCTGCTGAGCGCGGCGGCCCGCGGCCGGCCCAAGGGGGAGGCCCGGGCGTCCTGGGATCTGATCGCCGAGCACGCCGCCGGCCTCCGCTGCCTCACCGGGGGAGACGAGGGTCCGGTCGCCCAGGCCCTGGCCCGCGGCGGGGCCGACGCCGCCAAGCGGCAGCTCGACCGGCTCGCCGGCCTCTTCGGCGGCCGGGTGCACGTGGAGCTCCAGCGCCACCGGCTGCGCGACGAGGAGCACCGCAACCGCACCCTGGCCGACCTCGCCCGCTCCCTGCGCCTGCCGCTCCTCGCCACCAACGGCGTGCGCTACGCGCGCCAGGAGGACAAGAGCCTCCACGACGTGCTGACGGCGATCCGCCACCATACGCCGCTCGACGCGGCCGGGGCCCTCCTCGCCGCCCATCGGGAGCGGCACTTCAAGAGCGCCGCCGAGATGGCGCGGCTCTTCGACGACCTGCCCGAGGCCGTGGCCGGCTCCATGGAGCTGGCCCAGCGCCTGGACTTCACCCTCGCCGACCTGGGGTACCGCTTCCCGGACTACCCGCTGCCGCCCGGCGAGACGCCGGCCTCCTTCCTCCGCCACATCACCTGGAACGGCGCCAAGGCGCGCTTCCGGCCGCTCACGGCCAAGGCCCAGGCGCAGATCCAGAAGGAGCTCGACCTCATCGAGAAGCTGGACCTCGCCGGCTACTTCCTCATCGTCTGGGACATCGTCCGCTTCTGCCTGGAGGAGGGGATCCTCGCCCAGGGGCGCGGCTCGGCGGCCAACAGCGCGGTCTGCTACGCCCTCTCGATCACCGCGGTCGACCCGGTGAAGATGGACCTCCTCTTCGAGCGCTTCCTCTCCGAAGAGCGCGGCGAGTGGCCGGACATCGACCTCGACCTCCCCTCGGGCGACCAGCGGGAGAAGGTGATCCAGCACGTCTACGCCAAGTACGGCCCCCACGGCGCGGCGATGACCGCCAACGTCATCACCTACCGCGACCGCTCGGCGACGCGCGAGGTGGCCAAGGCCTTCGGCTACTCGGCGGAGCAGATCGACAAGCTCGCCGGCCAGCTCGGCTCGTGGACCTACGACGTCGCCCGGGGGGACGAGAAGTCGTTCGAGAAAGAGCTGACCGAGGCCGGCTTCGACCCCGCGGAGCCGCGCATCCGCCGCTTCATGGATCTCTGGACACGCATCCACAACCTGCCCCGCCACCTGGGGCAGCACTCGGGAGGCATGGTCATCGCCGCCGGCCGCCTGGACGAGGTGGTCCCGCTGGAGCCGGCGTCCATGCCTGGCCGCGTGGTGGTGCAGTGGGACAAGGACGACTGTGCCGACTTGGGGATCATCAAGGTGGACCTCCTGGGGCTCGGGATGCTCTCGGCGCTGGAGGAGATGGTGCCGACCATCCGCGACCGCGAGGGGGTGCACGTGGACCTCGCGCATCTGCCGCCGGACGACCCGGCGGTCTACAAGATGCTGCAGCAGGCGGATACCGTCGGCGTCTTCCAGGTGGAGAGCCGGGCGCAGATGGCATCGCTCCCCCGCAACCACCCGGAGCGCTTCTACGACCTGGTGATCCAGGTGGGGATCATCCGTCCCGGCCCCATCGTGGGCAACCTCGCGAGCCCCTACTTCGAACGCCGGAACAAGCGGCAGCCGGTGGTCTATCCGCATCCGAGCCTGGAGCCGATCCTGGAGCGGACGCTGGGGGTGCCGATCTTCCAGGAGCAGCTCCTGCGGGTGGCAATGGTGGCGGCGGGCTTCACCGGCGGCGAGGCCGAGGAGCTGCGGCGGGCCATGGGCTCCAAGCGGTCGGTGGAGCGGATGAAGGCGATCGTGGACAAGCTGCGTCGCGGCATGACCGAGCGGGGGATCACCGGCAAGGCGCAGGAGGAGATCGTACAGGGGATCACCTCGTTCGCCCTCTACGGCTTCCCCGAGTCCCACGCCGCGAGCTTCGCCCTGATCGCCTACGCCAGCGCCTACCTGAAGGCCCACCACCCCACCGCCTTCTACCTCGGGCTCCTCAACGCCTGGCCCATGGGCTTCTACCACCCGGCGACGCTGGTCAAGGACGCGCAGCGGCACGGCGTGGAGGTGCGGCCGGTGGACGTCCAGACCTCGGGCTTGCGTTGCCGCTGGGAGGACCGGGAGCCGGGGGCCGTTGGAGCCACCGGCGCGTTGCGTCTCGGCTTCAAGTTCGTCCGCGG
>Ga0196965_1001172_pt1 | contig 10741 bp, 13 predicted proteins | sample S1_20metaG_FD_148668 | JGI IMG/M metagenome (GOLD analysis project Ga0196965, IMG submission 148668) | Soil microbial communities from Anza Borrego desert, Southern California, United States - S1_20 | ecosystem: Environmental > Terrestrial > Soil > Desert | place: USA: California | collected... | reverse complement strand
TGCAGCATGTACACACTCGTACTATGGAAGCTGCTCTGCGGCGTCGTGTCGTAGACGATGCCCTCGATGAGCTCGACCCTGGCGTCCGGCGGGAAGAACCCCTTGGCGGCCATGCGCTCGTACTCTCCCGCGTCCAGCGATGGATCTCGGCGGATGCGACGACCATGAGACGAATACCTCCTGAAGACTATCACAAGCCCGGGAAACGCGACCGGACCCGCGTGCTCGCCGATCTTACCGCACGAGCCAAGGGCTGGAGCGCGTCATCTCCCCGGTCATCCGGAAAGACACCGCACCCGCCCCGCCGGCAACCGGCGCCGCCCGCCTCTACTCCATCTCGGCGAGCTCGCAGAGGTACAGGGCGTTGCCGTCAGGATCACCGAAGAAGGCGAAGCGGACAGGCGCCTGTTCCTTGCCCTGGATGGGGCCGCGGAAGCTGACGCCGCGATGCTTCAGCTTGTCGACGACCTCCTCCAGCGGTTGGGTGACGTTGAAGCCGATCGACATGGAGCCGGACCCGGCCGCCCGGTCTCCGTTGCCGTTGGCGGGCTGGAGCCCGAGGACCAGGCCGTCCCCGGCATCGATGGACGCCCAGTCGTCGTCCTCCCGTTCGAGGAGCTTCAGACCGAGCGTCCGGGTATAGAAGGTGACCGCGCGTTCCATGTCGCTGACGTAGATCGTCGGCGTCCCACCCTGGATCATGGACATCTCCTTGAGCTGGCCCATACACCAGGGGACCGGACGTCCTTGGCCGGTCCCCCTTTACAAAACAAGTGCTAGTTCTCCAACGAAGCGCTCCCGGCCTAGCCGGTGTCCCACCGCTTGAGGATCATGTTGATCTCGTCGCGGTGCGTGCTCTCGTCGCGGATCAGATCATCGAACTCGACCGCGAGGCCGTAGTGGCCGAGCTGCTCGGCCTGCTTCCGCCGTTTGACGTAGCGCTCGATCGTCTCGATCTCGTCCTCCAGGGAGTTGCGGAGCATCTCGCGGGAATCCCTGGCCGGTTTGACCGGCGCCGGCGTCCCGGTGGGCGTGCCGCCCAGGGCGACGATCTTGTCCGCCAGGATCTGGGCGTGGCCCAGCTCGTCCGGAATCTCCTGCTCGAAGAACTGCCGCAACTCCATGCGCCACTGGCCCTGCACCTGGCTGGCATAGGTCCGGTACTGGATCACCGCCGCGTACTCGTGGGCCAGATCGATGTTGAGTCCTTCGAGGAACTCCTCCTGGGTGATCCCGCCGCCGTCGCCGTCCCCCGTCTCGCGAGGTCCGGTCCTCACCTCGGGCGCCGCCGTCCCCTTCCTCGCCGTCTTCTTACCCAAGAGACCTTCACTCTTCGCCATACGAACGTGCCTCCTTTCACTCGGGATCTTGATATGCAAAATCCGCCCCCACCGACTTCCGGGACGCCCCGGGCCTCCCGGCGCCAGCTTACACCCGTGCTAGGCTAGGGCGCTCTATGAGAACGATCCGTATCGGCAACGGCCAGGGCTTCTGGGGAGACAACGTGGACGCGCCGGTGGAGCTGCTGCGCGGCGGTCCCATCGACTACATCGGCATGGACTACCTCGCCGAGGTGACCCTGTCGATCATGATGCGCCAGAAGCTCAAGGACCCGCGGCTGGGCTATGCCACCGACTTCATCGGCTTCATCCGCCGCGTGCTCCCCGAGGCGCTGGAGAGGAACATCCGCATCCTCTCGAACGCCGGCGGCCTCAACCCGCGGGCCTGCCGCGCCAGGATCCTCGACGTCGCCCGCGAGCTCGGCCTCACCGGCCTGCGCGTCGGCGTCGTCGAAGGAGACGACCTCCTGCCGCGGCTCAAGAGCCTCATCGCCAAAGGCCACGCGTTGAAAAACATGGACACCGGCGAGCCCGTCGGACCCCTGGTCGACAAAGTGATGAACGCCAACGCCTACCTGGGGGCCTGGCCGGTGGTCGAGGCCCTGAAGAAAGGCGCGCACATCGTCCTCTGCGGCCGGATCACCGACACGGCCCTGGCGCTGGCGCCGATGATCCACGAGTTCGGGTGGCAGCGCGAGGACTGGGACCGCATGGCCGCCGGCACCATCGCCGGCCACATCATCGAGTGCGGCGCCCAGTGCACCGGCGGCAACTTCTCGCGCTGGTGGGAGGTGCCGGACCTCTGGAACGTCGGCTATCCGATTATCGAGGGGCGCGAGGACGGTACCTTCGTCGTCACCAAGCAGGAAGGGACCGGCGGCATGGTCACCATCGACACCGTGGCCGAGCAGCTCTGCTACGAGATGGGCGACCCGGGCGGCTACATCACGCCGGACGTGACCGCCGACTTCACCTCCATCCGCCTGCGCCAGGACGGCAAGGACCGCGTGGAGGTCTCCGGCATCCAGGGACAACCCAGCACGCCGTTCCTCAAGGTCTCGGCCTCCTACCTCGCCGGCTTCAAGGCGAGCGGCCAGATCACCCTCTCCGGCCCACGGGCTGTCGACAAGGCGCGGCTCGCCGCCGAGGTCGTCTGGAAGCGGCTGGAGCGCGCCGGCGTCACCTTCGACGAGGAGCACCGGTCGGAGGAGATCCTCGGCACCGGCGCCTGCCTGCCCGGCATCTTCCAGACGCCGGACGAGCTGCCCGAGGTGGTGCTGCGGCTGGGCGTGCGCGATCCCGACCCCATCAAGGTGGAGCGCTTCGGCAAGGAGATCGCGCCGCTGGTCACCGCCGGCCCGCCGGGGGTCACCGGCTTCGCCGGCGGCCGCCCCAAGCCGCAGGAGATCGTGGCCTACTGGCCGGCCCTCCTTCCCCGCGAGGAGGTGGAGAGCCGCATCGAGGTCACCGTGGAGGAGGTGTGAGCGCCGCCTCACCGGAGATCCAGCCGGCCGAGCGCGAGCTCCTGGTCCGCTGGTACGCCGGCCTCTTGGGCGGGCTCCTGCCGATCCTCCTCCTCGGCTTTCTCTACAGCGCGCTGGCCGACCGGCTCGAGTTCGTCGGCTGGGCCCTGGGTCTCGGCGTGGTCTGGGTGATCGCCCTGCGCCACGGCCTGGGCGCCGGCTGGCCGCGCCCCCGTCTCTGGGGGACGCTGGCGCTGCTCCTGGCGCTGGGGCTCGGCGGCTTCTCGGCCATCGAGCGCCGGCATCACGAGATCCTGGACCTGGGCTTCCGCGCCGTCTTCCCGAACGCCTATCATCCCGTCGCCACCCGCCCCGGCACGGCCGCGGCCCTCGCGGGCCTCCTGGCCTTGACCGGAGGCGCGGCGCTGGCGATCCACGGAATCCGTCAGAGGAGAGCACGATGAAGGTGAAGCTGGACCGGGTGGCCCATGCCCGCTCGGGCGACAAGGGGGACGCGAGCAACGTCGGCCTGATCGCTGCCAACGAGCGCCTCTACGAGGTGATCCGCGAGCAGGCGACGGCCGAGCGGGTCAAGGAGCACTTCCGGGACGTCTGCCGCGGCCCGGTGGACCGCTACGAGCTGCCGAACATCCTGGCGCTGAACTTCATCCTCCACGATTCGCTGGGCGGCGGCGGCACCGAGAGCCTCAAGAACGACGCCCAAGGGAAGACCCACGCCCAGGGGCTCCTGCAGATGGAGGTCGAGGTTCCGGACGAGCTATTGGAGGGGCGGCCGTGAGCGGCCTCGCGGACCTGCGCTTCGAGCGGCTCGGCGTGCGCTGGGACGGCGACCTGATCTGGGTGACGCTCAGCGATCCGGAGCGGGCCAACGCCCTGTCGCCGGCGATGATCGTCGAGCTGACCGAGCTCTATCGCCGCAATCTGCGGGAGGAGGGGATCCGGGCGGTGCTGCTGGCGGGTGCCGGCAAGAACTTCTCGGCCGGGGCGGACCTCGAGCACCTGCGCTCGCTGCGCGACGCGGGCGAGGAGGAGAACCTCCGCGATTCGATGCGCCTCAAGAACCTGTTCGACGCGGTGCTGCGCCAGGACGCCTTGACCATCGCCCTGGTGCACGGGGCCTGCGTCGCCGGCGGCTGCGGCCTCGCCACGGCGCACGACTTCGTGGTCGCCGCCGAGGACGCCCGCTTCCTCTACAGCGAGGTGCGGATCGGCTTCGTGGCGGCGCTGGTCGCCACCTACCTGCCCCTGCGCCTGCGCGGCTCGGACATCCGCGAGCTGCTCCTCTTCCCGCGCTTCATCGACGCCCCCCGGGCGCTGGAGATCGGCCTCGCCAACCGCGTCGTCCCCGCCGCCGACCTGACGGCGGTGGGCGAGGCGCTGGCGGCGGAGATCCTGGAGACGGGCAGCTCCGAGTCGATCGCCCGCACCAAGAAGCTGCTGCTGGACGTCCTCGGCAAGCCGCTGCCGGAAGCGCTCGACCACGCCGCGCGGGTCAACGCCGCCTCCCGGGCCACGGCCGACTGCAAGCACGGCATCGCCACCTTCCTCGAGACCAAGAAGCCGCCCGTCTGGAGAGAGAAGCGACCGGGGACCAGCGAGCCGTCATGAGCCGCCTGATCCTCTTCGACATCGACGGCACCCTGGTCGACTGCGGCCCGCAGGTCCGGCCGCTCTTCGCCTCCGCGCTGGAGGAGGTCTTCGGAGAGACCGGGGACATCCACGGCTACAGCTTCGCCGGCCGGACCGATCCTCGCATCGTCCTGGACCTTCTGACAGGTGCCGGGATGTCCGAGAAGGAAGTGCGCTCCCGGCTCCCCTGGATGCGCGAGGTCTATCTCGCGAAGCTGGAAAGGGCCCTGGCGCGGGAGGGGATGCGCCTGCTCCCCGGGGTGCAGGAGATGCTGGAGAGCCTGGAGGCGCGGGACGACGTGGTCCTGGCGCTCCTGACGGGCAATTGGGAGCCCGGCGCCCGCACCAAGCTGTCGCGCTTCGACCTCAACCGCTACTTCGCCTTCGGAGCCTTCGGCTGCGACGCCGCCGACCGCGACCACCTCCCCCCGGTGGCCCTCGACCGCGCCGAGCAATGGACCGGCCGCCGCTTCACCCCCGAAGAGACGCTGATCATCGGTGACAGCATCCACGACGTCTCCTGCGGCCGCGCCCACGGCATCCCCGTTCTCGCCGTCGCCACCGGCCACACCCCCGCCCAGGCCCTCCATGACGCGGGAGCCGATTGGGTCATCCCGGATCTGCGGGTGGCGGCGGAGTCGGTGGAGTGGTTGGAGGCGGTGGCGGGGAGGGGGTAGGGATCACAGGTGCCTCCGGAACCACCGCTGAGTAGCATTCATCGCCTGGATGAGCTCCCGCGTGGGGCCGGCGAACGGATGCCGAGCCCCAAAAGTATGGTTCCCCCTAGGAACGAGTAACAGCTCATGCGGCCCTTGTGCCGCCGCGTCGAGCCGGCGCGCCTCGTCGGCGGCCACGCTCTCGTCCTCCTCTCCATGAACGATGAGCCACGGCGCCCGGACCTCGGCCGCCGCGGCGAGGATGTTCAGTTCCTGCCCCCGCGTCTCGATCTCGTCCAGCAGGGCCACCCCCATGGCGAGTTGCTGGCCGGTGCGGGCGTTGACTACGGGGATCTCGCCGTCGCGACGCCAGACTTCCTTCTGCTCCAGGGTGTAGCGGTCGAAGCTGGAGACCGCCGCCCAGGTGACCACGGCCCGTAGCCGCTCCCGCCAGGGGGACCGCGATGCCAGGAGGACGGCGTTGCCCCCGCCGCGGCTGTGCCCGAAGATCCCGATCCGCGAGCGGTCCACCCATCCGGGGGCAATGGCCTCCCCCGCCGCCTCCAGCACCGCCAGGAAATCCGCCACCTCCCGGCCGTGGGTGTTCGCCCGGAACCCCTCGGGATCGCCCACCAGGTCCTCCCCCTGCCGCATCCCCGATCCCGACACGTTGAACCGGACGGCCACGAAGCCGCGCTCCGCCAGCAGGGTCCCGAGGTAGGGGAAGAACCCCCACTCCATGAACCCCTTGAACCCATGGCAGATCACCACCGCCGGCCGCGGCTCGGGTGGTCCGTCCGGGAGATCGGCGAAGCCGTGGAGGGTGGCGCCGGAGGGAGTGTCGAGGGTGAAGGGGGTGGTGGTCATGGGGAGGCGCCTCAGCTCTGCGCGCCGACCTTCTCCCGTTCTCGTCCCGGCTTCAGGCTATTCTCGATGTAGTCTCTCTCTTGCTCGAAACTCATCCCCTGAATCTCTCGACTGATCTCCTCCCGAATCTCTCGCATCGCCTTGACGGCGTCAAACTTCTTCTCAGTCTTCATCAGGCGCTACCTCTCGGGGTGTCCGGATCTCCAGCAGGGGGTATCCGAGACGCAGATTGACAGAGTTGTACCCATGGATTCTGTTGATGTTCACGATGTGCTTGAAATTCCAGCTCACCAGGACGTCGACACGATTGATCGTTGCTGTGGCGATGTGCTGCGCATCGAGGAGGCTTCCTGCCCCTATGACCTTGGCGGCAGGGTACTTCACGGCCGGTCGCGAAACGTTCGAACAGCCGCGAAGAAAAAAGCGAGAACTCTTCGTCAAGGCAGCCGCCGATAACTGAGGTATCAGTGTAGATTCTTCGCTTCATCGCCGTCCCCGTCGCCAGCCACCTCGTCATTCTCGACCCTCTTCGAACACCGCGCAACCCTGCGGACCCCTTCCGCCCTCTTGACACCCCTCCCACCTCGCACTACAGTACATCCGTCGTAACCACAGCATAGCAGCCTGTCAGGAGAGGAGGTGGTAGCGGAGGCAGGAGAGACGATAGCATCCCCCGCGGGAAGTTGAAGCGAGGCGGCCGGCGCGTGGCCGACCGCCAAGACAAGACCTGGTAGCGGCCCGGAGTGAGTTGGTGCCTCACCCCGAGCCTGACCACGAAAGGAGTTGGTCTCCATGCGCAGTCCCATTGAGGGTAACACCCCTCGTGTACCCAACAGCGTGCCCGAGCAGCAGTCCTCCAACGCGTTTTCCAAATCCTTCCTCCAGGCCGACCTCGACCTGAACGAGCCCGCCGCGATCGACGATCCGGAGGGCGAGGGCCCCTGGCTCGTGCTTCCGGCGTCTCCTGACGGTTGGCCCGAGCCGTGGGAGGAGGTCCACGGGATGTGGCCTCTGGGCGAGCGGCCGGAGCGGGGCGATCCGCCGGCGTTCCTGTCGTCCGGGCGGTCTGTCGCCCTCTGCGCCTCCATTGCCCGGCCGGTCGCCGGGCGCGATCCCCTCTATGGGCTCGGACAGGAGAAGTGGCGCGGCGGCTTCCCGCTGCTCCGGCAGGGGCGGCCCGAGGCGTGGATGGGCAGCTTCTTCCCCGAGTGGGCGCTGATCACCAGCGCTCTCCTCAGCCTCGGACAGCGGCCCGAGGCCGTCGCCGTCTACCTCGAGGCCCTCGGCCCCTCCTGCCGGCGGCGGATCGGGGCCATCCTCTACGAGCGTCTCCTCGGCGCCCGCCGCTGAACCGTCCTTAATCCTGATCGGGAGGCGGAGGAGCATTCCTCCGCCTTCCTCCTCTTCGGCCACTCCTCGTGGGGCAGCCACTGCCCCAATAGAAATGAACGTCATTCCTTGTGGGGCAATGGCTGCCCCGGCAGGAATCGTCACCATTCCTCCTGGGGCAGCGGCTGCCCCAGGAGGAACGATGGTCATTCCTGATGGGGCAGCGATTGCCCCACAAGGAATGGTCGCCGGTTCTCGTGGGGCAACGATTGCCCCGACAGGAATGGTGGTCATTCCTCGTGGGGCAGCGGCTGCCCCTTCAGGGATGGTCGTCGGGGAAGGGAGGATGGAGATAGGGGCCTGCTAGACTCCCCCTATGGCCAGCACCCCCACGACCTCCGCCCCCTCCCTCGCCCTCGCCTCGCTCCATGAGCGCCTGGGGGCGACGCTCACGCCTCTAGACGGCAACGGTAGCCTGGTGCCGGCGCGCTATGGCTCCACTGAGGAAGAGTACCGGGCGCTCCGCGAGGGGTGCGGCGTGGCCGACCTCTCCTGGCGCGGGCTCCTCGAGGTCACGGGCAAGGACCGCCAGCGGTTCCTCAACGCCTACGTCACGTGTGACGTCAAGGCCATCGCTCCCGGACAGGGGGCCTACGGCTTCTTCACCAATCCCCAGGGCCGCATCCTCTCCGACCTCGTGCTCGCCGCGCTGGAGGACCGCTTCTGGATGCTGGTGGGCCCGGGACAAGAAGAAGGCCTCGCGGGCCATCTCCAGAAGTACATCCTGGCCGACCGGGTGGAGATCCGTCCGCTCGAAGGGGTCGTGCCCCTGGCGCTGATCGGCCCCCGTGCCGGTGAGGCGCTGGGGATCGCCGAGCTCCCCGCTCCCTGGAGCCATGTCCGGGCGGCGGTTGAAGGGGTGGAAGTCACGGTGCAGGGGAGCGAGCGGTTCGGGCAGCCGGCGTGGATCCTCTGGGCCCCGGCGGCAGAGGCCGGCGCGCTGCTGGAGGGGTTGGCGGCGGGCGGGGCGCGGCCGGTGGGGTTCGAGGCGCAGGAGACGCTGCGGGTCGAGGCCGGGATCGCCCGCTTCGGCCGCGACTTCGGGCCGGACAACTTCCCGCAGGAGACCGGCGCCGAGGAGGCGGCGGTCAGCTATACCAAGGGCTGCTACCTGGGCCAGGAGGTGGTGGCCCGCATCCACTACCGGGGCGGCGTGCAGAAGGGACTGCGCGGGGTGGTCTTCGAGACGGACTCGGGCGTGGCGTCCGGCACCGAGGTCTTCCACGACGGGCGGCCGGCGGGGACCGTCACCACCGTCGTCCACTCCTTCGCCCTCGGCCGGCCGGCGGGGCTCGCGATCCTCCACAAGCGCGCCGCCGAGCCGGGCACCCGGCTCCAGATGGACTCCATCGAGAGCGTCGGGACCGTCGAGGTGCGGGAGCTGCCGCTCGCTCCCTAGCGCTCGACCGTGACGCCGCGCCAGAAGGCGATGTGGTCCTTGATGTTGGCCGCGGCGGGCTTGGGGTCGGCGTAGTACCAGGCGGCGTCCTTGTTCTCCTGGCCGTTCACCACCACGTTGTAGTAGTTGGCGGTCCCTTTCCAGCCGCAGACGGTGGTCGTCGTGCTGGGCTGGAAGAACTCGCGGCGGATGGCCTCGGGTGGGAAGTAGACGTTCCCCTCCACCAGCTCGTGCTTGTCCGTCTCGGCGATCACCTGACCGTTCCACAGCGCTCTCGGCATCTCTCTCCTCCTCTCTCTCTCCCGGACGGGAACCGTCCCGCATGCACGGCGATTGTATATAGGATGTCCCCCATGGACCGCGAGCAGATCCTGAGCCGCTACCGCGAGACCCGCGCCCTGAGCGTGGAGCTGTGCCGTCCCCTGCGCCCCGAGGACTACCGGGTCCAGTCCATGCCGGACGTGAGCCCCCCCTGGTGGAACCTGGGGCACACCACCTGGTTTTTCGCCAAGAACGTCCTCGAGCCCTTCGGCCTCTATCGCGACGAGGACGCGCGGCTGGAGTACGTCCTCAACTCCTACTACGAGTCGCTGGGGCCGCGCATCGCCCGCGATCACCGGGGGCTGGTGACCCGCCCCACCACGGAGGAGGTCTATCGCTTCCGCGAATCGGTGGACGAACGGATGGAGGAGCTGATCCACGGCGCCGGGCAGGGGGATCTCGAACGGCTCGACTTCCTGGTGCACACCGGCATCCAGCACGAGCAGCAGCACCAGGAGCTGCTGCTGACCGAGATCAAACACATCCTGGGGTCGAATGTCCCCGACCTGCGGGAGCCCTACCGGCCCGCCGCGTCCGGACTGCGGCGCGGCACCTCCTCCCCCGCCTGGGTCGAGCTCGAGGCGGGGCTCCACGAGTTCGGCAACGTCGAGGGGGGCTGGGCCTGGGACAACGAGATGCCCGTCCACAAGGGGTGGCTCGACGGCTTCGCGCTGATGAGCCGCCTGGTGACCAACGGCGAGCTCCTGGAGTTCGTCGAGGCCGGCGGCTACCGCGATCCCCTGCTCTGGCTCTCGAACGGCTGGGCCCGGGTACGGGACCTCGGCTGGACCGCCCCCCTCTATTGGGAGCAAGGGGACGGAGGGAGCTGGCAGGTCTGGACCCTCTCGGGGACGCGCGGTCTGGATCTGGACGAGCCGGCCTGCCACGTCAGCTTCTACGAGGCCGACGCCTACGCCCGCTGGAAGGGGGCGCGCCTGCCCACCGAGCGCGAGTGGGAGCACGCCGCCCGCCTCTCCGGCTTCCCCGGCCCGGGCGCCAACTTCCTGGACAGCGGCGCCTTCCACCCCGTGCCCGCGGGCCCGGACGGCGACGGGTCGCTCGCGCAGATGGGGGGCGACCTGTGGGAGTGGACCACGAGTCACTACGAGCCCTACCCGGGCTACCGGCCCTTCGACGGCGCGCTGATGGAGTACAACGGCAAGTTCATGGACAACCAGCGGGTGCTGCGCGGCGGCTCCTGCGCCACGCCGGCGTCGCACATCCGGGCCAGCTACCGCAATTTCTGGCCGGCCGATGCCCGCTTCCAGTTCACCGGCATCCGGCTGGCGAAGGACCTGCGGGGCTGAGATGTCGCGCCGCTGGCTGCTCCGCCTGATGAACGTCTATCCGCCTTTCCTCGGCGCGGGGGTGCGCGTCCGCGCCTCCGCCGACCTGCGCACCTTCGACGTGCGGATGGGCCTGCACCGGTGGAACCGCAACTACGTGGGCACCCACTTCGGCGGCTCGCTCTACACCATGTGCGACCCCTTCTTCATGCTGATCCTGGTAGAGGGGCTGGGGCGCGGCTACATCGTCTGGGACAAGCAGGCCTCCATCCGCTTCCGGCGGCCCGGGCGCGGCACGGTGCGCGCCACCTTTCACATCCCGGCCGGGCGCATCGAGGAGATCCGCGCCGACGCCGCCCGGCTGGGCAAG
>Ga0196965_1001171_pt1 | contig 10741 bp, 13 predicted proteins | sample S1_20metaG_FD_148668 | JGI IMG/M metagenome (GOLD analysis project Ga0196965, IMG submission 148668) | Soil microbial communities from Anza Borrego desert, Southern California, United States - S1_20 | ecosystem: Environmental > Terrestrial > Soil > Desert | place: USA: California | collected... | reverse complement strand
CCCGCGGCAGCGCCATCGCGCGCGCCGCCGGGGCAGGCTTTGGAGAGGAGGACCTCGCGGGCGCGCTCAGCCGGCTCGAGGCGCTCGACGCCGTCCTCACGAGTGGAGAGAAGATCGTCACCCTGGCCTTGCTGCCGCCGGACCTCCGGGCCGGCGGCCTCCAGAGGCATTAGACCGCGACAGGAGGTTTTGGTCATGACGAGAGCTACGAGATACTTGTTGACCACGGACGCCAAGGGCCAGCTCGTGAAGGTCGAGCAGATGGGGGAGGCGGGCGACCTCTCGGAGGTGGACCTCCGCTGGTTCGTCTCCCAGCTCGCGCCGCCGCCGGCCGCCGCGCAGCAGGACGTCCACATCCACCTCCATGTCCATGGCCCGGGAGGGCATGACGGAGGCCATGGCCCGGGCCCGCGGGTGGTGATCCCCGGACCGGGCTCACCCTGGACGCCGCTGATCGGTCCCGGTGGCCCGGGAGCTCCTGGTGCCCCTGGCGCCCAGCTCAGCGGCCCGGGAGGGCCTGGGGGACCGGGTGCCCCGGGAGGTCCGGGGACGACCGGAGAATAAGCGGGCTCGCGCCCGGGAGATCTCGATGAGACGACCGCAGAGATCCTCTGCCTTGGTGATCCTCGTCTGCGCGGTGCTCGCGGCCCTGGTGGGGCTCGGCGCCCTGCAGGCCGCCGCGCGCTGGACCGCGACGAAGCCCCGGATCAACGCGGCCCACGTGTTCGAGGGGGAGATCAACCGGAAGGGGAGGCCGGTGGGCTTCCACTCCCGGCCCGGCGGTCGCGACCCGCGCGGCGCCCGGGTGTCTCAGGTCGTCTCGCGACCCAACCGGCAGGGGGTCTACGAGGCGCGGGTCGAGATCCGTGACCCAGAGAGCGGCCGCTGGCTCGGGAAGCGGTCCACCATGTTCCCCGACTCCTTGAGCCGGGAGGAGGTGGTCCGCGCCATCCTGAACGCCTATCGCCAGCGCACGACCGGGAAGGCCGAGAGGTTCCGCGGCCCATCCGGGCGCGGCTTCACCATCGAAGGCTATCTCCTGCGCGGTGACATCAACACCGCGTATCCGATCTATAGATAGGGAGGGAGACCACCATGCAGGTCATGCACTTCTATCGGGACGAGGCCGGCGACCCCCGCGCGAACAGCCCGGAGCCCCAAGAGCTGCTGGCGCGCTTCCTGGAGAGCGATATCCAGGGGAGCGAGGACTACGCCCGGGACATCCTCGGCGCCATTGAAAGGGTAGAGGCTGGGAAGGAGCCGTCTTGGCAGGAGACGGGCAACGCCCACACGCTGATCCTGGATTCCGCGGGCGCCACCATCGAGGCCGAGTACGAGGAGGACGGGGAAGCGCCGCCTTGCCGGGTCTCCCTGGACGATCTGCGTGCCGCCCTCATCGGCTGGCTGGCGTTCCTCGAGCGCACCTCGCGGGAGGACCGTTGATGGCGAGGAAGGGCCCGCCGCCCCCTCCGGACCCCGAGAACGGCCTCTGGCAGGGGCGCTCCGTGGCGCGCCGCTTCGTCTCGCCGGACGGCATGACGGTCCTCGTCGGCCGTACCGCCGAGGACAACGACGTCCTGACCTTCAAGCTGGGAGCGCCGCGGGATTTCTGGATGCACATCGCCGGGGACTCCGGCTCTCACGTTGTAGTCCGCAACCCCGAAGGGCTCGAGCGCCTGCCAAAGGAGACCGAGCGCTTCGCCGCCTCCCTCGCCGCCGGCTACTCCAAAGCAAGGAACGGCGGCCGGGTCGCCGTGCACGTCTGCACCTGCGCCGACGTCCGCAAACCGCGCGGGCTGCCGGCGGGAAAGGTGGTGCTGGAGCGCTTCAAGAACCTCCAAGTGGCGCCGGCGCGGGGGGAGGGGGGCGACGGCGCGTCCGTCTGAGGTTCGACGGCTTGACACCTCAATGACAGGGACACCTCATCCTGGCTCGAGATCTGGGCACGCCCGACGCAAGAACTCTTGAGTGTGCCGAAGTGCCTTAAGGGGCTCTTGTAGGGCTGATTCGAGTTCAAAGTCGGTCTCCCGAGGCGACAAAGCCACTTCTTCGCACAGGTCTCTCAGCGACTGGCTCACAGAGGTACAAACATTCATCAGCTTTGCGGCGATCTCGGGCGGCATGGATGTAGGCTGTGAGCTCACTCTCGCCTCCCTCAGTTCCTCCGGCTCGAGATCGGGGTGAGCCGCATAGATGGGCATTAGCACCTCGGTGAAGAGGTATCCCATCACCTCCCCTGCCAAGCTCCGATACGAAGAGGCGTGCTCCTCCGGCGCGGCGTCGATGGCGTCCTCGACCGACCTATCGAGCCGGTTGATGCAGCTCATCGATACAGAGATGATGTGTTCGGCCGTCTTGTGGTTCATAGTTCACTTCAATAATTTCCGCACCCGAAAGATTCCAGGCAACGGGTGACGCATTTGAAGAAGGGCGTTCCCCGGTCGAGCCCGTGCGCGTGATCGCCGTCAGTCGGCCTTGGAGAAGGGGACTGCGGGGTCGTCATAGGAATAGGTCGTGTCCAGCGCCTCGTCGGGGTAGTCCACCAGGACCACTCGGCCCAGGATGTCGACCTCTCGTTCGACGGTGATACCCCGCGCGTCCGTCTCCGCGATCAGCTCGCCGTGATCATCGTACTGATGAGTAGTCACGCCGGAGACGGGCGAGGTCTGCTGGGTCAGCAGGTCACGGTCGCTGTAGGTGTACGTAGTGATATTGCCTTCGGCATCCGTCACCGAGGTGAGATGGGCCTGGAGGTCATAGCCGTAGGTGGTCACGGCTTCGGTGCTCCCGGCTCCGGTCCACGGTTGGCTCACCGAGGCCAGCCGGTTCAGCGCGTCATAGGAGTAGACCTGGGTCGAGAGAAGGGCGAAGGCGATGACGCGCGTCAGCCGCAGCATGGGTCAGCTCCTCATGGAGTGGCCCGTCCTTTCCCCTACGGCTCGGGATGGGAGCTCTCTATAGAGGTATACGGAGGAGAGGGCTGTCGCGTTTCACTCTGCAAACCACGCCTTCCATCCTGAGAGGACTTGCTTTCTGCCGCATGCTATCATCAACTGCGACTTGCAACAGGGCGGCCAGTCCCGGCACGACAACCGGACCCCCCGTGGATTGATGGAAACGCTCCATCCCGACCACCAGAGCCAGAGCGCCCGCACGGGCCCCCTCTTCTCCTGGCTGCTCGCCGTCCTCCTTCTGTTGAGCTTTCTCCTCCGCCTCTGGCTGGCCTGCCAGGGCCTCCACACCGGACACTACGGCGACGAGCGCTTCGCCTTCCGAAATGTCACCGGGCTCTTGCAGGGGGAGATCCGGCCGCGCCACGCTTTCTATCCGAGCCTCTCTTACCTGCCACAGTCGGCGGTGCTCGCCGCGAGTTGGGGGCTCCACGAGCTGACCGGTATCGAGGCCCTGTCGATCTTCTCGGAGAAGGCCGTGGACGGCTACTCACCTACGGCCTATCTCCTCTGCCGGCTGTGCAACGTCCTCTTCGGCGTCCTCGCGCTGTGGATGGTCTTCCTCATCGGCCGGCGGATCCATTCGCCCGCGGCAGGGCTGCTGGCCGCGGCCGTGCTCGCCGCCCTCCACCGCCACGTCCTCTCCTCGACCCAGTTCAAGCCGGACATCCTCGTGCTCTTCCTCACGACGGTCACGTTCTACTGGACGCTCGCCGCGGCCTTCCGTCCGGCGCTCGGCCGCTACGCGCGGGTAGGGGCAGGCATCGGGCTCGCGGTCTCGGCCAAGTACACCGGCATCGCTTCCTGCCTGCCGATCACCGCGGCGGCGCTCTGCAACGGCCTGGGGCCGCGGCGCGACCGGTGCCAGCTCGGCTGGCTGGTGGCCGCCGGACTCATCTCGATCGCCACCTTCGTCGTCTTGAATCCCTTTCTGGGCGTGGTCTTACATTACATCCCGCTGCAGGCGAGCAGCTACGCGGCCCGCGTCGAGAATGAGCCGAGCGGTCATTGGGTGGTTTTCATCCGGCAGATCGAATTCCTGATCGTTCACCATGGCTGGCTGACGGCCCTCTTCGTGCTCGCCGGGACGGTCGGCCTCCTCTGGCGCTACCGGCGGCCCGTGCCGGGAGACGGCGGCGAGCGACGGGTCGGTTGGCTCCTCGTGCTCTCGCTCTTCCTCGGCTACTCGGCCCTCCACACGGCGGGGATGACCCTCTTCCGCAGCCAGAACTACCTGCCGGTGGCGCCGTTCACCTCGCTCATCGCCGCCTGGGCCATGGTTGAGGCCTGGAGGGCACTCGTCCACCGAGTACCCGCGCTGTCCCGGCGGCCCGCCGCCGCCACGGCCGTGGTGGCCGCCGGCCTGGTCCTCCTCGCGGACCAGGCCGCGGTGGTCTATAAATGGGTGATCCCGAACACCTGGGCCGAGGCGCGCCACGTCCTCACCGCGCGCCTCGCGCCGATCGGGCTGCGTCACGTGGTCTACGAGAAGGGGACGAACATCCTCCGTCTCGGCGGCAAGAACCGGGCGTTGATCACGGCGGCCGGCCGGCTCGGCGAGCTCGGCCCGGCCTTCCTCGAACGGGCCGACGCGGAGGTCTTCCCCGACAGCCGGCTCCACGGCCCGGACGCCGACTTCTATCGCCGGCGCCTCGAGCGCCTCCCCCCGGACCAGGTCGTGCGCGTTTCGAGCCGGCCTTTCCACAGCCGCGGCGAGACGCTGGTCCTTCTTCTTCATCCGTGGCGCCAGGACGGGCGTTTCGAGCTGCCGCTCGGACGGCCCCCCCAGGTCAGGCGCAGGCAGACCTCCGTCCTGCCGCCGGGCATCGCCCCCGGAGACGTCCTGTCGGCCGTGCTCTGGGCGCCCCGGGAAGCCCAGCGGCTCGAAGGCCTCCGCCTCGATCCGGGAGGGGAGCTCGTCCGTACCTTCGAGGCGGGTTCGCGGGCACGCAAGGTCCGTCTGATGACACGGAGGTTCGCTCTGACCGGTGGCGAGACCCGGGTACGCCTCGTCTCGCCGCCTGGCCGCTATCCGGAGGGCTATCGGCTCGAGCTCTATCGCTGGCGCCCGAGATAAGCTGAGCCGGCTCAACTGAGCTCAGGTCGGCTCGACATAAGCTTATCTGGAGCCCGCTAAGCTTATCCGGGATGAGATGGCGTTATCTGGGCCGAGTTGAGCTTAGCTGGTTCCCGCCAAGCTTATCCGGGGCGAGATAGCGCTCTGCGGGACTCCCTGAGCTTATCCAGGACGAGAGAGGCTTGATGGAGGCGAGATGAGGCTATCCAGATCCAGATACGCTTGGCGGGCTCAACTCAAGCGTGTCTGGGCCAGGCTAAGCTTGGCTGAGACGAGATAGCGTTATCTGAGGCGAGTCAAGCTTGGGGAAGACGATCTAACGTTAGCGGCACGGATCTTTCGATATTTTGCACCTTCACTTGTAGGGCCGCATGGAGTGGCCCTGAAAGGAGGAAGCCATGAAGAGACTGTTCGCCCTTGCCGTCGTACTCTGCGCCATCTTCCTGGGAATGCCCGCTGACAGCGGCGCATGCATCGATTGTTCCAGTCTGGGTATGTGCCTCGTCGGCACTACCTGCCCGGATGGCAGCATCTGTCGAGCCCCCAAAGGACAGTGCTGCGGAAACTGCATTCTCGCTTGATGATCCTGGGGAGAAGCTCGGAGCGGGAGCTTCTCCCTCCTCTCGCCGATCATCCGGCCACGAGTTGCTCCACGATTCCCGCCACCTCCTCGGCCGTGAGCCCGAGAGTCGCGTCGCCGGCCGTGAATTCGACGACGCGAACCGAAGGCGTGGCGCCAGGGGTGGTTCGCGGCCAGGTGAAGACGCTCTGCTCCTCCGCGATCCGGCGCGCCGCCGTCAGGAATGCGTTCTCGTCGACCCGGAGGTGAAGGTGCATCATCGGCGTCCACCACGCAACGGCCGAGTGGGGGAACTGCTCAGTGCCCTTGCCGCTTCTGCCTCGCGCGCTCGTACCGCTCCCTCAGCACGCGCACCGGGTTGGCTCCTCCCTCGTCCTCCCGGACGATGACGAGCGTCGAGGGGTGCACGGGGTCGTCGTCCGGCTTCGCCACCACGACGTAGGACGACATGGCGGTCTGCTTGCCGCAGCGCTTGTCGCCCCCGGCCTCCGCGCCCGCTTCGAGGGCCGACAGCAACCGCTCCGCCAGCGACCGGGAGGTGGCCGGCTTGGCCGGCGGCGCCAGGAAGGCGGCCAGCGCGCGCTCGATCACTTCCTTGTTGGTCAGGATGTTGCCCTGGACGGAGACGCCGTAGCCCTGGAGGTCACCCTTCACGTCGTAGGTGCCGGCGCCGGTGAAGGCGGCGGAGGCGTCCTCGAAGCCGAGCGCCGCGACGCCGTACTGCTGTTCCTGCCAGTCGGAGTCGAACTCCTTGTTCGCCACGGCGGCGATCACCTGGGCGGGGCTCGCCCCCTTCGCCAGCATGCCCACGCCGTGAAGCCGGGCCTCGGCGTTCGACATGGCCTGGGCCACGATGACCCCCTTGCCGGGAGCCACCGCGACGATCCCCGCCACGAACGGGGTGCACGACGCGCCGGCGCTGCCGACCTGGCGCGTCTCGGGATCGACGGCGACGATGGACCAGGTAGCCGCGGCCTCCCTGGGGGAGGCCAGGGCAAGGGCGATGAATACGTTCAGGACGGCGAGCGCCCGGCGACGGTCAGGGATCAAGGTCAACCTCCTCGCGATCGAACAGTCGACTGAGTGTAGCCGGGCGCCCGTCTCTTTTCACAGCTCGGCTTTACAGCTCGGCTTACAGCTCGGCAGCTCGGCTTACAGCTCGGCGAGGATCGCCTCGGCGCCGCTCACCTTCACCTCGCCCGGAGCGTCCTGGTGCAGCGCCTTGACCACGCCGTCGTCGATGACGGCGGCGTAGCGCTGGGAGCGGACCCCCATGCCGAAGGCGCGGGAGTCGAGCTCGCGGCCCATGGCCTTGGCGAAGTCGCCGTTGCCGTCGGAGAGCATGAGGATCTTGTCGTCGACGCCCCGGGCGTTCGCCCAGGCGTTCATCACGAAGACGTCGTTGACCGCCACGCAGGCGACCACGTCCACCCCCTTGGCCTTGATGTCGTCCACCCACTTCACATAGCCGGGCAGATGGTCGTTGGAGCAGGTGGAGGTGAAGGCGCCGGGAACGGCGAACAGCACCACCTTCTGGCCGCGACAGATCTCGTCCATCGAGATCGCCCGGGGCCCGTTGGACGTCATCGTCTGCAGCTTCACGTTCGGTATCTTGTCTCCGACCTCGATCGGCATAGGTCTCCCCTCTCTGGTTGGCCGGACCCTCGCGGAGGGCGCCGGCGACCTGAGATCGTATACCTTCTCAACGCGGAGGGCCTCTGATCCGTATGCTTAGGAGAGGCCGATGAAGACGATGACCGACCCGAACGACCCCATCCGTGACCCCGAGCTCGACCGTCTGGTCCGCGAGCTGAACAGTAGCGAGGCGCTGCCCGAGGAGGCGGTGCTGGACGGCGTCCCGCCGACGCTGGAAGGCGTCCTCCCGAAAGCGTCGGAGCGCCTGCTCGACATCCCCGCCCAGGCCCAGGTCATGGAAGGGGAGCCCCTGGACCGGCTTCTCGCCGAGATGGTCCGCCAGCGGGCGAGCGACCTGCTGCTGGTGGCCGGGCTGCCCCCCATCTTCCGGATCGACGGGCGCCTCCTCCGCGCGGACTCGGACGTCCTGGAGGGCGACGAGATCTCCTCCATGCTCCAGCCGCACCTGGGCGCCCGCGCCCGCCGGGACATGGAGGAGCGCGGGTCCGCCGACCTCTCGCTCCGCCTGGCGCCCGGCCGCGAGGTGCGCACCGACGAGGGGCCGCGCTCCGGCGGCGCCTCGCCGTCCTCCTCGTGGCGCTTCCGCGTCAACCTCCATCGCCAGGGGGGGCAGCTCGCCGCGGCGATGCGCGCACTGCCGACGGACATCCCGAGCCTCGCGGGGCTCAACCTGCCCGCGAGCTTCGCCGAGCTGGTCCGCCCCAACCGCGGCCTGGTCCTGGTCTGCGGCCCCACGGGCTCGGGCAAGTCGTCGACCCTGGCGGCGCTGGTGGCGGAGCTCAACCGCACCCGCTCCTGCCACATCATCACCATCGAGGACCCGGTGGAGTACGAGCACCGCTCCGCCAAGGCCGTGGTCGAGCACGTGGAGATCGGCCGGGACGCGCGCTCCTTCCCCGAAGCGCTGCGGGCCTCCCTGCGCCAGGACCCGGACGTGATCCTGGTGGGGGAGATGCGCGACCTGGAGACGGTCGCGACCGCGCTCACCGCGGCCGAAACCGGCCACCTGGTGCTCTCCACCCTGCACACCAACGACGCCGCCCAGGCGGTGCACCGGATCGTCGACGTCTTCCCCCCGGCCCAGCAGGGGCAGATCCGGCATCAGCTCGCCCTGTCGCTGCACGCCATCGTCGTCCAGCAGCTCGTGCCGCGCTGCGACGGCGTCGGCCGCGTCCCCGCCGTGGAGCTGATGCTCGCCACCTACGCGGTGCGCCACCACATCCGCAGCGACAACCTGCAGAAGCTCTACAACGAGATCACGCTGGGCAAGCGCCTGGGGATGATCTCCATGGAGCAGTCGCTCGCCGACCTGGTCCATATGGGGAGGATCGACCAGGACGAGGCGCGGGTGCGCGCCAGCCATCCTGACGAGTTCGAGACGTTGGTGCGGATTTGACGGGTGGAGGTCGGAGGGGGGAGCGCTCCCCCCTCCGCGGAGGCCGGCTCTAGTAGCAGGTGGTCTCGCTGGGGCAGAAGCAGGGGCGGCGGCAGCTCGACCAGCCGCCGCTGACCGAGAGCAGGTCCTCGTCCGCCAGCTCGACGCTACCCGCCGGGTTGACCGGCAACTGGGCGCGCTGCTCCTCGCTCAGGCTCAGCCGGAACTCTTCGTCTCTCCAGGCGCGGATGATGTCTCTCTTTTTCATATCCCACCTCCCTTGTCAAAGTGCGGTGAACGGACGCGCCCGCACGCCGGACGGCCCGCTCGTAGTTCATGGTGCGCGCAACACGTCGGATCGAGCCTGCGTCTTTACCCGCAGGTCGCGAGGCTGGGGCAAAGGACGGGGCGAAGGCTGGGCCAGCCGCCGCTGGCGGAGCGCAGATCCTCGTCCGCCAGCTCGACGTTGCCTGCCGGGTTGGCCGGCAACTGGGCACGCTGCTCCTCGCTGAGGCTCAGCCGGAACTCTTCGTCTCTCCAGGCGCGAATAATGTCTCTCTTCTTCATGTCCCACCCCCCTGGGTCGGTGTTGCCGTTGACGGACGCACCCGCTCGCCGGGTTGCCCGCTCATCGTTTTATGGTGCGTGCAACGCCTCCGCCGTAGCCGGGGTCTCGAGCAGGAGGAGGGAGGGGATGGAATCCGGTTCGGCGAGGCGGAGCAGGCCGTAGCCGATGCCCGCGAGGCCCGCCATCAGGCCCGGCGTTTCGGCGCCGTAGGAGATGCCGCAGCGCCAGCCGTGCTCGCGCGCGCCGGCGAGGATCGAGCCAGCGATGCGACCCGCCTGCCGACCCAGGTCGCCACCGCCGGAAACACCGGGCAGGCGGCTCGCCACGAGCAGCACGTCCAGATTGCCGAGGTCGCCATGGCAGAGACTCTGGTTGTAACCAAAACCCCGCGCCAGCACCAGGCGAACGGCGGTCTGGAGGTCGTTCCGCAGCTCTGGCAGGTCGAGGTGGCGCAGGGCCGCCGCGCGGGCGAGCGCGATGCCGGCGGCGCCGTGGCACCAAGCGGGGAAGAACTCGGGCAGCTCCTTGCCTTCCACCGGCCGGCCTTCGAGGTCGTAATAGCGGAGGTCGGGCCAGTTGTCGAGGCGCGGCTGGAAGGTGGAGCGCTCGTACTCGAAGGCACCCAGGGCGGCGGCGCGGAACCGCTCGCCCTCCACCTCCCCGAGCACCGTGGCGAGCTCCAGGAGCGCCCAGCCGATCCCGGCGGCGCCATGCGAGAAGCCGGTGAGGGGGAGCGCTTCGGAGCCGCGGCCCCACCAGCCGAGGCCGCGCAGCCCCTGACCGCTCATCGGCCGGGCGAGGCCGAGCAGGCGGTCGCCGCAACGGACCGCCAGCTCCCGCGCCCGGCCGTCGGACGGCAGCCGCAGCAGCCCTATCAATGCCCCCGCCGTGCCGCCGAGGACGTCGAGGTCCTGGTCCTCGTCAAGGCGTTCCGCGATCTCGCCCACCATGCCCTCGACCTCGGCCAGGCGCTCCTCCTCGCCCCAGAGGGCGCCCAGGTGGAGCAGGGTGACGATCAGCGAGCCCCAGCCCAGGAAGCCGCCGATCGAACGGAGGCCGGCGCGGTCCTGCCGGATCTGCTCCTCGGCGGTGCTCCAGGCCTCGCGCGCCAGGCGCTGGAAGCGCGGCTCGCCGGTGGCGGCGCCGAGATGGGCGAGGAAGACGGCAATGCCCCCGAGCCCGTGATGCAGCGGCGCGGGGAGAGGATCGAGGAACAGCGTGCCGTCCAGAGCGGCGTGGAGCCCGACCCAGGTGGCGCCGCCGTCACCCGTCTCTCCGGCGGCGCCGCGGATCGCCAGCGCCTCCAGCCGGTGCCCGATCGCCGCGGCGGCATCGATCAGCTCGTCCCGGCCGGGGATCCCGTCGCTGCCGGTGAGCCGCTGCTGGCCGCGTTCCACCGTGTTCGCCGCCGGCGCGAGGCTCGCCAGGGCCGCGCGGACGAAGTAGAGCTGGTGCTCGAGGTCGCTATCGCCGAGGCTCGCGAGACGGGCGCGCACCAGGTCGAGGCCGGACTCCTGGAGCAGCCCTTCCTGGA
>Ga0196965_1001169_pt1 | contig 10745 bp, 9 predicted proteins | sample S1_20metaG_FD_148668 | JGI IMG/M metagenome (GOLD analysis project Ga0196965, IMG submission 148668) | Soil microbial communities from Anza Borrego desert, Southern California, United States - S1_20 | ecosystem: Environmental > Terrestrial > Soil > Desert | place: USA: California | collected... | reverse complement strand
CGTGCGCAGGTGCCCCGCCTTGAACCGGACGCGTCGGTGGAGATTCTTCGGCGCCCTTCACATGCCCATTCGCCTCTGAATACACAACGCGTGCGGTGCCGACACAGATCCTGAGCACGGCATGTGCGCCGGCCAGCGGCGAGCGAAGGATCCTCTCACGTTATCATACCACCGAAACATTTCGGTCACACACGTCGCGAACAAAACAACACACAACCGCGTGTTGTCAATCCGGAGGCGAATTGGCTTTGTGCGCTGAGCCGAAGGATCTCAACCCGTGTTTAATATTGTTAGTCTGAATTGAGCACACTCACCCGTCCAATCATTGCCCGACACTTCGGAAATCAAAAATCGTTTAGTCGTCAATCGTCAATCGCATTTGGGTTTGAGCTTGAAAATACTAAACTAGTATTTTTGATTTTTGTACTGACACAGTTTTTAGAATAGACCTGACGCTACCGTCGAACAGACTCCGATCATCAAACATCAGCCTTCCATCCCCGAGTATCGACATAACTTTTTTGAACATCACCCGCTAACTCTTGAACATTACCCTCTCATTCCTGAACATCATCCTCTCATTCTTGAACATTCACTTCCAATTGTTGAACATCCGCTTCCGATCCAACAAAATTTATCTTCCCTCGCCGATTATCCACTCCCTATCGTTGTACGACCGTCTCCCAGTTGCGTAGGATAGCCTCCTACCGTAGTATAACCACATTCCATCGTGGTACAACCATCTCTCCGCGTCGTGTAATGGCATCCTATTTCCGGCTAACGACATCCTATCTTTGTATACCCACCATTCCCACGCCGGGTAACAACATCTCATCGCCGGGTAACGACTTCCGATTTAAGTATTTCCGATTTCCATTCTCGTATATGCATCTACCATCGCCGTATTCCTTGATTCCATCGCTGTAAAAGCTTTTTCCAACCATGTATTACTGTTTCCCATCCTTGTGGAATCAATTTTCCATCCTTGTATTGCCATTTCCCATCCTTGTATTACGATTTCGCCAAAATGAAAGATGGTACCCCCGGGTCAGGTTTTACATTGGTTTTTAGAATCCCGAAACATTCTATTCTGTTCCTCTTATCCACATCCAAAACACCACCTATCCTGAGCATGGAATGTGCAATGGCCAGCAGCGAGGAATGGATCCATTCGCGCTTCGCTATACTATGATGCTTCGTTGAATCACGAGCAACACACAGAAACGTTTTGGTTTCTAGTGACGGTTCCGATAATGAAAGGCTCAGCAACGCGATTTAGTCGCGAAATAATTATTTCCTTAACATCCGGTTTAAATTCAGCTTGATAAGACCCTTCGCTCCTGCTCGCATTCCCGCAATGCCGTGCTCAGGATTGGAATCAAGCGGGTTAATAAAAAATCCGGGCTGCGAAAACAACCCGGACAAATCATAAATCTCAAATCTCACTTCTTAAATCTGTTCTTACTTCTTGTAATACTTCATGGCTTCGGGCATCGCGTCTTTCAGATCTTTAATACGTGTGTTATGCGAAGGGTGAGTCGATAACCATTCTGGAGGAGCTCCACCGCCACTCATCTGATCCATTCGCTCCCAGAAACTAACGGCGTTATTTGGATCGTAGCCAGCCATTGCCATAAAAATCAACCCGATCTTATCGGCTTCTGATTCGTGTTGGCGGGAAAATGTCAACATTCCGATTTGCGTACCAACACCAACCGCCTGCAACACCAACTGCTTAGTTAGGCCCGGGTTCTGGCCCAGTGCCGCAGCGAAAGTACCGAGTCCAATGTTTGTAGCAACACCCTGGCTCATTCGTTCCCGTCCATGGTTAGCGATAGCATGCGCAACCTCGTGCCCCATCACCACAGCAACACCAGCTTCGTCTTTGCAGATCGGCATGATGCCGGTATAGAACGCAACCTTACCGCCGGGCATACACCACGCGTTAACCGTCTTTGGGTCATCGATGAGATTGAACTCCCACTGAAAACCTTCGAGCTGGTCAGACATATTGTTCTGGGACATGTACTTTTCGACCGCCTTTTGAATCTTGTATCCCACTTCTTTTACCATGGCTGTTTGCTGTTTATCAGTGCTTAGCTTGGACGTGCGCAGGATTGAATCGTATTGTTGGTTTACGAGCGGGATGATCTCGGCGTTTGAGACCAGGCTCAGCTGCGACCGGCCCGTAACAGGTACCTTGGCGCAAGCGTAAATGATGAAACCCAGGATCGTGAGTATGATTGCATTCTTAATCATAGTGCTTTTTTAATTAGATATTAATGAATCGAAGCATATTGAATTACTACATTTATGCCAGAATCAGCCCCAAATTAGTTAATCAATGAGAATTTTTGCTATCGGCCGCAACTATGTTGAACACATACAGGAACTAAATAATGAGAGACCGGATGAACCGGTAATTTTCTCAAAGCCTGATACGGCGCTGATCAGAAACAACGCTCCTTTTTATTACCCCGATTTCTCAAAAGATAATCACCACGAAGTCGAGCTTGTGCTTCGGATCTGTAAAGAAGGCAAGAATATTCAGGAGAAGTTTGCGGGCAAGTATTACGACAGTATTGGAGTTGGAATCGACTTTACGGCACGTGACTTGCAGCAGAAAGCTAAAGAAAAAGGCTTGCCGTGGGATATCGCGAAAGGTTTTAATGGTTCGGCGCCCGTTTCTGATAAGTTTCTGCCGGTTAGTTCGATAAAGAATCTGCGGGATATTAACTTTTCTTTGAAAATAAATGGGGAACTTAAGCAACAGGGGAACACTTCACTGATGCTTTTTGGTTTTGATTACATCGTTTCCTATCTGTCTGGATTTTTTACACTACGAACCGGTGATTTGATTTTTACGGGTACACCAAAAGGTGTCGGCCCCATCAGGATTGGAGATAAGCTGTCGGCATATATTGAAGATGAAAAATTATTGGAATTTGAGATTAAGTGACTTTGCGATTGCGGTTGCGTTGGCGTTTATACCATTGGTATCCGACGCGCAGTTCAGCCGCCCGGAGGAGAAATTCCCAACAGAAGAAAAATATCTATATCCCATCAGGCCCGGTCAGCCGGGATCACTTGCGGGTACCATGGGCGAGCTTCGCACAACACACTTCCATTCAGGCATTGATATCCGCACCGATAACAAGATCGGATTGCCGGTGCTTGCGGCTAAGAGCGGCTACGTCTCCCGTGTAACGGTAACACCTTCCGGTTATGGAAATGTTTTATACATCACTCACCCGGATGGAAACACTACATTGTATGCTCATCTCGATAAGTTCACAGGCAAAGTCGCCAGGCACGTGCTCGACCATCAGTACAAAGAGAAATCTGCCAATGTAGATCTGCATTTTCAACCGCATCAATTTGTTGTAAAACGCGGCGATACAGTTGCCGTTTCAGGGAATACAGGATCTTCAGGTGGACCACATTTACACTTCGACATTCGCGATTCGAATAACCATGCACTGAATCCTTTGCTCGTAGAAGGTTTTTCAGAGATCGTCGATGGCCTGCCTCCTTACGTAGAAAAGGTCGCATTGAAAACCCTCGATATCAACTCAAGAATCAACGATCAGTATGGAAGATTTGAATTCTATGTCCAGCGTGTCGGTAACGATTTTATTTTTCCGACACCTATCCTCGCATCGGGCAACATAGGTATAGAAGTCCTGGCCAAAGACAAGCTCGCACCAAAAAGTCAATTCTGGGGTGGCGTTAATAATATCCAGGTAGCGGTTGATGAGAAGGTGGTATTTAATCAGAACATTGAAAAGATCAACATTGCAGAAACGCGCGGCATCTATACGCTGATGGATTTCAAAACGATGCGCCTGAATGGCAATCGCTTTTACAAGCTATATATCGATGACGGAAACGAGCTTGACTTTTACGGAAAGTCGCCTTCGTCAGGAAAGATCCAGATCCGCGATAGAGAGTCGGAAGTAAAAGTAACGTTAAAAGACAGTTACGGCAATGCCAGCAACCTCTCGTTGAAACTGAGGCCAACCGCACTTACACCGTCTGTTAAGTTCCTGGATCCAATGAAGTCGGAATTTGAGTATGAAGTATATGAGAACACCATTATGCTATCGGTTCCACCGTGCAGTGATAGCAGTTCGTTGAAAGTCTTTTACAAATCAAACGAAGAAACGGCCACGCCAACTTACGGAAATGAAAACCGTTCCGTTTACCTGATTGATCTGCGGAAGCAGTTTCCCGATTCAATCTCCATCTGCGGTAAATCAATTACCACTAACATCAAAGCGATGGTGCCGCCGTCTATCGAGTTCAACTATTACAGCGATGAGATGGATATTCAGTTCCCTGAAAAGTCTTTGTATGACACTGTCTACCTCACGACTTACCACGGATTGAATTCAGACAGTCTTGAAGTATTTAATATCGGGTCCCGGGTAGATCCGCTAAACAAATCGATTAATGTGATCATTCGTCCGTCACAAACCTACGATTGGGATAGTGGCAAGTATGCAGTATACAGAGTAGCAGGCAGAAACGCGTATTCTTATCTCGGTGGAAGCTGGCGCAATGGTGGCGTACATTTTTCATCGCGCGAGTTTGGTGATTTTACGATCATGAAAGACGACACCGCTCCCACCATTAATTCGGTGGTTGTGAATAACTACATCGCCAAGTTCAAGATCCGTGATAACCTTTCAGGAATAAATAAATACGAAGCAAACATTGACGGCCAGTGGTTGTTAATGCACTACGATCCGAAAACCGCCACGATCTGGTCTGAGCAATTGAAGAAGTCGAAGGCATTGAAGGGAAAGCTCACGTTGGTTGTGACAGATAATTCGGGTAACGAAACTGTCTACACCAAACAAATTCAATAATGACGCTCAAACCAGGTGACAAAGCGCCAGCTTTTACTGTAAATGATCAGAACGGCAATGCAGTCAATCTTGCTGATCTAAAAGGAAAAAAGGCAATCATCTACTTCTACCCGAAAGACATGACACCCGGATGCACAGCCGAGGCATGCAATCTGCGCGACAATTATCGCGAAATGCAGAAACAGGGTTACGAAGTATTCGGTGTTAGCACAGACAACGAAAAGCTGCACAAAAAATTTATCGAAAAAGAAAAGCTTCCATTCAGATTACTGGCGGACACTGATCGCACGATGCACAACGCCTATGGCACGTGGGTTGAAAAGTCGATGTACGGAAGGAAATATATGGGTACCGCGCGCGTAACATTTGTCATCAATGAAAAAGGCATCATCGAAGATGTGATCGGAAAGGTTGATACCAAGAACCATACAGCACAGATACTGAAGCAGGAAGTGAAATCAGCAAAAGCGGCTCGGAAAAGTACCACAACCAAAGCAGTAAAAAAGGTGGCGAAGAAAACTTCCAGGAAAGCGGCGAAGGTATCTGCAAAGAAAAGCGCTAAGAAATCATAGATCAAATCCGCAAGGCGTATGCCTCTGCAGATTGAAATCATCTTCACGACAATAGTCGCTAATAATCTTCTTATTTTACCTTTCTGGCATTCAGCTCTTCGAACCAGAAGTCATCGTTCGGGACATCAAACTCAATACCTTTGACATTCGTGTTATTGTCTAGCACAAACTTAACGGTGCCAAAAGTGAACCAGGGAAGCTGGTCAGCTTTATCCCATTTGATTTCAAAAACATTGTAATGCCAGTGATGAAGCGTCGCCGAGAGATCGGGTGTGTGCTCGAAATTGATCCTCAGCAAGCCACCATTATCTGCAACTGTGATCTTGCCGTAAACGTCTGTAAAATATTCACCTGTATATTTTTCAACCGGCAACGAAGTTTTCGTTCCTGTAACACGAGCAGCCTTTCGCTCAGCAATCCGCGTGTCTTTTATTGCATTGCGCCTCGCAAGCTCTGAGGCCGACCAATCTTTCTGAGGTACTTTCAGGAACGCTTCAAGCGTGTAATTAATGAGCGGTCCGAATATTCCTTTCATGCCATTCGTAAGAATAACAACACCCAGGTTTTCTTCCGGAATCATGGCGACACCGGAGAGCATGCCTGAATATCCACCGGTGTGACCGACGCGCAACTTTCCGTAATAATCGTTTACGCCCCAGCCGAGACCGTAGCCACGCAGGTGGATTGAATTGTCCTTGTCGGTGTGATTGACAACAAAATTATTATGGGGCGTCCAGACGGTATTCCGTGACGAGGCGCTCAGCAATGTGTCCTTATTCCAGATACCATGATTCAAATTAAAGATCATCCACTGCGACATATCTTTTACACTTGAGATAATTCCGGCCGTTGCCTCAACACCACTCCAGTCCTCCCATTGAATCGGTGAATGTTTCTCGTCAGCAAACCGGTGTGGCATTGCATAGTTTCCTTTTTTGTCCAGATCACGTGTAGTTGTGATGGTTCTGCTCATATCGAGGGGTGTAAAAAAGCTTTCGCTGATTACCTGGCCCCAGGGCTTTCCTGTAACCTGTTTAATCACCTCTCCTGCCGTGATATACATGACATTTGAATAACCATAACCGGCGCGGAAATCGTACGCTGGCGGCAAGTGTTTGATCCGTCGAATGATTTGTTCTGCGTTAAGGTTGGAGCGATACCAGACGATATCGCCACCGAATTCCGCAAGTCCCGCGCGGTGGCAAAGCAAATCGCGAACTGTTATATGATCGGAAACCCATGGATCGTATAATTCGAAATAAGGAATGTATTTTCTGACGTTGTCATCCCAGGACATCTTACCTTCATCAACAAGCTGGCCGATCGCTGCAGATGTAAATGCTTTTGAATTCGAAGCAATTGCATACAAAGTGTTTTCGTCCGGCTTATCATTCTTGCCAGCCTCCTTTACCCCGTAACCTTTTGCAAAAATCAGCTTTCCGTCTTTTACGATGCCAATGCTCATTCCGGGTACGTTCCAATCCTTCAGCGCTTTGGCATAGTAGGCGTCTAACTTGTTCAGATCGACCTGTGCCGCGACAGGGGAAAGAAAAATCAGCACCAGGAATAACGAAAAGAGTTTCTTCATAATAGGTTGTTTCCCACGAAAATAAGCAAACCCTGATCGTTGCAAAAAAGCTTTCTCTGAACGGTGTGTCTGACGGGAAATAAATTTATAATATGCGACACTTTGCACTTTGCCGGCACTGGTAAATTAGCCATCTTCGCGGCAAACTTCATCGCTCATGAGCCAGCAACCCGACTTGATTCAACTGAAAAAACTTGCATCTCAAATTCGCCGAGATATCGTGCGAATGGTTCACGCATGTCAATCCGGACACCCAGGTGGATCACTTGGATGTGCCGACTATTTTGTTGCGCTGTATTTTCATTTCATGAAGCACAACACGAAGTTCAATATGGACGGAAGAGGAGAAGATTTGTTTTTCTTATCTAATGGCCATATCTCACCGGTGTTTTACGCAACACTTGCGCGCGCTGGATATTTCAGCGTAAAAGAACTTTCAACCTTCAGATTTATCGATTCCCGTTTACAAGGACACCCGACAACACATGAGCATCTTCCGGGCGTGCGCGTGGCTTCCGGTTCGTTGGGACAAGGGTTGTCGGTTGCAGTTGGCGCTGCACAAACAAAAAAACTCAACAATGACGATCGCTTCGTATACGTACTGATGGGCGACGGCGAACAACAAGAAGGTCAGATCTGGGAGGCCGCCATGTATGCGGCTCACAACAAAATGGATAACATCATTGCAACCATCGACGTGAATGGTCAGCAGATCGACGGACCTGTTTCCAAAATTCTTTCGCTTGATCTGAAAGCGAAATGGCAGGCTTTCGGCTGGACGGTTCAGGAGTTTAATGGTAACGTGATGGAAGATGTTATTGCCGGTATTGCAAAAGCACAGTCATTGGCAAAACAGGGCAAACCTGTTATGAACCTCATGAAAACAGAAATGGGCGCTGGTGTTGACTATATGATGGGCTCGCACAAGTGGCACGGAGTTGCGCCAAATGATGAGGAGTTGAAAAAAGCCCTCATGCAACTCGAAGAAACAATCGGCGATTATTAATTAATTTCCACAATCACATCCGGGTCTGCTGAATTATTCTACAGCTGCATCCAGGACTCTATTTCTTACTATACTCGAATCAGCCGCTAAAAACGGCTGTTTGTTTTCATTAGCCGCCATTCGTCGGCTTTAGCCGCTGTGAACGGGTTCGCGTCCCATCTTTTGCATTCGGGTAAGTCATAATTAATTGAATTACCTATGATCAAGTTGAAAGAAATGAATTGGTTGAGATTTGGGATCCTGCTGGCTGTATTGGCGCTAAGCGGGGCCTGTGGTAGCAATGACGAAGTTACCAGCGGATCGGCGAAAGTTGATTTTGAAATAACAGATGCGCCGTCCGACGATGCGAGTGTTAAGGGCGTTGTTGTAACAATTGCCGAACTAAAGATTGATGGCAAATCGGTGGAAGGTTTTCAAAAGCAAACGGTTGATTTGAAAGCTTACAATGAAGGCAACACGAAACTCCTTGGAAACACCACGCTTCAAAGCGGGACCCGCGGGAACATCACAATGGTGCTTGACCTTGACAGTGACGCGAACGGAAATGCGCCGGGCTGTTATGTGCTCACGCAGGATAACACGAAACACAAGCTTCAATCCACAGGCACAGGCCTGCTCGAACTCGCAATTAACAAGCAGTGGACTGTCAGGACAGAACTCGAAAATAAAGTCGTGCTTGATTTCGATATCAGGAAGGCTATTACACGTTCAGAAAATACGGGAAGCCAATACAGCTTTGTCGCGGCGGAGGATCTTCGATCTTCAGTCAGAGTAGTGACGCGCGAAAACGCCGGAATGATTCGCGGTTCCTTTGAAAGCAATGAAAATGTGGAGTCAGAAAAGGTGGTGGTCTATGCCTATAAAAAAGGTACGTTCAATGCAGCGACAGAAACACAGTCTGGCGAGAATCAGATCCAGTTCAGGAATGCGGTAACGAGCGCGGAAGTGAAGGCATCCATAACTGGAGAGACCTATACGCTCGCATTTCTTGAGTCAGGAGAATATGAGTTGCATTTTATCGGTTATAATGTCAACGAAAGCGATGGCAGACTCGTGTATGGTGCGCGACTCGATGCGGAATCAAACGTAAATGGTAATGTTGGAAATCTGGTAAAAGTGGATGCTGGCGCAACCGTTCAGATATCGTCCAGTGTGAAAGGAATTTTTTAGTTGTCTTGTTGTTTGCTTTAATCAGGCGCCCTTTCGAAAGGAAGGGCGCCGCTTTTTTGTATTGCTATGCTAAGAGGATCCAGGGAATTAGCGCAATCAAAACGCCGATTAGAAACCAAACCAGGTATTGACGATTGGGATTTTTCTGAGCCATGTGTTTAAGGTTAGTATTTAGGCTAAACGGACTGTTTTTGCGCAGGTTTGTCCCTGTTTGGGGTATATTTTCGCTTTAACAAAACATTAACAGAATGACTGGGGAAATGATGGCAGTTCAAAAATATTTTCCGACTTTCGCGACAGCGTTTTCAAGCCAAGTCCCATGAAGTATACGTTCTCTGAAAAGAAAGACACCCGTTCAGGTTTCGGCGTCGGCCTGCATGAACTGGGTAAAAAAAATCCAGACGTTGTTGCGCTTTGCGCGGACCTGACCGGCTCGCTCAAAATGGATGCTTTCAAGAAAGACTTTCCGGAACGTTTCTTCCAGGTTGGCATTGCTGAAGCAAATATGATGGGGCTTGCAGCAGGTATGACCATCGGCGGAAAGATCCCTTTCACAGGAACATTCGCAAACTTTTCTACCGGACGGGTTTATGATCAGATCCGTCAGTCAATAGCATACTCAGATAAGAACGTTAAGATCTGCGCATCACACGCGGGACTTACCCTCGGCGAAGACGGCGCAACGCACCAGATACTGGAAGACATTGGTATGATGAAAATGCTTCCTGGCATGACAGTGATCGTGCCATGCGATTATAATCAAACGCGATTAGCAACGATCGCGCTAGGCGATCATCATGGGCCGGCTTACTTAAGATTTGGACGACCAAGCTGGCCTATTTTCACTGCCGCCGACAGACCATTTACCATCGGCAAAGCGGATAAAATGATCGAAGGTAAAGACGTAACGATTTTCGCGTGTGGCCACCTTGTATGGCACGCGATCGAAGCGGAAGCAAAACTCGCTGAAAAAGGAATCAGTGTCGAGCTGATCAATATACACACTATTAAGCCACTCGATGTAGAAGCGATCCTCGCATCGGTTGAAAAAACCAGATGTGTTGTGACTTGCGAAGAGCACCAGATTAATGGAGGGCTTGGCGACAGTGTTGCACAAGTGTTGTCACGATTCCGTCCAACGCCTTTGGAAATGGTTGCTGTCAACGATTCATTCGGTGAAAGTGGAACACCAACGCAACTTTTGAAAAAATACGGACTGGGCCCTGAGAATATCATTCAGGCAGTCGAGAAAGTATTAAAACGGAAGTAGTCGTAGGGGAAATAACTGCAAACGCTTCCTGATACTTTTTATCCGGAACATTCTACTCTCAGCACATTGTTTTTTGAATTCCAGTATCTGCCTGTGAATGCGCAGAATATGCGTGAACTGTGTAACATACGCGCTCAATTTAAACTTGAGAATCGTGTGCCTGAAAAATAAGGATTTACCCATATCTGAATCAGGACTATAAACCATTCGTTTCAGGTTGATACGCACAAAGTGCCGGAATGAGTAAAAGAAATTCCGGCTGATAAAT
>Ga0196965_1001168_pt1 | contig 10760 bp, 10 predicted proteins | sample S1_20metaG_FD_148668 | JGI IMG/M metagenome (GOLD analysis project Ga0196965, IMG submission 148668) | Soil microbial communities from Anza Borrego desert, Southern California, United States - S1_20 | ecosystem: Environmental > Terrestrial > Soil > Desert | place: USA: California | collected... | reverse complement strand
ATTCTCACGGCGACTATCACGCAGACACCGGTATCCTGAACTGGAGAAAACAACTTGCACCCGGCAAGACGGAAACGATCCGGATGAAGTATGTCGTTCGCTATCCGAAATCCAGCCAGATGATACTGGAGTAGCAGCAAATATGGGTTGACAATAAAAAACCCGGTCATGTCGACCGGGTTTTTATTTTAAGAAAGATTTACGCGTTGCTTAACTTCCGCAAGCTTCACATGCGTCCGGATTATCCAGCGAGCAGGCCATGTCCGACATCTTTTGATCATAATCAGATACCGCGCGCTGTTCGTACTGCAGCGTCTGCTGATTCTCGGCGACCTGTGCTGCCACCAGTGAATCGGCCAGTACCTTCTCCGCTACTTTGGCTTCCGCGGCAGCGGTTTTCTGAAGTGCTGATTTATCAAGTGTGAACTGAATGGCATCGGCGGCCGCGTTGGTGCGCAGGTAGTACATGCCGGTTTTCAATCCTTTCTTCCACGCATAGAAGTGCATGGAAGTAAGCTTGCCGAAGTTGGCGTTGGTCAGGTGTATGTTCAAACTCTGCGACTGGCAGATGAATGCGCCACGGTCGGCCGACATATCGATGATCGCTTTTTGCGAGATTTCCCACACTGTCCTGTAGATGTCCTTGATGTTCTGGGGGATCTCGGGAATGCCCTGGACAGAACCATTGGCGGCAATGAGTTTTTGTCTCATGGTTTCGCTCCACAAACCCTGGCTCATCAGGTCTCTCATCAGGTGTTTGTTCACCACGATGAATTCACCGGACAACGTTCTGCGGGTATAGATGTTCGATGTGTAAGGTTCGAAACACTCGTTGTTGCCCAGGATCTGCGACGTGGATGCGGTGGGCATCGGTGCCAGCAGCAGGGAATTGCGAACGCCGTATTTCTTGACGTCTTGTTTCAGCTGGTCCCAGTTCCAGCGTCCGCTCTTCGGTGTAACACCCCACATATCGAACTGGAAGATGCCTTTTGACACCGGTGAACCTTTGAAGGTTTCGTAAGGGCCATTCAATTTCGACAGCTCCATGGATGCTTCCATTGCGCCGAAGTAAATGGTTTCGAAGATATCTTCGTTCAGGCGACGGGCTTCTTCTGAGTCGAATGGCATCCGGAGGAGGATGAATGCATCGGCCAGTCCCTGCACACCCAAACCGATAGGACGGTGACGCATGTTGGAGTTGCGCGCTTCCGCTACGGGATAATAGTTCACATCAATCACCTTGTTCAGGTTGCGCGTGGCTACCTTGGTGATCTCATAAAGTTTGTCGTGATCGAATTTGCCGTCTTCCGTAACAAATTTAGGGAGCGCAATAGAGGCCAGGTTACAAACCGCCACTTCGTCGGGCGAAGTGTATTCGATGATCTCGGTGCACAGGTTGCTGGACTTGATCGTTCCCAGGTTTTTCTGGTTGGATTTCCGGTTCGCGGCATCCTTATAAAGAATGTAAGGCGTTCCTGTTTCGATCTGTGATTCCAGTACCTCGAACCACAGGTCCTGCGCTTTTACCTGCTTGCGGAACCTTCCTTCTTTTTCATATTTTTCATAGAGGCGCTCGAATTCTTCACCCCACACTTCGGCCAGGCCGGGTGCTTCGTTCGGGCAGAAAAGCGACCACATTTCGTTATTCTCCACGCGTTGCATGAAGAGATCCGGGATCCACATGGCGTAAAACAGATCGCGTGCACGCATTTCTTCCTTGCCGTGATTTTTCTTCAGGTCGAGGAAATCGAATACGTCGGCATGCCACGGCTCAAGATAGATGGCAAAGCTTCCTTTGCGCTTACCACCGCCCTGGTCGACATAACGTGCGGTCATATCGAAATTCCGGAGCATCGGGACGATACCGTTGGAGGTTCCGCCCGTGCCTTTGATATAAGAGCCTTTCGCACGGACATTGTGGATGCTTAATCCAATGCCGCCGGCAGACTGCGAAATTTTTGCGCACTGCTTTAACGTATCGTAAATACCATCGATGCTGTCATCCTTCATGGTGAGCAGGAAGCACGATGACAACTGCGGTTTCGGCGTGCCCGCGTTGAACAGCGTCGGGGTCGCGTGGGTAAACCACTTTTCTGATAAGAGATTATACGTTTCGATCGCGGCAGGAATATCTTCGCCGTGAATTCCGACGGCGACCCGCATCAGCAGGTGTTGCGGACGCTCAACAGGCTTGCCGTCGATCCGGATGAGGTAAGAGCGCTCAAGTGTTTTGAAACCGAAGTAATCGTAGGCGAAATCGCGGTCGTACAGGATCGCTTCATCCAGTTCGGCGGCGTGTTCCTTGATCACCTTCCAGGTTTCTTTCGAAATGAGCGGTGCATTCTGGCCGGTCTTCGGATCGACGTACGTATAAAGTCGTTTCATTGTGTTGGAGAACGACTTGCTGGTAATTTTGTGCAGGTTGGATACGGCGATGCGCGCGGCCAGTTTGGCGAAGTCAGGATGTTTGGTTGTCATCGTGGCGGCGATCTCCGCGGCCAGATTGTCCAGTTCCTGAGTGGAAACACCATCATACAGGCCATTGATCACCTTCATGGCCACTTCAACAGGATTGACGAAGTTCGGATCTAATCCGTAACAGAGTTTTTCAATACGGGCGGTGATTTTGTCAAACTTAACTGATTCTCTGTGTCCGTCACGTTTTAGTACAAGCATCTCTGGAATTTGTGGGTTGTTGTGGGAGAAAGATTAAAAAGTGATTGAATGTAATTAAAAATCTTCGTTCAGTGAAAATTTCGGAGCAGATTCTTTTTCTGTGCTCTTCATCACACCGGCCTTCTGATATTCAGCTACACGTTTTTCAAAGAAGTTTGTTTTGCCCCTTAGCGAAATCATCTCCATAAAATCGAATGGATTGGTGGCGTTATAGACTTTTTTGCCAATGAGTTCATGCAATAAGCGGTCGGCGACAAACTCGATGTACTGCCGCATCTGGCCGGCGTTCATACCAATCAGGTTAACCGGGAGTGCGTCGGTAACAAATTCTTTTTCGATCTCGACAGCATCTTTGATAATATCGATCACCGTCTGTTCGGGCAGCTTGTTTACCACGTGATCGGTGTAGAGGTGACAGGCGAAATCGCAGTGGAGTCCTTCATCGCGCGAGATCAGCTCGTTGGAGAAGCTGAGACCCGGCATGAGGCCGCGTTTCTTCAGCCAGAAGATCGAGCAGAAGGAACCGGAGAAGAAAATTCCTTCCACGGCCGCGAAGGCGATCAGGCGTTCCTGGAATGAGCCCTGGTTGATCCAGCGGAGTGCCCAATCGGCCTTCTTTTTAACACAGTCCATCGTTTCGATGGCGTTGAAAAGTTTATCTTTTTCTTTCGGATCTTTTACATACGTGTCGATCAGCAACGAATAGGTTTCGGAATGGATGTTTTCGATGGTGATCTGGAAACCGTAGAAAAATTTTGCTTCGGTATACTGAACTTCCGAGATAAAGTGTTCTGCGAGATTTTCATTGACAATACCGTCGCTTGCTGCAAAGAAAGCGAGGACGTGGGTAATGAAGTGCCGTTCGCCATCGTTGAGATTCACCCAGTCCCGCAGGTCATGACTCAGATCGATCTCTTCCGCCGTCCAGAAACTGGCCTCCGCCTGTTTATAGTATTTCCAGATACTGTGTTGCCGGATAGGGAAAAGAACAAATCGATCTTTGTTCTCTTTCAGGATGGGTTCTTCTGCGTGGCTCATACGTGAAAATTTTTAAGGTTGACCAAAAATATCAAAGGGGTGGCAGCCTCAGCTAACACCCGGTAAATGCCCGATAAATTCTTGCTTGCTTAAGAGCAGTTGAAAATCTGCCCTGATCAGCGCCAAGTGTACAAATGAAGTAGAACCATTCTAAAAATCAAAACTGCGTTTTTGCGCTGATTTCAACGATTGTGGATAACTTGTTGATGCTTTGTGGAAAGATAAGTTCCTGTAAAATAGTCCTTTAAATCCGGTTGCTTCCCGCGATTTTAGAGTTGAAATTCGTATCCGAATTCTTGAAAATATTTTTTCTGGCGCTTTTTCCGGGGAACCTCCAAAATTTTCAAAGCCAGGGTACCTTATTGTTGATTCTTTTTCTACCTTTGCAGTCCAATTTTTCAAAAGCTATGTACGCTATAGTAGACATTGCAGGTAAGCAGTTCAAGGTGGCCAAAGACCAATATATCTATGCCCCCAAAATGGAAGGAGAAGCCGGCGCAGCCGTTAGTTTCGATAAAGTCCTTCTGATTGATGACGGCGGCTCGGTAACCATTGGCGCCCCCACTGTAAGCGGTATCACCGTCGGCGGTAAGATACTCGAACACGTAAAAGGCGACAAGGTGATCGTCTTCAAAAAGAAGCGCAGAAAGGGCTATGCTGTGAGAAACGGCCATCGCCAGCAATACACCAAAATACAGATCGAGAGCATCGGTTAATTTTTAGTTAAAACGGATAACGATACAACACCATGGCACACAAAAAAGGTGAAGGTAAAGTAAAGAACGGCCGCGAATCGGAAAGCAAACGACTTGGTATAAAGATATTTGGCGGCCAGAAAGTGATCGCCGGTAACATCATCGTACGCCAGCGTGGCACAAAGCATCATCCCGGCAAAAATGTTGGGATCGGCAGGGATCATACCTTGTTTGCACTGACACCCGGCGTGGTGGTCTTCAAAAAAGGCAGGGCTGATAAATCCTTTGTTTCAGTAGAACCGATTGCACAGGCGTAATTTCTGCTGCTATAGATAAAAAAAAGCATTCCGTTCTGGAATGCTTTTTTTTATGGCGTCCATGCCAGACTACAATGCTTCCACAGCCGTGATCTCCCCGGGCATCATCCGGGTAAATAAATTTTCAATACCGGCTTTCAGTGTTACCATCGACGATGGGCAACCGCTGCAGGAGCCCTGCAGTTTCACCTTCACGATGCCATCCTGGAAGGAGTGATACGTGATCGCGCCGCCATCCTGCTCTACCGCCGGGCGAATGTATTCTTCCAGAATTGTTTTGATCTTTTTGATCGTCTCAGTCTCTTCTTCCACAGGAAGATCCTGCTCTTTCACGTCGATGATGAATTTGCCGGCTTCCAGGTATTGCTTGATGTGATCTTTTAAGGTATTCTGGATTTCCAGCCACTCAACATCCCCGCGCTTCGTCACCGTTATGAAATTGCTGGCAAAGAATACGCGATCCACAAAAGGGTAGGAGAAAAGCTCCTGGGCGAGGGGCGATATTCCGCAACTCGATGCATCCGGAAAATCGAAACTCATGCCTTCGGGTACCAACATCTCGTTGACCACGAATTTTAATGAGTTCGGGTTGGGATTCGACTCCAGGTAGAGGTGAATATTTTTTGGTGCGGCTTGTAACATGTTCTCTTCTTTAATGGTCAACAACAAAATTAGCGAAATTAAGTTCGGCGGAAAGCTTCTGTTGCAATTCGGGGGCTAATTAGGCGCACCGCCTTACTGTTTTCTGATTTCTAAATGCCCTATATTGACGCCTTTTAAACGGGTTCATACACTTAATAGTCCGACGATTTGCAACAGAAACGCACGATTTTCACCATCCTGATACTGCTGGGCGTTACGGCATTCATTCATATTTTCCAGTACTACGTATCCGCCACCTTGTCTCCGCTCGTGTTAACGGCCAGCCGGTGGATCACCTGGTTATTTGTGATCGTCTATGCCTTCAACAAAAAATCATTGACCACCTGGATCCTCGTCAGCATGATCATCGGGGTGGAGGTCGGACTTAACTTCCCGGTATTCGCACAAAATCTCCAGGTCCTTAGCAAGATCTTCCTGCGCCTCATCAAGACCATCATCGCGCCGATCCTCTTCTCAACGCTTGTCGTGGGCATTGCCGGGCATTCGAACCTGAAGCAGGTGGGAAGAATGGGATGGAAATCTATTTTATACTTTGAACTCGTTACAACCATTGCCCTGGTGATCGGCATCCTCGCCATCAACATTACCAAAGCCGGCGAGGGCATCATGTTGCCGGAAGGATTTCACCAGGAACTACCCGAAACGAAGGCCGAGACCTGGCAGGACCATATTGTTAATGTCTTTCCCGAAAACATCATCAAGTCCATCTATCACGGCGACGTCCTGCCCATCGTCGTTTTCAGCGTATTGTTCGGAATTTCATTGGCCTTGTTATCGGAACAAAAGAAGCGGCCGATCCTGAATTTCACGGAAAGCCTTGCGGAAACGATGTTCCGGTTCACGAACATTATCATGCACTTTGCACCGTTTGGTGTCGGCGCCGCCATCGCCGTGACGGTGGGTCATCTGGGGGTTGATATCCTTGGATCGCTGATCAAACTGCTGTTCACCTTATACGGTGCGTTGCTGGTATTTCTCTTTGGTGTTTTGCTACCTGTCGCCATGATCGTGAAAGTACCCGTGCGGAAATTCATCAAGGCTATTTCAGAGCCGGTGTCCATTGCTTTCGCAACCACGAGTTCGGAGTCAGCGCTGCCGAAAGCGATGGAAAATATGGAGAAGCTTGGTGTACCCCGAAAGATCGTGTCTTTTGTGCTTCCCACCGGGTACTCGTTCAACCTGGACGGAAGCACGCTTTACCTTGCCCTGGCTTCCGTATTCGTAGCACAGGCCGCCGGAAAGGATCTCAGTATCGGTGAGCAGGCCCTGATGGTCTTTACCCTCATGCTCACCAGTAAGGGCGTGGCGGGGGTTCCGCGTGCGACACTGGTGATCCTGCTCGCGACCGCCGCTTCCTTTGATCTTCCGCTATGGCCCATTATGGCCATTCTCGGGATTGATGAGCTGATGGACATGGCGCGAACTTCCGTCAATGTCATAGGCAATTGCCTGGCTACCGTTGTGATTGCCAAATGGGAAGGTGAATACACCGAACCGCAGGGCGAAGTCGACTTTGACTGATCAACGTTTTCGATCCGCCAGCACCACGATGATTCCGGCTACCAGCAGGATGGCACCGGTTATGGGTGACCAGTAAATCGGCGTTTTCTCCTCCTTGTTGATCTCGATGGGACCGATATCGGCCACTTCTTTTTTCGTGACCAGGTTAAAGCCGGTGAACACGGTCATGATTCCGCCAATGACGATCAGAATGATTCCTATAGTTTTCATGTGATTGAGTTTGCTAAAGCACCTGAAAACACGATGCCCCCTGGCAGGACGTGTGCCAGACGGCTGTTTCGGGGAGGATAATACACAGAAAATCAATATTGACGATTGAATATCGAATGGTTGAATGGAATGTCGAAAGGTTGAATAGATGATAATCCGGATTAACAGTCGAATCGCGTCGGTGGGCTTTCAACCTTGAATTGAATCCTGAACCCGCCTGTCACGCCGACCTTAAACCTTGAACCTTGAACCTTGAACTTCGAACCTTGGACCTTGAACTTCGAACCTTGGACCTTACTGGTCACACTTTTGAGTTTTTGGCGCGGAGAACAAAATCAGCCAGCACCAGCGCCGCCATCGCTTCGACGATGGGTACGGCTCGGGGGACCACACACGGGTCGTGTCTTCCTTTTCCGCTCACGGTAACTTCGCTGCCATCCTTGTTAACGGTTTGCTGATCCTGCATGATGGTCGCCACCGGTTTGAAAGCAACATTGAAATAGATATCCTCGCCGTTGCTGATACCGCCCTGTATACCACCGGAGAAATTGGTCTTCGTTTTTATTTTTCCGCCTTCGTTATAGAATTCATCATTGTGCTGCGAACCGCGAAGCCGGATCCCTTCGAAGCCACTGCCATATTCAAAACCTTTTACTGCATTGATGCTGAGCATCGCTTTTCCGAGGTCTGCATGAAGCTTGTCGAATACCGGCTCACCCAATCCGACAGGCGCATTCCGGATCACACCGGTAACAATGCCGCCGATGGTATCACGGTCCAGCCGAACCTGATCGATCAGCGCGATCATCTTTTCAGCGGTGGCATGATCGGGACATCGGACGATATTGTCCTCCGTTTTCGAAAGGTCGAGTTCTGTATAATGCGGAGCCTTGATCTCACCGACCTGTGAAACAAAAGCCTGTATCTCAATACCGACGTTCTTCAACAGCATTTTGGCGATCGCTCCTGCAGCCACCCGCGCTGCTGTTTCGCGGGCAGAACTTCTTCCACCCCCGCGGTAATCACGGTTCCCATACTTGGCATCGTAGGTGTAATCGGCATGAGAAGGACGGAACGTTTCTGCAATGTGACTGTAATCCTTGCTGCGCTGGTCCTGGTTCTCTATCACCATAGCAATGGGCGTGCCGGTGGATTTTCCTTCGAACACGCCGCTCAGTATTTTAAAGGTGTCTTCTTCCTTGCGCTGGGTGGTAATGCGTGATTGACCCGGTTTCCTGCGGTCGAGCTCCGCCTGGATGAATCCCTCATCAATCGCCAGTCCCGCCGGGCATCCATCGATAATGACACCGATGGCCGGACCATGGGACTCACCGAACGTTGTAATGCTGAAAAGTTTTCCGAATATGTTACTCATAATTGTCCCCGAAGATAAGACGCGGTGCTGCCACACTCCAAATTGGCGCGATCCGTTGTTTTGAAGGGATTGGGTGATGAAATTATTTTTTAACCAGGAAATAGACGGACGCGCCGATCAACAGAACGATAAATCCGTTGAAGGCCCACTTGCGCCACCCTTTGTCGGCTATGGTTCGCAAGCCATTATCCGTCGTGTCGATCTTGTCATAAAAACTTCCCGGGTCATTTGACAGGATCGCTTCATTCTTTTTGCTCTCGCCGGTAACATACACTGTCAGCGCTGAGCGCAACGTATCGTATTTCTTTTTCGCGGGATTGAAAAACACCCATTGAAAGTAGTCGCCCAGTTTGTATTGACCCGGTTCCTTCGGGATCATGTAGTAGCTGAACGATTTTGTTCCCGTAATGCGGTTATTGGCCCGGGTAATATCCTGCCTGACGTTGGGCTCATAAAATTCAAACGTGCCGTCATTTTTCAGAACAGGTCTTTCGACAGCGGAAATATTTCCTTCGCCGTAGATATTGAACTGGTAAGGCGCGCTTTTTCCTGTTTCAAGATCCGTGCTGCGAAGCCCTTCGTCCAGTCTGTAATCACCTACAGCCACTGCATTGCGAAGGGGATGTGGCGGCAATTCCTTAACGGTAACTTTTTTCGGTTTCGAATAAAAAGTTTTGAAATCCTCCTGGCGGTTTTGCCCGAAGAAACTGGGGTTTCGTGCGACTTTGTATTTGATCATTTCCAGTCCGACGCTGGGAAACGTGATGGGTTCCGAGTTCAACGGGAAAAGCGTTGCCTGGTAAATTTTGTACTGGTTGTAATCTGTGCCGTTGATAACCACGCGTTCGCCTTCGATATTCTCGATGTTGAAATTTTCTTCCCAGCAGTTCACGGGGCGGATTTTTTTCAGGATATCGCTCAGCTGGCGGGGAAGTTCATGAAACTGAAGCGGAGCGCGGTTACCCGCGGCAACATAGAATGAGAGGGTGACATTGAATCCCTCGCCGACATAGACTTCATCTTTGTTCGTGGTAAGGGCAAGGAACGCATCTTCCTTGATGTCGACAAATTCAGTTTCGTCGCGTCCGAAAAAATCACCGGCCGGGTCGCGGTCAAAGAAATTGCGGAAAGGATCATTTTGCTGTCGCTGGACCGGAGGGCCGACCTTGACACGTTTGCCTTTAACGCTGACGGGTTTTTCATTCACTTTTAAGGTGAAGCCGGGAATGTTGAACGTTCCCTGGCGTGTCGGAAGGTAGGTCATGATCACACTTTGCGATGACGACATCTGCCCGTTGACAATGTTGGTGGTCGATTGGTTGGAGGTGCCCCGTTTGCGGAATCCTTCTATTTCGGGAAAATTGTCATAACTTCTGAGGCGTTCATTCTGGACCGTGATCGTGATCGTCCACGGCTGGTTTTCGCCGATCTGATCCGGCCCAAGGGTGACCTGGATCTGCTGGGCACGGACCTGGCCGAGGGCAAGCACCAAAAGAAAGCTCCAAAAAACCTTTGCTACCATCATCAACTCTTTTCTGTTCAAAAATAGAATATCACGGATAAGTTCCCGCTGCCAGCCGGCAATTCCGTCCGGATTGACGGTCAGGCTGCAAATTTATCGCGCTTTATGATAGATGAACGAAAGTTTTAAATTGTTCTTTTGGATTTTTCAGGAAATTGCTACCTTAACGATTGTTAGGACATCAAAACACTAAATTTTTTTAACTATCCTACTTTTGCCATGCTGAATTATGTCAAAACTGTGCTCACTAAAGTGAGTTTTGACGCTCTTCTCTTCGAAAAAGAGCTCCGAAAAGCTATCAAAGCGTTGATAGCGGATGAAGTAAACGAACTCAGACAGTGGTGCTATGCACGGTTTGGGAAAGAACACGAGACTATTCTGAACAGGGTTTTCGTGGCTGCTTAAAATGAAATGAATTGATCAAAAAATCATTGGAAAAGCCTCCCTACAAGGAGGCTTATTTTTTGTTATCGCCCGATGTAGGTAGCGATCACCGGTACTGTTAAATTCGGGATCTGGTCCACACGACAATAACTTGAAGCACCTTCTCAAATATCCATTGGAAGCCCTGGCCTGGATGGCTGCACTCATCGCGCTTGCGATTTACTATCCGGGGACGGACCATCACTTCACGATGTGTCCGCTGCACCATCTCGGTTTTGATTTTTGTCCTGGTTGTGGTTTGGGACAATCGGTTTCATTCCTGTTGCACGGCGAGATCGCGCAATCTTTTCACGCGCATC
>Ga0196965_1001167_pt1 | contig 10768 bp, 9 predicted proteins | sample S1_20metaG_FD_148668 | JGI IMG/M metagenome (GOLD analysis project Ga0196965, IMG submission 148668) | Soil microbial communities from Anza Borrego desert, Southern California, United States - S1_20 | ecosystem: Environmental > Terrestrial > Soil > Desert | place: USA: California | collected... | reverse complement strand
CAGGGGGACGATCACCTCGCCGTGGCGCGGACGCTCAACCGCCTGGGCGAGGTCCTCGTCGCCCGGGGCGTCTCCCCGGAGGAGAGCGCGGAGATCGAGGCGCTCCACCAGGAAGCCCTGACCATCGCCCGCCGCGTGGAGGGCCCGGCGGGGCTCACCGTGTCCGAGACCCTCCTCGCGCTCTCCGACCTGCAACGGGCCCAGGGAGACTACGCCGCGGCCGAGCGTCTCTTCCGGGAGGGGCTGGCGATCGAGAGGAAGGTCTTCGGGGAGCGGGCCCCCCGGCTCTGGCGCGACCAGTCCCGGCTCGCGCAGCTCCTGTTGGAGGCGGGCAAGCTCAAGGAGGCGGAGGCTCTCAGCCGGAGGTGCCTGGAGGTGCAAGGGCAGATCCTCGACCGCGGGCATGCGGACATCGTGGAGACCTCGAGCGTCCTGGCGATGGCGGTCCACAATCAGGGCCGGTATGTCGAAGCCGAAGCCCTGCACCGGCGGGTGCTGGCGCTGTCCCGCGCCCACTACGGTCCCGGGCACTGGCAGCTGTCCATGGCGCTGGGCAACCTGGCGGCCAACCTCGACGCCCAGGGCAGGGGGCCGGAAGCCATCCCTCTCTATGAGGAGGCGCTGGAGATCCGGCGCCGGAAGCTCGGCGACGGGGACCCGCTGGTGGCCCAGATCCTCCTGCTCCTCGCCGAGCTCCACCGCAACGACGAGTCCTACCCGAGGGGGCTCGAGCTCGCCCGGCAGGCGCTCGAGATCCTCGAGAAGGCCGAGGGGCCGGACCACCCCCACGTGGCCTTCGCGCTGCGGGAGATCGGCAGGAACTACCTGATCCAGCGCCGCTTCACCGAGGCCGAGCCCTTCCTGCGCCGCTCGCTGGAGATCCGGCGCCGGGCGCTGGAGCCCCGGCACCCCGACCTGGCCAAGGCGCAGGTCTCGTATTCGCGCTGCCTGATCGGGCTCGGCCGCGACAGGGAGGCGGTGCCGCTGCTGCGCGAGGCGCGGACGACGTTCGCCGCCGTCTATGGCCCGGCGCACGAGATGACGCGGACCCCCGAGGACCTGCTGGAGGAGATCGAGGGCCGGACGCCGTAGGCCACGGGGCCGGTCCGCAAACCTTCCCGCCTCTTCGCCGTATCTTCCACGGAGGATTCGGCTACGATGAACCCCATGACACCCACCCTGGAGCTGCGCGAGGTCCGTAAGAGATACGGCGACTTCGCGGCGGTCGACGGCGTCTCGCTGGCGGTGCCCCCCGGCACCATCTACGGCCTGCTGGGACCCAACGGCGCCGGCAAGACGTCGACCATCCGCATGATCATGAACATCACCGCCCCGGATTCGGGCGAAGTGCACCTCTTCGGCCACCCGCGCCGGCCCGAGGACCTGCGGCGGATCGGCTACCTGCCGGAGGAGCGCGGCCTCTACCGGAAGATGACGGTCATCGACCAGCTCCTCTTCCTGGGCGAGATCCGCGGCCTGAAGCGCCGCGAGCTCCTCCCCCGCATCGAGCGCTGGCTCGAGCGGGTCGGACTGGCCGAATGGGGCAAGAAGAAGGTCGAGGAGCTGTCCAAGGGCATGCAGCAGAAGGTGCAGCTCGTGGGCACGGTGCTCCACGAGCCCGACCTGCTGATCCTCGACGAGCCCTTCTCCGGCCTCGATCCGCTCAACCAGGAGCTGTTCAAGGAGCTGCTGGTGGATTACAAGCAGCAGGGGAAGAGCGTCGTCCTCTCCACCCACGGCATGGAGCTGGCCGAGCGCATGTGCGAGCACATCTGCCTGATCTTCAAGGGCCGGGCCGTTCTGGCCGGCGAGCTCCGGCAGATCAAGCGCGAGGTCGCCGGCAATACCTACCGGCTGGTGGCTGACGGCGACCTCGACCGCCTGCCGCAGGTACCCGGCGTCGAGCAGGCGAGCGTCCAGAACGGTGTCGTGAAGCTGATGCTGCGCCCCGAGGCCGAGGGGCCCGAGGTGCTGCGCGAGATGGTCCAGTTCCTGCGTGTCCACGAGTTCCGCTCCGAGGAGCCGGAGCTCGAGCAGATCTTCCTGAAGGCGGTGCGCGATGCGGCTTGAGAACATCGGAGTGGTGGCCAAGCGGGAGTACCTGCTGCGGGTCAAGAGCAAGGGATTCTGGATCGGCACCCTGGTGCTCCCCCTGTTCATCGTCGCCCTGAGCGTGCTGCCGACCCTGTTCCTCACCAAGTCCCGGACCGACCACCAGGTGGTGGTGGTGGACGAGACCGGCCGGATCGGCCAGGAGTTCGCGGCCAACCCCAACGGGGCGCAGCCGCAGAAGGAAGGGGAGGAGGGGAAGGACCAGCGGGAGCGGGTCGCCCGGTTCGAGGTGGAGGTCGAGGCGCCGGCCGCCGACCGCGAGGCGCAGCGCGCCGCGCTCGACCGCCGCGTCCTCGCCGAGGAGATCGACTCCTGGGTCTGGATCGGCGAAGGGGTGCTGCGCGGCGACCCGGTGGAGTACCACGCCCGCAGCGTCTCCAACTTCATGACCCAGGAGGTGCTGGAGGACCGGCTCTCCGAGCTGGTGCGGCGGACTCGGCTCACCGAGGCCGGCTACGACCCCGACAGGGTGGGAGAGCTGTCCGGCTCCATCGACCTCAAGACGGTGCGGATCTCCGAGGAGGGGAGCCGCGCCGAAGGGGGGCTGGGCAGCGTCGCCTTCGCCTATATCCTCTTCTTCCTGCTCTACACGATGATGATGCTCTGGGGCCAGCAGGTGATGAACGGCGTGCTCGAGGAGAAGGGCTCGCGCATCGTCGAGGTGGTGCTCTCCTCGATCCAGCCGTTCGAGCTGATGATGGGCAAGCTCACCGGCATCTGCCTGGCGGGGCTCACCCAGTTCGTCATCTGGCTCGGCACCATGATGCTGGTGACGGCGCCCGGTATGCTCGCCGCCATGGCCACCCTGCCCGAGGAGCTGGTGCTCCCCACCGTCACCCTGGGGATGGTGCTCAACTACATCCTCCTCTTCGTGCTCGGCTTCTTCGTCTACGCGACCATGTACGCCGCGATCGGCTCCGCCTTCAACAACCTCCAGGAGGCGCAGCAGGTGGCGAGCGTCGCGGTGTTCTTCCTGGTCGTGCCGTTCATGATCATGTTCCAGATCATCAACGACCCGAACTCGACGCTGGCGGTGGTGACGTCGCTGATCCCGCCGTTCACGCCGATGCTGATGACGCTCCGGGTCTCCCTGGACATGCCCCCCCTCTGGCAGCTCCTCCTCGGCTATGTCCTCACCATCGCCTTCATCTGGGGCATGGTCTGGGTCTGCGCCCGCATCTACCGGGTCGGCATCCTCATGTACGGCAAGAAGCCGACGCTCCAGGAGATCTGGCGCTGGGTGCGCTACGCTTAGCCGATGTACAACCGCAACCCCGCCGGCCCCGCTGGACGTTCCACCCTGGCCGGCATCGGCGGCTTCGGCGGGCCGGTGCCCAGAGACCTCCTCGTCATCCTCGGGGTGGTGTTCGCCACCTTTGCCCTGCAGTTCTTCGACGCCACCCGCGGGATTGTCGCCCTGCTGCGGCTCACGCCGCTCGTCTGGCAGAGCGGCTTCGTCTGGCAGCTCGCCACCTATCCGTTCATCGGCTACGGCGGCCCGTCGATCTGGTTCCTGCTCGAGCTGCTGATCCTCTTCTGGTTCGGCCGTGACGTCTTCGCCGGCCTGCGGCGCCGCCACTTCTGGCGGATGCTCGTCTGGAGCACCGTAGGCTCGGCGCTGGTCGCGGTCGCCGTCCAGCTCCTCGCCGGGCTGACCACGGGTGGTGTCGGCATGGCCGACTTCACCCTGATGCAGGGGCAGCGGATGCTGATGGCGATCTTCATCGCCGCCTTCGCCACCGCCAACCGCGACGCGACGATCCTGCTCTTCTTCATCCTCCCCATCCAGGCGCGCTGGTTCCTCGCCCTGGAGATCCTGTTCGCCTTCATGGGCTTCCTGGCGACCAAGGACCTCCCCGGCTTCCTCGGCATCTGCGCCGCGGTGGGGCTGACCTGGGGCTACATCAAGGCGAGCGGCACGATGAAGGGCGGGGGGAGGACTCTGCGCGAGACGCGGCTGCGGCTGGAGCGCTGGTGGATCCAGCGCAAGCTGGAGCGGAACCGCAAGAAGCGCGGCTTCCGGGTCATCCAGGGGGAGCGGGAGCAGAAGACGCCGGACGGCCGGCGGGGACCCTGGGTTCACTGACGGCCGGCACCAGCACCCAGAGCCGGCCGCGGTGCTTCATCCGGCCGGCGATCTCCGCGGCCTCCTCGCCGTACCCCCAGAAGACATCGCCGCGCACCGGCCCGCGGATGGCGCCACCGGTGTCCTGGGCGACCAGAAGGCGGCGGAGCTTGCGGTCGGGGTCCCCCTCCCGGGCTCCCGGCATGCCGGCGGAGAGCCAGACCGGCAATCCCAGGGGCATGAATCTCAGGTCCACCGCCAGCGACCGTCCGGGCGTCAGCGGCACCCCCTCGGCGCCCAGCGGCCCGTCCCCTTCGAGCTCCTGGAAGAAGACATAGGAGGCGTTCCGCGCCATCACCTCCGAGGCCTCCTCCGGATGGGCCTCGAGCCAGGCGCGGATCGACTGCATGGAGACCTCCTCCTGCTCCAGGGCGCCGCGCTCGATGAGGTCGCGGCCGATGGCGAAGTAGGGGTGGCCGTTCTGCGCCGCGTAGCCCACCCGCATCTCCCCCCCTTCGGCCAAGCGGACCCGCCCCGAGCCCTGGACGTGGAGGAAGAAGGCGTCCACCGGACTGTCCACCCAGACCAGCTCGAGCCTCCGGCCGGCCAGGGCCCCCTCCTCGATGGCGTCGCGGTCCGGGAAGGGGACCAGGGCGCCGTCCTCCACCCTGCCGGCGATGCGCTGCCCTTTCAGCGACTCGCGGAAATCCCCGAGGTCGACCGTCACCAGCTCCGGGGGCCGCAGGTAGAGGGGGACGGTGAAGCGGCCCCCCCGCGTGCGGCTGCCCTGGAGGAGCGGCTCGTAGTAGCCGGTGAAGAGGCCCAGGGGGTGGCCGTTGTTGGTGGCCGCCATGGGCCGGAACCGGCGCTCGAAGAAGGCGCGCGCCGCTGCGTGGTCCCCGGCCGGCAGCCCGGCCGCCTCCGCGCAGGCCGGCTTCCAGTCCGCCGCCGTGCCGGCGAACCCGAGCCCCTCCTGACGGGGAGCCATGGATGCGCCATCGGGCAGGTTGGCAATCCGCCCGCAGGAGCGGAGCAAGGCGGGCAGGGCCTCCGCGATCGCGTCCTCCCCCCAACCCGGGAGGTCGGCGAAGCGGGCCGGCCTCAGCTCCAGCCGGTCCTCGGCCGGCTCGCGGATCTCCCCCAGGATGCCGGCCAGATCCTCCCCGTCCCCGGACCGGAAGCGGATCCAGAGGCCGAGGCCGGCGAGCACCAGGGCGGCCAGGGTCAGCAGGATGGCGACGCGGCGGTTCATCGCCTACAGCTCCACTCCGGCCCGCTCGAGCCAGCGCCCCATCCGGTCGACGTGGGTCCCTCTCCAATAGACGCGGCCGCAGCCGGGGCAGCCCCGGAACTCCTCCTGGGTGCGCGCCACCCACGGGGGGACCCGGGCCCGCGCCCGCTCCGCCGGCAGCGGCTCCAGCGGCAGATTGCAGCGCAGGCAGCGGCCGAGGAGACGGCCGGGCTCGGGATGGATCGCCAACTCGCCGAGGACCTGCCGCACCTGTTCCTCCACCTTCTCGGAGCGGATCAGCAGGTGGTTGCGGGCGAGTCGCCGCTCGACGAGGCGGCGGTCACGGGTGAGGATGGTCCGCCCTTCGGCCGCGGAGCGGGCCACCAGCTCGGGGTCGTCGAGCGCCGGGTCGTAGGCGACGTCGAGATCCAGGGCGCGCAGCCAGCGGGCGAGGGCGCCCAGCATGGCGTCGGCGATGAGCTTGGGGGGAGGTGCTTCCGGGGCCAAAATTCAAAAGCCCGGCGGCGCCGGGCTGGGGAGTGTGTCAGGTTTGGTAGCGCATACGGGATTCGAACCCGTGTTACCGGCGTGAGAGGCCGGCGTCCTGGACCCCTAGACGAATGCGCCATGCCGTCCAACGGACCCGCGAAGGGTACCACAGCCCCAAAAAACGATTCAACCCCCCAGGACATTCCCGCGCTCGGGCCCTTCACGTTATCCAGGTCGTCACGTCCCTGTAGTAGCGTAGACGTCAAGGAGACGCCCGCTTTCGGGCCACCGAGGGAACACCGTGCCGCTGAGACTCGTCGCCACCACCGGAGACTCCTCGTTCCGCGTCCCCCCAGGGCGGGCGCTGAGCGTCGGCCGGACCGCGGACTGCGACCTGCCGGTGCGCGACCCCACGGTGTCGCGCCAGCACGCCGAGGTCGAGTGCGTCGGCAACCGGCTGCACATCCGCGACGGCGGCTCCACCAACGGCACGTTCGTCGACGGCCGGCGGGTGCACGACGCGGTGGCGCTGCCGGGGGCGCGGATCGCCTTCGGCAAGGTGACGTTCGAGCTGCGCGAGGAGCCCGCCCTCGACTCCGACGTGCAGCTCCCGGTGGAGGACCCGCTCGACGCCACCATCCTCCGCCAGGTGCAGGTGGTGGGGCACGCCAACATCGCGGCCCACCTCGGCGGCGCGCCCGCGGCCCGTGGCACCCCGGCCGACCGCCAGGCCGAGCGGCTCGCCCTGATGCTCGACATCGCCCGCGAGCTCAGCGGCCCGACGGGGCTCAGCGAGATCGACCGGCTGCTCGAGAAGGTGGTCGACATCCTCTTCCAGGTGATGAGCGTCGACCGCGTGGCGATCCTCATGGCCGAGCCCGGCAGCGGGGAGGGCGGCGCCCCCGGCGGACAGCCCGAGGGCGACCTGGGCGAGCTCGTGCCGCGGGTCTGGCGCAGCCGCGTCGACGGGGCGTTCGGCGGCAGCTGGCGGGTGCCCAAGGCGGTGGCCCGCAAGACGGTGACCGAGCGCGTCGCCATGCTGCTCGAGAACTTCCCCGCCGCCGACGGCCAGTCGGAGGGGGCGACGCTGGCGATCCCCAACATCCGCAGCGCCCTGTGCGCGCCACTGCTCGGCCAGCAGGGGAGGGTGCTCGGCCTCGTCTATCTCGACAACCTGGCCGCGGACCACACCTTCACCGACGAGGACCTCGGCTTCCTCACCGCCTTCGCCGGCATGGCGGCGGTATCCATCGAGAACAGCCAGCTCCTGCAGCGGGTGCAGCGCGAGGCGGTCGTCCTCTCCAACTTCCAGCGCTACTTCGCCCCCGACCTCGCGCGCCAGATCGCGGCGCAGACCGGCGAGATCGGCCTCGGCGGCTCGCGGCGCACGGTGACGGTGCTGTTCTGCGACATCCGGGGGTTCACCTCACTCTCGGAGCAGATGGCGGCGGACGAGATCGCCAAGCTCCTCACCGAGTACTTCACCGAGATGGTGGACGTCGTCTTCGAGCACGGGGGCATCCTCGACAAGTTCATGGGGGACGCCCTCATGGCCCTCTGGGGGGCGCCGGTCGAGCGCGACGGCGACGCCGACCGCGCGGTGCGCGCGGCGGTCGCCATGCAGCAGGCGGTGCAGCAGCTCAACTTCGAATGGGTAGGCCAGGGGCGGCGGACCATCTCCGTCGGGATCGGCCTCAGCCAGGGGGAGGTCTTCGCCGGCAACATCGGCAGCGACCGGCGCCTGGAGTACACGGTGATCGGCGACGCGGTGAACACCGCGGCCCGCCTCTGCGCCGAGGCGGGCCCGGGGGACATCCTGATCGCCGAGCCGCTGCACGCCTCCCTCACTACCCCGCCGCGGGTCCGGGCGCTGCCGCCGCTGCCGCTCAAGGGCAAGGCGCAGGCGGTGCCGGTCTACCGGGTCGAGTGGTGAGCGGCGCCGGGATCACCCCTCCTTGAACAGCACCCGGATGCCGTCCGGGTCGTGGGTCTCGAAGACCAGGGCGCCGTCGTAGTCCTTGCGCAGGCCGCCGGGGATGTTCTTGTCCCGGAAGAAGATCTCGTCGTAGGCCTGCTGCGCCGAGGGGACGAGGATCACCAGGCTCATCTTGCCGGTCGGCCCCTGGGGATCGAACTCCTCGTTGCGCATCCGCGGATCCTCGTCCGCCGGCGCGCCGAGCACCTCGACGACGGCAGTCCCGGCCTGGAAGACGGCGCCGCGGCCGTCCTCGCGGTCCCAGGCGTGGAGCCGCGGCAGGGACAGGGAATCGCCGTAGAACTTCAACGCCCGCTCGAAGTAACGCGAGCGGACCACCACCCGAAACTGCCGGATCTCCATCGCTTTCCTCTCCTTGGATAGACGCCGGGACGGCCCCGGGAAAGCAGAGCATTACCACACTCGGCGAGCCACTTTCAAAGGGACGCCCCCCGGGTGGTATCCTCTCCCGCGTGAAAGCACGCCGTTCTCGCGTCCCCCTGCTCGCGCTCTGCCTGTCGCTGCCCGTCCTCGTCGCCGCCCAGATCGCGCAGACCCCTCCGGCCCCGCCGGTCCCCCAGGCAGGAGGCCCGGCCCCCGCGTCCCCCGGCCGCCCCACCGTGGTGCTCGGCGGCCGCGACCTCCAGGTGCCGGTCACCATCCGACCCGCCGGCCCGGTGGTGGCGCTGGCCCCGCTGGCCCAGGCGCTGGGGGGCGAGCTGTCGCCGGACGAGTCGGGCGAGAGCTCGACCCTGCGCATCGGCGAGACCGACATCGTCCTCGGCGTCGGCAGCGCCATCGTCACCGTCGGCGACCAGATCGTCTCGCTGTCGCAGCCGGTCACCCGCGGTGAAGCCGGCCTCGAGGTGCCGATCGACTTCCTGAGCAAGACCTGGGGCGACCTCTCCGGCTACAGCTTCGACTGGCGGCCGCAGGAGGGGCGCCTGGCCATCGGCACCCGCAGCGCGCGGGAGATCCCGGTCGCTCTCGACGTCGTGCACCTCCAGGCGATGACCACGGTGGTGCTGCAGTTCCCCGAGGCGCCGCGCTACGACCTGGTGCAGCAGCCGGGGGTGATCGAGGTCCGCATGCTGGAGGACCGCCTGGCGCCGCCGGCGGATCTGCCGCAGGTGAAGGACCCGCTGGTCCAGGGGGTGAGCATCACGCCGCAGGGGGTGCGGCTGCAGCTCACCCCGGGCGCCGCGGTGGAGAGCTACGTGCTGGAGAACCCGTTCCGGCTGGTGTTCGACGTCCACCAGCCGTCGACGGTGACGGTCCCGGGAGGGCCGCCGGTCACCGAGATCCGGGACGAGGGGGGCATCCGCACCATCGTCATCGACCCCGGCCACGGCGGCACCGAGACCGGGGCGATCGGCCCCAGCGGCGTCGCCGAGAAGGAGCTGACGCTGATCCTCGCCCGCGACCTCGAGGCGCGCCTGGAGCAGCGGCTGCCCGTGCGCGTGATCCTCACCCGCAACGAGGACGCCAACCTCCACTGGGACACCCGCGCCGCCATCGCCAACCAGAACCGCGCCGACCTCTTCATCTCCGTGCACCTGAACTCCTCTCTGGGCTCCGGGGCGCGCGGCGCCGAGACCTACTTCCTGAGCACCCAGGCGTCCGACGCCCGGGCCGCCAGGGCCGCCGAGGCCGAGAACCAGGGCGACGCGACTCCGCCGCCCGGCGCCGAGGGGCTGGACGCGGAGACGCAGCAGGATCTCCAGATGATCCTCTGGGACCTCGCCCAGACCCGCCACCTGACCGAGAGCCAGCGCTTCGCCGGCATGGTCCAGGCGGAGCTCAACCAGACCCTCCAGATCCGGGACCGCGGGGTCAAGCAGGCCCCCTTCCGCGTCCTGGTGGGGGCGGACATGCCCGCCGTCCTGGTCGAGCTGGGCTTCCTCAGCAACCCCGAAGAGGAGACCAAGCTCCAGGATCCCGCCTACCGGTCGCAGCTCATCGACGCGCTGGTGCAGGCGATCGCCCGCTACAAGCAGACGGTGGACGCCGCGGAGGCGGCGTCGGCCCCCGCTCCTCCGGGGACGGCTCCCAGAGCGACGCCGGGCGCCACGCCGGGGACGCGATGAGCCGGCGGGCGGCGGGAGCGATCCTCGGGCTGGCGCTGGTCGTCCTCACGGTCGGCGTGACCTGGTGGCTGCTGAGCGACAGGGGGAGCCGCCCCTGGCGCCGCGGGCCGCAGGAGGAGGCCGCCCAGCCGCGGGAGAAGGTGTCCTTCGAGCTCTACTTCCCGGCCGGCCCATCCGGCAACGCCATGCTGCGCGGCGAGCGGCGCGAGCTCGAGGTCACCGAGTCCCCGAGGGACCGCGTCCGCAAGATCGTCGAGGCGCTGCTCGCCGGGCCGCGCCAGCCCGGCCTCGCCCGCCCGTTCCCGGAGCAGGTGCAGCTCGGCAGCGTCCAGCTCGTTCCCGGCGCTTCCGAAGAGACGGGCAACATCGCCTATGTCGACCTGCGCTGGGCCGAACAGGCGGAGCCCCCCGCCGGCGGCTCGACCGAGGAGATCCAGCGGATCTACAGCGTCGTCGACTCGGTGGCGCTCAACGTCCCCGAGGTGCAGGGGGTCGTGCTGCTCTGGAACGGCACCCAGCGCGCCACCTTCTCCGGCCACCTCGACACCAGCCTCCCCCTGCCGCCCGACCGGACGCTCGTAGCGCCGGCCGGGGCGGCGGCGCCCGCTCAGCCGGCCCCGTCTCCCCAGGCCGCGCCGACGCCGACCCCGGCAACGCCGGCCGGACAGCCCGCTCAGTGATCGACGCCATCGGTGTCTTCGATTCGGGCGTGGGCGGCCTCACGGTGGCGGCGGCCCTGCGCCGCAGGCTGCCCCACGAGTCCATCCTCTATCTGGGGGACACGGCGCGCCTGCCCTACGGCAGCAAGT
>Ga0196965_1001166_pt1 | contig 10772 bp, 8 predicted proteins | sample S1_20metaG_FD_148668 | JGI IMG/M metagenome (GOLD analysis project Ga0196965, IMG submission 148668) | Soil microbial communities from Anza Borrego desert, Southern California, United States - S1_20 | ecosystem: Environmental > Terrestrial > Soil > Desert | place: USA: California | collected... | reverse complement strand
CAATAAATTCGTAGGCGAGCGCAGTGACTTTTTTCTTCAGCATCGCCTGAATATTTTCGATACGTAAATGACCAAGTTGAAGGGCGGAGATAATTGTTTGCCCCTGGTGCATCATGTCGATTTCCTCCAATGTAGGGGGTTCGATCTTCAGCATGACATCTGCCTGGTAAACTTCCTGCTGCGAGTACACGATCTTGGCACCCGCATCACTATACTGTTTGTCTGTGAATTTGGAGCCCAGTCCTGCCTTTGTTTCCACCCATACATCGTGGCCGTTGTTAACCAGAATAGCTACGGCATCGGGTGTTAAACTGATGCGGTTCTCCTGAAGAGATACTTCTTTTGGCAACCCAATGAAGAAGCAATGCCTCCGCCGCTTTACTTCAAGGAGTTGTTCCTGAGGGGTGATGGCTGCTTTCGCTAGGGCCTCAAACCCCGTTTTCTTCTTGTCCGTCATGAACAGAAATCGCTATAGTACGTTGTGATTCGTTTTCAATATCAATTCTTATCGTCGCGTATACCGGTGGTATCAGCGAAGGAATTTTTCCGGGCCATTCAATAAAGCATGGATAGCCCGAAAAAAAATAATCTTCAACGCCAATATCAAAAGCTTCCGCTTCAGATTTAATCCTGTAAAAGTCAAAATGAAAGACCCGGTCGAATCGTTCCGCTTCATATTCATTTACGATCGCAAAGCTGGGACTGCTCATCGTATCACGAACACCCAGCGCTTCGCCAATCACTTTTATCAGGGTTGTTTTTCCTGCCCCTAAATCCCCTTCCAGTAACCATACTTTAATCTGTTGCATCCGACCGATGATTGCATCTGCAATTTTTTTCAGATCATGCAGGGAAACGGCATCATACCTTTCCACCTCAACGATCATGATACATTCTTCGAAGTTAAGAAAATTAAAGGAATGATCATTTCTTCCATACTCACTCCACCGTGCTGGAAGGTATCTTTATAGAAATTCACGTAATAATTAAAGTTATTCGGATAGGCAAAAAACTGATCTTCAATTGCAAATACATAACTCGTGGACACATTTGGCTTCGGCAGGAATAACCTTTCCGGCTTGGCTACCTGCATCACTTTAGCGCCCTCGTAGCCCAGGTTTTTTCCTTGTTTATACCTCAGGTTAGTATTCACATTACGATCACCAATGATTTTAAACGGCCGCTTTACGCGGATGGTACCATGATCGGTGGTTAACACGACTTTTACATTCTTTTCAGCTATTTTCTTTAGGATGTCCAGCAATGGAGAATGGTTAAACCAGGAACGCGTGAGTGAACGGTATGCCGATTCATCGGGGGCGAGTTCGCGAACCATCGCCATATCCGTACGGGCATGCGAGAGCATATCCACGAAGTTATAAACGATCACATTCAGGTCGTTCTGAAAAAGATTATTAACGGTGTCCGCTAGGTTCCTTCCTTCCTCCATGTTCTTGATCTTGTGATAAGACATCTTCAGGTTCAGGTTATTCCGACGAAGTTGTTTGGCTAAAAACTCATCTTCAAAATTATTCTTTCCTTCTTCTACATCCTCCCCAACCCAAAGGTCTGGATGAGATTTTGCCATCTCCGATGGAAGTTGCCCCGAGAAAATTGCATTTCGCGAATATGCTGTCGTAGTAGGCAATATAGAGTAATAGGTTTCTTCTTTTTCGATGGTGAAGTATTCGCTGATGATCGGCTCAATGATCTTCCATTGATCAAAACGCAGGTTATCAATTAGAATAACAAATACGGGTTTTCCCTGACCAAGCTCTGGAAAAACTTTTCGTTTCATTACCTGATGTGAAAGCAAAGGTTTATCGGCATTGGCATTATTCAGCCATGATTCGTAATTCCGCATAATGAATTTGCAGAAGTTGGCGTTTGCCTCGGTTTTCTGTAGATCCAGCACATCACCCATCTCCTGGTTATCCGGCTGATCCATCTGTAGTTCCCAGTGAATAAGTTTCTTATAGATATCAGCCCACTGATCGTGGTTCATTTCATCCATAAACGCCATGCTGATCTTACGAAACTCCTGCTGATAATTAAGGTTAGTCTTTTCCATAACCAACCGCTTGTTATCGAGGATCTTTTTCACTGACAACAAAATCTGACTCGGATTGAGGGGCTTAATCAGGTAATCAGCGATCTTTGAACCGATCGCTTCTTCCATGATCTGTTCCTCCTCGTTCTTGGTGATCATTACTACAGGGAGATTCGGTTTATGCGACTTGATCTGCGTCAACGCTTCCAGTCCCGACATACCAGGCATATTTTCATCGAGAAATACAACATCGAAATGTTTTTCGTCTGTCATCTCTACTGCATCCGTACCATTGTTTACAGGCGTGATGTCATACCCACGTTGTTCCAGAAAAAGGATATGCGGTTTCAGCAAGTCAATCTCATCGTCCGCCCATAAAATGCTATATCTTTGCATAGTTTAAATTTTTACCAATTTAACCAATAATGTTAAGTTACCGTTTTTGATCGCCTGTAATGCATGAATTTTACAAACAAATGCTTTACAGCTTCGAAAGCAAATACAAAACCACACCTGCTTGAAGAAAAATAAGACCATCAATGATCCGTTGTACGGATTTATTACCATACCGGGCAATATAATCGCGGATATCATTTCCCACCGGTGGTTTCAACGCTTACGCTACATCAAACAACTGGGCTTGACAGACTTTGTATATCCGGCGGCGCTACACACCCGCTTCCAACACGCGCTTGGTGCCATGCATCTGATGGGCAAGGCACTCGACATTCTGAGAAAGAAAAAGATTGAGATCAGTGATGAAGAATACGAAGCAGCGCAACTGGCTGTGCTGTTGCACGATATTGGTCATGGTCCGTTCTCTCACGCCCTTGAAGATTCGTTGCTTACAGGCATCCGCCATGAGAGTGTCTCTTACCTTTTTATGGAGTCGTTGAATGAAGAATTCAATGGTGCTTTGGATATCGCCATAAAAATCTTTCGAAACAGCTACCATCGAAAGTTTCTTCATCAGCTTGTATCCAGTCAACTGGATATCGACCGACTTGATTATCTTAAAAGAGACAGCTTTTTCACAGGTGTGCAGGAAGGCAACATCGGGCTTGATCGGATTTTGCTAATGTTAAATGTTCATCAAGACGAGCTGGTTGTTGACGAAAAAGGATTATACAGTATTGAAAATTTTTTGAATGCGCGGCGACAGATGTACTGGCAGGTGTACTTACATAAGGTTACGGTGAGTACTGAGCGTATGCTGGTTAATATTATTCGCAGGGCCAAGGCTTTGGTACAAGCAGGTGGTGAACTTCCAGCCAGTGATGCGCTGATGTTTTTTCTAAAACACAATCCTTTGCTTAATGAGTTCAAGACAAGCCCAATGCCGTTAGAAGCTTTTGGTAACCTGGATGATCATGACATTTGGGGGGCGATTAAATTCTGGCGATCGAACGATGATCAAATCTTATCACTACTCTCTTCCATGCTTTTAGAGCGTCGGCTCTTCCAGGTAAGTTTAAGCAACGAACCTATACGCAAAGAAACCATTCAAAAGGTAAGGGATGCCGTAAAGAAAGAATATCATACCTTGGGTGCTGAAACTCCGTATTTGTTTTCGCATGGTACTGTTACCAACGAGGCATATGCAGAAGGCAAACACATCAATATCCTGATGAAGCCCGGACAAATGCTGGACATTGCCGATGCTTCAGACTTACCTACGATCAAGGCGATTAGTAAAATCGTTAAAAAAAACTATCTGTGCTGGCCCAAAAATGTATCTTTGTAGAATCAGGTATTGGGCATAACCCGAATGCCTTGGAATACCAACTGTCTAATAACAAGTGCCTATGGAATTTACGGTCAGCCAGATTGCTGCGATGTTACGTGGTGAAGTGAGGGGAAATGGAGCAGACAAGATTAACATGCTTGCTAAAATCCAGGAAGCTCAAAAAGGGCAAATTGCATTTTTATCTAACCCGAAGTACGAACAATACATATATACAACTCAGGCAAGCGCAGTTATTGTAAAAAAGGATTTTACGCCTAAAAAAGAAATTACTTCTTCACTTATTCTTGTTGATGATCCATACATCAGTTTTACGATGTTGTTGGAGGAGTATCACAAGCTGGTGAGTTTCCAGAAAACCGGTATAGAACAACCTTCATTTATTGGTGAGCATTCCACCACAGGCCAACAAGTTTATCGCGGCGCTTTCTCTTACATTGGAAATAATTGTAAAATTGGAGAAAATGTAAAAGTCTATCCGCATGCCTACATTGGAGATAACGTGGTTATTGGTGATAATACCATTATACACGCCGGTGTAAAAGTCTATAACGACACCCGCATTGGAAAGAACTGTGTCATACATTCAGGTACAGTGATTGGTAGCGATGGATTTGGATTTGCTCCGCAGGAAGATGGCTCATACAAAACCATACCGCAGCTGGGTAATGTCATTCTTGAAGACAATGTTGCCATCGGCGCAAATACGGTGATTGATTGTGCAACACTATTCGGAGATTCAACCTTCATTCGACAAGGTGTGAAGCTCGACAATCTCATTCAGATTGCACATAATGTAGAGATCGGAAAAAATACGGTGATCGCTGCCCAGACAGGAATTTCCGGATCATCAAAAGTTGGTGAAAATTGTGTGATTGCAGGGCAAGTCGGTATGTCTGGTCATTTGGTGATTGCCAACAAAACGAGTATCGGAGCGCAAGCCGGTATCCTCAAAACAATCAAAGATGAAGGCGAAAAGATTATTGGTTCGCCTGCCTTTGACGTCAAGGAGTATTATAAATCATATGCGGTTTTTAAGCAGTTGCCTGATCTCAATTTAAGGCTCCGGGAACTTGAGAATAAGGTCGCGAATCTCAAGCGCGAACACATCTCATTAAAGGACTAGCGACAGGCAGGCGTAGGCATCTTTAAATAAACGATTGCCGCAGTTATGATGTTAAAAGCATTTACAACCTCAACGCAACCCTTTATAATCGATAATACTCCCTAAATCCTAACCCGTATAAAGTTTGATTATACGGAGATACCGGTTAAATTTGCCCTCTTTTCCACAGCATGCTTAACATCAAACAGCAAACCATCCAAAAATCGGTAACCCTCTCGGGTGTAGGACTTCATACAGGGGTACAAACCAACATGACGTTTCTGCCGGCTAAGCCGAATCACGGCATAAAATTTCAGCGTATAGATATCCCAGGGTCACCTATTATTGATGCGGATTGCGACAATGTAGTAGATGTTTCCCGTGGCACTACCATTGAACAAAGTGGCGCGAAAGTAAGCACGATTGAACATACGCTCGCTGCTCTTACCGGCCTTGAGATCGACAATGTAATTATCCAACTGGATGGACCTGAATGTCCTATTATGGATGGCAGCTCAATTGAGTTTGTGGATATCCTTAAGGGTGCAGGTACTGAAGAACAAAACGCTTTACGCGATTTTTTCGAAGTACAGGAGCCCCTTTTTTACCGGGAAGCAGCACGCAACGTGGAAATTGCAGCACTACCGCTCGATGACTACCGGGTAACGGTTATGATTGATTACAACTCCCCTGTATTAGGTAGTCAACATGCTTCTATTACGGATATTCGTCAATTTGAAAAAGAAATTGCCTCTTGCCGCACTTTCTGTTTTTTGCATGAACTTGAGATGTTGTATAAAAACAACCTGATCCGTGGCGGTGATCTTAATAATGCCATTGTTATTGTTGATCGTATCGTCCAGGAAAATGAATTAGAGAATATTGCTAAAATGTTAGGCAAACCAAAGGTTGCTGTAAAACAGGAAGGCATTCTGAATAATATTGAACTACGGTATAAAAACGAACCTGCCCGCCACAAACTCCTCGACATCGTTGGAGACTTAACGCTTGCAGGCCGTCCTTTAAAGGCGCAGATTCTTGCCGCGCGACCAGGACACGCTGCTAACGTGGCTTTTGCCAAAAAGCTGAAAAAAGCCATGCAGGAGGCCGATAAAAAAGGCCGTCCAAAATACAACCCCAGTTTGCCACCGGTAATGGACATCAATAAAATTTCGTCCATTTTGAAACACCGGTACCCCTTCCTGCTGATTGATAAGATCATCTACCTCGATAATGAAAGTGTTGCCGGCGTAAAAAATGTTACGGTAAATGAGCCTTTCTTTCAAGGGCATTTCCCGGGCAATCCGGTAATGCCGGGTGTTCTTCAAATCGAAGCTATGGCACAGATTGGAGGTATCCTTGTGTTGAATACAGTACCCGATCCTGAAAACTACTGGACTTACTTTTTAGGTATCGAAAATTTCAGATTTAGAAAAATGGTCTTGCCCGGCGATACCATGGTCATCCAGTGTGATCTTGTCGCTCCGATAAAAAGAGGAATAGCAAAGATGTATGGCCGTGCATTTGTTGGCAATACACTTGTTTGTGAAGGTACAATGACCGCCAGCATCGTTCGAAAAGATTCATGAGTCAATTTCCAAACGCCAACGTACACCCTGAAGCAAAAATTGGTAACAATGTTACCATAGAACCTTTTGCGACTGTCCATAAAAACACTGTGATCGGTGATGGAACCTGGATAGGTCCGTACACCACCATTATGGAAGGATCACGCATCGGAAAGAACTGTAAGATCTTTCCCGGTGCTGTAATTTCCGGCATTCCACAGGATTTGAAATTCAAAGGTGAAGAAACCACTACCGAAATTGGTGATAACACCACCATCCGCGAATGCGTGACGGTTAACCGTGGCACAGTGGATAAATGGAAAACGGTGATCGGTTCCAATTGTCTTTTGATGGCATACGTTCACATCGGCCATGATTGTATTGTGGGCAACAGCTGCATCCTAGGCAATCTTGTGCAATTAGCCGGTCATGTTATCATAGACGATTTCGTGATTTTTGGAGGCTCTTGTGCCGTTCAACAATTCGCCAAAATCGGATCGCATGCATACATCGGAGGAGGATCTCTTGTTCGGAAAGACGTACCGCCATACACAAAGGCAGCCCGTGAGCCGCTATCTTATGCTGGCGTAAACACGATAGGATTACGCCGTCGCGGCTTTACATCAGAAAAAATCAGTGAAATTCAGGAGATCTACCGGTACATTTATTTGCGAAGTATGAACAACTCCAAAGCCGTAGAAATTGTAGAAGTTGAAATTCCGGCAAGTACCGAACGTGATTATATCCTCGATTTCATCCGCACATCTGAGCGGGGCATTATGAAGGGATACGGCGGACTTGATTAAGGATTAGACCGGTTAACTGTCTTCGGTTTACGCTATCATTCAATCACCATCAACGGTAAAGGCAAGTAGTATTGGCAACCTCTAATAAATACCGAGCAGCGTGACACCCACCTCCTCTACCGGCCTCAGCATCACCTGCAACGACCTGGGTAAGCGCTTTAACAGGGAGTGGATCTTCCGCAGGTTATCATACACCTTCGAACCTGGTAACATTTATGCTATCACAGGACCAAATGGCTCGGGAAAATCGACGTTGTTACAAATCCTTTGGGGGCAATCCCCACCAACAGTCGGGAAAATTGCTTATCAACTAAATAACACAGACGTTCCTGTAGAAGAAATTTTTAACCATGTTTCGATCGCAACGCCCTATATGGATCTGATCGACGAATTCACCCTGGAGGAACAACTACGATTTCATTTTAAATTAAAAACTCCTTATGGCGGGATAACCATTGATGAATTGATGGAGCGCATGTATCTAACCCATGCCCATGATAAATTCATCGGAAATTTCTCATCCGGTATGCGTCAGCGTGTAAAGCTGGCGTTGGCTTTTTATACAAAATCAGATATGATCTTTCTGGATGAGCCAGGCACAAACCTCGACAAACAAGCCTTCGAATGGTATTGCCATCAATTAAAAAACGCCAATCCGAATGCCCTGATCCTCATCGCCTCGAACAATGCAGAAGAATATCCGGTACATGCCCATCTGTTAAACATCATGGCATTTAAATAGTAAGCGTGGACATAGAACTTATAATGCACAGAATCACCAGACAAAGAAATGGTTACCCGTAACTGCCTCACCCGATTAATAGCAAAAAAAAGCCCCATTTGAAACCTCTCGGATGACCAGTAGAAGTTTTGATTTTATTATTTTTAGCCTCATATTCGTAACACTTAACGTATAAAAAATGAAACATGTAAACCGAATTTTATCGCTTTTAGCCCTTAGCGCAATGGTTTTTCTTACAGGCTGCGATAAAGGAGATGACAATAAAAAATCTGAAAATGATCAGCAAATTGAAAAATTAGTGGGTACCTGGACCGCTCAAGAAGTGACACTAGATACAGACCCACAAGAATATCCAGGTTTCACGATTACCATATCGGGAAGTGCAGGTGATGATCAATTATCCTATACGACCTCGAATCGCCCGGCAAACGGACCTTGGCCTGCCAGTGGCAATTTATCTTTTGGATCGCCAGCAACCAATAAGCTAATTAGAAGCGGCGATAATTTAGATATAAACTATCAAGTCTCAGACGCTCAGCTGACCATGTCTTTTAACTACGAAGGTGATGGTTTTGCTGGTGGACGTACAGCAGAAGTGGCTGGTGATTGGGTATTTACCTTTACCAAGAGCAATTAAATAAAACACTGCATATAAAAGTAAGACCTGTTGTATTCAGCAGGTCTTTTTTATTTAATTACTTCAACACCACAACCGTTATACCATCGCCGCCCCGTTCAATATGCTCATCTGTAGCCGATGCTACTTCCTTGTATCGCTTTAAATGATCGCGAACTACTTTTCTTAATACACCTTCTCCTTTACCGTGAAGTATCTTGAGTTCACCTTGTCCGAGCAAAATAGCCGTATCCATAAACTGATCAAGTATCGAAATAACTTCTTCCACACGCTGACCGCGTACATCCAGTGTGCTGCTGAAATTGGCTCGTTTTTCTAACACATTGATTCCGGCAGACCGTAACCGGGTATTGATCTCTTTCTCAACGGCAGCCGTGATCTTTTCGAGCTTTTCAATTTTAGTGAGTGACTTTAATTCACCAAACTGAACCGTAGCATTCTTTCCCTGTATGGAAAGCACCTTGCCACTTCCCTCCTGGCCGATGATACGTACCCGATCTCCCTCCTTGATCGGCACTGCAGGTTTTATCTCCTTTTTGTGCTCGGCTTTTACTTTGGAACTCAGCTCCTGCAAACTCTTGCGCATCTTCAAGGTCTCGTTTTTCTCAGCGCGGTTTTCACGAATATGCCGGATTGTTTTTTCAATCTGACGGTTCGTATCCCTTAACAACTCAGCCGCATCTTCTTTGGCTTTGTTGATAATCTCCTTCTTTTTGGTTTCCAACTCACTCGACAACGTCTGATACTTCGACAATGCCTTTTTCATTTCCACTTCCTGAATCTCCAGTTGCCGGATGCGCTCACTCGTTTCCTGACGTTCCTTCTCCATAGAACGGACCAGCGTCTCGAACCCGGCGAGGTCCTTCCCTACTAATTTTTCAGCTTGTGTCAATGTTTCTTGCGGCAAGCCCGTCTTACGCGCGATTTCCAATGCAAAAGAACTTCCCGGTTTTCCCGGATCAAGCATATACAATGGAACCAGGTTCTTATCATCAAAACGCATAGCAGCATTCTGAATTCCCTGGTGCTGCCCGGCAAATAATTTCAAGTTATAGTAATGCGTTGTTGCTACACCCCACACGCGTTTTTTCAGCAATCCATCAAGAATAGCTTCTGCGATAGCACCACCAAAATTCGGATCGGTGCCGGATCCTAATTCATCCAACAGAACGAGCGATTTATTTGTAGCCTGTTGCAGAAACACATTCATGTTCCGCAGGTGACTGCTGTAGGTACTCAAATCATTTTCAATGGATTGCTGATCACCAATATCAAGGAAGATATGCTGAAATACACCAACTCGCGAACGATCTGACAATGGAATCAACAATCCGGTTTGCACCATGTATTGAAGCAACCCGATTGTCTTCAATGTTACTGATTTTCCACCGGCATTTGGACCAGAAACCAGCATCATCCGTTGTTGATGATGCAATTCAATATTTAACGGAACAACTTCACGCTTGCCTTTCAGACTCAAATACAACAGCGGATGTCGCGCGTTGTACCAGACCATCTCCGTTGTTTTTTCAAGGATCGGAAGATCGGCATTGATCTCGAGTGAAAACTTTGCCTTCGCCCGGATAAAATCAATTTGCGCAAGAAACTGAAACGCTAACCGCAATGCCGGAAGCTCCTGGCGAAACTTATCGGTGAGTGCGACAAGAATTCGAATCACTTCCCTTTTTTCAGCGTGTTCCAAATCGCGGATCTCATTATTTGCATCCAGCATTTCGGCGGGTTCTAAAAAGACCGTCTGACCTGTTGCCGATTCGTCGAGGATAAATCCCTTTAGCTTACGCTTATGTTCGGCCTGAATAGGAATTACAACCCTGCCTTCGCGAATAGTTGGCAAAGCGCCTTCAGGCACCCATTTCTCTGCAACAGCAGCCCTGTAAATCTGATCCGCTAACCGACGAAGACGACTTTGCTCATCGCGGATTTTTTTCCTGATCTGACCAAGATCCGGGCTGGCAGAATCTCGCACGAGCGCTTTATCATCAATCGTAGCGAAAACAGCTTTTGCCAGTTGATCGGTGATAACTACTGGCTCCGAAAGTCGAAACAATTCAGGAAAAATGACGCTATTCTTTTGAAGGAAATTTTTACAGGCGATAATG
>Ga0196965_1001165_pt1 | contig 10781 bp, 10 predicted proteins | sample S1_20metaG_FD_148668 | JGI IMG/M metagenome (GOLD analysis project Ga0196965, IMG submission 148668) | Soil microbial communities from Anza Borrego desert, Southern California, United States - S1_20 | ecosystem: Environmental > Terrestrial > Soil > Desert | place: USA: California | collected... | reverse complement strand
ATTGCGGAAAAAGTTCAAAATAATACCAAAAAGATGATAGTGGATAACGAATTCTTGTCTCAGGATGACGTTGCTCAGATGGTATTCTCTTTGTCCGACGAAAAGATGAGCAAATTGTTAAATGGAAAGGTAATACCAAATGACAGAGTCTTTTACCCTGTAAAACCAATCATCGAGAGGAAGTTAAATTTGGACACCTCCAAAAGTCTGGATAATAAAGTAATATTGATAACGACTACGACTTCTTCTAAAGAAAACTTGATAGAGATTATGGAGTTGGCGACAAATATCAACAATTCTAATGTCAAGCAATTGATTATTTTAACGCATAGAAATGAAATTTCACAAGATGCAAATGAGCTGTTTAAAGACCTTCACCATCACAATATGGATCTTTCGGATGAAGAATCTGTAAGAAAAATATTTAACACAATTAATTCTCGCTATGACAAAATAGATTCAACTCTTCATTTTACAGGTTCTTATAATTACGAAAAGAAATTCACTGAATTGAGTGCAGGCGAATGGAACAGAATGGTTGAAGAGTTCATTAATATACCTCATCTGATTGCAAGAGAATCTGTTTTATCCATGGCATCTAGAAAGGCAATCGACGAACCTCAATTATTCAAAGGATCAAATGGAAATGTTGTTTTAGTAGGACCTCATGCACCGGTTGGAAAGAAAATTTCTGGGGTTGTAAGAGCTAGGTCAGAGGTATTCAGGGGAGCGTTAAGGCCTTATGTAACGACTGCAAACCAAGAGCTTCACGATGTTCTTGATTCACATATTAATATGACACTGATCCTCCAGGGAAATGTGAATGGTGATGTCCTGAATTCTAAAAAATTAAATAATAAATTGATATCTCTTGCTTCACAAGAAGACTTTAGAAATAATTTAATTTGTTATATAGACGAGCAGGAATGAATCATATATTAGTGATGATGCTCACTTTGGTGTAAACGATGTTTTCTGTCATACATCGCGGTCCATACTCCTACACCTATCGTAGCTAAGCCTATCGCCATTATAAGGTAGTCTACAATAAAGATGGTGGCCCAAACAGAATTGAACAATCCGGCAATAAAGAACAAAAGACCTAATAGGAATACTGCGAGTCCTGCAATTATTTCAGAGTTTATTCCTTGCATAAATCCAAAATGCGTATTCTATTATAAAAACCATTAGTACAATAGCAAAGGTTCCGACGCAATAGTGAGATTTGCAGGACTATACTCAGGGGGTAAAGATAGCACCTTTGCGATAGCCGAATTAATTCAACGAGGTCACACGTTATCTTGTTTGATAATAATACATCCAAAAAACGATGAAAGCATGTTGTTTCATTACCCTTCAAACAGATTGCTAGGAAAGATATCTCAAGTAATAAGTGTTCCAGCCATCGAAGTGTATTGCGAATCGACCGATACTGAATCTGAAACATTACAACTTGAAATTGGTATCAAGAAAGCAGTTACTTCCTTTCATATTCAGGCCCTAAGTCACGGATGTATCAGCAGCAATTTTCAGTTTAACATTCTCAGGAATATCTGTAATAAATACAGATTGAATTTGTTGTCGCCTATTTGGCATATTGACAGCGCAGTTTACTACAAAACTTTGCTTAATCAAGGGTACAATATATTGATTACTAGAGTAGCGGCACTAGGACTAGATAGTCGATGGCTTGGAAAGACAATCACATTTTCTAATTACCTGGAACTCAAAAGACTAAGTGAAAGATTTGGATTCAACATAACGTTTGAGGGAGGTGAAGCAGAAACTTTAGTTTTGGATTGTCCCATATATCAAAAAAGAGTAGTTGTCAAAGAAGGTGCAGTTATTTGGGATGGAGTGCGGGGAATATTTGAAATATCAGAGGTTGATCTAATACAAAAGTAGAGACCATATGCTTGATAGTTTAAAGGACAATTTACGTGTAGCATTAAAAAAAATTGTAGGAGCATCAGATGTAAATGAAGATTTAATAAATGAACTTTGTAAAGACTTACAAAGAGCTCTTCTTGCCGCTGATGTAAATGTGCGGTTAGTTTTACAAATAACGAAGAATTTAAAGGACAGGTCGCTTGCTGAAGCTCCCCCAAAAGGATTGTCTAAGAAAGACCATATTATAACTATCCTTTATGGAGAATTATCTAGTTTGCTTGGTTATAGTGGCGATGTGATTCGCACTATTGACAGAAAAAAAGTAGAAGAAAATCTAATAGAGTTCAGTTCCGAAAAAAAGAACACCATTTTAATGCTAGGAATTCAAGGTAGTGGTAAAACAACTGTGGTAGCAAAGTTGGCAAGATGGCTTTCAAAGCATGGATACAGGATAGGGGTAATAGGTGCCGATACGTGGAGGCCCGGGGCGCTAACTCAACTTAAGATGAACTGCAGTAAAATCAATACTCAAGTGTATGGCGAAGAAGAAAATAAGAACGCTTTAGAAATTGTCAAGAATGGTCTAAAATTCTTTGAATCACAGCCTGTAGATATTATAATCATTGATACTGCAGGAAGGCATAAAGAAGAACAAGGATTGTTGGAAGAAATGAAATCAATGTACTCCATAGTTACTCCAGATCAGGTCTTTTTAGTAATCGATGGAACAATAGGACAACAAGCTCATAGTCAAGCAAAAATTTTCCACGAAAATGCAAGAATTAGCGGCATTATAATTACTAAACTAGATGGAACAGCAAAAGGCGGAGGAGCCATTGCAGCATCATCGGCAACAGGAGCGAAGGTTCTTTTTATCGGTACAGGTGAAAGAATTGATGATTTGGAACAGTTTTCTCCGACCAGTTTTGTAGGTAGATTGCTTGGAATGGGAGATATCAAAGCACTTTTAGAAATGGCCAGAAATCTTGAGATACAGTCTGATGAAAATCAGGCAAAAAGGCTTATGAGTGGGAAGATGACAATTGAGGATTTTTATTCGCAAATGGAAAATATGGGAAAAATGGGGTTTCGCAACGTTATCGAGAATTTACCGGGATTATCGAATTTTGTTAAAGACGATCATCTTGATGTTTTACAACAAAAAATGGAGAAATGGAGATTTATTATTCAATCCTTCACTGACGAGGAAAAAAAGAATCCAGACGTTATCCATGAATCAAGAAGAAAAAGAATCGCTAGGGGGGCAGGAGTAATGGAACATGACGTAAAGGATTTGATCAAGCAATACAATAATTCTAAAACAATGATGAAGCAAGCAAAGGGCCGGCAGATGCAGGGACTTATGAGGAGGTTTGGGCTTGGGTAAACAGATCAGTATCGTTAATGATGCTAACAAAAAGATAAAATCAAATTCTACCTTTACTATCCCACTATGCGAATTCTGCACAAAAAGAAATTTCAGAAGTTACGATCTTTGTCTGCTAAAGTATTCTACTAATATTAGTATACAATCAAATCATCAACATACTTGTTTTATATGCGAGAATTTTTTCCAAGAAGTATTACCATCAATCTTAACCAAAATTAATTCCCATCTTTCTGATCTTGATCTATATAAGCCAAAAATAGACATTGGAACAACTTTGCCATATCGATTCTATGAGAACGAGGATTATGTTAGATCCATGTTTCAAATCCGGGGTATTCCAAACATAAAAAATCAGATTAATTTTTGCATTAGAGAAAACATACAAAGTTCTTTAGAACTCAAAATAGATCATATTAACCCTGAACTTAAATATGAAATTGTCATCTACGAAGATTTGTCATTTTCAATAAATTCAAAAAACAGGCAATTCTATCTATTGGGAAGTTACAAAAAAATTAGGAGAGGAATCCCGCAAAAAAAACAAATAAAAAGAGACAACAGCACTCACAAACCCAATGACGAGAAGTTAATGAATTACGCCAAATCAGTTGAGTCATTTGTTATTGATACTCTGAATCATCAATACGGCACAAATGCGATAAAGATAAGCTGGACAGGAGGAGAAGATAAAGACAGTCTTGTAATGGGTAGTGGAAGACCATTCGTAGTTAAGATAAGTAGTAGTGTCCCAGTGAGAAAAAGGAAAGAGATTTTCGACGGAGACGGAATGGAAATATCTTTTGAGAGAATTGAGCCAAACATACTTAAGAATATTCATAGATATAAACAAATAGTCAAAGTCCTTGTCGTGGTCAAAGGAGATTTTAGCATTCGAGATGAATTGGAGGAAAAAGTCAAAAGTATAGTGGGCAGCGTGAAATTTGAAATGAAGAACAAGACCTTAATTCGGAACGTTTATGAGTCAACCCTCCTTTCTAAAAAAGAAAACTATCTGGAATTACTAATATGCTTAGATAATGGTATACCTATAAAGCAGCTTATTGGGGGTCAAGATCCAATCGAACCTTCTTTGTCGAGTGTTTTGAAATGTAAATGTGAATGTAAATACTTTGATATACTGGAATTTATCCAAAGTATTTAATTACGAGTTATTATGAAAAGGATCAATCCATTCATATTATTTGAAAAATACATCAATGAACAAAAATTGGATACAAAGCTATATTATCAAATCATGACAAGAAGAAATATAATTGAAGAAGCCATAGAGAGGGTTGAGAAGATAACTTCTATAGATTATCCAGATTATTATATAGAACCATCATTATTAATAAGTTCTTCTGAAATTGAATACGGGCAGTATACGATACTATATGCTAGAACCATACCCGTCTGTACAAGACAGAATCAGATAAAAATAATGATTCAACTCTCCGCACCTTTAGTATTATACGGATTAAAAGGGACCATTCATGCTGTAGTAGCTCATGAATTTTTGCACTACTTAGACTTTATGAAAAAAATAATCAACTTTGAAGTTAATTCAGATACTGTTCCTCAGTCAGGTTTTGAAGCATCATTTTTAGACGGTGAAAAAACAGTAGACTATAAGATGGTATTTAAAAAGGATAGGTCGTTGAGAAAAATGATTGACCTGAGATTTAATCAGGGATTAAATGATCCACGTCTGGATAAAAAGACAAAAACGTCATGGATTGATAAAAAATTGCCTATAAAGCATATGACGATTGAAAATAATTATACTAGATTACCTTTCTATGCCATAGCTAACACTCCAATTGAAAAACATTTGAGAATGAAAATTATGGAATGGATCTGACCATTCTTATTAATAAACAGTTTAAAATAAAGTAGACCTTGTTAAGTCTAGGATCTGGATTTCTTGTTTTGTTCTTTTTGAAATTCGGTATAACTACATTTGCCACAAGTCAGACGATCCTTGTGCTCAGCCATAAACATGCCCTTTCCACAACGGGGGCACTCCCTCTTGATTCTTTCTACCTTGTTACCAGTAATTTTGTAAAATTTTGAAATACTTGAAGCTGTTTTTGATTCTTTTCCCACAGTCGATTCTACTCCCTTTCTTTATCTACTTCTTTTTCTTTGATTTTGCTTCAGCAGCAGCTGCTTGCTTGGCTTTAAGTTTGGCGGCCTTTTCTTCATCTATGATCTTTTTACGCTCGTCTTTGTTCATGATTCTCAGAAAGCGATATTTGGGTAATTGTTTCTTTGCATGCTCCATATCATCATAGTAATACATCAAGGCCAATACATCAGGATTACCATATTCACTGGACAAAGAAATAGGTATTAATTTCTCTTTACTTAAATGTAGCTTCTCAGCAATCAAGTTCGCTGCCTCATCTTTACGGATAGATCCAATTGCATTTTTAATCGTTGATTTTATCTCGCGTCGCTTCAGGAGGACGTTATTATTATCTTCTACTAGCACTACTTCTAAACTCAATCTATTCTATGTGTAGTCACAAATTATTAAATATATGTATTACTAAGTTTTTCTTGTTAAATGCAACCTTATAATATTGTCCCTAAGATCTGTTAATAGAATTTAAGAACAGGATCGATGAAGAAGAAAAGTTTTATAAATGGTTTTAGATGGATTCGTCATCTTTTTAGAAGAAGATAGATAACGATAATTGTTTTAGGATGTAAGTCTGTCAAGTCAAAACAAATTGTTCGGGTAACATTGCTAAAAATTGTTTTGGTCCTTGCTAGACAATAGGAAAATAAATGGCTAAAATGCGCAAACAATAATAGTTATGATTATTGATGTTTTGCGCAGGTCGTCGCTTAAATGTCGACATTTTATCAGATCTTTTAATAGAAAGAGATTTGGTGTAACTTCCCATAGGTATGAGATTCCGTATATGAGATACGAATATCACATCATTGATTACAGATATAAGTTTTAACAAAAAAGAGGAGTGTAACATAATTACGTATTTATTCACTCAGATAGTATATGGATAATTTCATAAATTTATCTGTTTGATCAGTCATTGTTTTTTGTTACATCTTAATTAAAATTATCTTTATTCCTATAATTAAGATTGTAATTTTCAAGACTGTAATTTTATACCTAATTAGGAAATAATATTCAGATAATTTATCTATCTTATGAACCAAGCGAAATTGAATATTACCAGAGGATATAATCGATAACTAGATTTTTATGTATGTTCGGCAATAATCTGATTTTATTTGCAGAAGTTAAAGTGGTTTGCTGTGGACATAGATGGTACAATTACTCTAAATGGTAATGGTATGGTTAATTTAGATGCACTATCCAAATTAAGATATTTGGTAAAATTAGGCTATAAAGTAATATATGTTACAGGTCGGTCGTCGATCGAAGCAATTGCACTGGCTGTGTTTGGCGGAACAACGCAAATAGCTGTCGGCGAAAATGGCGGTGTAATAAGTGCAGGACCAAATAATCATAAAATACTTGCCAGTAGGGAAAGATGCCTCATAGGCTTTGACTTACTAAGACAAAAAATCGAACATGTTTCTGAAAAATCAGTTTTCCCACGAATGAGTGAAGTGGTGCTTGAAAGAACTTTTGAACTAGACCATGGTAATCAGATTCTTAAAGAGAATAGCCAAGATTTGGTATTAGTAGATAGTAATTATGCTTTCCATGTAAATGAAGGCAATGTTAATAAAGGATTTGGATTAGAAATTTTAATGAAAATGTATGGTATTACTCACGAAGAGCTTGTAACCATTGGTGATAGTCTAACTGATATTCCAATGTTTAATAAATCCAAGTATAGCATTACATTTGAAAACTCACATGAATTAGTAAAGTACAATGCAACTCATATTGTAAAGGGAATGAATGGTGATGGATTAATAAATGCTATAGATTTGGTCTTTGAATACAAGTGCAATAGTGAATTTTTATGATATTGGAGGAAGCTATAGACGAGATTGATAGATGTTTAAAGGAAGTTCTAAATAAAATAAAATCATCAAACACTGAAATAGATTATGATATCAGCGAACCGCCTATTCCCGAATTTGGTGACTACTCCACAAACATATGTTTTCAATTGTCTAAAATTCTAAGTAAACCACCGATTCAAATTGCGCAAGATATAGTTGAAAGAGAACTGCAATTGTGTACGAGTTGGAATAATAGAACATATATTAATGGAGCTAACATCAAGAAGCCCGGTTTTATCAATTTTGACCTAAACAAAAATGTTTTGTTAGAGAAATTCCTGCAAATTGGAGATAAAAAAGATGCCATATTTACACCAAGAAGCAATCACCAAAATAATGATAATATCATTTTTATCGAACACACAAGTGTAAATCCAAATAAAGCTCTACACGTAGGTCATTTGCGAAATGCTATAATTGGAGATTGTCTGTATAGAATCTTTAAAAATACTGGAAAACAGGTCAAGGTTTTAAACTATATTGATGATTCAGGACTTCAAGTTGCTGACATAATAGTCGGATTTGAATACGGAGGTTTATCTATCAAAGAAGATAATCTAGAATCAAAGGAATCTTTGAAATTCGATCAGTACTGTGGGAATGAAGTTTATGTCAAAATAAATGAAATGTATTCTAGTAGGCCTGATCTGCTTGAGAAGAGAGCACTTGTACTAAGAGAACTTGAAGATCCAAAGTCAAGGACCTCGATTTTTACAAATAATATAGTCAAAAGAGTTTTATCTGAACAACTAAAAACAACCTGGAGCTTTAAGATCCGCTACGATATACTTAATTTTGAATCTCAAATTGTTCAGTCAAGTCTATGGTCTCAGCTTTTTGAGGCCCTTAAGGATAAAAAGATCATTAGGTATGAAACAGTTGGAAAGAACACGGGATGTTGGGTATACAGCTCAAACAGTGAAGGTGACAAGGTTTTGATAAGAAGTGACTCTACTCTTACTTATTTTGCAAAGGACATTCCGTATGCCGCTTGGAAATTAGGTTATCTGAAAAACCCATTCCGCTTTGACTTTTTCGCCACCCAATGGGATTCGACAGAATTGTACTCGACGACTTTAGATGGAACTAATGATAATAAAGATGATGCTAAAGGAAGCAATTACACAAGTAGGTATAACACTTTATCTATAAATTTCGGTAAAATTTTTAAAGTTATAACCATAATCGATTCCAGACAAGAAAGGTTACAGAATTTGCTAACTGAAATTTTGACAAAGTTAGGATTGTCTACGTCAAAATATGATTACTTAGGGTATGAGCCCGTAATATTGAGTAAAGAGACTCTTTCAATAATGGGAATCAAAGCGGGGAATGACAAAGCTGTCCATATGTCTGGACGAAAAGGGATTTTCATCGAAGCAGACCTTGCATTGAACATACTGCAGGAAAAATCAATGTCCGAAACGAGAAAAAGAAATCCTCACTTGTCAGAAATAGAATTACATCACATATCCAGAGAAATGGCGATTTCTGCTATTAGGTACTATTTCATAAAGTATGATTTTGGAAAAGTTATTACATTTGACGTTAATGAATCGTTAAGCCTTGAAGGAGATACTGCTCCTTATATTCAATATGCTTATGCAAGAGCCAAAAAAATTAAAGACAAATTAAGCGAAATGCAACGGCTAGATGATTATAAACCCCTAGTTAAGGATTCCAAGATTTCTAGTCTTTCAATTACTGAAATGGATCTTGTAAAACATTTATGCAGTTATACCATCGACTTATACCAATCATCTGAAAAAGCAAATCCAAAAATCATGGCAAAATATCTCTTTAAACTTGCTACATTATTTAACAATTTTTACGAGAGATCACCAATTCTAAGGGAATCAGACAGTAATTTAGTTAAGTTGCGAATTATTATTCTCACAGCTTGTTTGACGGTATTTGAACATAGTATGGAGCTAATTGGCATCACACCACTTGAGAGGATGTGAGAAAGTCTGACATATAGTAAAAAGGTTAATAAATCTCAAAAAATTACTCCCAAATAGTTTGATAGATCTTTTTAGCTTGTCTGAGAGATTAATACTGCAGTTTCCAGGAATTCATTATACTCAACACCCTATATTCCCTGATATGTTCACTTCAGCGGTTATCGCAGCCATAATAGCTATTGGTCTAAATTTGGCTATGGCGCTCTTGAGAAAGAAAACAACAAACATCGAAAAAATGAAAACAGTAATGAAAGAAACTGGAGAATGGAGAAAAAAATATACTGAAGCAATTAAAAAAAGGGATAAGCAACAAATCGAAGAATTAAAGAAAAAGCAATCACAGATGCAAAAAATGAGTATGGAGATGCAGCAGCAGCAAATGAGGCCTATGATGCTTTACATGATACCATCATTTATGTTATGGATCTTTGTATTTCCTGCTATATTCGGTCAGACCGTTGCCTTGTCACCTATCGCAATCCCGTACTTGACTTGCTCTGATGAGAATGTCAAACTAGATACTCCCGTACAGACGGTGAATAGCACTAATACTGAAGTAAAACAAGGACCCTGTAAAGTTCCAGGTCAGGTTTTCCTTTGGGGATGGTTTTTATTAGTTAATTTTGCCTTTACAGGGATTATCGCAAAGGTAACCAACACTAGTATCCCCACATTTTAGGGCATACTAAAAACAATATTAGTAGCATATTCAAATTCAAAAAAAGAATATATTTATTCATGATGAGTACTAATATTTATAATGGAAAAGATTTTTGGGAGGAAACTTTTGTCAGATAGAAACAATTCAAAGTCTTCCCTTTCTGCTAGCGGATATAAAATTACTGAAGATGACATAAAAAAAGTTAATTTGTATAACAAAGGGGTTAACAAAATGTCAGAGGAAAAATTTGAAGATGCTATCAGATGCTTTGATCTTTCGTTAAGGATAGATCCATATTTTGTGGATTCCCTGATTAAGAAAGGATATTCTCATTTTCATTTAAATCAATTTAGTTTAGCTATTTCATTATTTGATCAGGTCCTAGAAATAGATATTAATAATTCTGAAGTGTGGAACCTGAAAGGGCTGGTCTATTATAAGGCAAAGAATTATGAGAAGGCCATTGAATGTTGCCAGAAAGCATTAGACATTAATCCAAACGATCCAATGGTATGGTATAACTACGCATGTTATTTGACGTTGGATGGTAAAGCAAGTGAAGGTATGGATGCTTTGAAAAAATCCATTGAACTGGACATATCGAACGCAAAAAAGGCTGTGAAAGATAGAGATTTTTTGAGTGCAAGAATGGAGGAAGATTATAAGAGGATAATTGAAGTAGTGATTTTAGAAGCGATTAGACAAGGAAACGATCATTTGGGAAAGATATTATGGATAACCGGTTTAGACAGAGAAGAAATTCAAGACGCCACTACTCGTCTAGCTAATAAGGGATTACTTATAAAGAATATTAAAAAGACGTTTACTGGAAAGGAAGAACAATATGAACTAACTAAAGAGCTTA
>Ga0196965_1001164_pt1 | contig 10793 bp, 8 predicted proteins | sample S1_20metaG_FD_148668 | JGI IMG/M metagenome (GOLD analysis project Ga0196965, IMG submission 148668) | Soil microbial communities from Anza Borrego desert, Southern California, United States - S1_20 | ecosystem: Environmental > Terrestrial > Soil > Desert | place: USA: California | collected... | reverse complement strand
TGGGCGTTGATACTTTCTTCCTGAGCCGGATCTTTGAGCGAACGGTGTATGTTGAACGCGATCCCCTGCTGCTGGCACTGGCACAGCACAATCACAAGGTCCTTGGCGCCGACAACATCACCTATCAGAACGCATCCGCAGAAGCATTCCTTCAGGGTATGTCAGAAAAAGCTGACTGGGTTTTCATTGATCCTTCAAGAAGGACGACGGCATCAACAAAAGCAGTACGCCTCGCAGATTGCGAACCCGATGTTGCGCGTCTGCAAAGTGCGATACTGGCGAAGAGCGACTTCCTGTTAATCAAGGCGTCACCGCTTTTGGACATCCGGCAAGGCCTTGGCGAGCTCTCACATGTTAAGGAGGTCTACGTAATTTCGGTGGACAATGAATGTAAGGAACTCCTGTTCCTCTGCAGGACGGGCTTTGAGGGCGAACCACAGATTGTCGCTGTTCATCTCCAGCCGTCCGGCCCGTCAGAATTCCGGTTTACTTTGAGTGAAGAAAAGCGCGCGGTTAGTGTCTTCTCACAACCCTTGCGCTATCTGTACGAGCCGAACACGTCGTTGACAAAAGCGGGTGCATTCAGGATAACCGGCAGCCGGTACGCGCTTTTCAAAATTCATCCCAGCACACACCTGTATACGAGCACTGAGCTGCTCTCCGATTTTCCGGGTAGGATTTTCGAAATCCGGGACATAATCAAAAGTGACAGCGGTGCTGCGGCCAGAGCATTCCCAGACAAGAAGGCGAATGTCATCACACGAAACTACCCCCTCAGCAGCCATGAACTGAAAAAGAAGCTCAAACTGAAGGACGGCAGCGAAAACTACCTGCTTGCATTCTCGGGACAGGCAGCAAAATATCTGTGCGTCACGACGAGGGTATCGGATGTTAGGTATTAGATATTAGGCATTGGGCACTGGGCATTGGGCATTGGGGAATTTAATCAACCAAATTTTGGTCGGATAGATATGACAGAAACCAAGCGGCTGGGGATCTTAGACCGGAAGTGAGGAATTTGCCCGCTGCTAAATCACCTTCAGTATTTCATGGATGTCCGTTTCACCGTTAAAGATCCTGACGATTTTTCCGTTCAAATCATAGATGTACATTGACGGCGCGGAGATGCTTCCAAAATTGTTAGTGATGCTCGCCGTTGGTGCCCACCCAAAATGCACATTGGGGAGCCGGCTAAAAGCGTAGTCGCTTGCAAACTGCCGGATTTCTTCCATTGGGCTGGAAGAGATAAAATACAGTTGATAATTCTCAAAAGCTGCGATATGCTTGTTGATCTGCCCCGCTTCCCGCTGGCAATGTTCGCAATCAGGTTGAAAAACCACCAGTATGGTCTTGCCCTTCAGCTGACGGACTGATACCTGTGAACTGTCTGCCGTAACAAGAACCAAACCGGGCAGGTCGTTTGTTACCTGATCCGACCCGGACAATTCGCCCGAATGTTTTTCATGCCGCGAACAGCCGGTAAAAAAGCATAGGCAACCAAAGCTCAACAAGAAAACGTTCTTCAGCCGATCCATCTAAATCATTTTTATCACGCAATAAAGAAGGTAGGTAACGGCCGCGATACTGCCGTACAGCCGTATTACCTTCCTTCTGTTCTGCACGTCTTCCCACCACAGCATGATCCATGGCCTGAACAAGCCGATCACCATAAAGACGGCCGCGGTGATACTCACATAAAGCGACAGGCGAATTGCAAAATCCATCCTTCAAAAATATACAAAATATGTCGCTCCCTTATTGGTACGGCTGCAGCCAGCGTTATCTTTGCAGCCTGTTTTAAGCGTGTGAGGGCGACCGACTTTTTAAGTATTTACACTGCGGATGGTTTGGTAAAGACCGTAGCTGCGGGGGTCAAAGCGTCTACGCCTTCCGGGCCGGTCCGGCTTAAAAACATCGCCGGCAGTCTCGACACCATCCTCCTCTCGGCCGCTTTCAAGATTCACCCACAGGATTACATCGTCGTTCTTCAGGACCGGGAAGAAGCCTCGTATTTCCAAAATGATCTTCAGAATCTCCTGGAGCGGGAAATACTCATCTTTCCCATGTCCTATAAGCGGCCGTATGAGTTCGAAGATGTCGAGAACGCAAACATCTTAATGCGGGCGGAAGTACTGAACAAGCTTGCAAACAAAAAGGCGCCCGACATCATTGTAACCTATCCGGAAGCGCTGGGAGAAAAAGTGCTGAACAAGCGTTCCCTCGCATCCAATACCTTTTCAGTCAAGGTGGGCGAAAAGCTGGATATCACGTTTCTGGAAGAGTTCCTCCACAATTACGACTTCGAAAAGACCGATTTCGTTTACGAGGCCGGTCAGTTCTCCGTCAGGGGAGGCATCATCGATGTCTATTCCTTCGCCTATGAGTTGCCATACCGCATCGAACTCTTCGGCGACGAAGTGGATAGCATCCGGACGTTTGAACCCGGCTCGCAGCTTTCGGTGGATGTGCTCACGCAAGTAAGTATCATCCCGAATATTCAAACCAAGCTCATCCAGGAAGAACGCCAGTCCCTGCTTGAATTCATCGCACCCGGAACCCGTCTGTGGTTCAAGGATCTTCAGCTTACACATGACATTATCCTGCGCAACTTTGAAAAAGCCGAGGGGTCGTTTGAAAAGATCCTGAAGGCCAGCGGGACGCAGGTCGTTTCGTCTCCTGAAAAACTATTTGTAACCCCGGATGAATTTCTCAGACAACGCGAACAATTCGCGACGATAGAATTTGGCAACCGGTTTTCATTGGCCGGTGCGCAGACATTCGAATGGCCATCGTCGGCGCAGCCTTCGTTCAATAAAAATTTTGAACTTCTCTCCAACAACCTCTACGACCACCAGCTGCAGGGCTACAGCAACTTCATTGCAGCCGAAATGCCGAAGCAGCTGGAGCGTTTGAAAAATATCTTTGAAGAGATCAACAACAGTTTGAAGTTTCAGCCATTGGATTTTGCACTGAGACAAGGATTTGTTGACCACAACCTGAAGCTTATCTGTTATACCGATCACCAGATCTTCGAGCGTTTTCACCGGTACAAGGCGAAAGAAAAGTTTACAAAATCGAAGGCGCTTACCCTGCGCGAACTGCAAGCGCTTCAGCCAGGCGATTTCGTGACGCACATCGATCACGGCGTGGCCAAATTTGCCGGTCTTGAGAAAAGGGATGTGAATGGTCGTGAGCAGGAAGCCATCCGGTTAGTTTACCGCGACGACGACCTGTTATATGTCAGCATTCACGCGCTGCACAAGATCTCCAAGTATTCCGGCAAGGAAGGCACACCCCCACCCATCAGCAAGCTGGGATCACAGGAGTGGGAGACCAAAAAATCGAAGGCAAAGAAACGTGTTAAGGACATTGCAAAAGAGCTGATCGAACTATATGCCAAGCGCAAGTCAGCTCCCGGGTATGCTTTCTCACCGGATGGCTTTCTACAGGCCGAACTGGAGTCGTCATTTATGTATGATGATACACCGGATCAGGGCAAAGCGACGGAAGATGTCAAGAAAGATATGCAACTTCCCCATCCGATGGACAGGCTTGTGTGCGGAGACGTGGGCTTTGGAAAAACTGAAGTGGCTGTGCGCGCCGCTTTCAAAGCCGTTACCGAAGGAAAGCAGGTGGCTGTTCTCGTACCGACAACGATACTGGCCATGCAGCATTACCGCACGTTCTCAGAACGACTGTCGGGATTCCCGGTAAAGATCGAATACGTTTCGCGGTTCAAGACGGACAAGGAGATCAAAAATATTATTGCAGAAGTCAAAGAAGGAAAGGTGAACCTGCTGATCGGCACACATCGCATCGTCAGCAAGGATCTGGAATTCAAGGATCTCGGGCTGCTCATCATCGACGAAGAACAAAAGTTCGGCGTTAAGGTAAAAGACAGGCTGAAGGAATTGAAAGTTAATGTTGATGTGCTCACCTTAACGGCCACCCCTATTCCGCGGACGCTGCACTTTTCGCTCATGGGCGCGCGGGACCTCAGCATTATTGCAACGCCTCCGCCCAATCGTCAGCCGGTAACAACCGAGCTTCATACTTTCGACGAAGTTGTTATACGCGATGCAGTCAGTTTCGAATTGCGGCGGGGAGGACAGGTTTTCTTTGTGCACAACCGCGTAAGCGATATCGAAGAGGTTGCGAATGTTATCTACAGGCTTGTGCCCGATTGCCGCATCGGGATCGCGCACGGCCAGATGGAAGGCGACCGCCTGGAAAAGGTTATGGTCAAATTTATCGACGGAGAATTCGATGTCCTGGTCTCCACCAACATTATTGAGTCGGGGCTGGATATTCCCAATGCGAACACCATTATCATTAACCAGGCGCATATGTTCGGGCTTTCGGACCTTCACCAGATGCGTGGGCGTGTGGGCCGTTCAAACAAAAAAGCGTTTTGTTACCTGTTAACACCACCGGCATCGCTGCTCACGTCCGACTCCCGCAAAAGGCTGGCGGCACTGGAAGAGTTTTCAGAACTGGGCGATGGATTCAAGGTTGCCATGAGGGACCTGGATATCCGCGGGGCGGGAAATCTGCTGGGCGCAGAACAAACCGGGTTCATCAGTGATCTGGGATTTGACACCTATCATAAAATTCTGGATGACGCTATCCAGGAGTTAAAGGAAACCGACTTTAAGGACCTCTTCGCTTCTGAGCTGGCGGAGAAGGCCAAACTTATTGTCCAGGATTGCGTGATCGAAACTGACCTGGAGATCCTTATCCCTGAAACGTACATCAGCAGTACAACGGAAAGGCTGCAGCTGTATTCCCGCCTCGATAATATCAGTGACGAAGGCGAGCTCGGGAAGTTTGCGTATGATATGAAAGACCGCTTCGGGCCGATACCTTCTTCAGTCGAGGAGTTGATCAACTCCGTGCGTCTGCGGTGGCTGGGAGAACAATTGGGTTTTGAAAAACTCACCCTGAAGAACGGGAAGCTCCGCGCTTATTTTGTGAGCACAAAGGATCAGTACTTCAGTTCAGACATATTCGGCCAGATCCTGCACTTTGTCAAAACGCACCCACGTCAGTGCAAGATGAAGGACAGTGGTGGTAAAGCCATGTTGGTTATTGAAGATATCGGGACCGTGGATGCCGCGATTGCGCTGTTGCAGCAGATGGCGGGTCAGGCCATTAAATCCGGAAGTGAGATCTTATCGAGGTAAGGACCGAGACCTACGGCATGGTCGAAGGCATTTATCATTAAAACCTTCTGGTGTTTGGGGGAATAAAAGACCTCGATGAAGAATCCTTCTGCATGATAGAGGAAAACCTTACAATCAGCAAGTGAGCGTTGGATAAGGTAATTACCCTGAAAAGTGATCACATCGCACTTCTTTTCGAATGGCATTACCCTGAAATGGTCGAGGGAAATCATGGGATTGTTTTTGAACAGGGCATATTGACAAATCCATGCCATCCCGATTAACCTTCAAAAATGTCGACTAAACGGACTTTCCTTAAAATGCACTTCCCAAAATTGGATTGGATATTCCCGGAACAATAGCAGCATCGGGTTTTTCGTTATCAGTCCACCAGTTTTCGGTTCGACTACTAATTGATCAATAAACTTGCGACCTCTTGGAAAACATGGTATTATCCGTTTAATTAGCATTTGGTTTAAACTCTCTAATGAAAATGAAGTATTCTTTCAGGGTTCTTTTGTATGTCGTTGGCGGATCGGTTGCCCTGTCTGCCTGCTCACTTTTTGGAGGTAAAGGCGGCAAGCCTAACGCCTCAAACCCAGGGCAAGCCAGTACAGCCACCGGACTGGCTTTCAATGACGAAGATCAGGGCGGCTTCATGGTCAATCCTTATGAGGGTCAACCCGATGCGCCGAATATGGTTTTTATTGAAGGCGGTCGCGCCGTGATGGGATCATTCGAAGAAGATGTGATGTCTTACCGCGATAACATAGAGAGAACGGTATCCGTCGCTTCTTTCTACATGGATGAAACCGAAATCGCCAACATTCACTGGCTGGAATATCTTCACTACCTCGCAAAGGATTCATCACAGGAAGCCTATCAGGCTGCCCTTCCTGATACGACCGTTTGGGTAGGAAAGCTTGCGTTTAATGATCCTTATGTTGAGCACTATCTGCGCTATCCCGGATTTCGTTATTTCCCTGTCGTGGGTATAACCTGGAATCAGGCCAGCAAATACGCTATCTGGAGAACCCGCGCTGTTAATATTAAACTGGCTGAGAACGCCGGAGAAGAGTATGCTGAAAGCGATGGACGCATTCCCCTGGAATCAGGTATCGTCGTTCCGGCATATCGTCTGCCAACTGAAGCCGAATGGGAATATGCTGCTCAGGCCCTCATCGGTACGCAGTGGCTGGAAGAAATGCAAACCCACCAGCGCATTTATCCCTGGGATGGCCACGCTGTTCGTAATCCTTACGGAAAGCAGATGGGCTTTATGCTTGCCAACTTCAAGCGCGGTCGCGGGGACTACGCCGGTATCGCAGGCCGTCTGAACGACGGAGCGCTGATCACATCATACATCTATGAATATCCTCCTAACGACTACGGGCTGTACAACATGGCCGGTAACGTAAGCGAATGGGTACAGGATATCTACCGCCCTACTTCTTACCAGGATTTTGACGATCTGAACCCGATCCGCCGCGACGGATTCCTTGATCCCAGCGCAGGTTACAACGGTGACTTCGAGAAAAATCCCGAGTCGTTCACCTCACTCGTAACTGACCGCGCCCGCGTATTCAAAGGCGGTTCATGGAAGGACGTAGCATACTGGATGTCACCCGGCGCCAGAAGGTTCCTTGATCAGGATTCAGCCACGGCCACCATCGGTTTCCGTTGCGCGATGATCAGAGCAGGTTCGAACTATTAATCAAGAAATTCATTCATTAAAAGGCTGTCCATCCCGACAGCCTTTTTTTGTTGCTTTCATAGCGACACGACTAACATCATTTTTATGTAACGACCGCGGTGCGCTGTGCCGGTTAAATCATTATGTCATAGCGAAGAAATACCTGGGACTGCGATCTGACAACGAAAGGAGATAATTCGATGATCAGAAATAGCCAGGCACTCTTGAATGATACACTTTCTTGGATGGCTTGTCGGGTGTGCCAAGACAAAAAAAAGCCTGACCACCCGGCCAGGCTCTCTCTCTAGTGCAAGCAGAGAGTTTGAAGTTCTTATTTGCTGAAATCAACGGTCGGTGCATTTTCAGCACCAGCCGCGGCTTCGAAGTAACCCTTCGGCTCGAATCCGTACATGCCGGCCAGGATATTGTTCGGGAACCGCTTAATGTACAGGTTATACGGCATGACAACCTCATTGAAACGCGTCCGGGCCACAGCGATGCGGTTTTCCGTACCTTCCAGCTGCGCCTGCAGATCCAGGAAGTTCTCATTCGCCTTCAGGTTCGGATAGGCTTCGGCAACGGCCAGCAGTCGTCCCAGCGCGGAGCTGACGCCGTTCTGGGCTTGTTGAAATCGCTGCAGGTCTTCCGGTGTAATGTTCGTAGGATCGATCCTTACCTGGGTGGCACTTGCCCTGGCTTCGATGACGCGGGTAAGCGTTTCCTGTTCGAAATCCGCATATCCTTTAACCGTATTCACGAGGTTAGGAATAAGGTCTGCACGCCGTTGATATTGGGTTTCGACTTGTGCCCATTCTTTGGGAATCGCTTCCTGGAGCTCAACCATGGTGTTGTACCGGCCGGCAAAAAAACTGTAAAAGATCAACACCAGAACGAGGATAATCCCTAAGACGATGAATAATTTTTTCATACTCTGTTATTAATTTAAAATTAATGATCTAAACGGATTCGCCGGTCACAGGTCTATCGCGACGCACCTTCCGTCATTTTTTCGGCACTATCGGCAATGCGAAGTTTTTCAATGAAATCATCCAGGTCGCCATTCATAACCGCCGGAAGATTATAAACGGTATGCCCGATACGATGGTCCGTAACACGGCTCTGCGGGTAGTTATACGTCCTTATTTTTTCTGACCGGTCGCCGCTTCGAACCAGTGAACGACGGGCAGCACCCAGCTCACTTTGCTGCTTTGCCACTTCGATTTCGTACAATTTCGTTTTTAGCATCTGCATGGCACGCTCGCGGTTGCCGTGCTGTGACCGCTCCACCTGACACGTGATCACAATACCGCTCGGTTTATGGGTCAGCTGCACTTTGGTCTCTACCTTGTTCACATTCTGACCACCCGCACCACTAGACCGGGCCGTTTGCACCTCGATATCAGCGGGGTTGATGACAACCTGTTCCACATCCTCGACTTCGGGTAACGCAACAACCGAGGCTGCCGAAGTATGCACGCGACCTTGTTGCTCTGTTGCCGGCACCCGCTGAACCCGGTGTACGCCCGATTCAAACTTCAACATACCGTAAGCACCCTCGCCGGCTACACTGCTGATAACCTCCTTATACCCACCGGCTGTTCCTTCGGTGACGTCCAGAACAGTCATTTTAAGTCCACGGCGGTCGCAAAACCGCTGATACATCCTCCAGAGGTCACCGGCAAATATTGCAGCCTCATCGCCGCCAGTACCTGCCCTGATTTCCAGCAGAACATTCTTGTCATCGTTGGGATCTTTGGGAATGAGGAGATTTTTAATTTCTTCGTTGAGTTCCTCAATCTTCGGCTCGAGGTCATCAATTTCCATTTTCGCCAGTTCTCTCAGCTCTGCATCCTTCTCTTTCTCCAAAACCTCCTTGGCATGCCGCAGGTTCCCTTTGGCTGTCGTCAACAGGTTGTATTTCACAACGATCTTCTCCAGATCCCTGTATTCCTTGCTAAGCTGAGAAAATTTCTTCATGTCGTTCACCGTTGCCGGCTGTGCCAGCAACTGCCCGACCTCTTCAAAACGGAGCTTTATTTCCTCTAATTTTTCAACCATACGAACCCGTAAACGGCAAAGTTAATTAATAGATGTGAGTATTGAAGATTTCGAAGTTACCGGCAAGATGATTTTTGGAATTTTAGATATTTACCGCATGAAATCATTGGCACACTGTCGCAAAAATAGTTGGCTGTCTTCCTTTTTAAAGAACCGCGCTTTGCAACGTCATTTCCCGGTTTTACACGACATCCTGCGCTATAACTATTTTGGATATGGCGTAGCAGCACTTGTGATAGCGATGCTACTCGGGGGCTGCGGTGGAAAGCTTTCTGACGAACAGCGAAAAAAAATGAACGAAGGTATGGAACAACAGAAAATTGTGCGACTCAGTGATTCCGACATTACGACGGCGGCTATGGATCGCGGCCGGGAAGTGTTCCAGCAGCTTGAGCAGGTGCAATTTGATTCATCCAAAGTGGATTCCATTGCCGCCGTTCACCACGTCAAAATCAAATGGCTGGTGCCCGGCAAAGTCGCTGGCGCATCCTTGGAACAACAACTTATTGATGCGTACATCACGGGGCTGGCAACAGGCTCGCTGCAGGAAAACATCCAAAAAATTCATCGCCCCGGCGACCAGGCTTATGATTCACTGGTGTATTCAAAACCCGTTGTGTCACCCATGCCCGATGGCGTCGAAAATCTCGAGGGCATCTGGAACATTTATTTATCCCGGAAACAAGTGGTGCTCGATGTGAGCGCTGACTGATCCGCCCCTTTATTGGCAGGCACCTTCAGTCCACGATCTTACCCCCGCTGCTTCCGCATAACATGAGTTGTTATAGGTTTCTCCGTCGCAACCGCAAACCGGCAGCAGCACATCGGGGCACATTGCGACGGGATCGGGTTCACCCATACAAGGATCTGCCGGCTTTCCGCCAGGATCGTTGTCCTCACATGAGAACAACCCCAATAAAAGAACAAGGATCAGGTGTCTCATAATCGTTTTTTATATAGGAATGTAAAATCTCATTCCTGAGGGCCGTTCCCTATGATATTCAATGAGCGGTGGGCAAACAATCGCCAGGGATCTTAACTTTACATCCTAACCTAAACTGACTGTATGAAAATCTTTTCCTGTTGGATGGCCGGTGTATTGTTTTCCGGCTTTTCAATTTTATCCCTGGGACAGACGCCCGAGAAAGTTGACACCGCCATTGTGTCCAAAATTAAAGACGAGGGGTTTAACCGCTCGCAGGTGATGCAAATTCTGAGCATGCTCACCGATGTTCATGGCCCGCGTTTAACAGGTTCTCCCGGTTACAAAGCAGCCGCCGATTACGCGAAGTCAACACTTCAATCCTGGAAGATTGACAATGTTCACTTCGACGTTTGGGATGAGAACTTTGGTCGGGGATGGCAACTCAAAAAGTTCAGTCTGCACGCGATGAGCCCGGTGTATTCACCCATAATTGCTTACCCTAAAGCATGGAGTCCTGGTGTGAAAGGAAATATCCAGGCAGAGGCGGTTTACCTGGATATCGCGTCAGAAGAAGATCTGCAGCGTTACAAGGGCAAGCTGAAAGGTAAGATTGTCCTTTTCAGTTTGCCGACACCCGTAAAGCCGGGGTTCAAACCTGATGCCTATCGCTTCAATGATTCAACGTTGTTACGCATGTCGAATTCCGGTGCCACGGAAGCATTTACCGGGAGGCGGTTCCAATCTCCCACTGAACCACAACGGTTGTCATATCTCAAATGGGAACTTTGCCTAAAGGAAGGCGCGCTGGCGGTATTGGAAGCAAGTTCAGGGGCACGCCTCGAAGATGGCACGCTCACTGTCAGCGCCGCTACGGTTCCCTATCCGGCGGAGGTGCCGTTCGACAAAAGGCTTTCATCCCGCGATCCCGATGCGCCAAAAATTTTGCCTCAGGTAG
>Ga0196965_1001163_pt1 | contig 10800 bp, 6 predicted proteins | sample S1_20metaG_FD_148668 | JGI IMG/M metagenome (GOLD analysis project Ga0196965, IMG submission 148668) | Soil microbial communities from Anza Borrego desert, Southern California, United States - S1_20 | ecosystem: Environmental > Terrestrial > Soil > Desert | place: USA: California | collected... | reverse complement strand
AAAGACTTAGAAAAATTTACGAAAGCCAGCCAGAAAACTCAAAATAAAATGATAGACGAAGAAAAAGATATTGAAATTATCGAACGCTACCTGGACGAAAAATTGAGTCCTCAGGAGCTTGCAGAATTTCAGGAAAGATTAGCTTCTGATGAGGAATTTGAAAAATCCTTCCAAACCTATCGGGTGTTGATAGAAGGATTAAAAAATTCGGGAAGAAACACACTTCGGCAAAAACTAAAAAAGCTTGAAGCTTCAATTAGTGTGGAAGAAAGCTTCGACAAAAAAAGAATGGGAATATCTTTAAACAGTATTTATTCCTATTCGGCAGCGGCTACAATTCTTTTGCTGATCACATTTACTTTTATTTTTATTATCCGATATAATTCCTCTCCAACTGAATTATTTGCAGAAAACTTTGAGCCCTATCCAAATGTAATTGCGCCTACTACCAGAGGAGAAGAATCGGGCAAAAGCCCACAAGAACAAGCCTTTTATCTTTATGACTCAGAGCAATATGAGCAAGCAGCGGTACTATTCGAGAAAATATTAAAAACGGAAGAAAAAGATCCCGCTGTACTACTTTATACCGCTAATGCCTATTTGGCCACAGGAGACCAAGCTTCTGCCATTAAAAAACTAGAAAGCTTAATTAAAACGGAATCTCATTTTCTGACTCAGGGGCTTTGGTTTATTTCACTTGCTTATCTAGCAAATAATCAACCTGAACAAGCTAAGATATATTTGAAAAAATTAAAAGATCAGGATGTTTCTTACAGCCAAAAAGCTGAAAAAATACTAGAAAATTTAGAGTAGATTGTATTTTATCAATATAATTCATAATTTATGTAATGCTAAATTTTAAAACTATGCCAGATCCAAAAGAAACGCCACCCCCAAAATCAACTTCGTCAGGAGGAAAAAAGGCTAAAATTTCCGTTACCGAAACGTCTACTCAGGAAACTACAAAAAAAGTAGTTTAAAATAAGATTGAACCTGTCTTCCTTTATTTAATAGGAATAGAAAGACTAACACAGCTAAAAAAATTGCAACGAAGATGTAAAAAGGATCAGAGGATTCTATGCTTACTGAATCCTCTGAATTCCCATAAACTACCAATCCTGCCCAGTTCTTAGGATGAGCAGTAATTTCATCTGCTTTTTCCAAATAACTTAGTTTGGCTTTTGTCAGCGCACTGCATATTAACTTTTCATCGGATAGATTTTCATAAAAAGAACCCACAAGCTTAGCGGAAGACCGGTCGTTTATTTCCCAAAGCGCTGTAATTAATGACGATGCACCTGCATATTGGAAAGCCCTTCCCAGGCTCATTACGCCTTCTCCTTTTAAATTTCGGCCCACACCTGTCTGGCACGCACTTAACACAACAAGACTCGCATTGGTTTTCAAATTATACAACTCATGAAAATACAGCTTGCCATCTTCTTCGGAAGAAGATTTATTAAAGATTAACCTGGAGTTTAAAGGATTAATCGTATCAGCAACACCATGAACGGCGAGGTGTAAAATATCAGCAGTAGGCGCATTTAATTTAAAGTTTTTCTCTGTCGCAGTTTCTCCTTTAAAAAACTGACCAAAACCCATTGCTTCCTTTATCAGTTCTAATTCCTGGGCTGATCCCCGGATTTGAGAAAAAACAGGCGTTGAAGTTTTTGAATTGGTTGAAATATAATGATCAAAACCTATAAGTTTTCCTTCAGTATTTGTATTGTACCGTGGCTGAAAAAAGATGTTCATCGAGCTCGCATATTTTATATTAAAGCTTCTTAGCAAATAAGGCATTTTTTTAAAATCCACATTTGTTCCCTCTGGCCTGGAAGTAAGAAAAGCTTCGAAAGGAACGGAACACAAATTTTCATCCGGTACAATAATCAAACTGTGTCTTGTATCGTCATTAACGGAGATAGCGTGTATTACAGGCTTTACCAGTTTTGAATATAATAGAAAACCTGTTTCTTTAATTTTTAAATAGTTTTCAGCAAATGGTAAAGCAGGTTCATTCTTTATCAGCGACTGGAATTCAATAAGCTTAGACTCAAGTTCTGTTTTATTTCCGATCTTCTTAAATATTGTAGAATCAGGAGATATCCCGATAGCATAAACTTCCTTCTCTCCCCAAAAGTATTCGGCAAAAATGCTGCTCGTCTCTCGGCAATAGCCTTTAATTTCAGACGTGCTGGTAGCAGAAGCGGCATACTTTAAGTTATAATAGGAAGGGCTTTTTATCGAAATATCTTTCTTCAATTGTTCCAGATTTTGGCTGATCTTGAAAATCTGATCGTTCACCTTATGAAAGTTCTCCTCTTTACTAAAATCCTCTTCCAACATTCTAAGCTTGTTTTTATAAAAGGCCAGTTTTGATTTTAACAGCCTTTCTTTATCTATAAGTGAATCGGGAGTGCCAATCCTGGCATTTGCCGCCATACTTTTTAAATTTTCCCAAAGCACATTGGCTTTGGCTTTTTCCATATATTTCAAAGCCTTCTCTATATACAAATTATCTCCTTTTTTTCGATGCAAAAGATAGCAAACTTCTATTGCCTCATTATATATTTCCTTGCTGGCTTTATTTGAGATCATTTTTGAATAATCATCATCATACATAATCTTCTGCATATACAATACACTATCCAGAAGATCATAACAGACCAATGCCGACAATAAATTTCGATCATGATCTGTCAAATAAAACTTATGCTTATATACATCTGCCTTTTGTATCAAAGCATTGAAGAAATTATAATGCTTAAGGATCAGCTCTGCGGAGGGGTTTGACTCAGTATTAGGATTGTTAAACGCACCTATTCCTTCAGTAAATACTTTTTGATATAAGATTAACGCTGAATCAAACCGGTTTAATTTTTTAAACAAATTCCCATAATACAAATAAGCAAGAGCGATCTCAGGATGTTTTTTTTTGTAAATCTCCTTCTTAAGTGTCAAAGCTTTTTTAAAGAAAAACTGGGAGGAATCTACTTCCCCTAATGCATCATATAGTTCAGCTAAATTTAGATTTGCATCGGCTGTAACTGTCTTGTTATTTATATACTGTGAATTTACCAGCGCCTCTTTGTAATAGAATTTTGCCTTGTCAAAATCATTATGGAAAAAATAAGCTCCGCCCAGGTTATTGTAAAAAAGAGGCAAACTTAACTTATCGTTTTTTTGTTGGGCAAAATGGATTGCTTTTTGAAAGTAGAAAATTGCTTTATTATAATCCTCTTCCTTTTGATAAATAATCGCGAGCAGGTTAAAAATATGAACATTCCATCGCTCTTTTAGTTGCTTATCTGAGGCAGATAGCGCCAACGCCTTAAAAGCATAATTTAATGCCTTTTCATAATCCTTTTTTAACCTATAGTTTGCTGATAAACGATAGTAAAATGATAATAAATCCTCTTTGCTGACATTAGTCAAACCTTCATAAAAAGTCTTACTCTTATTATAAAACCTTTCGGCAACTATATAATCGCTTAGGCTAAACCTATAAACATCTGCTATCGATTCATATAGGTGGGCTAATCTTATCTTTTCTACACTATGAGTCAATGCTATATTTTCTGCTAGTTTCAGACAGAATAATGCGGAATCTGGTTCTTCAAGGTGCCTATAATTTTTACCTCTCAATTCATTAAAATCAAATAGTAGAAGACTGTCAATTTTGTCATTTTTCCTAATAATACTCAAACCTTCATTTAAAATTTGACCTGCCTTTTCAAATCGACTGGATCCAAAATAACAATTAGCAATTCTCATTAAACCATACAACCTCTTGTTGAAATTTAAAGGACCTGTATTTTGACGAACTATTTCCTCATATTTTATTAAGGCGTCTTCTGTTTTAGACTCATCAAACAAAGAGTCTGCAAGTGCATATTCCTCATATAAAAATTGGGAAGAAGTAGCCAGAGAATCTTTTTTCTGATACTGAATGCGGGATTTGGCTCTCGACTTACCTTTTTCATGCGATGGATTGCAGGTAACGACAATGAACAATGCAATCATATAAATAGAAAACTTCAATAAATTCCTCAATCTTTTTATGAAAATATCCATGCTACATAATAACTTCATAAAGTTGCACAAAAGAAAGTTTAATTGAAATCATTATCGTTATTATTTATCCCCTAATATCATACAATTCCCTGGTTTCTAATTACTCTTGTGTTAAAACAACCCAATAAGACCAATGTGGATAGATCTAAGAAGTGACACAGTAACCAAACCTACGCCGGAAATGCTGGAAGCCATGAGAAATGCTGAAGTAGGTGACGACGTCTTCGATGAGGACCCAACAGTAAAAGCACTGGAACAAAAATTGGCAAAAATGTTTTCTATGGAAGCCGGTTTATTTTGTCCCTCAGGGACCATGACCAATCAAATTGCCATAAGACTTTTTACTCAACCTCAGAGCGAGGTAATCTGTGATAAATTAGCGCACGTTCACAATTTTGAAGGAGGAGGAATAGCTTATAATTCCTTCGCCACGACAAAACTGCTCGACGGGAAAAGGGGTGTATTTACCGCTGAAGATGTCCTTGAAAATATTCAGCCAGATAATATTCATTACCCTCAAACTTCACTTGTAGTGATTGAAAATACGGTTAATAAAGGGGGTGGAAGTTTTTACAGACTTTCAGAGATCATGAACATTTCCAAAGTATGTAAAGAAAACAATCTTTTTCTTCATCTCGATGGTGCAAGAATTTTTAATGCGTTGGAAGAGACGAAAGAAAAGCCTGAGGAATATGGCCAATATTTTGATGGAATTTCCATTTGCCTTTCAAAAGGACTAGGTGCTCCGATTGGCTCGGTATTACTTGCCAGTAAGGAAAACATTAAAAAGGGTAAACGAATAAGAAAAGTGCTCGGTGGAGGAATGAGACAAGCAGGTTTTTTGGCCGCTGCAGGAATTTATGCATTGGACAATAATATTAGAAGGCTAAAAGATGACCACAAAAGGGCGCAAAAAATTGAAAAAATGCTTTCCTCCATCTCGATAATCGAAAGCATCATTCCTGTTTGCACTAATATAGTTATATGCAATTTCAAAGCTGAAAAAGATGCACAACAACTGGTTAATTTTTTAAAGGACAATAAAATATTGGTTGGCCATTTTGCTAAAAAATCAGCCCGAATGGTTACCCATCTTGATTTTAATGATGAGATGTTAACCAGGTTTGAAGAGGTTATTTTAAAGTTTAAAGGGAAATTTTAACATAAAGGAATTACCTCGAGATTGTTACTGTTACTTCTCCTTTAAATTTTTCAGGGACATTTATCTTTAGCAAGCCATTTTGAAAGTTGTAATTATCCTTTGCTAAAACCTCATTATTGACCTCAACTTTTTCCGGGGATTGGATTAAATAAACGCCCAATGTTCCAGCTTCTGCAAGAGTAGCGGTTATTTCATCCTTGGTAATTTTCTGTTTTATTATGCCCTTGGGAGAGTTGTACTTATTAATAAGCCCAATAACTGCCGCATTTTCTTCCAGAGGTACAATAGAATAGAGCTTATAATCCATTCGGGTTAAAGAAAGAGGTAATTCCTCATTTCTTGACACTTGAAAAGCGTTTTGAGAGAAATACCCGTAAACTGCAAACTGCTCTCCCTGGATTCCCTTTAGGTCGGAAGGTTTGAAGCTTCCAGTTACATAGCCGGAATTGGCAGCATTCCAAACGCCAAGCAATCCGGCTTTTCCTGAAAAAGAATAAGCTTTCAGAGGTTTTGCTTCCTGCACCTGAAATAAACAATCTTCCGTAAGACGAGCGGGAATATCTGTTCGAAGAATTTTTCCTGTATTAAGAATTAAAGGTTTTAATACTTCAAAATTTTGTTCTCCAGGCCAATCGGACACATAAATGGGACCGCCGCTAATTGCTCTGGCTATGGCATGATATTCCGGATAAAGCATATAAGATTCGAACATATCATAGTCGGGCCAAACGATGGGAGAAAGCCATAATGAGTTGAACAGGCAATTGGTAATGTGTACCGCAGCGTTTCCACTTTCCAGATTATAGGAAACTTCTTTAGGCATGTAATCATCAGAGGCCCTTGCAATGGCAGACTTTCCAAAATGGTAAATATTATCTGTAGTCATTTCCATACAATTGATCACATTTCCATTAAAGTATTTGGAAGCGGGTATTTGAAAATTTTTCTGTAATTGCTGACCAGTAAACCATAAAGGATATTGCCCTTCGGAAATTTGTCCTACTGCAAGTTGATTGTCCACCTTAATAAAAGATATTCCTTCTCCGGATAAATAATTGTACCAATCATCAAAGAATTCCATCCCTCTTTCATTTTTTGGTGTGGGACAATAAAAGGTTTTCAGTGTATCTTTTGACCAGGGAAGCTTGCCCTGATACGAATATAAAATGTCTTTATATTGAATTCCCAGGTCAGAAGAAGAATCAATTCCCTTCCAATAGGCATTAATCGTATGCCAGATACCAACATTTTTAACATTATAATTATTTTTCAGATTTTCAACCAAGGGCTTAAAACCACCAGGAAATTTAGTCGTATCAGGCTTTAAAGACTTCAATTTCATATCCTCTCCTACCTTCAGCCAGCCATCATCAATAAGTACAAATGGAACTGGAAAATCATTTTTGGTAAAAGAGGCTACGCCTTCAATTATTTTCTCTTCATTGATTTTATGTCCAAAAGCATCCCAAGTGCACCATCCGAAGTTTTCCAGTACTTCCGGATAAACTTTATTTTTCCTTAGGTTTTCGGAATAGCCCATTATTTCCATCCCTTCTTCCATCAATTCATCAATCAATGGGTAAATGTCTTTTCCAAAAGCTATTGCCAATAATGGAATATCATTCGCATAATAATTATCCACACGGCTAAAAGACTTAGCGCCAAATTTCGGACCTTCCCTTCCTATCGAAGCGCTGTATCCATTTCCTCCTAACGGAATGGCTACAGCATACAAACTATCCTGATACCGCCAATAAAAAAACTGATTGTGCAAAGAATCCAGGTCTTGGATTTGTTTTATTTGAACAGGTTTTGTCCAGGCCCTACTTTCTCCGTATCGAAAAAGAGAAGTACCTATCTGAAATTCGGGAATATCGAAAAACATTCCTACGTAATCATCACCTTCTCCCGAGTTGTTTCTGTTAGGATCAATGGAAAAGGAAACTACATTGCCTGAATAATTCACTTTAATTTCCGACTTCTTCTTTCCCAATGATGAAAGTTGAATGATCTCGCCCTCCTTTTGTCCTTTTGAAGATGCCTTTGAAACTTGATAATCGATTCCCTCAAATTTTATTTCTCCTCCAATCAGCCTTTCTTCTCCCTGATATTTTACTATAATTTTATTTTGATCCAGATCAACCTCCACCTGGCTTTCCTGGGCAAATACAAATTGAAAAATAAAAATAAAGTAAGTGGTAAACGTGATAGAATATTTTATCATACTAAAAAGTGTTGGATACCTTTTTTACGGAAGATAATTAGGTTTAGATAAAAACTAACTCTCCAAGGGTTTAAAACGCTTGGAGAGTTTAGTGCTTAGTTTAAAAATTAACGAAGGATTTAAACCAAAGCTTTCTCCATTTTCATGTGTAACAGGCCTGTTTTCCTTGAAGAAAAAACATTACCGACAGACTGGAAGCCTTGTTTCTCATAAAATTTAAGAGCATTAAGCCTTGAATCCAGTATTACTTTTTTCAAACCCAGTGCCTTTATTTTCTCTAATGCCAAGGTGATAAGTTCTTTGCCTAATCCTTGCTTTCTGCAGGAAGGGTCAACAATCATCTGAGAAATAAAAGCTTCTGTTTCTGTGAGCGTAACCCTTAAATACCCCATCACATTTCCATCTTTTGACGCCAGTAAATGCAGACTCGAATCCTCCAACTCATCCTGTACGATGCTTCTTTTTAATTGAAAGGGCTCAAAGAACGTTTTATAACGAAGGTCAAGAATCTGCTCAAAAAACGAGGATTCGGTAGTAATGAAACTAAAATTGACCTGTTGCAAATTCATTGTTCTCTTAGCTTTTAATTCTATCGGTTTCTCTTTTTTTGCATTGCATTAGGTACCGGAACAGTTCTCTTTTTATATAACTCAAACCTTGAAGGCACCTTTCTTTCTGGCCAGAAATTATTATCTACTTCCACATCGGCAGTTTCTCTGTAGGGATCAAGATGGATACTTGTTACTTCTTTGTCTTTTACAAAGACTTTGGTTACTGTGGTATCGTTTTTCCGCCAAATTTCCGCTGGTATCCTTTGTACTTCCTTGGTGCCGTCCACAAAGGTAAATTCCAGGATCAACGGCATAACCAATCCGCCTATATTGTTAAAAGTTATTTCATAAAAATTCTTTCCTGAAGCCAGCAATTTCTTTTCTTCCGAATCAAGTGATGACATGTAGGCATTGTAGGCCTTTATATCAGAAGGCAACGGCTCAAAAGGATTATTGGTATTGTAAAAATCCTTAAGTGTTGGATCTTTTTCAATGGCCGTTTCTTGGCCTTCATTATTTTGCATAGAAACATGCCTTACAGAATCTTCAAATTTTTTCTGAGCAATTGGCCCTTCAACGGCCGGGTTTCTGGAATCAAACTGATACCATTTTACATTTTCAATAGCGATATCTACATTATCCGTAGTGTAGAACCAACCTCTCCAAAACCAATCCAGGTCTACCGCTGAAGCATCTTCCATTGTTCTGAAAAGGTCTTCAGGAGTAGGGTGTTTAAATTTCCACCTTTGAGCATATTCCTTGAAAGCATAATCAAATAGTTCTCTGCCCATTACTGTTTCCCTTAAAATATTCAGCGCTGTGGCAGGCTTTCCATAGGCATTGTTGCCAAATTGTATAATTTGTTCTGAATTCGTCATAATCGGTTCCTGACTTTCCTGTGCACTCTTCATGTAAGGAACAATATTCGGTGCCGGTCCTCTTTTTGAAGGATAATTTCTATCCCACTCCTGTTCGGCCAGAAATTGAACAAATGAGTTTAAACCTTCATCCATCCAGGTCCACTGTCTTTCATCAGAGTTTATAATCATCGGGAAGAAGTTATGACCGACTTCATGAATGATCACACTGATCATTCCATATTTAATTTTATCGCTATAAGTGCCATCCTTTTCTGGCCGTCCATAATTGAAACATATCATAGGATATTCCATTCCATTTTGTGCTTCCACAGAAATGGCTACCGGATAAGGATAGTCAATGGTATGCTTCGAATAAACTTTTAAAGTATGGGCCACCACTTTGGTAGAATATTTTTCATACAATGGGTTGGCTTCTTTAGGATAGTAAGACATGGCCATTACTTTTTTTCCTCCGATCTGAACGGCCATTGCATCCCAAATAAATTTACGTGAAGCGCCAAATGCAAAGTCTCTTACATTTTCTGCATGGTAAATCCATGTTTTTTTGCCTTTAGCCTTACCTTTTTCCAGCTTCTCCGCTTCCTTTTGAGAACGGATTATTACTGGCTTATCAAAAGTATTTTGTGCTTTTTCCCATCTTTCCAGTTCATCTTTTTCCAATACTTCATTGGCATTTTGAAGCGTGCCTGTGGAAGCAATCATAAAATCGGAAGGAACGGTGATCTTTACTTTGTATTCTCCAAAAGGAAGCGCGAACTCTCCCTGTCCTAAAAACTGCTTATTTTGCCATCCCTGATTATCAGAATAAACGGCCATTCGGGGAAACCACTGGGCAATGGTATAGATATAGTTTCCATCTCCCGGAAAAAACTCCTGTCCACCCCTGCCGCCTAATTCAATCCGGTCGTGAATGTTGAAAGTCCAGTCAATAAACAAATCTACCTTTTGGCCGGAGGCTAACGGGGAAGGTAAATCTACACGCATCATGGTTTTATTGATCGTATAGGACAAGTCCTTTCCAGCATTGTCACGGACAAATTTTATCTTGTACCCAAGATCGTAATCATGCCCGATAATATTTTTCACTTGCTTTTTTGTAAGTCCGGGACCAATATTGCTGGTTTGGGTAGAATAGGTATCCGACTCCTTTGAATAATGGTTCTGATCCAATTGAACCCATAAATAGGAAAGTGGATCCGGAGAATTGTTCGTATAAGTAATTTTTTCAGATCCGGTAAGGACTTGAGTTTCGTCATTGATCTCTGCAGATATTTCATAATCGGCCTTTTGTTGCCAATACAAATGACCAGGGGCGCCTGATGCTGTCCTATAGACATTTGGTGTGGCAAGTTCGGGCCCTAATTGCTCGAATTTTTTACCGTGATTATTTTGCGCTGCTAATTCTAAAACCTGAGAAAAAAGAACAAATGCAATAAGAAATTTTACCTTCATAATGTATCCTGAACTAATAAATGATTAAATGGAGTGATTTGATTGCGACGATCGAAGAGACAGCAACAACCCAAACTTTTTGATTTATCTTCAATATATTCAAAAATAAGAAACCCAATACTAAAAAAAGAGCTACAATTACAATTTGCCCAACTTCCAGACCTAGATTAAACGCAAGTAATTGATTAAAAATTTCAAAATCTTTACCAAGCAAGCCTTTTAGATAATTAGAAAACCCTAATCCATGGATCAAGCCAAAAGAAGCTGCATAAAAATAATTAATCCTTAAGTTTTCAATTTTATTCTGCCAATAAGTAAAAATATTTGTAATCGCCGTAATCAGAATAGTGATGGGAATAAGCGTCTCAATAACAGAGGGATCGAAGGTTACAAAATCAAGAACGGATAGCGCAAGGGTAAGGGAATGTCCAAGCGTAAATGCCGTGGTCAATATCA
>Ga0196965_1001162_pt1 | contig 10812 bp, 13 predicted proteins | sample S1_20metaG_FD_148668 | JGI IMG/M metagenome (GOLD analysis project Ga0196965, IMG submission 148668) | Soil microbial communities from Anza Borrego desert, Southern California, United States - S1_20 | ecosystem: Environmental > Terrestrial > Soil > Desert | place: USA: California | collected... | reverse complement strand
GCCGGGCCGAGGCGTCAGACCAGCGCAATCGGGAACTCATCGCGCTCGAGGACCGGCTGGCGGCGCAGCGGGCGGCCCGCGACGCCGACGCCGAGCGCCAGCGCAGGATCCTGGAAGCTAAGTAGGCTCAGCGCGTCGCCCCCGGGACCCATTTGACGTCGTCGGCGCCATGGGCGTTGGCGCGGCGGGCGGCGACGAACAGGTGGTCCGAGAGACGGTTCAGATAGCGCAGGGCGACGGGCGAGAGCTCGCAGCCCGCCTCGCGCGCGCGGATGGCCTCGCGCTCGGCCCGGCGGCAGACGGTGCGGGCCAGGTGCAGGTGCGCCGACAGGGGCGAGCCGCCCGGCAGGATGAAGCTGTCGAGCGGCTTCTGGCAGGCGTTCATCCAGTCGATCTCGGATTCGAGCCGTTCGACCTGGCCGTCGAGGACGCGCAGGGCCTCCCATTTGGGCGGCGGCTCATGCGGAGTGGCGAGGTCGGCGCCGAGGTCGAACAGCTCGTTCTGGATGCGGCCGAGCATGGCGTCGATGCGGTCGTTCTGGCCTGAGTGCAGCCGGGCCACACCGATGACGGCGTTGAGTTCGTCGACCGCGCCATAGGCTTCGACGCGGCGATCGGTCTTGGAAACGGGAGCGCCGGAAGCCAGCCGCGTCTCGCCGCCGTCGCCCGTCTTCGTATAGATGCGGTTGAGGACGACCATATCAGGCCCCGTGCGTGGACTTCCACCACATGCCGACGACCAGCAGCACGACGGCGAGCGCCTGCAGCGCGACCCTGAGCCGCATCAGCTTGTTGGAGCGCGAGCGCGCTTCCGGCCCCGTCTGGTAGAGCGAGTGAATGCCCATGGCGAGGGTGACGGCCACCGCGAAGATGGCCAGCAGGATCAGGACGTCCAATACGGTCATGCCGCCACCCTACAGGCCGACGATCAGTAGCGGTAGTGGTCCGGCTTGAACGGGCCTTCGACCGGCACCGAGATGTAGTCGGCCTGTTCCGGCTTCAGCGTCGTCAGCTTCGCACCCAGCTTGCCGAGGTGGAGCATGGCGACCTTCTCGTCGAGGTGCTTGGGCAGGACATAGACCTGGTTCTGGTACTGGGCCTTGTTGGTCCACAGCTCGATCTGGGCCAGCGTCTGGTTGGTGAAGCTGGCGCTCATGACGAACGACGGGTGGCCCGTAGCGTTGCCCAGGTTCACCAGACGGCCTTCCGATAGCAGGATGATCTTCTTGCCGTCCGGGAACTCGATGTGATGGACCTGCGGCTTGATCTCGTCCCATTTGAAATTCTTCAGGCCGGCGACCTGAATTTCCGAGTCGAAGTGGCCGATGTTGCAGACGATGGCGTTGTTCTTCATCGCCCGCATGTGATCGACGGTCAGGACGTCCTTGTTGCCGGTGGCGGTGACGAAGATGTCGGCCTCGCCGGCCACATCCTCGACGGTGACGACCTCATAGCCTTCCATCGCCGCCTGTAGGGCGCAGATCGGATCGACCTCGGTGACCTTCACCCGCGCGCCTCCCTGGCGCAGCGAGGCGGCCGAGCCCTTGCCCACGTCGCCATAGCCGCAGACCACGGCGACCTTGCCCGACAGCATGACGTCGGTGCCGCGGCGGATGGCGTCGACGAGGCTTTCACGGCAGCCGTACAGGTTGTCGAACTTGGACTTGGTGACGCTGTCGTTGACGTTGATGGCGGGGAAGGGCAGCTCGCCGCGTTCGGCCATCTGGTACAGGCGGTGCACGCCCGTGGTGGTCTCTTCCGAGACGCCGCCGATGGCGTCGCGGATCGCCGAATAGAAACCGGGCTTCTCCTTCAGATACCGCTTCATAACGGCGTAGAGGGCCTCCTCCTCCTCGTTCTGCGGATTGTCGAGGACCGAGGCGTCCTTCTCGGCCTTGGGGCCCAGCACGCACAGCAGGGTGGCGTCGCCGCCGTCGTCGAGGATCAGGTTCGGATAGCCGCCGTCAGCCCATTCGAAGATCTTGTGAGCGTACTCCCAGTACTCGACCAGGGTCTCGCCCTTGGTGGCGAACACCGGGGTGCCGGCGGCGGCGATGGCGGCGGCGGCGTGGTCCTGGGTCGAGAAGATGTTGCACGAGGCCCAGCGGACTTCGGCGCCGAGGGCTTCCAGCGTCTGGATCAGCACGGCGGTCTGGATGGTCATGTGCAGGCTCCCGGCGATGCGGGCGCCCTTCAGCGGCTTGTCCTTGCCGAACTCTTCGCGCAGCGCCATCAGGCCCGGCATCTCGGTTTCGGCGATGGCGATTTCCTTCTCACCATAGGCGGCAAGCGAGATGTCGCGGACGATGTAGTCGGTCATGAAAGCCTCTGGGCGTCGCTGGGATGGCGCCGCCTATAACCCGCCCCCAAGCATCGGGCAATGAACATATAAGGATATCCTTATATGAAGCTTCTGACAGAATTCGGCGGTCGGCTCGCGAGGGACCGGATTCCGTGCCACGATGCCGCGGCGGGAGGAGCGTGATGACGGCAGACGGACCTAGCCGCCGCGTCATAGGCGGCGCCCTGCTTGCGGCGCTCGCCGCTCCGGGGCTGGCCTTGGCGCAGGAAGCCGAGGTCGACGAATTTCGCGCCGACCAGACGACCGACCGCGTGCGGCGCTCGACGGTGCCGGTCTTCATCAACGATCAGGGCCCGTTTCAGTTCGCGGTCGACACGGCGGCCAGCGCGTCCGTGGTCGCCGGCGACCTGGCTGAGCGCCTCGACATCGCCCCGGCAGGCGAACTGGATATGCATACGGTGATCGGCCTCGAGCGGGTTCCCGCCGTGCGCGCGCGGACGCTGTCGAGCGGCGCCCTGTCGGTCGCAGAGGCCCGCATGGCGGTGGGAACGCGCGCCGGCCTGATCGGCCTCGACGGCCTGCTTGGACTAGACCTGCTGGCCGGGCAGCGCCTCGTTATGCGGTTCCGCGGTCGGGGCCGGTCGTCCATTCACCGCTCCCGACCCGATCACGACCAGTTCCTCGGCGTAGTGCGCCCGCGGGTTCGTTTCCACCCTCCTGTCGGCGGCGGCGCCGACCTGATGGTCCTGAACGCGCTGGTTCGCGGCCAGGAGGTCCAGGCGATCGTCGATACCGGGGCTCAGGTCACCCTCATCAACCCGGCCTTGGCGGAGGCCGCCGGCGCCCGCCCGTTCCAGAGTCGAGCGGCGTCGACGGGCAACATGCTGGTCCAGTCGCCGACGGGCCGGGCTGCGCTGGCGCAGGCGATGGTGATCTCGGCGGTTCATTTCGATGAATTGGTGCTGGACCGGCTGGCGGTGCTGATGGGCGATTTCCACATTTTTCGGCTGCTCGGACTGGAGGACACCCCGGCCATGCTGATGGGCGTAGATGTGCTGGGAGTGTTCGAACGCGTGATGATCGACCTGAAGCGCGGCGAGATCATTATGGACGTCTGAGGGCTTGTGGGCCCGGGCGGCCTGCGTCAGGAAGCGGACATGACAGCCGACCTTTCGATCCCCCGTCACGACTGGACCCTGAACGAGGTCGAGGCCCTGTTCGCCCGGCCGTTCATGGAACTGGTGTTCGAGGCCGCGACCGTGCACAGGCGCTGGTTCGATCCGTCGGAGGTGCAGAAGAGCCAGCTGCTGTCGATCAAGACCGGCGGCTGCGCCGAGAACTGCGGCTACTGTTCGCAGTCCGCCAGTTTCCAGACCGGTCTGAAGGCCGAGAAACTGATGGACGCTCAGGCCGTGCTTGCAGAGGCCATGGCGGCGAAGACCGGCGGGGCCAGCCGGTTCTGCATGGGCGCTGCGTGGCGCGAACTGAAGGACCGCGACCCCCCGAAGCTGGCGACGATGATCGCGGGGGTGAAGGCGCTGGGGCTGGAGACCTGCGCCACGCTGGGCATGCTGACCGCCGAGCAGGCGCGGCAGCTGAAGGCGGCGGGGCTGGATTATTATAACCACAATCTTGATACGGGGCCGGAGTACTATGCGGAGGTGGTGACGACGCGGACGTTTCAGGACCGGCTGGAGACGCTGGCCCATGTGCGCGAGGCGGGGATGAGCACCTGCTGCGGGGGCATCGTGGGGATGGGCGAGAGCCGGCGGGACCGGGCGGGGCTGCTGCACGCGCTCGCCACGCTGCCGGAGCATCCTGACAGCCTGCCGGTCAATGCGCTGGTGCCGGTCACGGGCACGCCGCTGGGCGAGCGTGTGAAGCGGGAGGGCGAGATCGATCCGATCGAATTCGTCCGCACGGTTGCCGTGGCGCGGCTGGTCTGTCCGAAGGCCATGGTGCGGCTGTCGGCCGGGCGCGAGACCATGAGCGCGGAGATGCAGGCGCTGTGCTTCCTGGCCGGCGCCAATTCCATCTTCGTCGGCGGCAAGCTGCTGACCATGCCGAACCCGGAACAGGACGAGGACGCGGCGCTGTTCGCCCTGCTCGACCTGAAGCCGATGGAGCCGAAGGCCGTTGAGGCGGCGGCGTAACCGCGCCTTAAGCGCCGCCCGCTAGACGTCGGGCATGGATCGTCGCGCTCTTCTCGGCCTCGCCGCCGTCACCGCCTCAGCCGCCGCGCCCGCCCGCGCGTCCAGCGACAAGAGCGCGCCGCAAGCCAGCTATCTGCGCCTGCCGACCATCACGGCCAACGTCCGCCGCCACGGCGGGGGCCGCGGGGTGATGACAGTCGAGACCGGGGTGGACACCCCCGACGCGGCCCTGCGTGCGCGTGTGGCGCAATCCCAGCCGCGCCTGCGGGCCGCCTACGCCGCCGTAGTCCAGCAGGCCGCCACCGCCCTGTTGCCGGGCTCGCCGCCGGACGTGGAGCGTCTCGTCGCCCAACTGCAGGCCGCCACCGACCGGACTGTGGGCCGGACCGGCGCGCGCTTGCTCATCGGCACGGTGATGGTGGTCTGAGGCCCGGCGAACCAGGACATTTCGACCGTTACATGCACGACAACGCGGCCCGGGACATGCGCGACAGGCAGGACAATCGTGACAACCACCGGGCCCGTCGCGGTGGGGACTTGGCCGAGCGGGGCCACGCGCCTACCTAGGCGGACCGATCCGACCGAAAGCCGCCGATGACCGTTCAAGACTCCCTTCCCGCCAACGCCATCGAGGTGCGGGGGCTGGAGAAGACCTACGCCGGGTCGAAGAAGGCGCCGCCCAAGACGGCCCTGCGCGGCGTCGACCTGGTTATTCCGCGCGGCTCGATGTTCGGTCTGCTGGGTCCCAACGGCGCCGGCAAGTCGACGCTGATCAACATCCTCGCCGGCGTGGTCAACAAGACCGGCGGCTCGGCGGCGATCTGGGGTCGGGACATCGACAGACAGCCGCGCGACGCCCGCGCCGCCCTCGGCGTGGTTCCGCAGGAGATCGTGGCCGACGTCTTCTTCACCCCGCGCGAGGCGCTGGAGGTCCAGGCCGGCTTCTATGGCGTCCCGGCCAACGAGCGGCGCTCCGACGAGTTGCTGGCGGCCCTCGGCCTCAGCGACAAGGCCCACGCCTATGTCCGCGCCCTGTCCGGCGGCATGAAGCGCCGGCTGATGGTGGCCAAGGCGCTGGTGCATAATCCGCCGATCCTGATCCTCGACGAGCCGACCGCCGGCGTCGATGTCGAGCTTCGTCGCCAGCTGTGGGAGTACGTCCGGCGCATCAACGCCGAGGGCGTCACCATCCTGTTGACCACCCACTATCTCGAGGAGGCGCAGGAGCTCTGCGACACCATCGCCATCATGAACCGCGGCGAGGTGGTGGCCTGCGAGCCGACGCCGCAGCTGCTTCGCCGGCTGGACACCCGACACGTGGTGGTCAGCCCTGACGGCGAGCTGGCCGGACCGCCGACGCTGAAAGGCTTCGAGGTCACGCCCCGGCCAACCGGCGCCTTCGCGGTCAGCTACAAGAAGGGCCAGTCGTCGGTGGAGCAGGTTCTGGCCGCTGTACGCGCGGCCGGCGTGACCATCGCCGACATCTCGACCGAGGATCCGGATCTTGAGGACGTTTTCCTGGCCCTGACCTATGGCGACGCCAGCCAGGTCAGTCCGACACGGGACTGACGATTCCGACCGGTCGTCGTGATGTCAACCTTCCTTGACATCACCGATCGGGATGTCTAGTTTCCTTGTCATTGTGAACAGTGTCCTTGACGGAGAACCCTGATGCCCCGCACGCGTCTGATCGGCTGGACCGCCTTCGGCTTCTGCCTTCTCGGCTACGGGGCCTTCACGGCCATCTTCGTCCTGAACAGGATGGGTCATTTCGATACGCGCGAGCTGCTGATCTACGGCGGGCCGGCGGCGATCGTCGGCGAGATCGGCCTGTGGGTGGCCGCGGGCTGCCTCGGCTGGACGCTGTTCAAGCGGCGCAAGGCGCTGTTCGACCGGATGTTCGGACGCAAGTCGCCGGATGTTTGACGCCCGGGGCCGGTCCGCCTAGGGAAATCCCGACGCGTCCTCCCAGCCCAAGGTCGATCATGCCGCCCCGCCATCCCGATTCGATCATCCCGCCTTCGGAAGAGGTGGTGGTCTCGACCAAGCGCGTGGCCTGCGACGGCGGCGGCGGCGCCCTGGGCCACCCGCTAGTCTATATGGACATGGGCGAGGATGACTTCGTCGAGTGCGGCTATTGCGACCGCCGTTTCGTGCTGTCGGGCAAGCCCAGGGCCGAGAGCGAATATTTCAGCCCCGCCGCCCGGCCGCCCGAGGCGCACTGAGGCGAAAGGCTGACCGGACGCCATGGCCTCCGCCGAGACCCCCGCCGAAATCTTCAAGCGCGCGCTGGCCCACGCCGCGCGGGCGCTGGCGGAGCAGTCGGAGCTGGAGGTGATGTTCGGCACGGACGGGCCGAAGCTCTCCGACGGCGTCCTGACCCTGCCGCATCCGCCGCGTGATCCGGCCGGGCCGGAGAGCGCCGCCCTGCGCGGCCAGGCCGACCGGCTGGCGCTGCGGCTGGCCAACCACGACGAGGTCCTGCACGCCCGGCTGCGGCCCGCGGATACGCAGGCCGCGGACGTCTTTGAGGCGGTCGAACAGGCGCGGGTCGAGGCGGTCGGATCGCAGTCGCTGGCCGGGGTTCGCGCCAATCTGAGTGCGGCTCTATTGACCCGGCTGGAGAAGACCGGCGCGCTGCGGGTCACGGAGGCGGACCGGGTCCCGGCGGCCGAAGCCGTCGCCCTGCTGGTGCGCGAACGGCTGACGGGGCAGCGGGCGCCGGACGGCGCAGGGACCCTGCTGGATCTGGTCAGGGGCGAACTGGAATCGAAGGCCGGGGCGAAGCTCGACGCCCTGGTCGAGGTGGCCGACGACCAGAACACCTTCGCGGCGCGGCTCAAGGAGGTGCTGCGGGCGCTGGATCTCGATCCGGGCGACGTACGCGGCGACGACGCCTCGGACGACCAGGGAGACGAGCAGCCGGAGCCGCAGGAATCCGAGGCCGCTGACGACCAGGACGAGGAAGACGACGCCGGCGGCGGCGAGGGCCAGTCGATGGACGGCTCGAGCGACGACCAGACCGCCGGCGAGGAGCGCGACGCCCGCCCTGACGGCGCCCCCGCCGACCCGGACGGCGACGCCTCGGACGAGGGTCCGGAGATCAACGAGGGGGCCCTGCCGAACCGGCAGGAGGTCGGCGACGACGGCCGGCCGATCGCCGCCTATCGTATCTTCACCACCGCCCATGACGAGATCATCGACGCGGCCGATCTGTGCGACCCCCATGAGCTGGAGCGGCTGAGGACGCTGCTGGACCAGCAGCTGACGGCGCTGTCGTCGGTGGTCGCGCGGCTCGCCAACAAGCTGCAGCGCCGCCTGATGGCGCAGCAGAACCGCAGCTGGATCTATGATCTCGAGGAAGGGGTTCTGGACACGGCCCGGCTGACGCGGGTGATCACAGACCCCACATCGCCGCTGAGCTTCAAGGCCGAGAGCGAGAGCCCGTTCCGCGACACGGTGGTGACCCTGCTGCTCGACAACTCGGGCTCGATGCGGGGACGGCCGATCATGGTCGCGGCGGTTTGCGCCGACATCCTGGCGCGAACGCTGGAGCGCTGCGGCGTCAAGGTCGAGATCCTCGGCTTCACCACCCGGGCGTGGAAGGGCGGTCAGGCGCGCGAGGCGTGGATCAGCGCCGGCAAGCCGGCCGGTCCGGGGCGGCTGAACGACCTGAGGCACATCGTCTACAAGTCGGCCGACGCGCCGTGGCGGCGGGCCAAGAAGAACCTCGGCCTGATGATGCGCGAGGGGCTGCTGAAGGAGAACATCGACGGCGAGGCCCTGACCTGGGCGCACGAGCGGCTGCTGGGCCGGCCCGAGGCGCGGCAGATCCTGATGGTCATTTCGGACGGCTCGCCGGTCGACGACTCGACCCAGTCGGCCAACGCCGCCCTGTATCTGGACAAGCACCTGCGCGAGGTGATCGAGGAGATCGAGACCCGCTCGCCGGTCGAGCTGATCGCCATCGGCATCGGACATGACGTGACGCGCTGGTATCGCCGGGCCGTCACCATCGTCGACGTCGAGCAACTGGGCGGGGTGATGATCGAGAAGCTGGCCGAGCTGTTCGACAGCGAACCCAAGGCGGCGCCGAAGCGGCGGCGGCGGGCGGCGTGAGACTTTCCGGCCTGATCGCAATCGCCGCGGCGTTGGCTCTGTCCGCCTGCGCCACCGCCGTTCCGGCGCCGGTCTGGACGGGCTCGAACGCCTGGTGGAGGGCCGCCAAGGCCGAGGTGCGGTCGATCGGCATGGGCATTCCGGGAGGCGCCATGCTGGCCCAGGGGGTGCGGTTCGCGGGCGGGGTCGAACTGGTGCTGGATCCGGAGTCGCCGCTGCACAGCCTGTCGGACCTGAAACTGGTCGACGGCGGCGATTTCGTCTCGGTCACCGACGCCGGCGATCTGGTGCGCGGGCGGCTGCGCCTCGACCCCGCCGGCCGGCTCGAGGGCGTGGATTCGCTGCGCTACCGGCGCCTGACTCTGACGGACGGGACGGTCATCACCGACAAGGCCGACGGCGACGCCGAGGGACTGTTTCTGGAACCGGACGGCGACCTCGCGGTGTCGTTCGAGCGCCGGCATCGGCTGTGGTCCTACGGCTCGCTGGACGCCCTGGTCAGCCGTCCCGTCCCGCTGGCCGCCCCCGAGGTGGACTTCCCGCTGAACGACGGCATGGAGGGCGTCTCAGCCGCGGCTGGCGGGTGGCGGGTGGCCGGCGAGTCCGGCGGCGTCTGGGATTGCGCGCCCCGGGGTTGCCGCCTTGTCGTCGCGCCGCCCTCCGAGCCCATTCCCGACAGCGACTACCGCATCACCAGCATGGATCGCGATCCCGGCGGCGACGGCTTCTGGGTGGTCGAACGGCGCTTCCGCCCGCCCGTCGATGTGCGAGGGCGTATCCGGCGGATGGCGGCGGACGGGACGCCGGGGTCTGTGCTGGTCGAGTTGAGCCTGCCCTCGACGGTCGATAATTTCGAGGGGATCGCAGCGGTGCGCCACGGCGACGGCGTGCGGCTCTACATCCTGTCCGACGACAACAACAACGCGGCTCAGCGGACGCTGCTGCTGGCCTTCGACGTCAGACGCGCTCGCTGATCTTGATGGCGGCGCGGCAGCCCGCCTTGATCACGGCGCTGAGCAGGCCGTAGCCCGGGGCCTCGCGGCTGCCGTGTCCGACGGCGTGGTCGTGGTGGGCCAGTTCCTCGTCGCGAAATTTCGTCAGCTCGGCGGCCAGTTCGGGATCGCGGTCCGCGAGCTCGGCGATCTGGTCGGCGTAGTGTTCCTCGATCACGCTCTCGACCGCCTCGGTGCAGGCGTGGGCGGCCTTCTCGCCGAGGAGAGCGGTGCCGGCGCCGAGGCCGAGCGCGGCGAGGCGCCAGACCGGAGTCATCAGCGTCGGCCGCACCCGCTCGGCGTTGAGCAGGGCGTCGAAGCGGGCCAGGTGAACCGCCTCCTGCCCCTGCATCTCGCCCATGTCAGCGGCGATGCCCTCCTTGCCAGCGCGACCCTGGAACACGGCCTTCTGGGCGCGGTAGATGTGGACGGCGGCGTATTCTCCGGCGTGATCAACGCGCAGGATTTCGGCGCGGCGACGCCGGCTGGCCCCGCGGCCGGGATGGGCCAGACGGACGGGACGGGCGGCGGGCTCAGACGCGGGGGGCACGGGCATCCTTGGGCCTCTTGGCGGCGAACAGGCTGAACACCGCAAGCGCGGCCGAGATCAGCGCGTTCCATCCTGCCATGCTGAGGCCGAGGAAGCGCCACGTCACCGCATCGCAGTAGACCGGCGCCTCGACCGGCGCCGTGCCCAGAGCCAGGGCGGCGAGGCCCTCAAGGCTGACGTCGCCATTGCCCATGCAGGCCGCCGGCAGCTCCCACCAGTCGTTCTCGCCGCCCAGGTGGAAGACGGCGGTGATGGCGCCGGTGGTGAAGACCACGGCCAGCAGGAAGGCGGCGATGCGCGGGGTGCCGCGGCTGCCGCGGCTGACCAGATGCCAGACGGTGGCCGTCAGGGCGATGGCGACGGCGCCCCAGTAGACCTCGCGCTGCTTGAGACAGAGGTTGCACGGCGCGAGGCCGCCGAACCGCTCGAACGCGTGCGCCGCGCCCAGCAACGCCAGCGAGGCGGCGAGAGCGAAGGCGGTCCACCACCGCGTCAGGAGTCGGTACAGGCCTCTCATCGGGGTTGTTCATAGCCGGGGCGAAGGCCGGCGTCGATGGAGGGTCGATGGTCAGGGGTTGGGGGTCGAGGGAAAAGGAATACCCAGCTCCAACGGCTGCTCTCGACCACGGGCCCGGTGGAGGCGGCCGTCCGCCCTCGACCCTCGACCCTCGACCCTCGACCCTCGACCCTCAGAGC
>Ga0196965_1001161_pt1 | contig 10816 bp, 11 predicted proteins | sample S1_20metaG_FD_148668 | JGI IMG/M metagenome (GOLD analysis project Ga0196965, IMG submission 148668) | Soil microbial communities from Anza Borrego desert, Southern California, United States - S1_20 | ecosystem: Environmental > Terrestrial > Soil > Desert | place: USA: California | collected... | reverse complement strand
GCGCCGGGGCCAACTGGTTCTTTGATGGTCGCAACGGCCTTCGCGCCGACTGGACCCGCCGCGACTTCCGCGAGGACGACGGCGGCGAGGTCGACACCTACGGCCTCAGCTATGTCCGCCGTTTCTAGGCTGGACCTCAGACGCAACGAAGGCGCGCACCCTCGCAGGTGCGCGCCTTTTCGTAAGTCGACGAAGCGTCGGGGTTCAGGCCACGCCCGGCTGCAGCGCCCAACGCATCGAGCCTTCGCCGAACGGTCTGAAGAACAGGTCGCGATATCGCTCGAACACCTCGACAATCCGGTTGGCGAGGTCTTGGGCCACGGTTTCGCCGCGCTGTCGCTTTATCGCCGCGACGCACTGGACCACGTCCTTCTGGTGCGCGGACCCGCCCATGCGCTTGAGCACCGCGGCGATGTCCTGCGCCAGCGGATCGATCTGCGATGCCCACGGATTGGTGTTCTGAGTCATTCGGGACGCCCCCTTGTTCTCGACACAGGTGAACCGGTCGCAAATACTGGCGAGGGATGCAAGCGTGACCGCGAATTCGTGATCGGCGCGAAAAGAGCGGAGCCGACCGCTTTCCCCCGCGTTCATGCCGCATGACCCGGACACGCCTGAGCTTGCTCGCCGCCCTCGCCGTCGCCGCCTGCGGCCCCGGCGAGACCAACCCGCCGACCGAACCGGCCGAGCCGATCGACACGCCCGCAGCGGCCGCGCCGCCGCCGGCGGCGCCCCCGGCGGGCGCTGGAAGCAGCCTGCCCGGCACTGGCCCGCGCAGCTTCGTCGGCCGCTGGGCCGCCGACGTGTCGTGGTGTCCGAACACCACCGGTCCGCAACAGCCGATCGAGATCACCACCACCCGCTTCGAGGGCTACGAGAACAGCTGCGCCATCGGCGTGGTCGACCAGGTCGTCGACGGCTACGAGGCCGCGCTGACCTGCACCGCGGAAGGCACGACCTCCCGCGAGCGGGTGCGGATGGCCGTCTCCGGTCAGACCATGCGGCTGACCTGGCTGAACCGTGACAACGCCGTGGTCACGCTCACCAAATGCACGACGCTCAAGGATACGCCGGCCGACTAGACCTCAACCGTTGAAGAGGAAATGCATCACGTCGCCGTCCTTGACGACGTAGCTTTTGCCTTCGGCCCGCATCTTCCCGGCCTCCTTCGCACCCTGCTCGCCCCTGAGCGCCACGAAGTCGGGGTAGGCGATGGTCTCGGCGCGGATAAAGCCCTTCTCGAAATCGGTGTGGATCACCCCCGCCGCCTGCGGCGCCGTCGCCGCGATCGGGATCGTCCATGCCCGCGCCTCCTTGGGGCCGACGGTGAAATACGTCTGCAGGCCCAGCAGCGCGTAGGCCTCGCGGATCAGACGGTTCAGGCCCGGCTCCTCAAGGCCCATGCTCTCCAGGAACTCGGCCTGTTCCTCGGGATCCAGCACGGCCAGCTCGGAGTCGATCTTGGCCGAGATCACCACCGCCTTGGCGTTGTCGGCGGCGGCGCGCTTCGCCACCAGGTCCGACAGCTCGTTGCCCTTGTCGGCCGAGGCCTCGTCGACGTTGGCGACGTAGAGGGCGGGCAAAGAGGTCAGCAGCTGCAGCATGTGCCAGGCCTTTTGATCCTCCTTGTCGACCTGCACGACGCGGGCGGGCTTGCCGGCGCGCAGCGGGGTCAGCGCCATGTTGATCAGGCGCAGCGTCTGCTGGGATTCCTTGTCGCCTGTCTTGGCCCGCTTCTCGACGTTGACGACCCGCTTCTCGAGACTCTCGAGGTCGGCCAGCATCAGTTCGGTCTCGATGATCTCAAGATCGGAGATCGGGTCGATGCGGTTCTCGACGTGGGTGATGTCGTCGTCGACGAAGCAGCGGGCCACAAAGGCCACGGCGTCGCAGTCGCGGATGTTGGCCAGAAACTGGTTGCCCAGGCCCTCGCCCTTGGACGCGCCGCGCACGAGGCCGGCGATGTCGACGAAGGTGATGCGCGAGGGGATGATCTCTTGCGAGCCCGCGATCTGCGCGAGCACGTCCAGCCGCGGCTCGGGCACGGCCACGTCGCCGGTGTTCGGTTCGATGGTGCAGAACGGATAGTTGGCCGCCTGGGCCGCCGCCGTCTTGGTGAGGGCGTTGAACAGGGTGGACTTGCCGACGTTGGGCAGGCCGACGATCGCGACTTTCAGAGCCATGGGGGCTGGGTTTTCCTTGGTGAGCGCGAGCCTTTAGCGGGTCGCGGCCGGTTTGTCAGGCTCGCGCGGTCAGTGCGCCGTGTGGCCGGAGTCGGTGAGGGCCGGCTGGTCGACCGCCGCTGTGAGATCGACCGGCGGCGCCTCGGCGAAAGTCAGGGTCAGCGGGACGGTGTCGCCCACCTTCAGCGGCTCGGCGACAGCCAGAAGCATGATGTGGTTCCCGCCCGGTTTCAGTTCGACCGCCTGACCGGCGGGAAGGGGCAGGCCGTCCTCGAGCTGGTGCATCATCATCATGTTGCTTTCCATCCGGCTCTCATGGACCTGCGCCCGGCCCGCGAGGGGGCTGGAAACGCTCATGAGCCGGTCGTCGGCGGCGGCGGTCAGCGTCAGGTAGCAGCCGGTGGTCTGGCGGCCGACCGGGGTCGGGCGGCAAAGGGCGCCCGCCACCTGCACGGCGTCGGTTGTGCGGGACGTCGCCTTCTCACCGGGCGTGCAGGCGGCGAGGCCGCCGGCGAAAGCGATCAGGACGACAGGAAACAGGGCGCGGGCCATCGGGAATGCCTTTTTGTGGGTTCGCGGGGTCTATCGCCGGCACGATGAACCGGCAAGGCGGCGGCCTGTCGCGTGTTCAGCCTTCGTCCCGGGCGGCCTGGCGAGGACTGAATTTGGGGGCAGGAGCGAGGCGCATCACCTCGGCCTGATAGCGGTCGTCATCGCCCGCCACGGCGAAGGGCAGGGCGTCCGCGACGGCGGTCAGCATGGGGTCGAGCCACGGCTGGTCGGCCTTGTGGAAGTCGCTGAGGACATAGCCGTGCACCAGCCGGGGTTCGCCCGGGTGGCCGATGCCCATGCGACCGCGGCGGAAGTCGGGGCCCAACTGACTGATAAGGGAGCGCACGCCGTTCTGGCCGGCCGCGCCGCCGCCCTTCTTCATACGGAAACGGCCGGGGGCCAGGTCGATCTCGTCGTGGAAGACGATCACCTCCGACGGCTGGACCTTGTAGAAGCGCGCCGCCTCGGCCACGGCCCGGCCGCTCTCGTTCATATAGGTCTGGGGCTTCATCAGCAGGACGCGTTCGCCGCCGGAGGCGGTCTCGACCTCGCCCTCGCGGATGACCGACTGGAACTTGGCGCGCTCGGGGCCAAACGACCAGCGCCGCGCGATCTCGTCGGCCGCCATGAAGCCTATATTGTGGCGATTGCCCTGGTATTTCGGCCCCGGGTTGCCGAGGCCGGCGATGATGATCATGGCGGGTTCCAGAAAAGGAAACGGCCCCGTCCGTCGCCGGATGGGGCCGTTCCAGTAGCAGCTTGTCGCGAGGGGATCAGCCCTCGGCGGTGTCTTCCGTGGTTTCGGCCTCGTCGGTCGCGGCCTGTTCGGTCGCTTCGACCTCGGCGGCTTCCGCGGCGACCTCGGCGTCGTGGGCCTCATCGGCGGCGGCCGAGATGGCGGCCGAGGACGTCTTGATCGAGGCGATCACGAAGTCACGGTCGGTGATGGTCGGCTCGACGTCCTTGGTACCCTTCAGATCGGTCCAGCGGATGGTGTCGCCCAGCTTGTGGCCGGCCAGATCGACGATCAGGTCTTCGGGGATATGGTCGGCGCGGACCTTCACCTCGACCGAGTGACGGACGACTTCCAGCGAACCGCCCTGACGGAAGGCTTCGCACTGATCCTGGTTGATGAAGTGCACCGGGATGTCGATCTTGATGGTTTGCTTCTCGTCGACGCGCATCAGGTCGAAGTGCAGCGGACGGTCCGACACCGGGTCGAACTGGACGTCGCGCGCGATGACCGGCTGGGTTTCCTTGCCGTACTTCAGGGTCACCAGGTGGCCCAGCAGCTTGCCGGTGTAGAGCGACTTGCGGAAGTCACGCTCGTTCACCGAGATCGCCACGGGGGCCTTGTCGCCGCCGTACAGCACGCCGGGGACCATCCCCGCACGACGCGCGGCGCGCGCGCCGCCGGTGCCGACGCCTTCACGGACGTCCACGTTCAGAATGATCTCGGCCATCTGGCTCGCCTCAACAAACAGAAACGCCGCGCTGACGTAATCGCCCGCGCGACGGGGTCCTCGAACCCTCGAATTCAAGAGCGCGGGCTATTACACGGAGACGCCGGGGGACGCAACCGTCTGGGCGCGGTGATCGCGACCGCGGCTCAGCCGTCGCCGTTCAGCGCCGCGGTCGCCGCTGTCGAAGCCGCCGCCGCCCCGGCCGCCACCGGCGTCTGCACGGGCGCGGACCCGGCCACTTCGGTCGGGGGGACGGCGAGGGACGTGGGCGTAATATTCTGGGCGGTGCAGGTCGCCAGGTCACGGGCGATGTGACGGCCGATGCAGAAAATGTCCTCGTAACTGGGGCGCGAAGCGGCCAGGCACTGGAACAGCATCAGCTTGGACATATTGAAGCAGAATTCGCTGTTCTGATCGACCGTCAGGGCCTCGGTGTTGGCCCGGGCGTCCTCCCCGCCAGCCCCGAGAGCCGCGATTGCAGCGAGGGCCAGCGACCGGACGACGGCCGGCGTATACGGCGGACCTGAGCGCGCCGGCGTCACAGAGAGCCCGGATCCGCTGTTGGCCGCTGTGAACAGCCGGGTGGATTCCTCGGCCGATGGCAACATCTCGACGGCCGAGAGCGCCTTGGCTCCCTGCAGCCGGGCGTCGCGATCGGCGATGTGGACGGTGGCCCAGCGCCGACGCGGGTCGGACCGGCCCTGTATGGTGTAGGCGTCCTCCTCCACGGCGTTCGCGATCGACAGCATGGCGGCGGAATCGCGACCGATGGCGTCGATGATCAGACCCGCCGCAGCGTCGGCGCCCGGAAGGGTGGCCGCGTAGGCGGGGTCTGCGATGATGCGACCGACCATTTCCTGCCGAATGGTCGGATCGACGGCGTAGGTCCGGACTCCCTCGACGAATTCCGGCGACTGCAGCGCCAGGATCGAACCGTAGGCGATCAGACCACGCGACAGCTGGGCTGGTTCATAGGAGGCGCCCTTGCGGATCGCGGCCTGGATAGATTCGGCGGTCGGGAAGCCGGCCTCGATCGAGGCCGCCTCGCGCATGAAGGCCACATAGATGGAGGCGGCCTGGGCCACGCCCTCGTTCAGGGTGACCGGCGGCGGCGGCGGAGGCGGCGCGGGCTCGGGCTCGGGTTCGGGCGTAGCGCAGGCGGCGAGCACCGCCATAGCGGCGATTGCGGCCAGCGACAGGCCGCGGCGAAAACGAGCCTCAAGCATACTAAAACCCCCAACCTTGGACGCGCGGGCGCCGTCGACGACGCCGGAGAACATCGAAGGCCCTTATAACGCGGCCAAATCGGTTCTCCGAGCGTTAATGCCGGCCTTGATCTGGCGATGAGGATTCGACGCCTATTCCTCGGGCGGCCGGGCGGGCTGGGTATTCAGCCTCTCTGTCAACGACGGGCCGGGTTCCGGAGGTGTCGCGGGCGCGGTGGGCGCTGGCGCAATTGTGATCGACGTCGGGGCGGCTGGCGGAGGAACCGGCGAGATGATGATCGGCTCCGCCGGAGGGGGCGTCTCTACCGGCGTGACGTTCGATACGGTGACGATGGGCGCGGGCATGGCTGCGCCGCGTGAACAGGTCGCCAGGTCGCGGACGATGTGGCGTCCGAGGCAGAACATGTCCTCATAGTTGGGCCGCGAGGCCGCAAGGCACTGGAAGAGGTTCAGTTTCGACATGGTGAGGCAGCCGAGACTGACCCGGTCGAACTGCAGGGCGTCCGTGTTGGCGCGGGCGTTCTCTCCCGCATAGCCAAGGGCCGCGAGCGCCGCGAGGGCCAGGGCGTTCACCACCGCGGGAGGATAGGGCGGCTTGCGCGGGTCGCCGCTGACCGGCAGGGCCCCGCCTCCGCTGTGGGCCGCCGCGAACAGCCTCGCCGTCTCCTCGGCCGATGGCAGCATGGTCTGGGCCGAGCGAACCTTGGCGGTTTCGAGCCGGCCTTCACGGTCGAGGACCTCGGCGACGCCCCACGCCCGGCGAGGGTCGTGAAGCGCCTGGATGGCGTAGGCGTCGTTCTCGATCGAGTTCGCAGCCCGACCAAGCGCATTGATGTCGGCCGACAGCGTCGCCATGACCAGACCCGCGGCCTCCTGCGCGCCGGGCAAGGTCGAGGCGTAACTTGGATCGGCCACGATATCCGCGACGAGCTTCTCGCGACTGGCCGTGTCGTGGGGAAGGGATCGGACTCCCGAGACGAACTCGGGAGACTGCAGGGCGAGGATTGACGCGTAGGCCACCAGTCCCCGCGAGACCTGGCCGGGATCATAGGCGGCACCACGGCGCAGCGCCGCCTGAATCTGAGCCGGGTCGGTAAAGCCGCCCTCGAGGCTGGCCATGTCGCGGCTGAAGGCCATGTAGGCCGCCGCCGCCTGGGCGACGCTTTCATTGAGCCGGATGCGTGGCGGCGTTCGGGCGGCGATTTCGGCGGCCACACGAGCGGCCTCCGTCTCGGCTTCAATCGCAGCGTTGTCGGATGCGCAGCCCGCCAGCAGGGCGGCGGCCGCCAGGGCGACTACGGATAGACCACGGTTCGGAAAGGCCGGACGCATCAGGACTCCTCGGATGACCGGCGCCCAGCAACGCCTAACCTGAGGGCGCAAATGGGGCGAGCGGCGATACGGTTCCGGAGTTTAGTCGAACAGTTTGGAAACAGATTCCTCGTTGGCGATGCGCCGGATGGCTTCTCCGATCAGTGGAGCGACCGAAACCCGGCGGATTTTCTTGCAGGTCAAAACTTCGTGGGGCGCTTCGATGGAGTCGGTGATGACCAGTTCCTTCAGCGGCCCCTCGCTCACGCGCTGCACGGCGGGCCCCGAGAGGACGCCATGGCTGATATAGGCCGAAACCTCGGTCGCGCCCTTGTCCATCAAGGCCTGGGCCGCGTTCACCAGCGTCCCTCCGGAATCGACAATGTCGTCGAACAGAATGCAGCGACGGCCCTCGACGTCACCGATGATGTTCATGACCTCGCTCTCGCCGGCCTTTGGGCGGCGCTTGTCGACGATGGCCAGATCGGCATCGAGCCGTTTGGCCAGCGAGCGGGCCCGCACCACGCCGCCGACATCGGGCGAGACGATCATCAGGTCGTCGCCGCGCGGATAATTTTCTTTGATGTCCTGCGCCAGCACAGGGGTGGCGAGCAGATTGTCGGTCGGGATGTCGAAGAACCCCTGGATCTGCCCGGCATGCAGATCCATCGTCAGAACCCGGTCGGCCCCCGCGCGGGTGATCAGATTGGCGACAAGCTTGGCTGAGATGGGGGTGCGGCCGCCGGTCTTCCGGTCCTGCCTTGCATACCCGAAATAGGGCATCACCGCCGTGATCCGCTTCGCCGAGGCCCGCACGAGGGCGTCGGTGATGATCAGCAACTCCATTAGGTTGTCGTTGGCGGGGTAGCTCGTCGACTGGATTACGAAGACATCCTCGCCGCGGACGTTCTCCTCAATGACCGCGAAGACCTCGTTGTCGGCGAATCGTTTCACGTCAGCCTTGGTCAGCGGCATGTCGAGGTGATGCGCGATCGCCTGTGAGAGCGTCCGGTTGGAGTTGCCAGAAAGCAGCTTCATGTCCGGTCATCCTTTCGCCGTCATCGCGCGGCTCACAATGCCGCCGTCGCGCTGGCGCGCTACATATCAGGGGACGGCCCAGCCACAAGGCGCGGCGAGTCTTTTAGGGCAACTTGTTCCTGCATTGGCGCGGGGTTGTCGGCTGGTGTAGAGATCGCGTCTCGTTTCCGGGGGCGCCGACGGGTCGATGCCCGCCGGCCCGTTATGTTGAGGTCGTCCTTGCCTGCTTCCAAGTTCCGCACCGGGCTGATCCTGTCGGCCGTGGCCGTCTCTGCCCTGACGATTTCGGCCTGCGCCGGCCGTGGCGAGCGCCCGCGCCTGGCCTATGAGGAGCGTCCGGTCGAGGCGCTCTACAATACCGGCTATCAGCGGCTGGAAAGCCGGCGCTGGGGCGATGCGATCGACTATTTCCAGGAGGTCGAGCGCCAGCATCCGTATTCAGAGTGGTCGCGTCGCGCGATCCTGATGCAGATCTACGCCTACTATCAGGGCAACGACTACGCCGAGGCGATCGCGGCCGCGGACCGGTTCATCTCCCTCTTCCCCGGCAATCCGAGCGCGCCCTACGCCTTCTATATGAAGGCCCTTTGCAACTTCGAGCAGATCACCGACGTCGGCCGCGACCAAGGCTACGCCCAGGCCGCGCTGGACGGCCTGAAGGACGTGCAGCGACGCTATCCCGGGACCTCCTACGCGATCGACGCCACGGTCAAGATCGACATGGTCAACGACCAGCTGGCGGGTAAGGAAATGGAGATCGGCCGCTACTACCAGCGCGCCGGTCATCCGCTGGCGGCGCTCAATCGCTACAAGACCGTGATCGACAATGAAGCCTACCAGCGCACCTCGCACACCCCCGAGGCGCTGTACCGGCTGGTCGAGGTCAACCTGCAGCTCGGCCTGAAGGAAGAGGCCACACGCAACGGCGCCGTTCTGGGTTTCAACTATCCGGGCAGTCCCTGGTACGCCGAGGCCTATGCCCTTCTGACCGAGGAAGGGCAGAAGCCGGATATCGCCCCGGAAGGCCAGCGCGAGAGCTGGCTGCGGCGCATCATTCCGGGTTGACGTCCGCTTCTGTCGAAAAGGCGGCCACGACAGACGATGGCCGCTAGACTGGCGGCCATGGCGAATCAGATCCGGACGACCAGGCCCCCATGCTGACCGCCCTTTCGATCCGCGACATCGTGCTGGTGGACGCGCTCGATCTCGAGGTCGAGGACGGCCTGACCGTGCTGACCGGCGAGACCGGCGCGGGCAAGTCGATCATCCTCGACGCCCTCGGGTTGGCGCTTGGCGCCCGGGCGGACGCTGGTCTGGTGCGTTCGGGGGCGAAGCAGGCCTCCGCCACCGCCGTCTTCACCGCGCCTGACGATCCGGGCCTGATCGAGATGATCGCCGCGCGAGGCTTCGAGGTCGCCCCGGGCGAGGAGTTGATCCTGCGCCGGACGCTGACCGCCGACGGCCGGGGTCGCGCCTTCGTCAACGACCAGCCGGCCGGCGTCGCCGCCCTGCGGGAGATCGGCCAGGCGCTGGTCGAGGTTCATGGCCAGCACGAGACCGTCGGCCTGCTGGACTGGAAGACCCACCGGGCTCTGCTGGACAACTACGGGGGTCTGCAGCCGCAGCTGGCCGGCGTCGCCGCCGCCGCCGATCGACTGAAGGCGGCCGAGCGGGCCGTGGCGGATCTGAAAGCCGCCGCCGCCGATGCCGCCGCTCACCGCGAGGAGCTGGAGCAGAACCTCGCCGATCTCGATGCCTTGGACCCGCGCGCCGACGAGGAAACCGAGCTGGCGGGCGAACGGGCCCTGCTGGGCGCGGCGGAGAAGGCCATCGCCGATCTCGCCGACGCGCGGACCTCGCTGGGCGGGGACAAGCTGTCGCGCAACCTCGCGGCCGCGCTGCGCGCGGTCGAGCACGCCCGCCAGCGGGCAGGTCAGGCGGGGACCGATGCCGAACACCCCCTGCTGCAGAAGCTGACCGCCGCCGCGGAGGCCATCGACCGCACCCTGGTCGAGGCCGAGGAGGCCATCGCCTGTGTCGACGCCGCCGCCGGCGCCTTCGAGTTCGAGCCCGGCCGGCTCGACAAGGCCGAGGAGCGGCTGTTCGCCCTGCGCGCCGCCGCCCGGAAGCTGAATGCGTCGGTCGAGCTGCTGCCGATCCTTCGGGTGCGCTTCCGCGAACAACTGAGACTGATCGAGGACGGGGCGGAGGCGATCACCGTGGCCGAGCGCGCCGCCTCGGCCGCCCGCGAGGCCTATGACGTGGCCGCCATGCTGCTGACTTCGGCCCGCGAAGCGGCGGCGGAACGGCTAACCGCCGCGGTGATAGGCGAACTTGGCCCGCTGAAGCTGGATCGGGCCCGGTTCCGCGTCGCCTTCGAGCCCGTGGCGGACGGCCGGCGCGGACCGTTGGGCGTCGAAACGGTGCGGTTCGAGATCGCCACCAACGCCGGCACGGCTTTCGGCCCGCTGGACGCCATCGCCTCGGGGGGGGAACTGGCCCGCTTCGCCCTGGCCATGAAGGCGGCCTTGGCCGGGCGCGAGGATCAGCGTCAGCCGGTGATGATCTTCGACGAGGTCGACCAGGGCGTGGGCGGGGCGGTGGCCTCCGCCGTGGGCGCCCGGCTGCAGCGCCTTGCGCAGGGCGCGCAGGTTCTCGTGGTGACCCACAGCCCGCAGGTGGCCGCCCGCGGCCACGCCCATTGGAAGGTGCGCAAGGCGGACCATGCCGGCCTGACCACCACCACCGTCGATGCGCTGGACGAGCCCGCCCGACGCGAGGAGATCGCCCGCATGCTGTCGGGGGCGACGATCACCGATGAAGCTCGCGCCGCGGCCCGGGCCCTTATCGGCTAGGCTCCGAGAATCCAGCCTTCTTCCTGCTCGACACGGGCGATCAGCCCTTCATCCACGCCCTTCGGCGGCGCGAAGGCGTCCGAAAGGTCCCCCGCCTCGTCCATTTTCGCCAAGGCCTCCGCTGTGGCGCGAACCTGGGCCTGGTCCTTGAACTCGCCCGGGTTCGGCTTGCCATCGAACATCGACGG
>Ga0196965_1001160_pt1 | contig 10818 bp, 12 predicted proteins | sample S1_20metaG_FD_148668 | JGI IMG/M metagenome (GOLD analysis project Ga0196965, IMG submission 148668) | Soil microbial communities from Anza Borrego desert, Southern California, United States - S1_20 | ecosystem: Environmental > Terrestrial > Soil > Desert | place: USA: California | collected... | reverse complement strand
CCTCGACCCCCGCGGGGATGGCGGGCAGGGGTGCGCGCAGCTCGGCCTCGAACGCGTCGAGCCGGGCCACGGCGGCGCCGAAGGCCGCGTCCGCCGCCAGACCGCTGTCCGGATATGCCGCCGAGACCAGCACGATCTCGTGCTTCACCGAATCGAAGATGGCCACCAGCGCCGGCCGGGTCAGCACCGCGTCGGGGAGGTCCAGCGGGTCGGGGTTGGCCGCCCCCAGCGGCTCCAGCAGCCGCACCATGTCATAGCCGAACACCCCAAACAGGCCGGCGGCCATCGGCGGCAGGTCGTCCGGCAGGTCGAATCTCGACCGCCCCATCAGGGCGCGCAGCGAGGCGAGGGCGTCGTCGCCGTCCGGCGTGAAGCGGGCGGCCGCGATGTCGCCGCCGCGCGCGAGCTCCGGCCGCCGGTTCCGACACCGCCACACCACGTCCGGTTCGCGGGTGATGATCGAATAGCGCCCGTTGACCGCGCCGCCTTCTACGGATTCGAGCAGGAAGGCGTGGGCGCGACCATGGCCGACCTTGAGGAAGGCCGAAACCGGAGTCTCCAGGTCGTCGACGAGGCGGCGGACGACGACCTGCGGCCGGCCTTCCGACCAGCCGCGCCCGAACCCGTCCGGGAGCGGCGCGACGCCCGCTGGGCTCATCGCCCGGCCGGTTGCGCCGGGACCGGCGTGGCTTCGAGCCCCAAGGCTTCGCGGGCCAGTTCCTCGTTGTAGGTCGCGTCCATCCGTTCAGCGGCGGCGGCCACGGCCGCCGAGAACAGCGGGTCCGTCGTGGCCTGCGCGAGGCGGGCCCGCCACTGCTGGGCCTCGCTGGCGGCGAGGGCGGCGGTGGGCGCGGTGATCCGGTCGACGCGGCCGATGGCGATGCTGTCCCGGGCCTGCGGCTGGGAGAACGGCTGACCCTTCTCGGCGCTGAACAGACCGTTCATCACGCCCTGACCGAGCTGGGCCATGGTTTCCTGATCCTGCTTCACGCCCGAGCGGCTGGTCACGGTCGCCCCGACCGAGGCGGCGACCGCCGCGATGTCCTCTCCGGCGCGCAGGCGCGTCATCAGGGCGTCCGAGCGGGCCGACAGCAGCCGGACGTTCTCGCGCGCCGTCCAGGCCTGGGTCAGCTCCTCACGAATATCCTCGAGCTTCGGCATGGCGGCCGGAATGACCTCATCGACGCGAACCACGAAATAGCGGCCCTCGCCGGCGTCGACGACCTCGCTGGTGCGGCCCTTGGACAGTTTCCACATCTGCTCCAGCACCTCGGCCGGAACGCCGAGCTGCTGCCCCTCGCGGGTGCGGCCCTCGCGGGTGACGGCGGGAATCGGCACCATCACGGCGCCGACTTCACGCACGGCGACGTCCACTGCCTTGCCCTCGCGGCGGGCGGCCTCGAAGGCCTCGACCCGACGGGCGATGGCGCCGCGCGTTTCCTGGCCGCGCAGCTCCTCGACGATCTGCTCGCGCACGTCGGCCAGCGTCACTTCGCGACCGGCGGTGATCCCGGTCACCCTGGCGACGACGAAGCCGACCCGGGCCTGCACCGGGGCCGACACCCCGTCGATGTTCAGGCCGAACACGGCGGCGGCGACGGCCGGGTCGCTGATCGCACTGCGCGGCGTATCGACGTACTCGGCAGGCTGCAGGTCGTTGGCCGCGCCGACGGCGGCGGGAGTCTGGCCAGCGCGCAGGGCGGCGGCGATCCGCTCCGCCGCCGCCTGGGTCGGCGCGGTCAGGGTGGTGAAGGTGCGGCGCTCCGGCAGCGACAGGGCGTCCTTGCGGAAATCGAACCGCTCCTGGATTTTCTCCTCGCTGATGGCGATGGCCTGGTCTGCCGGGCTGCTGAAGCCGATCAGCGCCCCGCTCCGCAGCTCCGGAAGGCGGAGCTGGTCGGCGTTCTGGCTCATGAACGACGCCAGTTGGGCGTCGGTCGGGCGCGACGCGGTTCCGGCCATGTCCTGGGTCAGCAGGAACCAGCGGCCGTCGCGGGTCTGTTGCGTGTGGTTGGCGATGGCCGCGCCGTAGATGCGCGGCAGACGCAGACCCGCGACCATGGCCGAGCCGTAGTGGGCGCGGCTGTACTGGTCGCGCGCTTCCTGCTCCAGCTGGGCGGGCGTCATCTTGGCCTCGGCGAGCTGCGTCTTGTAGAGGTTCTCGTCGAACTGGTTGGTGACCGGATCGAAGAAGGCCTGAATGGCCCGGATCTGGCGCAGGATCAGTTCATTGCCCGGCCGGATGCCGGTCTTCCAGGCCCAGGCGTAGAAGCCCAGCTCCTCGGCGCGGCTCTTCAGCACGGCCGCCAGGCTGGCCTGTTCGAACAGCTCCTCGTAGGTGACGGCGCGGCGCTGCTCCGCCTGGATCTGCTCGAGCCGGCGATCCATCTCGGTCCGGAACTCCAGCGGGCTGAGGCTGCGCTCGCCGGCCGAGACCACCCTGGGCGCCCGCAGGCTGCCCAGCAGGTCGGTCTGCGTCCCGCCCGTCACCAGCAGTCCGAGGGCGGTGAGGATCAGCAGGCCCATCGCGAACTTGGACCGCGCGAAATTGCGGAAGATGGTGATCATGGGCGAGCGGTCCTGACGGAAGGGCGGCGATGATGGTCGCTTCGGCCTATAGGGGGTGACGGGCCAGCACGGCAAGACAATGGCGACGCATCGGCGCGCCTGACGGCTTGGCTTGTCGAAAACCTCCGCCTAGACAGGCCGGATGAAACAATCCGTGAAATTGATCGCCGGCAACTGGAAAATGAATGGTCTGGCGGCGAGCCTGGCCGAGGTCACGGCGCTGCGGCGGGCGCTTGAAGACCAGTCCGCCGCCTGCCGCGTCGTTCTCTGCCCGCCGGCGACCCTCGTCGAACGCATGGCCTCCGCGGCGCAGGGCAGCGCCATTGAGGTCGGCGGGCAGGATTGTCGCGCCGAAACCCACGGCGCCTTCACCGGCGGCGTGTCCGCCGGGATGCTGAAGGACGCCGGCGCCGGCCTGGTCATTGTCGGCCACTCCGAGCGCCGGCAGGAGTTCGGCGAAACCGACCTGCTGGTCTCCGCCAAGGCCGAGGCCGCGGTCTGCGCCGGTCTGGCCCCGATCATCTGTGTCGGCGAAACCCTGCACCAGCGTGAGGCGGGCAGGGCGGTCGACGTCGTCCGCGGCCAGGTCATGGACTCCCTGCCGCAAGCCGTGACAGGCCGGGACTTCGCCGTCGCCTATGAGCCGGTCTGGGCCATCGGCACAGGCCTGACGCCGACTCTGGAACAGATCGAGGAAGTCCACCGGGCGGTGCGCGCGGCCATGCTCGAGCGGCTCGGTCTGGCCAGCGCCGCCGCGCCGATCCTGTACGGCGGCTCGGTCAAGCCGGACAACGCCCGCGACATCCTCGCCGTGCCCGAGGTCGGCGGCGCCCTGGTGGGCGGCGCTTCGCTCAAGGCCGCCGACTTCCTGCCGATCATCCGCGCCGCCTAGGGTCGCGGGTCGGGATTGGGCTACTCCGCCTTCATCGCCTCGACCCTCGGCCCTCGACCCATTTTCAGCCCCTAGCCGCTGCGCCCGCGCCATGATAGACGCCGCCGCTTGATCGGCGCGGCTCGGCGCCACACATATCGGCTGCCATGCTCCAGACCATTCTCCTCGTCGCCATGATCCTCATCTCGGTCGCCCTCGCCGGGCTGATCCTGCTGCAGAAGTCCGAGGGCGGGGCGCTGGGCATGGGCGGCGGCCCGTCGGGCTTCATGACCGCCCGCGGCGCCGGCAACCTGCTGACGGTGACGACGTGGTGGCTCGCGGTGGCCTTCTTCGGCTGCGCTATCAGCCTGACCATCGTCGGCAACATCAACCGTTCGAGCCAGTCGATCGTCGACCCCGACGCCGTCGGCGCCCTGGCCGCCCCGACCGGCGCGGACGCAGCCGGCCCGGCGACCGATCCCGCCACGGCTCCGGCCGAGCCGACCGGGCCATCGCTCGACGACTTCCTGAGCAGCTCGGCGCCCGCCGCCCAGCCGGCTCCGGCCCAGCCCGCACCGGCGCAATAGGCGTGGGCGGGGCCCTTATCCCCGCCTTCTCCTCCCGCCCTCATAGTCTCCGCATTACGCCGCCCGAATCGGCGGTAGAGTGATCTCCCATGGCCCGTTACGTGTTCATCACCGGCGGCGTGGTTTCCTCACTGGGAAAAGGCCTCGCCTCCGCCGCTCTCGGCGCGCTCCTGCAGGCGCGCGGGTACAAGGTGCGTCTGCGCAAGCTTGACCCCTATCTGAACGTCGACCCGGGCACGATGAGCCCGTATCAGCACGGCGAGGTCTTCGTCACCGACGACGGGGCCGAAACCGACCTCGACCTCGGCCACTACGAGCGCTTCACCGGCGTCTCGGCCGCCAAGTCCGACAACATCACCACCGGCCGGATCTATTCGACCATCCTCGAGAAGGAGCGGCGCGGCGACTATCTGGGCGCGACGGTCCAGGTCATTCCGCACGTCACCGACCAGATCAAGCAGTTCTGCCTGACCCCCGCCCTGACGGACGATGGCGAAGAGGTCGACTTCGTCCTCGTCGAGATCGGGGGCACCGTCGGCGACATCGAGGGCCTGCCGTTCTTCGAGGCCATCCGCCAGCTCGGTCAGGACCTGCCCCGCGGCCAGTCCTGCTTCGTCCACCTGACCCTGCTGCCCTTCATCAAGACCGCCGGCGAGATGAAGACCAAGCCGACCCAGCACTCGGTCAAGGAACTGCGCTCGATCGGCATCCAGCCCGACATCCTGCTGTGCCGCTGCGAATATCCGATCCCCGAGGACGAGAAGCGCAAGATCGGCCTGTTCTGCAACGTGCGTCCGTCGGGCGTCATCCAGGCCATGGACTCGGCCGACATCTACGCCGTGCCGCTCGACTATCACCAGGAAGGCCTCGACGCCGAGGTGCTGGCCCATTTCGGCATCACCGACGCGCCCGCGCCGGATCTGTCGCGCTGGCAGGAGATCGCGCGCCGCCGCCTGCACCCCGACGGCGAGGTCACCGTCGCCGTGGTCGGCAAATACACGGTGCTCAAGGACGCCTACAAGTCGCTGATCGAGGCCCTGCACCACGGCGGCGTGGCCAACAACGTCAAGGTCAACATCGACTGGGTCGAGGCCGAGACCTTCGAAGGCGACCGCGAGGCCTGCGACGCCCGTCTGCAGGGGGCCCACGCCATCCTCGTGCCCGGCGGCTTCGGCGCGCGCGGCTCCGAGGGCAAGATCGAGGCGGCCCGCTTCGCCCGCACCCGCAACATCCCCTATTTCGGCATCTGTTTCGGCATGCAGATGGCCGTCATCGAGGCGGCCCGGAACCTCGCCGGCTTCCCCGAGGCCTCCTCCACCGAATTCGGCCCCACGGCCGAGCCGGTGGTCGGCCTGATGACCGAGTGGACCCAGGGCAACCAGCGCATCCAGCGCCAGCAGGGCGACGACCTCGGCGGCACCATGCGTCTGGGCGCCTATGACTCGACCCTGAAGCCCGGCTCCCGGATCGCCGAAATGTACGGCTCGACCGTCATCAGCGAACGGCACCGCCACCGCTACGAGGTCAACATCAACTATCGCGAGGCCATCGAGCAGAAGGCCGGCCTGACCTTCGCCGGCCTGTCGCCCGACGGCGTCCTGCCCGAGACGGTCGAGCGCGAGGACCATCCATGGTTCATCGGCGTGCAGTACCACCCTGAACTGAAGAGCCGCCCCTTCGCCCCCCACCCGCTGTTCGCCGGCTTCATCGCCGCCGCCGTGGTGCAGAGCCGGCTGGTCTAGACGGCGTCAGCTGGACGGCGTCTCCGGCCGCACCAGCAGGGCGTCGATCGGCTGCAGCACGCCATTGCTGGCCAGGCGTTCCTCGCCGGTCAGCCGGCCCCGCGCGCCGTTCTCGGCGGTGACGACAACGGCTTCGCCGTTGCGCGAGAAGGTCAGCAGCGTATTGGCCATGGTGCGCATCTGGACCTCGCCGTCGCCGTCCCGCTCAATCGCCGCCGCGATATCCTGCCGGGTCAGGGCCCCCGGCACGATGTGGGCGCGCAGCAGGGCCACGCTCTGGGCGCGCAGGCTCTCGTCGGTGAAGTCGGCGCCGGCTCCGCCGGCCTGGAAAGCGCCGTCGGCCGGAGCGAAGACCGTATAGGGCCCGACTCCCTCCAGCACGCCCTTCAGGCCGGCGTTCGTCGCCATCTCGTTGAGCGTTCCGAACCCGTCCTCCGCCTGCAGGGTGGCCGCGAGGCTCCGCGACGAGGGCTGGACCTGATCGGCCGCCTCGCCGCCGGCCTTTTCCTCGCCACCGCAGGCGGCCAGCAGCAGGACGGCGAGGGGCGTCAACGCCCGGCGCATGATGTTCCGCATGGTTCTGTCTCCTGCCGGGGTGATCAGGTGAGCAGCTGGATGGCCGCCTGGACCAGCTGGGTTGTCGGGTCGACCCGATAAACGTAGCCGTCGTTGTACCGGTACAGGCTGTCGGCGGTGTCCATGTACCGGCTGCGGTAGGGGTAGGGCACGTTGTAGACGTCATAGCCGGCCGGCAGCGGCTGGCCGATGCTGATCGGCTGGCCGGTCAGCAGGGCCACGACCTGGGTGATCGCCTGCGTCCTCGGATCGACGCCGTACAGCGCTCCGTTGGCGTAGCGATAGTCGTACGGGTCGTTCAGCCGGAAATAGTCGCTGTAGTAGTCCGGAACCGGCTGATAGGCGTACTGCGCCGGCCACACGGCGCCTGGCGCCAGCGCCCCGCCCAGGGCGGGCAGCCAGCCCAGCACCGAGCCGCTCCGGTCCAGCCGGTACAGATAGCCGTCGTCGTAGCGATAGGTCACATCGTCCCGCGAGCCCCACAGGTAGTCATAGCGGGCGCGTTCGATCTTGCGTTCCTGGCCCGGCGGCAGGCAGCCGTTGTTGCGCTTGGCCAGCCCGGGCGGGCAGCCGGCGATCAGCCCGCGGTCGGGTTCGACCCGGAACACGGCGATGGGGGCGCCGGCTTCGATGGCGCGCCGCACGTCTCGCTCCACAGGCCGGTCGCCCCGGTCATCGTCCCGCCCCCGACCTCGGTCCGGATCCGGGCCGCGGTCCGCCTGACGGACCGGCTCAGGGGGGACGTGACGGTCCGCCCGCTCCGGGCCCCGGCCGCGCGCCTCGCCGCCGCCCCGGCCGCGATCGCCGCCGCGGTCGGCCCTGTCCGGACCCCCGCCCTTGTCCTGCCGGGCGTGGTCGCCGCCGTGTCCCTTGCCCTGGCCCTGGTTCTGCGCGAGCACCGCGCCCGGCAGGGTGAACGCCAGGGCGAGCGCCGCGGCCGCGGGGATGATCCTGTGCATGGGAAACCTCTCGTCGAGCGGCCCCTGAAACGTCTGGCGGCGGACACTGTTCCGGCGGGGCCGGTGCGCAGGCCCCCGGTCAGGGTTCGGCGAAACGCGCCGGGGTCGCGCCGCCCCACCGGCTGTGGATCGACCCCCCGGTGATCAGGGCCAGCATCATCCAGCCTATCGCGTTGAGGACCAGGGCGTTGACGTCGGCGAGGATCGAACGCTCCACCCAGACCGATAGATGGATGAGGACGGCGACCATCTGCAGGCTGGCCAGCAACACCAGCGGCAGGCCCCTGTGCCGCACCAGGATGGCCGCGAACAGGACGGCGACCACGATCGATTTGCCGTGACTGAACAGGACGCGATCGTAGCGGTCGAATATCCAGGCGAAGGCGAGCCAGCTGAAGGTTTCGAGGATCATCACCAGACCGGCCAGCTTGTAGGGACGCGTGCCGACGGCGAGGGCGCAAAGGATGGCCAGAACGACCGCGCCCGACCCGATGATCTCGTGAAGCTCGTCGAACGGCGCCAGGGCGGCCATGGTGTTATCTCCCCCGGCCTCACCATGACCATCCGGCGCGCAAGGTAAAGCGTCTATCAGACCGGGAGCGTGAGCACCGGGCTCGGGGCCATGACGCGCGGGGTCACGGGTCCGTCGTCTCCCTTGGTGTTGGTCGGGATTTCGAGCATGGCCAGCCCCAGCTTGCGCTGGATGACGGACAGCGACCGATGCGCGTGGATCAGGGAGCCGCGCGCTTCGGTCATGTCGCCCAGGGCCGAACATACGGCGACGACGACGGGATGGGCCCAGGCGGCGTTGAGGCCGGCCTGACACTGAAGGTGCGGCAGCTCGGCCACCAGCAGCGAGGCCCGGGACATGGCCTCGTCCATGGCTCGCTCGGCTTCATTGATGAGGGTGGCGGCCCGGAGGGCGGCCTGGTCTCTGGTCATGGGGGTCTCCTTGAAAGGATGTCGTCCGACATCCGGGGAGACGCAGGTCAGGGGGTTCTGAGGCTTTCGATGGTCTTCTGCAGGGCCACCGCGCCCGACAGCGCGGCCGGCAACGCCACCGCGATGCCGAGCGCCACGATGACGGCCCAGAGAAGTCGCGCGACACCCCCCGACCGCGTCGTCAGTTGAGGGGGGATGCCTTGAGAGGCTGGTCCGCCAGACAGTTGCCCGAGCGCAGGATCTCGAACAGGACCATCCGCCCCGTGAGGAACGGGGCCTGCTCGCGAAGCGCGGACACCAGATAGGGGACCATGGCCCGGTTCGCGTTCTCGGCCACCATCTCCAGGCTCTCGAAGAGCTCCCGATAGGTCATCGCCGGCAGGGATTCGTCCAGGGTGGACGGGGTCGTTGGTTTCGCCGTCATGGAAGGCTCCTTTCGTGAGCGCTTCATCAGGCGAGGTCGCGGGCGACGCCGCTATTGGGCGTGATCCCTCTAGGGGTTTTTCCCTAATCGGCTTCAGGGCGTCGGCGGCGAGCAGAAGCCGGACCGCCTCATCCCTGTCGCCGGCGCCCAGCTTGCGGCAGGCGCTGGCGATCTGCGTATCGATCGTCTTGGGCGAGGTGCCGAGCAGGCGCGAAATGGCCTTGCTGCGATAGTGGGCGGCCACATAGGCCATGACCTCGCGTTCCCGCTCGGTCAGGGGGCGTCCAGCGGCCACGGCTCGGTCCCGTTCGGCGTGCATTAACCATCGGTAGCGCTACACGGTTCGACCGTCCATGGGGCTGCTTGTGGCGCGCTGCGGCTGCACGGGGGGAGGGGGTTCGCTCCGGCGATCCGTAGCCGGAAGCCCTGGCGGACAGGGTGGGATTCGAACCCACGGTAGGCTCACACCTACGGCGGTTTTCAAGACCGCTGCCTTAAACCACTCGGCCACCTGTCCGTGTCCCGCGAGCGGACCCGCCGCATAGCGCCAAACACCTCGTTAACCAAAGCGGAAATGTCTTCGGCGATGCTCCCGCGTCATTCGAGGACGAGGTCATGACGGCGAAATTTCTCAAGGGCGGGCTGATCGTGGGGCTGCTGTCGCTGCTGGCGGCCTGCGCCAACGGCGCGGGTTCGGGCGCGGGCCGCGTCCCGGCCGGCGCCGTGCCCGTCGTCACCGACCCGGCGCCGATCGTCTCCGGCACCATGCGGCCGTATCAGATACGCGGCCGCTGGTATCGCCCGGAAGAACAGCCCCGCTACGACGAGACCGGCCTGGCCTCGTGGTACGGCGACCAGTTCCACGGCCGGCCCACCGCCACCGGCGAGCGCTTCGACATGAACGCCCTGACAGCGGCCCACAAGACCCTGCCCCTGCCGGGGCTGGTCGAGGTCACCAACCTGGCCAACGGCCGTCGGATCGTGGTGCGGGTCAATGACCGCGGACCGTTCGTCGACGGCCGCATCATCGACCTGTCGCGCGGCGCCGCCGACGCGCTGGACCTGCGCCGCGCGGGCGTCGGCGAGGTGCGGGTGCGCTATCTCGGGCGCGCGCCGCGCCTGGGCGGCGGAACGGTGCTGCAGTCCGCTGAGGCGCGCGAGCTCTCGCCGCCGCCCGGAGCTCCGCCGCCGCCGGCTCGCGCTCCGGCGCCCTACGTCGCACCGGCGCCCGCCGCAGCGCCCGCGCCCGTCCCCGGCGGCATCTGGGTCCAGGCGGGCTCATGGTCGGATGCCCGCGAGGCCCGCCGCGCGGCGGATCATCTCGGCGCCAGCGCCACCGTCGACGTCGCCGGGGTCGGTCTCTACCGCGTGCTGGTCGGGCCGTGGCCGGACGCCACCGCCGCCGAGCGCTCGCGCCGAGCCGTCATGTCGCGTGGTTATCCAGAAGCGACGACGATTTCGGGAAGCTAGACCCTTCCGCATCCCGGTCGGCGCCGCCATGGTGCGACCGTGACCCAGGGCAGATTCATCACATTCGAAGGCGGCGAGGGAACCGGCAAGTCGACCCAGGTCGCGCGGCTGGTGGAACGGCTGCGCGCCCGCGATCTCGAGGTGGTTCAGACCCGCGAACCAGGCGGCTCGCAGGGCGCCGAGGAGATCCGCAACCTCGCCCTCAACGGCGACGCCGGGCGCTGGTCGCCGATGACCGAGACCCTGCTGATGTTCGCGGCCCGCTCGGACCATCTGGAGCGCACCATCCGTCCCGCGCTGGAGGCCGGCCGCTGGGTGGTCTGCGACCGCTTCGCCGATTCCAGCCGCGCCTACCAAGGCGTCGGCGGCGGGACCCCGGCCGAGTTCATCGAGACCCTCGACGCCGCCATCGTCGCCAACACCCAGCCGGACCTGACCCTGATCTTCGACCTGCCGGTCGAGGTCGGACTGGAGCGCGCCTTCGGCCGCGGTCTGTTCGAGACCCGGTTCGAATCCAAGGGCCTCGAATTCCACGAGCGGCTGCGTCGGGGCTTCCTCGACATCGCCGCCGCCCACCCGGATCGCTGCGTCGTCATCGACGCCGACGGCGATCAGGACGCTGTCGAGGCCCGGGTCTGGGCCGCCGTCGAGGGCCGGCTGCCGTGAGCGAAGGGCCGCG
>Ga0196965_1001159_pt1 | contig 10821 bp, 6 predicted proteins | sample S1_20metaG_FD_148668 | JGI IMG/M metagenome (GOLD analysis project Ga0196965, IMG submission 148668) | Soil microbial communities from Anza Borrego desert, Southern California, United States - S1_20 | ecosystem: Environmental > Terrestrial > Soil > Desert | place: USA: California | collected... | reverse complement strand
CCGGTGCTGCCGACATCGGAAAACAATGTCCAGTTGCCGTCGGGGTCGCGCTTGATCCTGACGCGCACATCCACCATCGGCTGATCGATGCGTCCATCTGATCCATCAATGATCCTGACAGCATTGGTGCCGGTTTGCTTGTACAGACTTATTTCGTCGGTTGCTCCTCCCGCCTGGACGAAGTAGCCCTTCAGTTCTGCAGTAAGGTCTGGCTTGTCCGAAGCCACATACACTTTTGTGTAGTTGGTGCCCGAAGGATTAAACAACAGTGTCAATCTGAATTCCCAGGTTGCGTTCAGAAGGGCTGACGACGGCGTACTGAGGTAAGCAGACCCGTTTGCAGCAGGCGCTTGTAAGTGCAGTTGTCCCGATGCGACGGCGAACAACAAATCGCTACCGGTCCAGACCGGATTGGCGGTAAAATTCCCGTCGGAAAAGTCGTCCGAGAATTGAGCTAACGCTTGTGTGGCATTTGATGCGAGCGTCACGGTTAGGATAATCCTGACCGTAATCGTTTTCAGAATAGAAAAACTGAATTTTTGATGATGATTTTTCATAGGCACAACGGTAAAAGACTAATTTTGCTAATTATAAAATTAACGAAAAATGAAACTCGCAGTAGTAGGTGCCACGGGACTTGTGGGACAGGAAATCCTTAATGTTTTAGCGGAAAGAAGTTTTCCTTTCAGTGAATTGTATCTGGTAGCCTCATCCAAATCGGTGGGACAGGTCGTTAAGTTCAAAGGAAAAGAGTACGCCATCAAGGGAATCGAGGAGGTTTGTAAGCTTGCACCCGATATCGCGATCTTTTCTGCCGGCGGAAATACGTCGCTGGAGTGGGCGCCGAAATACGCGGAAGCAGGGATTATAGTTATCGATAACTCTTCTGCATGGCGTATGGATCCTACGAAAAAGCTGATTGTTCCGGAAATCAATGGAAACCAGCTGACCATCGACGACCGGATTATCGCCAACCCAAATTGTTCGACCATTCAAATGGTGATGGCGCTGGCGCCACTCCATGTGAAATACGGGATTAGAAGAATCGTGGTATCGACCTATCAGTCTGTTACCGGGACAGGTAAAGATGCCGTGCAGCAGATGATGGATGAACGCCAGGGGATAAACGGCCATAAAGTATATCCTCATCCCATCGACATGAATGCGCTGCCACACATCGATTCATTTCTAGACAATGGCTATACCAAAGAGGAGATGAAAATGGTCAATGAAACGCGCAAGATCCTGGGGGATCCGAAACTTGCCGTGACTTCAACCACGGTTCGCATTCCTTCCGTGGGCGGCCATTCTGAAGCAGTGAATGTTGAGTTCAACGAGGACTTTAACCTTAGCGAGATCCGTTCGATCCTTGCCAGCACGCCGGGCGTTATTGTTCAGGATGATCCGAAGAATAACATTTACCCCATGCCCATCAATTCGAAAGGAAGGGATGAGGTATTTGTCGGACGTTTGCGAAGGGATGAGTCGCAGCCGAACACGCTTAACATGTGGATAGTCGCCGACAACCTCCGCAAGGGTGCGGCAACCAACGCCGTTCAGATAGCAGAATTCATGATGGAAAGAAGCCTTGTTTATTAACCGACGCTCTTCTCGGTGTAAAAAAAAGCTGTCTCTCAGGACAGCTTTTTTTATGCAGATTATTCAATCACCTGGATGGGAAAGGAGACTTCGACGTCGGTTTCCCCGGCGCCGGGGCATGTTCCGTCTTTTTGTCCGGGCTGATGGCGAAGAACAAGCGTTAAGGTTCCTTCATCACCGCCCGTGCCTGTTGTCCAGGTGGTTGACAAGCCAATGGGATGGCCTGATTCGTCCGTATCTTCATACGCAACGGTGACGTCGGCGCCGGCGACTGAAAAGCAAAACAGGTGGTCGTCGCCTTCTGACGCGATCTCTTCTGTGATATCTTCGACAGGCGATACTGTTTCGTTCAACAACGTTATCTGTGCATCGTACAACGTGCCTGTTATAAGTGTGGCTACCGATGGGGTAATGACAGGATTGCCATCACCGCTTTCATCATACCATTTCAACTGAATTTCGTTTCCGCCGGACCGGGGCACAAGATCGACGATGACCGTGGTAATGACCTCTTCTTCGTTGACCGGCTGCGGGTCATCCTTGCAAGCAGCAATGGTAACGGCAAGGATAAGGATTGGAAGGATCGTAAGATCGGTTTTCAGTGAGCGTGGAAATGTTTTCATCATGGTGTTTGATTTTTTTCAGGTTTATCGTTTTTAAGCAGGTCGTATTTTATCCGGATGGAAATGTTTCGCCCAATATCATCGGCGAAGTACCGAAGGCGGTTCATATAATTGCGATAGGAAGTATTGAGCAGGTTTTCTCCTTTTATGCTGACGGTCATTGAATGCTTTCCTGCCGGGAAGACCGTTCCCATTTCCGCCGACACCAGTGCGTACCCCGGCGGCGCTGGCATGTAATCAAAATTCTTGTGGCCGTCATAATCCGGAATATCTTCAGGGTAAACCGTGAGCGGTGCGCGGTTTTGCTTAAACGCAACGGGCAGTCCCAGCGCAAAGTATACATCTTTCAACTTTCCCACCGCCGGCCATGCCAGTGTGATGGTGTTGTCGAGTGTTGGGGGTGGCATAAACGGTAGCCGGTCATGCTGCACAAGGTCATTGGCATAAAGCCACGAAAACTTGCCGGCGTACGTGAGGCGTTTAGACATGGTCCAGCGAAAGGAAACGTCCGAGCCCGCTAGGAGCGCATCAGTTTGATTGAATTTGAAGAATGGAAAATAGCCGCGTATGGTTAGGCGTGTTCCGGCGGCCTGCAGGTACACGAAGTTGTCGATGTGATTGACGTGCAATGACGCTTCGAGGGCAACCTTCTCGTTGGTAAGCTGCAGCGTATTGACCCACTTCCACGCGTGTTCCATACGGACAGGAGAAGTGATATTCCAGTCATCGCCATCTCCTAAAAGTCCCTGCTCAATAGACGCTGAGCCGTGATGAAGGCCCTGGCTGTAAAGCTCGCTTACGTGTGGCGGCCGCGTCGACATACCGATATTGCTGATGAGCCGTGCCTGGGAATTAAAGTAGTACGAAATTCCAAGCATGCCCGCAAAGAAGTGAAAATCATAGGCCGGCTTCAGAAGTTCCCGGGCCTGGTTGAATGTCATTACCTTCAGGTGCTGATGATCGACACGGACACCGCCTTCAAAAAGCCATTTCCCGGTCCTCAGCTTTTCCAGTATGAACAGACCGGCGGAAGTTTGATCATAGTCAGGGATCAAGGGAGTGATTCCTGTTCCCGGTACGTTGGTGTTATCCTTGACTGTAAAGTTCAGCCCGGCACTTCCGCTCAATTTGCCAAGGGTGTGATCAAGTGAAACATCCACGGCATGACTGAAAAGATCCAGCGACAGCGACGGCTTGTTACTTCTGCCGCCACGCCTGACGTCAAACTCCTTGCGCTGATTGAACTGACCGCCATAGAGGAAGGTAAGTTTTCCAATCGGTGTATGTCTGAATGCGCTGACCTTGATCAAATGGTGGTTGATCTGCTGCCGCGGATTGTCGATCCGGTACGTAAAGTCATCCACATACGCCGGCGATTTTTGTTCGACGGAACGTTGGAGGTCGGCCAGGCTTCCGGTATGTGCGCTGCGCAGGATACCGATCGTGGTATTGAAGCTGCTGACAAAAAATTCAACACCCTGCTCGTCTTTTTTAAATCCGATAGCCGCCGAGAAATCGATTTCTTCAGCGCCGGTATTGGACAGGTTATACTTTGCAGCATGGTAATCCCCTCCCTTTTTTACCGTTCCTTGCAAACGCCAGCTTCCTTTTTCAGGCTGGGCAAAGCCACCTTGCAATGTTCCGGAGAAGACGCCCATGCGATTGTTCGAGACAAAGCCGGTGTTGAGTTCGCCGCGCAAACCGCGTTGATATGACAGGGGCGGTGGATTAACGATCACAACGCCGCCGAGTGCGTCAGCACCATACCTCACCGTTTCTGCTCCCTTGACGACCTCAATTTCGGAAGCGATATAGGTATCGATTTCCGGAGCGTGCTCGTTGCCCCATTGCTGTCCATCCTGACGGACGCCGTTATTTAAAAGCAGGATGCGCTGACCGTGCAACCCATGAATAACGGGTTTGTAAACGGCGGGCCCGGTCATCATCGCGCTAACACCGGGAATTGTCTGCAATATTTCGCCAAGAGGCTTGCCCTGATTAACGGCAAGGTCGCCGGCGGTAAGGATAGTCGCTGACTGTGACAAACTATGTTGCCGAAGGTGTTGCCCTTCCACGGTTACGCCGTGCAGTACTTCGATGGCTGGATGTAAGACAATAACAACGGTGGGGGCAGGAAGCGTAATCGATAACCGTTTCGTTTCGTAGCCGACGAACTTGACCTCAACCTCATACTTTCCGGGGCAGAGGGCGTTGATTTCAAAAAGGCCATCGGGCGAGGCGACGATTCCTTTTTCCAGTGATGCAATCCATATGGTGGCGCCGGGCAAAACCTTTCCGTCAGCATCTTTAACGATGCCGCCAAGCGCTAACGTACACGACTGGCCGGCAGCCGTGAGGGATGCCTGAAGTAGGAATAGAAGGAGAAAATAGCGCATACCTATTTGCAACAACGTTGCAAATATAGGATTTGAAACAGAATGTCAATGACTTTTATCAGAATTTGCGGACAATGGGTTAATCCACGATGTCCTGTAACTTGTACTTCTGGAATATGTAGTAGAGGAAATTGAAAGACAGGACTGAGTCGTCGTCCTCCGGCTGTTTGCGGTTTTCCCTGTTTTTTGCCCCGTTTTTGGAGCTTTCAGCGGCTTTGTCGGCCGACTTTAGATGTCGCTGGGCGGGCACGCGGACGGCCGCGGAGTCCCGGGTTGGTGTAACGGATGCCGGAATAATTTTGGGCGTATTCAATCGTGCCTCACCCTCGCCGGAAGGCGCCGGAAGATCGCTGTAATCGGGATCGGAGTCGTAGGTTTCGTTGAGGGGGAACCCGCCATCCTGGGCATAGGTTGCAGTCGTGCATGCGAAAGCACACATTAGAAATGCAAAAGCAGAGAGGATATGGTAAAAGCTAAGCCTCATGGTTAGTCCAGGTGTATTGCTTAACGCCGCAATTTTCTTTTTTGTTTCCTCAAAGTACAAAATTAACCCAGCATTGCTAACGAATGCAGACATACAACCATCTGAACCAGACAAGATGTAAGAGATTTTATGGTTTTCAGGATTTTTGGAATCTTGCGTTAACAAGTCATTAACAAAAAAGTCATGCTAACGTGGGATGAATTTCAGAAAGTTGACCTCCGGGCGGGGACAATCATCCGTGCCGAGATCTCTGCGGGCGTAAAGAAGGCAGCCATAAAAGTATGGGTCGACCTGGGCGAACTGGGAATAAAAAAATCAAGTGCCCAGTTAACCGGTCACTATTCACCGGAGACATTGATTGGGAAACAGGTTGTTTGCGTAGTGAATTTCCCGCCGAAACAAATCGCTAATTTTCTTTCGGAAGTTCTCGTCACAGGTTTCCCGGATGAAGAGAAGCGCGTTGTTTTGTGTACTATTGACAAAAAAGTGCCCAACGGCGCCCGGCTTTTTTAGCATGATTTCATTTTTAGAATTTGAGAAACTCAGCGGCGGCAGCCGTGTCGTGTTCAAAGGCGATGCAACGATTTCCGTCCTGCTGGTGGATAGCCGTAAACTCACGCATTCGGAAGGCGTACTTTTTTTTGCCATTGCAGGAGAAAGACATGATGGCCATCAATACCTCTCGGATCTTTACCGCCGGGGTGTCCGTCAGTTCGTCGTCGAGCGACCTGTTGACGCCTCCGCTTTTCCGGAGGCTAATATCGTTTTGGTGCCCTCAAGCATAGCGGCACTTCAAAAACTTGCGGCGCATCACCGTTCGAAATTCAATATTCCTGTCGTCGGCATCACGGGCAGTAATGGTAAAACCATTATTAAAGAATGGTTGTACCAGATGTTGTCGGGCGACATTACGGTCGTAAAAAATCCCGGCAGTTACAATTCACAGATTGGCGTGCCCCTGTCGGTGTGGCAGCTTGAGACGTATCACGCACTGGCTATCTTCGAGGCCGGCATCTCAAAGCCTGGCGAGATGGAAAAGCTCGCGGCGGTAATCCAGCCGACCATTGGAATTTTTTCCACGATCGGGTCGGCCCATGATGAGGGTTTTGCAGACCGTCACGAGAAGATTATCGAAAAGCTGGAGTTGTTTGACCAGGTTGCGTGCCTGGTGTATTGCAAGGATCACACAGCCATTGATGAAGCCGTCGCAAGCCGTTCGCTACGCACATTGAGCTGGGGCTTTAGCGATACTGCAGACGTACGGGTGACGAAGCACAGGGATTTTAAACTTGCTTACCAAGGCAACGATTTCACCCTTGACCTGCCTTTCCGGGATCCTGCATCCGTTGAAAATGCGCTTCATTGCGCGACAGTGTTATTATGGCTTGGTTACGATGCGCACTATATTCAGAAAGCTGTCGCCGGGTTGCGGTCAATACCCATGCGGCTCGAGCTGAAGGCAGGTATGAATGCCTGCCAGGTTATCGATGACACCTACAACAACGATCTTGGCGGTCTTGCCATCAGTCTTCAGTTCCTGTCGCACCAGCATCAAAAGCAAAAGAAGACGCTCATCCTGTCTGACATTCTGGAATCCGGATTGTCGCAGGAAGCTCTTGCCGCTGCGATTGCCGGGATGGTGAGAGAAAGTGGCGTTCAGCGTTTCATCGGCATTGGCCCTGTGCTGCAGGAACAAAAGGGATTATTCCGGCAGGACAGCCTGTTCTTCGCGTCCACCTACGACTTCCTTCGAGATTTTGATATTGATCAGTTTTACGACGAAGCGATACTGGTGAAGGGTGCGCGGAATTTTCATTTTGAAAAGATTATCAGCAGGCTGGAGCAGAAAGTACATGGTACCGTCATGGAAATCGATCTGGGTGCGCTTGTACACAATCTGAACTATTTCAAGTCGGTGCTTCAGCCGGATACTAAGCTGATGGTGATGGTGAAAGCATTTGCATATGGGAGCGGAAGCGTGGAAGTAGCTAACCTGTTGGCGTACCATCGGGCCGACTACCTGGGTGTTGCTTACGCAGACGAGGGTGTTTCGCTGCGGAAGAACAACGCGGCCCTGCCAATCATGGTCATGAATCCTACAGAAGAAAGTTTTGACCTGTTGCTGAAATACGATCTTGAACCGGAGATCTATAGCTTTAAAATATTCGACGCGCTCCTGCGGCACCTTAAAGGAAGGAAAATCAAAGTCCATGTAAAGCTGGACACAGGCATGCATCGACTGGGATTTGGAACGGATGATCTTGAAAAGTTGATCGCGTTGCTGGTGCAAAACGACAATATCCAGGTGGCTTCTGTCTTCAGTCACCTTGCTGGTGCGGATGAACCGCTGCATGACCAGTTTTCACGTGATCAGGCCGATGCGTTTAAGCGGGATGCGGATCGGATCGCCGTTCGGATCGGATACAGGCCCCTGTATCACATTCTTAATTCACCGGGCATTTTGCGGCTGCGCGAGTATCAGTTTGATATGGTCCGGCTGGGTATCGGATTGTATGGCGTAGATCCAACGGCCGATGGGGCCTATCCACTGAAACCGGTAGCGACCCTCAAAACGATTATTTCGCAAATCCGCCACGTCCCTGCCGGAGAAACGGTGGGTTATGGGCGCAAAGGGCGTGTTGAAACGGATATGACTGTCGCTACGATTGCCATCGGTTATGCGGACGGGTTCAGCCGCGCATTCAGTCGTGGTGCGGGTGTTGTTATGGTTCAGGGCAAAAGAGCCCCTGTCATTGGAAATGTATGCATGGACATGACCATGATCGATATCACGGGCATTGACGCAAAAGAAGGTGACGCAGTTATTGTCTTTGGAAAGGAGCTACCCATTCAGGAGGTTGCCGCCAGGATCAATACTATCCCTTATGAAATACTGACCAATACCAGCGAACGCGTGAAGCGTGTTTTTATTGCCGAAGGAATCTGAACGAAGGTCCGGGTCTATTCGCTTTTAACGAATTTCATTCGTCGTTTTTGTTTTTCAGTCTGCACCTCCACCAAATACGGTCCCGGGGGAAGGTCGGAAACGTTGACCGTTCCCTGCTTTGCGGCCGCTGAAAAGTTAACCGATTTTACCGCGAGGCCTGTTAGCGTGTACAGGTTGATGTTGAAGATGGACTCGTCGCGTGGTGCTGTCATTGTGACAAATGTACTGGCGGGATTGGGGTAGAGTTTAAAATCTTTTTCCTGTAAAATATAAGGGAAGGAGCCGGACGTTGAACAGCCATTGACTACCACTTCGGCGCTGTAGATGCCCTGTATATGCGGTTGTATCCATTGTGATGTTTCGCCCTCCAGTAATTTACCATCGAGGGACCATCGATTGCCGTTTTCATAAGACGAGATCAGCAGGTCACCTTTCTCCTGTATCACAAGGGGGGACATTTTTTCTTCATCAACAACCGGAACCTGCTTTACCGTCTGGCTGTAACATTCATTCCGCGCGACGACGCGAACAATATTTTCACCAGGCATAAAAACTGAATTCTGAATGTTGAATTCATACTGACGCGCATCACGGTTGAGATAATCGGCTGCTTTGGTGGTACCGACCCAGACTTCATAACGTACATTATCTTCGAGGTTGTCAAGCTTTATGGCGTGCGGCTGTGAAGTACTGCACCACAGCGAATCCATCGTGACGGTTATGCGGTTATTCAGGCTGTCTGCATTGATCTGGATTGAGAATCTTTCTTTGCTATAGGACATTGGGTCGTCAGTGATGAGAAACCGGTAGGTGCCGTTAAGGAAATCGAACGACTGTCTTAAATAATTATCGTTTAGCCGGATTTGAGACCCGGAAAAAACACCGAATGCCGCCACCGACAGGGAATATTCGCCAGCGGGTGATTTGACCAACGATCCGGCAGCTGTTGTTGCGAAGTACAATTGAAGCGGGATATTTTTTTCGCATGGAACCTGGCTGGTAGCCATGATGGCAAGTGGCATGGCATCAGCGAGAAAGGATACATTGAGAAAGTCGTTCGTCCATTTAGGAATATCGAACCGGTCGTGGTACGCCGAAGCGTCGTGATGCAAGCGCAGGAAAGTTTTGTCGGAAAGATTATCTTTTGTTACCGTCACCTCCAAAAAATCCGGATTGGAAACTCCTGTCCGGTGAAACGGAGCGCTTTCGTTGACCTTTGCCGATTCGTGGATGGTCAGTGATGGATTCGGGCCATTCGTTTTTACCCAGAAGGCCTGACCTTTGGCGATGCGGCCATTGGTCAGGCTCCCAATTTCACCATCCCAGTAAAGGAAAATGCCCTGGCCGTTGTCGCGGACCGCGATACTGTTGATGACATTGAACGAAGACCATCCCTGGCTTTTTCCCCAGGCGATCGCGGAGGCGTATGGATTGCCGATCAGGTTCCATCCATCGTTCAAAGGATCGTTTGTATCCGTGAAAGTCAGGTTGAAATTTATGTCGTGCTGATTCAGGTCACCGCTAACATCCCATACGGTGGGTTTGTCTGCCGCTCTGATGAACGCGGCGTAGCCACGGCCGGGCGATAATGAATTGTCGGCCGCACTGCCTCCGGCCGGATAATTCACCCAGCCATTTGCGCCGGTCGACACTTCGTCGTACTGAAAGAACGAGGGACTCTGCGATGCAATACCTGGTCCTGTGCTGGGGTTGTCAAATGTTCCTGTTACCGGAAAATCGTCCTGAAGATCCGCAACGGTGGCGCTACTGACGGGGCTGGAGATGTAGCGGTAAATTCTTCCTTCACCTTCCATGTATCGTTGTACCATAACATTGCCGGTGATGAATGATCCGGCCGGTATTGCGCCGATGTACGCATCATCGGTGCCATCGTCGTTACCGGAAAGAAGGGTCAGGTTATGGTTCGTTTGCAAGGTGACACCGGACGTTTCAATCACAAGCGATCCCGAGAGTTTTGCGCTCGTGTTCAGATGGACAGCGGTTCCTGCCGGTTTGTTAATCTGCACGGCAAACAATGTGTCTCCCTGTAAAATCAGCGTTTGATCCAGCGGACCCGTCAGGCGCAGGACTCCGCCATTTGCATTGATGGATCCGCCTGCCTCAATTTCAAGGTTGCCCTGGAGGGAGAGATTTTCCGCGGGAAGCGTGACATGGGATCCCGCCTTCACGAGAATGTTGCCATCAACCGCTACAGCAGGATCAAAGATTACACCCTGGGGATTATGGATTTCGACATTAATGTCTGTGGCGAGATTGCCGGTATTTTTGAAGCGTTGGGCGTCCTGGCCATTCATAATCAGTGTTCCGCTTCCCACCGGTAACAACGTTATGGTACCCGCCTGGAGATCAAAGTCTTTCTTTACACGCAAGGTTCCCTCACCGCCGCCGCTGGATGCAAACCGAAGGATGGCCGATGAATTCATCGTCATGCTGCCAGCGACATTGAGCTGTCCCGTACCTGTGGTGGTCAGGTAGGAGGAAGCTGTGGACGTTGAGCGAAATGCAAAGTCACCCGCCACGTTAACGACGGTGTTTCCACTCCTGCAAAACCAAACTTCGCTGTTGCCTTCGATAACGAGGTCGCCGCCGATGGTAATCGTGGTCAGCGCGGTTTTGTCGAGGGTCATTCTCAGCACGCCACCGTTGGTTGTTTTTACGATGAAATCGCCGCGTACGACCTGGATATTGCCCAGCATTTCAACAAAGGTTCCATTTTGCTGTGCGGCACAATTATAGACGACATTGCCATAG
>Ga0196965_1001158_pt1 | contig 10823 bp, 13 predicted proteins | sample S1_20metaG_FD_148668 | JGI IMG/M metagenome (GOLD analysis project Ga0196965, IMG submission 148668) | Soil microbial communities from Anza Borrego desert, Southern California, United States - S1_20 | ecosystem: Environmental > Terrestrial > Soil > Desert | place: USA: California | collected... | reverse complement strand
TTCCCAGTTAAAACTGTTCCCCTACCAGTAGCCATAAAAATCCCTTCTATAGCCATCAAAAATGGGGCATTATTTTTTTTCTCAGGTTGTTTGACATAAGAATCGACAGTATCCATTAAAAGCTTAACTGAACCTGTACCTAAACTAGTCATTTCACTCTCCTCTAATGCTTTTCGAGCAGATCCTTTAATACAAGGAACACTATCCGGGAAACCATAACTATCTAAAAGCTCACGAACTTCTAACTCGACAAGATCTTTCATATCCCCCTCTAACATTAAATCTAGCTTATTTATATAAATGATCAAATAAGGGATTCCTACTTCCTTAGCCAAAATAATATGTTCCCTAGTTTGTACTTGTGGACCATCGTTTACAGCAACCACCAGGATAGCGCCTTCCATTTGCACGGCACCAGTCAACATGTTCTTTACATATTGTTGGTGCCCTGGACAATCTATATGAGAATAATGCCTTGATTCGGTCTCATACTCAATATGTGCAGCATTAATTGTAATCCCTCTATTACGTTCTTCAACATGATTATCTATATCATGATAAGCATAAAATACTGTTGTTCCTATACCTTGCAAAGTTTTTGTTATTGCAGCAGTTAGTGTAGTTTTACCATGATCTACATGTCCTATAGTCCCTATATTACAATGCGGTTTTGTTTTGATAAATTTGGTTATAAATTTTTTTGCTAACATATGGCTTTTGTTTTTTTTGATATCTAGGTGTAAAAACATTTAGTAAAATTTTATTATTAATAGCTTTTTTATATTTTATCTTTTTTTTTTTTATAATTATTCCTCTATTCCTATAGGACAAAATAATACATTCTACTAATCCATCAAAATTCAGTTTCTTATTTCTTTTTACTGTATTCAACAAAGTCTCAACAGAAGTTAACACTTGCTTTTTTTTACCGATAGAAATGGCACATCCTTTTTCTGGCTTCCCAAACGTATTTCCTTAAAAGATACTTTTGGCATACTATTTAACATCGCAAAAAAAAGAATAAAAGAAACCTTTTTTTTTTTGTTCATTCGAACCTTTATACTCTCCCTTAATTTTTTATAAATCTTCAAAGCACTAAACCTATTACCTTTTTTTATTAACTTACCAACTAAGGTATTTACAAATAAATAATAAAGTTTATTATATTCCCTTTTAGCACCGATCAAATTCTTTTTTTTCACTTTTTAACTTAATTTTTTAACTCCAAATTTAGACCTTCTATTCTTCCTACCATACGGTTCAATTTTAACAAAATCACAAAGGCCCCTAACCAAATGATAATTAATCCCAGGAGAATCTTTAGGACCATGTCCTCTCACAAATACTATAGAATGTGTTTGTAAAAAATGTTCTCCTATCCCAGGTATTTTCGCAAATAACCTTTTATCATTAAATAAAAGACGAACCTTCGCAAAAGTCCTCCTTGCGGAGTTAGGTTACGGGGAGACATTACTGCTATTTTATAAATCACCCCTTTTCTGTGAGGGGCCCCATTAAAAGCTGGAGCCTTCCTGTCCTTTCTCCTATTCTTCCTTCTTTTTATTACTAACTGTTGTATCCGCATCTATTATCAAATTTAAATTTCTAAGATTTCAACAACGAAATTAAATCAAAAGAAATTCCGCCTTTCAATTTATAAAAAACAATTAATAAAGCGAGCCCTATAGCGCTTTCAGACGCCGCGCTTGTTAAATTTATCAACGAATAAACAAGACCTAGGAGATCATCTAAAAAAACAGAACCTATTACAAAATTTATATTAATACTTAGTATTAATAATTCCAAACAAATCAAAGCCATCGAAGCATGTGTTCTTAAAACAAATAATCCTAAGGATCCTATTGAAAATAATAAAAATGATAATAAAAAAAAAAAAAACATTATTATTGGTCTTTTAGATTATAAGAATCATAAATAGTCCTATCAATAAAAATTGCAAAAGGGAATAAAACAATAAGAAAAAAAAAATATAAAAAAGATAAAATCCTTCCTACAGTTAAATAAGGTTCCATTACGGGGATACCACCAATCCAAGCTAGTAATCAACAATTAAAAATAAATATTCAAAAAAAAAACTTATGTGCAGGTCTAAAGGTACCACTACGTATAATAGCATTTTTCATTATATATGGCAAAAAACCTAAAATTACGATAGAAGCAACCATAGCTATAAATCCGGATAATTTACCGGGAATACTTCTCAGAATTGCATAAAAAAAAAGTAAATACCATTCTGGTACTATATGAGGTGGCGTTACCAAAAAATTAGCTATTTGATAATTTAACGTATGTCCCAGTATATCTGGTGTACTATAGTTTAAATACATAATAATTATTAAGAAGATTAATATACTTAATATATCTTTCAGAATAAAATAAGGAGTAAAGGGAATTGTTTCTAACATAGAAGGAACGCCCGTAGGGTTACTCGAACCTGCCTCGTGCAATAATGATATATGTATTATCGACAATGCTAAAATTATAAAAGGCAAGAAGAAATGTAAAGAATAAAATCTATGTAAAGTAGCGTCATCTATCGTAAATCCCCCCCACAATAAGAAAACAATATCATTTCCAACCAAAGGAATCGCAGACAATAAACTAGTGATAACCATAGCCCCCCAAAAACTCATTTGTCCTCAAGGTAATACATAACCTAAAAAAGCCGTTATTATCATTAGCAAAAACAAAATTACACCTGTTTTTCATAAAAGTTGTCTAGGATATAAAAAAGACCCGTAATACAAACCTCTAAACATATGTAAATACACAGATAAGAAAAAAAAGGAAGCACCATAGAATGTAAGCCCCTAATTCATCACCCGTAATAAATCTCATTATTTATATACATTATAGAACTAAAAGCATATAAAATAGAAGGATCATAAAACATTGCTAAAAAAATACCAGTCACCAATTGTATTATTAAAAAATATAAAGAAAGCACACCAAAATTCCACCAATAAGTTAAATTCATCGGTGTTTTATAAAAAATATAAGATTCCTTTAAACTAGAAAAAAATAAAGCCTTTGAAAAAATTCTATACCTAAACACAGATTGAATCTATTGTATACACTATATATAACAACTACCGATCGATTTCACCGAAAACAAGGTCTTGGGTACCTATAATGGTAACTAGATCAGCAAGATAAAGACTTTTCGACATAAAATCTAACCCTTGTAAATGTAAAAAACCTGGCGATTTAATTCTACACCTATAAGGTCTATTTGTTTTATTTGAAACAAGAAAAATTCCGAATTCACCTTTAGGTGCTTCAACTATGCTATAAGACTCTTCTCTATTTGGAACAATACCTTCACTATAATACTTGAAATGATGTATCAAAGCTTCCATATTATATTTCATTAAAGCTCGAGGCGGCGGAGCTATTTTAAAATCATCAACAACAAACGTCCTGTCGTTTACCTCATTTAATACTTTTATCAGATTTAAACATTGCACTATAATAAAAGAAGATTCCCTCATTTCCTCTACACGCACCATATAACGATCATAACAATCACCATAAATACCTATAGGTACTAAAAAATTAAATAAATTATAACTATCATAAGGCTCAACCAACCTTATATCCCGTAATAATCCCGAACCTCTTAACATTACACCTGAAAAGCCTCAATTTAATATATTTTTTAAATCAATTATCCCAATATCCATAAGACGTTGTTTCCAAATCCTATTAGAAGATAACATATCTTTAATTTCATCAATACGGAAAAAAAACTGCAGAATAAAAGAATTAATATCGTCTAATAAACCCTCGGGCAAATCATGAGAAACACCACCAGGTCTTATATAAGATGCATGGAAACGAGCTCCAGAAACTCTTTCATAAAATTCCATTAATTTTTCTCTTTCTTCAAAACCCCACAGAAAAGGTGTTAAAGCGCCTACATCCAAGGCATGCGTAGTCAATGCTAATAAATGATTTAATATACGCGTTATCTCGCTAAACAATACTCTAATAAACTGAGCCCTTAACGGTATTTTAACATCTAATAAGTTTTCTACTGCTAAAGAATAACATTGTTCTTGAACCATCATACTTACATGATCTAAACGGTCAAAATATGGTAATGCCTGTAAATAATTTTTATACTCAATCAACTTTTCAGTACCTCTATGCAATAAACCAATATGTGCATCCGTTTTAATAACCAATTCACCTTCTAAAGTTAAAACTAGACGAAGCACCCCATGTGCAGCCGGATGCTGGGGGCCAAAATTCAACGTTAAATTTTTTAACTTACTAAAAAATCTATTCAGAAACATTCCCCTTAAAAAAAACCAATTATATTATTAATTATGACCAATAATATATAATTATGATAGAATAAAACTAAAATATTGAATATAAAAATCGTTAACATTAATTCATATAATAATATTGAGATTTTAGTATTTACATAAATTTTTTTACTTTTATTATTTTTTTCCTCTGTAAATAATAAAAATCTTATTAACCTAATATAATATATAGTTATTAAAATATTCATAAATAATAATACGATTACAAGAGCAAGATACCCGCTTGAAACTAAAGCCAATAATACATATAACTTAGAGAAAAAACCCATAAAAAAAGGTAACCCTGCTAATGATAACAATGTAAAAGAAAATATTAAAGTTAATAAAAAATTTTTATTAAAAAAAAACCCAAGCGAAGTTATATTATCCAAGAAAATAATTTCATTACTACCCTCTTTTTTCTCAATAAATAATTGTAGAAATATAAAACAAATATACATCAATAATGTATAAAAAATAATATATAAAAAAGAAGAAGCGATACTTATCAATTCGAATAGACTTATAGAAATTATAATAAAACCCATATGAACTATAGATCCATATCCTAGTAAACGTTTGAAACTAGCTTCATACAACGATAAGATAGAACCATATAATACAGATAAGAAACCAATTAAAAGCGAAAAATAAAAAACAATGGGATTAATGTACACTAAACTATATAATTCAAAAAAAATAAAGATATAAGCTATCTTTGGTATTATAGCTATGAAAGTCACAGTAACTAAATGCGCATTCTGATAAAGATCCGCAACTCAACTATGCAAAGGAAATAGTCCTAATTTAAAAAAAAATGTTATAAAAATTAATAAAAAAGAAAAATAAACTAAATTATCCACAGGAAATGATGAAATTATAAACTGCAATTCAGATACAAATAACGTTCCTGTCCTTACATAAATTATAGAAACTCCTAATAAACCTATTAAAGTGGCATAACTACTTTGTATGAAATATTTATAAGCAATTTCTATTCCTGCATTTGAATATTTATTTAACCCTATTAAAATATATAAACTTAGGTTTATCATCTCTAAAAATAAAAAAATATAAAAAAGATGATTTGATGATACCATTAAAAATAAACCAAAAATAATTATAACAATAAGAACAATATATTCGAAAAGAGGCAGCCTAATTAAACTTACATAATTATACAAATATACCATAAATATTAAAGATAAAAAAATAATATAACCCTTAATATTCTGAATAAAATTTGAATAAACAAAATAATTGTCTAATAAATAAATATTAGAAGGAACATTTTGGTTTATGAATAAGATGTTACATAAAACCAAAACAAGTAATAAAATAACTAAGAATAAAAACTTGTTATTTAACACCTCGTTGTAAACAATTTTTTCAACGAGGTACACAAAGAATATTATGAATAATATTCACATTAAGATTATTTCAGCGCTAAAATAAATTAGTATTTGATGCATTTTTTTCTTTTTTTTGCTTTTGTAATTAGTAATTAACTAAAACCCTATCAACACCTAAACGTACTACATTGACACACCTCATGCAATATAAAATTAAAAGGTATGGGAAACTAAACGTTGTATAAATCATCGTCGAAATTCATCAACTGTCAATTAAAAAAAAGAATAAACAAACTAAGGGAGTCACTTTCAACCAAAATTTGATATTTCTTCATGTTATTTCTTTTTTATATTCTAAAAAGAACCAAAAGGTAAAATACTCTATATATGTCAACCCTAATATAAAAAAGTACTGCTTTATCATCATTTTTTGTATTTTCTGCAAATTAGATATATAATAAATAAGAAGAAATTAATATATAATAAACAACAGAAAAAATCAATATGTTCCACTTTAAATGCCGCATACAATATAAATTGTATTGAAAGTATTAAAAGTACCACATCCATTTTTTCTAAAAAAAAATTTTTCCTTCACATAATAATTAACACCACAAATAGCTCGAAATAACTAATTAAACAAAGTAAATAATAAAGTTTTTGAGGACCCAATAAATTCAATCCAAATAATGCATAAAGGTCTATATCCATATTTATTTCCTTCTATAAATTTTGTAATATAAATAAAACATAGGCACATATATAACAGTCATCCAATACATTGTTTTGACAATATGTAAGTTTAGTATATAAAATAGGAAATAAGCATAGCAAGGTATGAATATTAAGAGAAAAAAAACATCTGTAAGATCCGTCCTGTAGTTTATTTCTAGAACCACAAAAAAAAACAATGTTTCCAAATAACTCAAAAATAATATATAATAAAAAAAATCCTCTTTCATATTTTCTTAACCGTGTCATAAAGTTCATGGGTTTATAAATCTAAAAAAACGAAATACTTGGCTCATCTCAACTGCTTCCTTTATAATATTACGTATAGTGTCATCATATCTCAATTCAATAAAACCAATTAAAGGGAATTGTTTTAATAAAGGGTGTCCTAAAAAGCCGTAATCTGTTAAAATACGTCTAAGGTCTTTATGATAAATAAATTTTAAACCAAATAAATCTCAAATTTCTCTTTCCAATCAATTTGCGCTATTAAATAAATTACTTAAAGATATCAACAAATTCTCTTTTCTTTGAAAAAGCTTAAAAAAAAAACGTAAGTTTATATTATGGCACAGACCAACATATAATAACTCAAACTCGTTATCAAAACCAGGATAATGTGTTGCCACTATATCTATAATAGTACCCATACTTATAATACTGTTATAACTTAACAAATAAAGTAAATAAAAATAATAATTTATATTCAAAAAAAAAAATATGTATTTTTTTTTGATTAAAAGAAACGAAATGAAAGCTTTAAAAATTTCTTTAAAAAAGCTAATTATATAGCTATGACCAGTCCAAAGCTCCTTTAAATCACTCATAAACAAATCCTAATGTTAAAATAAGTAAGAAAAAAATCATACTATAAATACCAAATAAATTCAAGTAATTATAACAAATAACTCATGGAAATAAAAATAATAACTCTAAATCAAATATAATAAATAAAATAGCAACCAAATAATAACGCACCTCAAATTTATTACGCGCGTCTCCAAAAGGATTAAACCCACACTCATATGCGGATTGTTTTTCATCATTTGGCTTCTGGTATACTAATAAAAAAGATAAAAAAAAAAGAATTAACCCTATAATGATAAAAAAAAGAAAAAATTGAAAAATAAATATATATTCTACAAACATGTTTTATATAATATAGAATTTCAATTTATAACTAAAATAATATATATTGTCGAAAAACACATACGGGTATATACCAAAATATATAATCAGAAAAAAAAATATAAATAGAAATAAAAATTCTAAACGAGTTACATCTGTATAATACCTAATAAAAAAAATTTTTACATTCCCAAAAAAAATTCTATTATACAAAAATAAAGAATACAATAACGTCAATATTAAGCTAAAGGTCGACAAAAATACAATGAATGTGGAATATTGTAAAATACCATAAGTTAATAAAAATTCCCCAATAAAATTAAAAGTCCCGGGAAACCCGAAATTAGACAATATATGGATAAAATAAATAATTGAAAAAAGAGGCATAAAAGTGACTAAACCTCCATAATAAAATAATAATCGCGTTTTATATCTATCATATAAAACCCCAATCCCTAGAAATAATGCAGAAGAAGTTATCGCATGGCTAAATATCATGAAAAAAGAGCCCGCCAAACCTAACAAACTCTGTGAAAATAATCCCAATAAACTGTAATTCATATGCGCTATAGACGAATAAGCTATTATTTTTTTTATATCAATTTGACCTAAAGCGACTATAGAACTATAAGTCAAACTAAAAAAAGCTATTACTAGTATTATGAATATCAAGTCATAACATACATTGCTAAACGACCCTAATAAAAAACGTAATATGGCATAACTACCTAATTTCAACAAAATACCCGCTAGAATAACAGAACCTGGAGTAGGGGCCTCCACATGCGCTTCAGGCAATCATAGATGAAATGGTATTATAGGTACTTTTACAGAAAAACCTAAAAAAAGTAGAAATCAAATAATAAATTGCCTTTTTTCTAAAAAAAAACTATTTAGAAAAAAATCAAAAGAAAGAGTTCCTTTACTTAATCGAATATCAAATATACTAATAAATACGAAAATAGAACCGAATAATGTATAACTAAACAATAAATAAGAAGCTGTTATTTTACGCGTACGACTACCCCATATACCTATTAAGAGAAACATAGGGATCACTATAATTTCAAAAAATATAAAAAGAAAAAGAAAATCTAATACACTAAAAACATTTATTAAAATCCATAAAGAAAAGATTAGTAAATAAAAATATAAAATGGATTTATACTTAATATTTCAATAAGATAAAAAACAAATGGTTAATAGAAACGAACTTAATAATATAAGGTTCAGCGATAATATATCATATCCCCAACTGAAATCTATATTAAAAAATAAATTTTTATAAAAAGTTAATATATATTGGTATCAATATATCGACTTGTTATATAAAACGTTTACGTATACTACCAATAAAAATATTGTACAAAAAAAATAATAAAAAAATAAACGCAAATATTTAGGTATAGATACAAAAAAAATAGGGAAAAACCAAAAAAATGATAATAACAAAAAATTAATATATAATAGCATTTTTTAAATAAAAAGTAAAAAAAAATATATGCTTAAAAAGCGGAAAGCTAAAGAACTAGGTAATATTACTTTCCATCCTAACATCATTAATTGGTCATAACGGTAACGTGGCAACGTCGCTCTCACTCATACAAAAAGAAACATAATTAGTAATAATTTTGACGCAAACCAAAAAGATGTGGAAAATAACTTGAAAAAAAAAAAATTTGTAATAGGCAGCCACCCGCCCAGAAACAAAATCACTATAATGGAAGACATTAAAATAATATTACTATACTCAGCTAAAAAAAAGAAAGTAAAACCAATTGAAGAATACTCAACATATACCCAGAGACAAGTTCACTTTCTGCTTCTGGCGAATCAAAAGGAACTCTGTTTGTTTCTGCTAGCCCTGTGACTAAAAATAACATAAAAAATGGAAAAAATGGAATAATATAGAAAATATCACTTTGTGCCAAAACAATTTCAGATATATTTATCGTTTGGGAAAATAATATTATTGGAATTAACAATAACCCCATTGAAATCTCATAACTAATAAATTGAGCAGAAGATCTCAAAGCGCCCAAAAATGCATACTTGGAATTACTCGATCAGCCTGATATAATAATACCATAGACCCCTAAAGACGAAAAAGCAAATAAAAATAATAAACCTAAATTTAAATCAGAAATTACGATATTAAAATCAAAAGGAATAAGAGATCAACATAACATACTTATAATAAAAGTAAAAATAGGGGCTAATGCAAAAAGAAGAAAGTTAGAATACTAGGAATCAATGTTTCTTTACTTAACAATTTCAACGCATCAGCTATTGCTTGTAACAAACCATATATACCCACAAAATTTGGTCCCCTTCTACGTTGCATCGCAGCCAATATTTTCCTTTCTAAAACAGTAAAAAAGGCTACTGATAATAAAATAGGTAATACTATAGGTAAATTTTTAATAAAATCTATACCTACAAAAGTTAATAAAAAATAGAATAAAAAAAACTTAACGAAAAAAATTACTTGAAAAAACATTTTTTTTAAAATCGAGAATAAGTTTTAACAGCACAAAATGACATTACTTTAGAATTCCTTAAGAAAAAATCGCTCGAATAGTAATTATTTAAAAACCTGTTAAATATAGAATTTAAAAACTTTACTTTTGCTAAAATATCTAGGTTTTTCGGAATATCCATATAACAACCTTTTTTTTTTAGCTTTTTATTATAACCAGTATAATAAAAAAAATTTATAAAGAAATCATCTAAACTGAAAAAAAAACTACAACTATAATCCACTAATTTTGAAAAATATTTCAAAATTAGACTATATTTTTTTAATATATGAAACTCCAATATACCCTTTTTTTTATTATAAATTTTCAATATATTTACAATTTCCCAATCCGTATAAATAGCTAGGAAATTTTTAATATTTTTCTTCATAAAACGATAACGACCTTCCAAATTAATAAATAAACCATCCATCTCATAAGGAGCTGTCGAAGGTATTATAACATCAGCTTTCTTAAATATATAATTATTGCTTTTTAGGAAACCTTGATAAATGATCATACTAAACCTGGTTACAGATATAAAAGGTAAGGAATCATTAGATATACTATAAAATAAACCATCAAATTTTTTTTTTTTCCTAATAATTGTATTATTGCAAACAATATAATTATAAGATAATGTGCCTAAATCACTTACCAACAAATTAAAAGAATCCCAATAAAACTTTTTTTTTAAAAAAAAAAAAAAAAAAAAAAAAAAAAAAAAAAAAAAAAAAAAAAAAAAAAAAAAAAAAATT
>Ga0196965_1001157_pt1 | contig 10825 bp, 27 predicted proteins | sample S1_20metaG_FD_148668 | JGI IMG/M metagenome (GOLD analysis project Ga0196965, IMG submission 148668) | Soil microbial communities from Anza Borrego desert, Southern California, United States - S1_20 | ecosystem: Environmental > Terrestrial > Soil > Desert | place: USA: California | collected... | reverse complement strand
ACCAAAGCTTTCATCGTTTTGGTAGCCGAACCCTGACCTCTCATATCAGGAGGCGTAGATATACACTCGATGTAAATTCCGTAATCCCTGACCTTAAACATGACAATACTCTCGAAACAATACAGGTTGAAATAATCCCGCCCCTCATAAAGCAACATACCGCCCATATCAATAAGCTTCTGTAAGAAAGCGTTCTCAATCTTGACGATACAATTGAACATCCCTTTGTTCTCAACTTTAAAATCAGGGACTATGTTCTTTTGGCCTCTCTCTCTTATTTTTATCGTTTCTGATTCCATATGCTATTATACGTTAATCTTTCAATAAGGTTGCATCAATTTAACTCCAATTCAAACAAATTCCAAAGTTCTAATTAGATCAATCTTGCTTCAATCCTTTGACCTCATGTGGCAATAAGAACGATACCCGCGCTTCAATCATTTCCACAGTCGATACAGGACTGTTAGTGGCACCCGTGGTTAAATCTGTCCCTAAGATAATACCGTTACCTACCACTTCAAAGTAAGATGAAAAATCACCTTCGTTACTTACATCAATACGGAAGCCAACATAACGCCCTTGGAACCATCCATGCAGACCGTAACGACCGTCTTCATCTATCATTAAAACATCAGTACCGAAGTAAGTTAACAGTTCTAAATCAGTACAGTCCATCGACATTATAGGATAGATGTCTTTGAAAGATGTCACCCGTGGAATAGTGATAAGTTCCACACGGGAAACTTTCGCATTTATCAGTATCGCTTTTATCTCACTCATAAATATCGTAACTCATATAGAATATTGGTATACGTTAACCAGCCGTAAAGGTTGCAATATAGCTAAAAATAAAATGCCGGAAAAGCGATGTTATAGGTGTGAAAGTGTGATAGTTATAACGATATTTCTAATTAGATCAATGGTTTTATAGCCGTTTATACGTACCATAATGCCGTTTTAATGGGGTATAAAATTGTATAGAAAATACTAATTAAATATAAGAAAGTGCGATTCCAGTTTAATTTCGCATTCCCGTGGTCGCCACACATTATTTTACCACGGGCATCAATTCCACGGGTCAGATTATAAATGCGCATAGGGCGGTCGTTATAACGTATGGGCTACTGTACATTGTCACCGATCTAATTAGAACATTAGTTAATTAGCCCGTGGGGTAATTAGTTCCCGTGGTAATTAGTTATTTTTCTAATTAGAAAAAAAGTTAATTAGCCTTAGTTCTAATTAGAACGTTCCACGTGGAACATCAGCAGTCCCGTGGAACATTACCTGAGTAAAGCATAGTACATTGTGCATAAAAAAACCCGTGGCCCTGTAAACCACGGGTAAAACTTAAACTATGTGAAAAGCAAAAAAAGTACGAATGGAAAAAGAAGCCTGCGAAACAGGCTCCTTTAATAAACCCCACTAGCTAAGATATAAAGGTAGTACATTGTGCGAAATTATGCAAATAAAAAACCCGTGGGATCGTTCCACGGGCTTTACGCTTTCATTAGCCTGTTTGCGTAATTAAAACAGAGGGCTATACACGTAGTGCTTAATGCCTCCACCAGACCTCATTGTTTGTTCTAATTAGAACGGGACTAGGGTTGAGATCGACCCCGGTATCTTCTTTGCAGGGATACTTGGATACAAAGATACGTGGATACGGGGATATATACAAAAAATCCACAGGATACGATCCCGTGGATTAAAAACCAATTAACATGAAACACAAGTTTTTATGCTACCCGGTTGGCGTACATCTTGGATACGGTTTCCCAACCTTTACGGAAAGCATTGGCAGGATTGATTGCGTTGACAGGGATTTCAATCTTACCGAGTTTCTTTGATTGATGCTTCAGGGTGAATGTTTTGATATTACCCCGGAGATGTTTTGTTTCAGCGATTTTCATATTGATGTTTTGTTGTTTGGTTTCTAATTAGAACTTTACTTTACTAACTTAGCCAGTTCACAGGCGTAGTCATAGACTGCTTCCAATCCTTCATCATTACGTTCCCAAGCCATATCCCAAAGTTTTTCAACTTTATCGGTTGGATATATGCCAAGCCTGAGTTCTTTCAACAGGTCTTCTTTGAATTGGTTTCGTTTGGCATCTTTCCTTTCGTACCACCCTTCCAACTTCTTTTTGAAGATGATCATTGCGCCATCATATGCTTCAAGGAGATCGGCATATTCCCTGTGGTCATTTGCGGTTTTACCTTTGAGCACAGGCCGTTGTGGCTGTAATGGTTTCGGTTCGTTGAATATGTATTGTTCGAAGTCCATAGTTCTAATTAGAAGAAGTTGAAACCTAAATCTCTGGTTGGTATCTCGCTTTCACCTATTTCAAATCTGGCATAAGCGATACCGCATATTCTTTCCCATTCTTTATCATTGTATTTTTTGACTTGTCCGAGTGCCCACTGGTGACGTTCCGAGCCATCCAATGCCTTTGCGATAACGAATTCCATAGCGAGATCATCATCCTTGCCTTTATCGATACCATCATCAATCCACTGGATTTGAATATCACCACCACGGCTACCTTTGGTATCGAACAGGTTCCAACCTTCCTGTTGGTTAAGGACAAAGAATATTTGTTTTCTATTCACGTAATGGACTGACATATCTAATTAGAATAATGGTTGATTGAGTTCCACGGGTTCGATGAAGAAATTACAATCGCGACCTTGGGTTTGATTGATGCGTTCCATGTCATCGATGTCATCCTGATCCAGTGGCTTCAGACGATTTTTTACGATATATGTGCTTTCACATGTTTCAGTCCTGTCTTCCGGGTTGTGGCAGCACAGATTAAATCTTTGCTTGCTGCTGTATGCCATTCATCGGTACTGAAGTGTAAGTAGATTGTCTTTGCCATAGTACATTGTACATTTTACTCACGTTCTAATTAGAACGATTGTGGAAGCGCAGGGACTCGAACCCCGATATTGGCCCTTTTATCTCTCAGTACCCATACGACCCTCTTTCGTTCTATCGAGATAGTCGGTCTAGCCTCCGATACATCCCTTAGTTACAATACCCAATCGTACCTCTCCTGATCCTTATAGAACCGCACTGTCCGGTTTTGAACTTCAGGTGATAACACCTTCACACCACGGGCTAACATGGTTAGGCTCTCAACAGAACGCTCCCCGGTTTATCTTCGAAATGATTTCACACGTTTAGCATTTGAATACGTAGGACAACTTGTCTTGCTGCAAGATGCTATGCTTAAGAGCAAGCAGGCAGCGATGATGATGTAAACGATGAATCGCATGATAAGGTTACGTGTTTTTGTTATATTTCTTTTTTAGATTTCTAATTAGATAACGTGACCACCCGTGTACTTGTCCTGATTGCGGAGCCATTCCGCACGTGCTTCCTCATACTTGCCACGGGCTTCTTCTTCGGTTTCAGCCTCGACCATAACCCATTCTTCGCTGTCGTAATCAGCTTGTTCCCGACTGTCATACAATGTCAGGTTGCGGCCATCCACCGTTACCGCTTCTGTTGTGTCTTTATATCCTAAGATGAATTGTGCCATAGTTCTAATTAGATTAGTCCACGAATTTGTAGGTCAGTGATGGTATTGTCTCACCTGATACCCGGTCTTCGAACAGGATAGTCAGTACATTGTCCTCTACCTTGGCCATTGATGCCTTCGGGAATTCGCACCATGAATCAACTACTTTACCCGTGGTTTGTTCTGTCTTCAGCGCGAAGGAATTGGATTGTTTAATCGATACTTCCCTTACACCAGTGTCCACTTCGGAGCGGATAAGTTTACCGTTTTCATCCCGGCCAGTATATGTGTGGCGAATGCAATTGACACGATCACCTACTGCCAGAACTCTTTTGAATTCAGCTAATGTCTTGAATGTTTTTGCCATATATCCAATTAGAAAGTTTCGACTTCGAAGTCACCACGGTTTTCATGACCATACTCAGTTATGCGGGTCACGTTTATCTTTTCACGAAGCAGGTTCCACAGGACATAGTTGGCAGCGGTTTCAACCAGTTCGTCACTGGCATTGCCATCCAACAGTGCTTCAGATATCTGAGCAACCAGTTGTTCGCGGGTTTTAATTACTTTTGTCTTTGTCATACATTCTTTAACGGACATTGTGCGAAAAGGTTACACCTTACTTGAAACTTTTTGGCTCAATCATTATCAACTTGTACCAATCAGGATATTTAATTCGTAAAAATTCTAATTCGTTCGCAGTTGTTTCCAGTTCGCCACGGGATATATTCACGTGGTATTGGTAGTGATGGGTTAACTCGTGAATGATTGCGCAACAGATTTGTACAGTAGGCCCAACGTTGACACCATCCTTATATTTCCCTAGTGAGTTTTTGGTATACAAATACAATTGGGATCGGCAAGAGATTGTTGCCACGGGTTCATGTCCAAAGACTTTATGTGGTTTGTTCTTATTGCGGAAGTATCTTGAGCGACATGAATTAGGTTGGAACACCAGATGTACATTGCCGAATATTGCACCATACTTTCCAATTAGGAATTCTCTAGCTTGGGGCACAGCGGTATCAATAGCAGATTTCAACCATACCGGACAAGTCTTGGGATAGTGTATTTGCATTGGACGATCTAATTAGAAAGAATTAACTTACCACCCGTGGTGAAATTATTAGGATCGAACGCTCCGTAATCAACGTCTTCCATTTGATTAATGGTATCACAGAATGGAAACCAAAACAAGTCACCCGGAACGATTTGCTCCTTAACCAGAAAGTATTTCTTCCCCTCATGAACGACTTCGTTCTTTTCCTGTAAGGACTTTCTTTGTTCTTCAGTTACGTGTGCAATTATCATTGGACATTGTTCTAATTAGTAATTAGGATACCTGTTGCGGTCGGCCCGCATGAACTGGTTAAGGTGATACTCAACCTCTCCATGTTTGAAGTACGGTTCACCTTCATCATCATAGAGAATTTCAGCCTCGAATATTTCAGGTTCTTCATCCTGCCCATGCACGAAACGGTAGTATACACCATCCTGTGAACGGTTGAACATTATTTCAATTCCACCTGTGTTGGTTATGTGGGTGTAACCGTGGGCCATGAATTCTTTAGTTGTCATAGGACATTGTACGTAAGGGTGGAACAAAAGGTTATTTCTAATTAGAAGCAGACGACCTTGAACTGCATCGGGTGGGCTAACAGCGGAGATACCCGTTCCACGTTGGCATACCTCCGCAGGCTGTTAAGATGGCCCGTGGAATTGTAGGTATGCAAGTTGTAGATTGTTAGCGAGTATTCTTTGCCTTGCTTGACAACTTCCAAGTTGAAGTCGTTACCATCAAAGGATTGCTTCAGGGTTGATACGAGTAGTTCTTTCATATATCTAATTAGAACATTGTACAATTTGAATTTAGGATAGTGCGCTTTCAGGACAGCCTTCAGCCTCGCAGATTTTTTGTTTGGCTGCTTTGACCGATGTGGCCGTGGTTTTAATAACGGTAATACCGTTATCATGTTTCAAACGGAACACGAATTCTCTAACCTTCTTTTCTCGTTTCATAATTTTCTAATTAGAAGTTTCGGGGTTGAGTTTCCTGTGCAATGCGATAGACTCGTTTTGGGTTTCGGTCTGATTGGTTACCACGAATATGGTATCAAACATTTGGTACAAGTGATCTTTGATGTTACCCAAACGCCTGCCAGTAAGCCGAAGGTCTTTATCTCCGAAGACCGGAGTAATGATAAGTTCGTGATCGCTCCATCCATCGTAATATCCATGTTCGTCCATGTGATGCCACGAGAAATTGAAGACTATTTTTGTATCGGTTGAAAGGTCGTAATTGATTTGCATACCTGCATCAATGCCGCTTCCATGTGGCAAAGCCTTCAAAATTTCATCAATATAAACGGTATGCTTATCGACCCATTCTTTATCATCTTTGGTACTCGCATTTAAACGAGCGCGAATGAGCCTACTCAATAAGGCGAGATTAATTGTGTCCATAGTCAGTTTTTACGTGTATGGTTGGTTATACGAATATAAAACAAAAAGGTTTCAAATCCAAAATTATTTTTAAATATCTAATTAGAAACGCAACCTTTTGGCCTCCTATCCGTTACTATACATATAAACTGACTGACAATGCAAACCGTTAAAAAACTCACGAAAGACTTAAAGGTAGGCGACACTTTAGCTACCACTGGCATGAAGGTAATTGTCGCCCCGCAAGTTGGCATCAAAACTCCCGCTGGTAAATGTGAAATCATATTTGAATATCCCGGTGGAAGTAAAATTCTAAAGGTATGGGGTAAGAATACCGAAGTTTCGATAATTGCAAACCTTTCTAATTAGAACTATGGCAAACCTCCTTAACTACTACATCGTTCACCGTGAATCTGGTGTATCATACGACCCGACTTACATCACAAGCACGAACACGCTTATGCTTGCAGTATCGAACAAAGCCACGGCTACAAAAGAGGTCGTTATCAATGTGAAAAAATTGATAGCTGGCCTCTCACAAAAAAGATACCGCTTAGTGCCAAAGATGTGAATGAAATGTAACCTTTTCTTTTTATATTCGTTAAACGATATATAAACAAAAAGCAATGAAAAAACTGACTACTGCCAAAGAGTTCTATGTTGAACTTGATCAACTGAACACTCGCATTGAAAACACGTTGCACTCCCTTGTACTGCGCCACGGGAAAATTGAATTTCCTTCCCGGTATCAATTCCAATTAGATAGAAATAACTACTTCCGCATTGCGGGATTGGAAGTGATTGATGGCGTTCACACTCACATTATGCTTGACAAACCGGATGCTGACAGCGTTACCAGCTACGATATTATGAGTACCCGGTTCACACATCTTGACCGCCTACGTGCGTTGGAAACTGCCGAAGTGGTATTGAGCGAAAAGCAGGTTGACAAATTCTACAAAGAAGCAAAAGAGCGGTATGGTGAAACGCTGAAAAAACTGGCTGATTGATCTAATTAGAAAAAGAAATATTCTGATTAGGTGTAACCTTTGCCCGTGGTTTCCGTTAATACTCCTATAAACTGACTAACATGAAAGTATCACTTAGCATTGTAATAATGAGCGCACTCAGCGATGTTCAACATGGAGAGCGCAATGACCGTAGGCTCAACTTCATCAAGTGGCTTATAATGAAATACGACAGGGTAAAAGAGAACCCGCTTGGTCGTGATTTTGAAATTGACCCGGATGCGGAGTACAAAGAGTTCGAAACGAAATTTCCTATCAACGAACCTAGTTCTGAATCAAAAAGAGAGTTTGAGAAAGCAATCAAGGAGGGCCGTTTATCCAGTGGCCCTACTGATAAGAACTATGCTGGCAACTATATGTATATGGGCATTCATGGAGGCGTTGCAATGTTCAAACACTCTATGACCCGTGAATATCTCCCTGTGCCTCAACCTTCTAATTAGAAAACTATGGCAAAGACAAAACAGAAAATCGAAGTAAAACCTTTTGCCAATGGCATCATTACATTCTTTGAGATTAAATTCTCAAGCATTGCCACGCCGCATGATGCTGAAGTGATAGCGAAAAAAATTGAAGCGTTTTTGAATAAAGAGTGAAACCTTTCCACGGGATTCCCGTATACAGGTATAAACAAACTGACTTATGAAAAATTTAGCACTTACTTTCCTTGCCAAACATATTTTGGCCATGCGAAATGATGCGTACCTGACCGGCCATCCTGAATGGCATGATATTATACAGGAGGCTGAACAAGCCTTGAATGAATCGGAAGACCCACGGGAAAAAATGATTGAAGCCCTTGACAATTTTGCAAAGGCATACAACGAACTCGTTGACACTTGGCACCGTACACCTTCACAACTCGACTATGACAATAAATTGTCGTATGCCTATCCTTTCGACAAAAGTTTTGACGAACTGGAAGTGCCGGGTTGGGTTGACGATGCGAAGGTTCTAATTAGAAAACAAATTCTGGCCGACAGTCCTATTCAAGGAAGTTTCCCTGACTTGGGTATCAGCAAAAAAAATTGAGTTAAGCTTGAAACATTTTCAGAAAGTTTGCGTATAATTACATATAACTGACTAGCAATGCAAACTACAACTCCCGTACAACTTCTTTTCGCGTTGAACGATATTCAATCAGCGCGGTTTATTTCAATCCGAAACTATCGGAATGCTCAGGGTGAAAAAAGTAACTACCTATTAATCGCTGCCGTGAGTTATGGTCGCGCTGTTCGCAAAGATATTGAACGGCTGAACCGTGTCCGATACACCGGACAAAAAGAACTGGCTCGGCTCGAATTGCTAAACGTTCTAATTAGAAACCAGAACGATGCGACCAGAACCGTGGCAAGTCAAGCACAACTGGATGCCTATGCGAAATTAGGGCAGAACTCGCGGGTACACGTTGACAGCAGGTCAATAATGGTATGGGCTTTCCTGCGATACAAACACGTCATTGAACCGGGAACATACAAAAAGTCGAACCCCGGTGTAATGGTAAGATTGAAAAACGAAATTAAAAAGGAACTCCGTTTGTCAACCAATAATTTCAGACAGTTCAAATTGTCAGGGATTAGTAAGTGCAGGCTGAACGGAACGTCCTTTGAAGTCATAGCCGATTCCTAGTCAGTTTGCGGCTTAATCCCGGTATGGCACCGCCGACGCTGCCCGGCCCTTTGTGGCGCGGGTGCGTGAGAGCACCGCCGACCGGGATTTATTTCTAATTAGAAATAAAAAAATGCGATGTGAACTGTAACCTTTACGGTCGCTATCCGTTAAAGATAGTATAAACTGACTAACATGCCACAAATCGAAGTAACTATCACCAACGCCATTACAGGCGAACGCCATGCACCTTGCAGGATTTTTCTTGGCGATGATTTCACTCAAATCAACTTACTCCATAGAACCATTTCAAAAGACGTGCATCCTGACTGCCACGTAAACTTCCATTGGGGTGAGAATTTCATTTTGGGTATGCCCTACAACATGGAGCAAGACGAAGAAAAAATGCCATTCGATGAATGGGTTGCAAAATGGTATCCTGAAATCGCTGGCCCTGAATATTCTAATTAGAATGTCATGGAAAACACCGCGAAAAGATTTGACGACTACAAAGTTTATCAGATGCTTTGTGATTATCTTTGGATACATGAGAACCGACGCAAGGCAGTCTTTGGTATTGGTGATTTTTACGAACACGCTAAAGAATTGCTAAACACAATAGAATATATGTATAGGCTCCGAAAGCCTCAAGCGTATTTGTTTGTTGCACTTTTTTCTAATTAGAAATATATGAATACCTGCAAAACTTGTAAGTATTGGTCTGACAGATACCAAATCAAAGATGGAATATCAGACTGTGGTTTAATTGATACGATTTCAGCCACAAAAGATAAACGCATATCGGTAGATATTGAGGTTAGTGTCCATGATGATAGTGGTCTTTCCGTGGCCCTTATGACAGGCGAAGACTTTGGTTGTGTTCGCCACGTGCCAAAAGTTTCTAATTAGATAAAACCTTTTTCCACCTTATCCGTTAAACTGACTATGGACTACACACCTATCAATACCAAACAAGCAGGCGACTGCGGCTATATCTGTATCTTCAACGGTAAGAAAGTCGCCTTGTATGCGAAAGATTTATACGCTGCAAAGAAGGCTGCTATCATCCACTTCAAACCTCGCAAGTCTCAAGAGCATCTTGTCACGCCTTACCTTTGCGAACGTGCAGACGGTTCTCAATACGAACAGCCCACAACTTTCTAATTAGAAGCGTATGGAAATATCAGCACATATCTATCGCGACGTTTTTACTGGCCTTCATTATGCGACTCTTTTAGGCGGTGAATTTGCTAATTGCTATGGACAAGGAACAACTTCAGATGAAGCAATGACAAGTCTAAAGATAAGGGTTCTTCAGTTGCGACGAAAGACCTCAGCAATCTCTAATTAGAAAAACAAATTCCTATGAAAATGAAACCTTCACGGGAATTTTTCGTATAATTGGTATAAACTGACTAAACATGAAAACATTCAAACGTTCCTATCTACCTGACAGTATCGAATACAACGGGAAAAAATATGTTCCTGATCACGATTCGTCTACAAACATTCAGCTAGGGGTTCAACTCAGTCCACGGCCTAACAGTATCAAGGTGGTGGTAACCAATCCACGGCTACGTGGTAAAGTCGATATACACGGGAAACCATACCCTTCCAGCACTTACTATTTCATTCCATTCGAGACACCGGAGCAGGAACGTGAACGTGTTGAGCGTCAAAAAAAGAACGATGAACACGTGAAGTTTTGGGTATCAATGTTCGAACCACGGACAAAAAAATGGTGCCGTGATAAAATGCGCGAACTCAAGAATGCCACGGTGAACTCATTCAATACAAACGAGGACGAACCGGATAGAATTTCAAACCAGATTCGCGCACTCAAGCAAGTCCTTTCTAATTAGAACGATATGACCGACGAACAAAAGAAAGGAATACAAGAAGAAGTCCAGAAAACAATTGACTTCTTTGTTGAGCATGACCTTCATTGGCTCGGCTATGTAAGCGAGGACACAATAGAAGCAGCACGTGTCCAGAAAGCAACGATACCAAAAGAGAAATTAAAAATCGGAAAAGAACGACGCGAAACTATCTAATTTTAAAATTCTTTTCTAATTAGAACCCGTGGTGAAACCTTTGCCACGGGTTTCCGTATATATCCATATCACCAAACAAAATAACATGAAACCAAAAAATCTTTATGACATCCATCTAGTGATGCACGTACTCGCAATGCTCCTGACTGCCAACAACGTAGTTGTC
>Ga0196965_1001156_pt1 | contig 10827 bp, 11 predicted proteins | sample S1_20metaG_FD_148668 | JGI IMG/M metagenome (GOLD analysis project Ga0196965, IMG submission 148668) | Soil microbial communities from Anza Borrego desert, Southern California, United States - S1_20 | ecosystem: Environmental > Terrestrial > Soil > Desert | place: USA: California | collected... | reverse complement strand
CGTTATGGCATTTATAGTAATAGTTGTTGTTGTGCTGATCCTTGCATTCTTTCTTTGGAGAAGCTATGGAAATAACAGAAAGCAGACAAATGAAAAAGGACGGCCGGGTTCCAATCCAAACCCGAACACGCCGTCTTCGAGTGAACGCTTGTGAAGTAAGTCATCGTAACGCGGGAATCGTTCCTTCATCTGCGTGACGTTGGTTCATCAATGTTTTGCCGGCCTGCATGATCAAAAATCCAGCTACGACGGTACCAACCATCACCAGTATCATCGGTATAGCCGTTCCGTTGTGAAATGCGCTTACAAGTGCCGATGTAACGCCACCCATCGCCATACGGAAACTTCCCAGTAATGAGGCTGCACTTCCGGTATTTCTCGAAAAAGGCGCAAGCGAAAGCGCAGTGGCATTAGTATTAGTGATGCCATGCGCTGCCAGAAACAATGCGATCAGCGCAATCAATGCTGTTACATTAAACCAGGACATAAGCGCGCCGCTGATTAGTACGGCGCCCACAACAATCTGGTAAATGATTGTTACCCGAATGATCTGTTCGCTCGAGAAATGTCGCAGCAGCAGGTGATTCATTTGTGTTGATCCGATGATAACTCCGCCGATCAACGCAAACACCCATCCGTACTCTTTCTCTGATAAATGATGCAGATTCATGAAGACATCGGCAGATCCTGCAATGTAGGCGAACGGTGCCGCCGCAATCAATCCCCCGCCAAGGCAATACATAACGAAACGAGGATGTTTTGCAACCTCATAGAACGATGATAGCACTGCTTGTGGTCTCAACGACAGCTCTTTGTTCGCAGGTCGGCCGTCTGGCAGAACCTTGTATGCCAGCCAAAGAATAAGAACAGTAACGACGGCCAATGCAATGAACACCGACTGCCATCCGGCGAAGCTCATCAGGTAACCGCCTACTGTTGGCGCAATCATGGGCGACACAGCGACGACTAACGTCATCCATGAAAATGCCTGAGCGCTTCTCTCAATCGGGAATAGATCCCTCACGAAGGTCTGGGCTGCAACCATTCCAACACATCCGCCGAGTGCCTGGATGAAACGCATGGCAATCAGCGCATCCGCGGTGCTTGTAAAGGCGCAACCTATCGAGGCGAGCACGTAAACAGCCAGTCCGATAAAGAGTGGTTTCTTTCTGCCAAAGCGATCCAGTAACGGGCCGTATAAAAGTTGCCCCGCGGCAATACCGATGAAATAAGATGTAAGTGAAAGCTGGACATGGGCAATAGTTGTGTTGAGATCTTTGGCTATGACCGGAAATCCCGGCAGGTACATGTCGATTGCAAAGGGGCTGATGGTTGACAGAGCGCCGAGGATGAGGATTATTTTCGCTTGTTCTTTTTTAGTCATAGTGCAATAACCCTAACTGACACTTATGGGGAAAGGTTGCAAGACAACGTGGGTATTTCAGCAATTTTTCAAAAATGTTGTTATGCTAATAATTGTTAGCTTTGTCAATGGCTGACGACCTCTATCACTCATATTCGTTCTTACTTGATCGCACCGCCCGCCGCGTGAAACAGTACGCGCAGCAAAAATTCACGGAGCTCGGATTTAACATCACTGTGGATCAGTGGTTGATTCTCAAAAATTTACATGACAACGGCCCGATGAAACAGAACGAGCTGGCCGAGATGGTTTTGAAAGACAATCCGACGTTGACGCGTATCATCGATCTGCTTTGTGATAAAAGCCTCTTAGAGCGAAAATCCAATCCGGAGGATCGGCGCAGTTTTATGGTCGGACTGACTAAGCAGGGAGTAAAAAAAGTTGAATTGTTAAAACCCAAAATGAAAGAGGTTCGCTACAAAGCCTGGGAGGGACTCACCGAAAAGGATTTCCAGCAATTCAAGAAGATCCTCAATACCATTTACAACAATCTGCAGTAGCCACGAATCTTTGAGTGTTTCGCGATCTTCGAAAATCAAAACCGTTAATCGTCGTGCGTAAATCCCTCGCCGGTTTCGTCAAGGACTCAAGTTGTACGGCATATTTTTCTATATTCGTTCGCTGCTGGCCCTTTCACTTCCATACTCAGGATTGGCTCCTTTCGCTTTCGCAGTTACATCAAATCCTGAGCATGGTTGCGTGTCAGGGAGTAATGCCATGAAGGATCCATTCGTGGCAAAAACACTTTCGTCATGTTGGTGCGGCGTTTTGACGACAATCCTGTATCATGTCAGAACGCAATCAGTAGGCTGAACGAATCATCGTTAGTCTATTTTTGCCCTCCAGCCCCTTAAAAAATTCCTTTCAATCGTTGTCTGAAACTAAATCTGGAAATAGTTGTTGTACTAATAATATTTACACTAATTTATCGTCGGAATCCATTTACGTATGAGCATCACCACAGACATTTGTATCATCGGCGCAGGACCGGTTGGGCTATTTGCAGTTTTTGAAGCGGGCTTGCTCAAGATGCGGTGTCACCTGATCGACGCGTTGCCGCAGGTGGGCGGACAGCTTTCGGAGATTTACCCGAAGAAGCCGATCTATGATATTCCGGGTTTTCCTGAAATAAAAGCGCAGGAACTTGTCGACAACCTGATGAAGCAGATTGAGCCTTTCAAACCGACCTTCACCCTGGGTGAAAAAGTAAGCGGGCTTGAAAAACACGATGTCGGTTTTACTGTTACAACCACCGACGCCACAGAAGTGCAATGTAAGGTGGTGGTCATCGCAGGGGGGCTTGGATGTTTTGAGCCGCGAAAACCTGAGCTGGCAAATCTTGAACGCTTCGAAGGAAGGGGGGTAACGTATATGGTGAAGGATCCGGAGCATTTCCGGGCAAAGAAGCTAGTGATCGCGGGCGGCGGTGATTCGGCCCTCGATTGGACGATCCACCTCGCTGATATCGCGGAAGAGATCACGCTGATCCATCGCAATGAAACGTTTCGGGGCGCGCCTGATTCCGCAGAAAAGGTCTTTGAACTTGCCCGGCAACAACGCGTTAAGTTGATGTTGAGTACAAACCTTCAGTCATTGAATGGTAATGGCGTGTTGAAATCTGTTGTTTACGAGGACAAAAACAAAAATACCGGTGAGATCGAAGCGGATTTTCTGATCCCGCTGTACGGATTGAGTCCAAAGCTCGGACCAATCGCCGATTGGAATCTTAACCTGGATAAGAATGCCATTGTCGTGAATACGTTTGATTATTCAACGAGTGTTGATGGCATCTTTGCCATCGGCGATATCAATACGTATCCCGGCAAGTTGAAACTGATTCTCTCTGGTTTTCATGAGGCAGCGCTTATGGCACAGAGTGCGTTTAAATTTGTTTATCCGGATCAAAAGCTCAGTTTCAAATACACTACTGTAAACGGCGTAAACGCTTTCTGACGATGGTCACATTTCATGTAGAGGATCAATCGGGGAATAGTCGACACCTAGAGGCGCCTGTTGATATGAGTCTTTCGTTGATGGAATTTTTGAAAGCGTCTGACTATAATATTCTTGCGACGTGTGGCGGTATGGCATTGTGCGCTACCTGTCATGTAACGGTACTCGATGGAGAGCAAAATCTTTCGCCCGCTAACGATACAGAGATGGATATGATCGACACCCTTCCAAATGCGAAGGCGTCAAGCCGGCTTGCATGTCAGATCCGGATCAGCCCACAGTTGCAGGATGTACGCTTCCGGTTGATGGAAGGAGAGTAGCAAGGCAGCGTCTTGCGCACGGCCTCCATGGCTTTACCATCCATATCCTCCACCACCACCATCGCACATGCCGAGCAATACCCAGATAATGATGAAAACGAGGATGGTTCCAAAACAACCGCCTCCTAACTTTTTAGCACCGTAGCCGGCAATGAGAGCGCGGAAAAAATTATTCATAGTGTGTGTTTAGACGTTTAAAATAACAGGGGCTTGGGATGTTGAGAAAATGCTATGCCTGCTGAATTCGGGTTATTTCGGGCAATATTTGCTTTCCAACGTTCCACACTCGATTACTATCCACAAGGCACAATTTTTACTTATAAGAAACAAAAAGGCCATGGGAAAGCACATTCATATCATTGACGACGACCCGGTCGTGCGGAATTTACTCAGCATTATGCTGACTAAACGCGGTTTTGAAGTGTCTTCAACGGATACGGCTTATCATATTTTTGACATGACCGACAACTTCCCCGAGCTTTTTATTCTCGACGTGGTCATGCCCGGTCTGAACGGTTTTGAGGTTTGTAAGTGGATCAAAGGAATCAGCAGGTCAACGCAGGTGATTCTCCTGGCAGCGACACCTGGATTAAAAGTGCTCGCATCAGATTCTGGTGCCGACGAATATGTTGAGAAACCATTTGAGACTGACGCACTCGTTGCCCGCATCCATCAATGCTTTATCAATAAAGCGACTCAGGAAATGTATTAGGATTCTTCGTTGTAATAAAGCTTATAAAATTTACGTCCGTCATCATCCACGCCCCTTTCAATCAGGTCTTTGTTTCCATGGATATACACATGGAAGTTCCGGTCAAGTTTCAAGACGCTTTTAAAGACTTTCGTTTGACTTTTTACGGCAGGTGATGAGATATCGAATTCACTGACGAAGCGAAGATCGTTTTCTGCCTGGAATTCATTCTTGAAACGTTTAAAAGATTTGATCACTTCCGTGTGCTCGAAAACGGCCGATGCAAAATCCTGCTCATTGAACTGTTCATTTTTCTTGAAATAGTCTATCGACCTGTTGAGGTAGTCGATCTGGTCGGCTTTTGTTACTTCAAAATCATCGTCCAGTCTTTCTGTTACAAACCCCTTTGCAAGATTTAGATATTGTTGTGTGTGATAGTAGTTGTCTGAGACGGGTTTAAGTTTCAGGAATTCGTCTTTCCAATACTGGGCTTCGGTATTGCCTTGTGTGTCGATCAGCATTACACGGTAGCCCTCGTCTGACGAGGTATTGAAAACCAGACATCCTTTATCAAGCTTTTTGATGTTAACACCATTATCGAAATTCACCAGGATGCTTTCTTCATCTTCGGATGTTTTCAAAAACGTGTCTTTATTTTCTGATTTGAAAATGCCCAAAACATCTGTTAACTCCCCGTTGATATTGCAGTCATCGATCATCGCGATGTATATTTCACCAGCTTTGATTTTCGGATGGTTTGAATATTCATACAGGATCTGTGCGATTTCTTTTGACCGCTTTACGAAGCCGCGCGTACTTTCGAACAGTTCACCTGATATCGTGTAGATCTCATTGAACTCCAGGGATGATACGTGATGAAAATGGTAAAACACCGGCTCTTTAAAATGCGAGAGGAAATAACTTTTCAGGATGGTTGAGAGTTCTTCTTGCGCCTCAACATCAATGGCGAGGTTCGAGAGAACAACAGGCTCTTCGAGTAACTTGTTGCCGACTTTGTGAATGATCAGCTTTCGCAGTGCAGCCTGTGAGAAATCTACCATGGGAATTCAATAAGCTGCAATTATACTTAAATGCAGGGTTGTTTACCCATCCATTGTTCAGAAAATCCATTCAAGCAAGCGGTATGCCCCATACAAAGCAGCGGCGACCAATAGCACTGCGACAATCGCTATCGCGATAAGAATGCCGGTACCCGATCCTTCATGTTTCCCCTCAAAGTAATGTTCCTTCAACAACCGGACATTTCGGTCGTTTGAGCGATAGAAGATATCGAAAATTGTTCCGACGACAGGAACTGCACCAATAACAGCATCAAGAGTTGAGTTAAGGATCATCTTGATGACAACTTTTCTGCTTGCGCCGTGCTTATGCATTGTATAGATCAACATCCCTGAAACAAAATAGGTTATCAGGTCGCCGACAACCGGGAACAAGCTCATGACAGGATCCACACCGAACCGGATCTTGGTCCCCGGTATACGAAACTTCGAATCCAGGTAATTGGAGATGTTCTCTACAAACTGCAGCGACTGAGCATCAGCCGGGTTCCTGATTATTCTTACGCGTTCACTCATAGCAGATATGGAATTAAAATTAAATGCCGGATAACCGCCGGCTGCGAAAAAAATATGATCTTGAGTTTTTATTGCACTTATGCTTAGAAGAATTCTTGTATTTCTGCTGTTCGTTGTACTTGCACTTATCTCTGTCATTCTTATCCGCACGTTCATTTTTCCGTCACGGCAATTGCAGCTTGCGGCGAAGGCTTCACCGATGGTCAGCCCCGAGGCTTTAGATCATTTCGTCAATTCTATCTCGTTCAAGACTATCTCCTACGCTGACTCTTCAAAATTTGATTCAGCCGAATTCATTGGGTTCCGGAATTATCTGGCTGAAACGTATCCACTGGTACACGCGCACCTTAATCGTGAAATCGTTAAAGGGTACTCGTTACTATTCACCTGGCAGGGAAAACGTAAAGACATCAATCCCATTGTGTTAATGGCACATCAGGATGTTGTTCCGATAGAGGAAGGAACAGAAAAGATCTGGACAACAGATCCCTTCAAAGGGATTGTGAAAGATGAGTTTGTATGGGGAAGGGGCACGGCAGATGACAAGATCAATCTGATCGCCATCATGGAGACGGTGGAGAAGTTGCTGAAGAATGGCTTTCAGCCCGAACGCACCATCTACCTTGCGTTCGGTCACGACGAAGAGACTTATGGGTCTGGTGCAATCGAGATAGCAGCGTTGCTTGTATCAAGAAAGGTGAAAGCTGACCTCGTACTAGACGAAGGTGGGTTAATTACACGGGAGAAGATTCCCGGGATGGAAGGAAAATCTGTTGCCCTACTTGGTACTTCCGAAAAAGGCGCAATGTCACTGGAGCTAATGGTTGAACAACCGGGAGGTCATTCTGCGATGCCGGCGGAAGAAACAGCGATCGATATTCTTGCGCGGGCGGTTTCAAAACTTCGTGGGGAGAAATTCGAAGCACGGTTCTCATTGTCGACCGAAGGATTTATCGAATACCTCGGCCCTGAGATGCCGTTTGTGCAGAAGATGGCTTTTGCAAATCTATGGCTGTTCAGGCCGACGGTAAATAACCTTTATGAAAAGTCACGTGAAGGAAACGCGATGATTCGCACGACGCTGGCACCGACTATTTTTCAATCGGGCATAAAAGACAATGTTGTCCCGACATTGGCTACGGCTACTGTCAATTTACGCTTGCTGCCCGGTGATAGTTCTTCGGCGATTGTTCAGGAAGTTGTGAGGCGGATCAACGATGATCGCGTTAAGGTTAATATTAAATCGTTTGTTCGCGAAGCAACTTCTGTCACGTTGCCCGAAAGTTTTGGGTTCAGAAAGGTAGACAGCGCCATTCATCTTGCGCATGCGGATATACTCAGCGCCCCTTTCATGATGATTGCCGCGACGGACTCGCGATACTTCCAGGGTGTTTCGCACAACATTATTAAGTTCAGCCCCATGGTTGATCCGATCGGCTTCCATGGAATTGATGAGCGAGTGAGCCTCGAGAGCTATCAGATAGCACTAATGTTTTTTGAGCAACTTATCTCCGGAAGTTAATATTCGTGGAATTCATTTATCTTCAAACGAACACCAGCACTGCATGAGTTTGGAACATGGCGCTTTGAAACGAAGTCTTACACCCCTTATGATCTGGGGATTAGGCGTCGGCTACGTCATATCAGGAATGTATTTCGGGTGGAATCTCGGACTCAAAGAAGGCGGAACGCTTGGACTGGCAATCGCCACTGCTTTCATCATTGTGATGTATGTCACGTTCACATTCAGTTACGCGGAGCTTGCGTGTGCAATCCCAAAAGCCGGCGGTGTATTCGATTACGCCAATCGTGCGTTTGGCCGTAACGTTGGTTTCATCGCAGGGATGGCTCAAAACATTGAATTCATTTTTGCGCCTCCTGCAATTGCTTTCGCGATCGGCGCCTATTTCAATTTGTTCTTTCCGTTCATTCCGATAATGGCGATTGCCATTTCTGTTTACATCCTTTTCACTGCATTGAATATTTATGGTGTAAGGGCTGCGGCTCGTTTTGAATTAGTCATCACGATTCTTGCCGTTGGCGAGCTTTTAATTTTTGCTGGATTGACGACACCTCACTTCGACTACGAGAAATTTGCGCTCAACACATTTCCTAAAGGATGGGCGGGTGTTTTTGCTTCCATTCCTTTTGCGATATGGTTTTTTCTTGGAATTGAAGGGATTGCAAATGTCGCTGAGGAGGCGATTAACCCCCGGCGCACGATTCTTATCGGCTTTGGCTCAGCAATTCTTACGCTTGTTCTTTTGTGTTTGATTACGTTTACAGCATCAGTTGGTGTCGCGGGATGGGAGGCGATCGTTTACAGCAAGGATGGATCTTTGTCTGATTCGCCGTTACCGCTGGCACTTGCTTTCATCACAGGTGACAACAGTGCATTGTATCACTTACTGATTACTATCGGATTATTTGGACTGGTCGCATCATTCCACGGACTTATTCTTGCGGCGGGTCGCGCGACATTTGAATTCGGAAGGGTCAAGTTTGCGCCTGCGTTTCTGGGGCGAGTCCACAAGTCCTTTCATACGCCAGCGAACGCCCTGCTCGTGAATATGGCGATAGGGATCATCGCACTGATAACCGGTCGCACGGCCGAGATCATTACGCTGGCTGTTTTCGGAGCGCTCACGCTGTATATTATTTCAATGCTTGCAACGCTCAAATTGCGGCGCACTGAACCCGATCTGGCACGGCCGTTCCGTGTTCCGTTCTACCCATGGTTTCCAATCATTGCACTAGTAATCGCCTCCGTCTCTTTTGTTGCGCTTATGATATTCAATCTCGCGTTGTCCGGGCTGTTTGTTTTAACTATTCTAATAGCGTTTGTTGTTTTTAAAGCGACAAGTAATGCAAGCCGGGAAATTATTGATTAATTTTCATTGCTAACATCGCAGAAAATGAAGACCGAAGAGATCATTGATTATGTGAAAAACCATCCTGCCGGAAGAATTAAGATCGCTTTTACTGACATTGATGGAATACTGCGCGGTAAATATGTCTCCGTTGGAAAGTTCCTTTCGATAATTGAAAGTACCAGCGGATTTTGCGATGTCATATTCGGCTGGGATGTAAGTGATGTTGCCTACGATAACGCGACTTATACTGGATGGCACACAGGTTACCCTGATGCGCCTTGTAAAATTGACATCAATACATTCCGGAAAATTCCCTGGGAGAATGATCTGCCTTTTTTTCTTGGCGAACTAACGACATCACAAGATCATCAGGCGCATGTTTGCCCGCGCCAGTTAGCCAGGAAAATTATCGGCGATGCAATTGAATCTGGTTTTCATCCTGTCTTTTCGCAGGAGTTCGAATGGTTTAACTATGCAGAAACGCCTCAATCCGCAGCAGCAAAAAATTATCGCGACCTCCAGCCAATATCGCCGGGCATGTTCGGCTACTCGATTCTGAGAAGCACGCTGTCGAACCCGTTTTTCTCGGACCTTTTTGATCTGATGACGAAGTTCGATGTGCCAATTGAAGGTCTTCACACGGAAACTGGTCCCGGTGTGCTTGAAGCTGCAATCACATATTCCGATATGCTTGAAGCTGCCGACCGTGCCGTATTATTCAAGACAGGTGTAAAAGAGATTGCTTACCGTCACAACATCATGGCTACGTTCATGGCGAAGGTTAGCGAGAATCTTCCTGGCTGTGGTGGACATGTTCATCAAAGCCTGTGGGATAAATCAAAAAAGAAAAATCTTTTTCACGACGATAAAGACGATGCGAAAATGAGTGCACTGATGAAGTCGTACGTTGCCGGTCAACTCGTTTGTCTCCCGCATATATTACCAATGTTCGCGCCGACGATCAACAGCTATAAGCGGCTTGTTGAAGGTGCATGGGCACCGACAACACTCACATGGGCACGGGATAACCGTACCGTTGCATTACGTGTTCTCGCCGGCGGAAATTCGTCGTGCAGACTTGAGACCCGGGTGATAGGTTCTGATGCAAATCCTTATCTCGCAATGGCAGCATGTCTCGCTGCGGGGCTATATGGGATCAAAAATAATCTTCAGCTGCAAGTGGAAACAAAAGGCAATGGCTACCGCGATACGTCACATGGCATCTTGCCGGGTACGTTGCAAGAAGCAACAACGTCAATGAGAAATTCGAAAATTGCCCGCGAGATTCTGGGTGATAAGTTTGTTGAGCACTTCGTACAAACCCGCGAGTGGGAGTGGCGTCAGCATTTAAAGCCAGTGACAGACTGGGAAATGAAAAGATATTTTGAAATTATTTGATCTTGATACAATGACATTCGACAGGATTTACCAATATAACTTTCCCACAACCATTCGTTTTGGTGCAGGTGCGATCAATGAACTACCTGACTATTTGATCAAAAATGGCCTGCAACGACCGTTGATTGTAACCGATCCCACGGTTGCTCAGTTGCCATTCTTCCTGAAGATCGTTAAAGACATTAAGGCAAAGAGCTTATCGGTTGAAGTGTTCAGCGATATTCACAAGAATCCGGTGAAGTCCGATGTTTATAAGGGCACGGATGTGTATGATGGAGCTGGCCGCGATGCGATTATCGGTATTGGAGGCGGTGCGGCACTGGATGTTGCCCGTGCGATTCTTTTGCGGGTCAATCATCGCGAAGATCTTTTTAAATATGACGATCTGATAGGCGGTGACGTTTTTGTAACGAACGATGTGCCACATTTTATCACGGTGCCAACAACGGCAGGAACAGGCAGTGAAGTTGGCCGGAGTGCAATCATAGCCGATGACGAAACACACCAGAAAAAGATTTTATTCTCACCGAAGCTTCTCGCGAAGATCATCTTTGCGGATCCGATGCTGACAATG
>Ga0196965_1001155_pt1 | contig 10834 bp, 17 predicted proteins | sample S1_20metaG_FD_148668 | JGI IMG/M metagenome (GOLD analysis project Ga0196965, IMG submission 148668) | Soil microbial communities from Anza Borrego desert, Southern California, United States - S1_20 | ecosystem: Environmental > Terrestrial > Soil > Desert | place: USA: California | collected... | reverse complement strand
AATTCGGTGAACGCAAGTGGTGGCATTTCGTGACCGAGGCCGGCGACCTGGCCATGCTGGCCATCTTCTACCATGGCCTGCAGCTGGGCTTGCAGCTGCAGCACGGCTGGTATCGGTACGTCTGGTGGTTCTACGGCATCACGCTCGTCGCTGTGCTGATTCGCAGCTACAGCCTCAAATACATCATTGCTGCCGCACGGAAACGGCAACAAAAGTAAAAGTCCGGCCTGCGCACACCGGACTTTGTACTAGCTGTTGGCCCGCAGGTTACAGTTTTTTGAGGATGCGGTCGATTTTGAGGATACCCATGCTGGATGTATCCGCGAATTCGAACGCCAGACCATTTGTGGTTTTCACTGTCGCTACCCTTTCCTTTTATGTTGGTTAGTGGTTTTTGTTTGTGATCACGAACACTATGTATTATACATGTTTTTGCTAATTTGTCAAAGACCTGTACAAAGAGTTTTGGTGTTTTTGATTGATCTCAACTGTATGATACTGTGTGCCCTACCTTGGCCGCAAGGCTGATTCTGACTAGTCTGTTGTATTTTTTGCAGAACGGTTGATGGTCCAGAAAAAAGCCATGGCGGCTACTACGAGAACGGCGGCGGCCATCAGGAAAACGGCGTTCACGTGATGCTCGGCTTTGGGGGCGGCCGGTGCAGCAGCGACGGTGGAACCCGTCTCGGCCGACGCGTTATCAAGGCTGACCGTCGTCAGCGGAGAGTTCGATAAGGAGAGACCGTTCTGGCTCGTCAGCACGTCACTGGCAGTGCCGGGCTGCACGCCGCTGGACTGCGTTGAAGCACCCGAAATCGCCCGCCCTGAAGGTACGGTCTGTGGATTCTGGGTGGTCCCTTGGCTGCCTGAAGCCGGCGCAGTAGTAAGATCCATTAGCTATACATTGTAGCAGCCTGGAACCCTGTATTCTTTGCCATACTGGCAAAGAAATAACATATGCCCGATAATGACCGATTGCTCGTAACCCCTAATCCAGCGAATGATAATGGATGGTCTGCATGATGATCTTGCCGTCTTCGACCACGAACGAGTCCGCGCCCTCTACTATTTTTTTCTCCTCCTTATGGGCCGACCACTCCAAGAGAGCATAGCGGCCTTCAATCTGAGTATGGTTATAGGCGAACTGGGCGTCGCCGATATCCCGTTTTAATTTGTCCGCTGATTTACGCACACCGTCGTGTCCTTCAAAGACACCGAAGCTCGACAGTATGATGATGTCTTTTGAGAAATTATCGGCAAGATCCTCCTCGACCTGACCCTTCAAGCGTTTTACGAGATGATCCTCTATAACTTCTGTTGTCGTGCGGTGCATAGATGTCACTGTACTCCGGGTTTTTCGAACCGTATGTGAGGTTTCTTATAGCGAGGGCATGCGCAGGCAGGTAGAGTTAAATCCATAGCTCTAACGGAGGTGCGACATGAACATGACGAATATGAATCTGCAGCTGGTAAGGATGTACGGAATCTTAATCGGGGGTCTGGCCCTCATCGGTCTCTTCATCAACGGACATCTGTTTGAAATTATGAATACGGACATAGCGCTCGATCTTATACGGGTAGCGCTGGCGGTCTATCTCTTGTCCGTGGGCTTCGTGCAGAAAGATCACGGTTCCGTGACCATGGCGCTGTCACTGGTCGGCCTGCTGTACGTCGGCATGGGCGTGAGCGGGTTGTTCAGTTCGACCCTGGGCGGTTTGCTGCCTGCCGGACTGACCGGTTTCGACATCGCTTTCCACCTGGCTACAGGCGGGCTGGCCTTGGCAGCTGTAGCCATGGGCCATCGTCACAACACCGCCTCTGTCCACTAATATCTATTGTCTGGTTTCCAGGTACTTTTCCCTTTGGTAGAGGAATATTCCCAAAGGCGTTATCAGGCCGAGCACAAACGTAGCCGCTACGTACGCCCACCAGTGCTGCATCCCGACGCGCCGGCTCTCCTTATACACGAAAGCCCAGAACACGAATATCGACAGCGTCGCATCGGCAACTACCGATGCTCCCGCCGGGTTGCCGATAGACCAGTTCCAAAAAAGACCAACGTTCCAGCCATGCAATATAACGAAAACTACGCCCAAGCCATAGGTCAGGAAAAAGCCGGCTATGGCCATGCCCAGGTAGTAGGGTTTCATGGCTTCGCTTTGCTGATGGCTTTTTTCGCCTGCCTCAGCACCCGCTTGCCTGTTGCCAGCCCGGAAACCGAAGCCGCTAGCTCAATCTTATTTTCTATGCTCTCCTGTATCTTGTTGATCTTGCCGCGTATGATCAGCACCGCCACCGCGATCAAGGCGAGTAATACCAGTATCAAACTCATGAAAACGATACCTATGATGTAAAAAGCCTGTTCAAGTCCGCTCATCCTGTCCTCCTGTCGTTAGAGATGTTCTCATGGTACTGAAGGAGTGTGAACGGCGTAATAAGTTTTCTTACAGAGAGCAGCCGTGACGACACAAAGGCTACAGGGAACGTTTCAGATAGGAACGGTGCAGTACGTAACCGAGCGCGGTCATAAACAGGAATAAAGCGACCACGTTGCCAGGACCGACATCAGCCATTTCCTGGGAACCCGCACCGGTCGGTGCGCCAGGAGATGATGTAGGTCTCGTTTGTTTCTCATCCTTATCGGATTTGCCCGCGGAATCCTTTGAGCCCGACTTATTCTTCTCGGTTTTAGCGGTCTCCTGACTGGTACTCCCTGGTTTAGTAGGAGCGTTTTGCGACTCAGGGCTGGTTCGGAGGCTGACATATATGAAAACGATGGCCACCAGCAGAATGACCACAAGTATCAGGAACTTCTTCCACCTGTTCGAATTCTTCGGTTCTTCCATAGGCCCTCCTGCTAGTACGTGTACTTACAATAGACTCCCTGCACTAGCGCGGCAAGCATAAGCGTTAAGGACGCTACGTCTATCTAGGGAAGGACTTGCAGTGTCTCCGGGGTCTTCTGATTTATAGATTTAGCTTCCTGCAAGGTTGCCTGCGCGATTTCAAGAGTCCGTTGCTGGATGGCTAGACTTTGTCGAAGTATCGTGTGCATGGTTCTGACTTCAGCTAACGTTACGGTACTGATATTTCGTGTCTGTTCCGCCGTGTTAAGGGTTTGCTTGGATACTTCGAGTTGTTGCGATGTGATGTCTAGTTGTTGCTGGGCTATTTTCAGCTGCTCTTCGGCTATCTTCAGTTGTTTCGTTGAATTGTCTAGTTGTTGCTTGGCGTACTGACGTTGGGCAGTCGTATTACTGACGAGGGTATTTAGATCTGCCAGTATGCGGAACGTGACGATACCGGCGGCTATTAGTATTATGACGCCTGCGATTACCAGGATGTAGTTCTTCTTTATGCCTTCCACCGTTCCTCCCCGCTCCTTTAATGCTAAAGAGATGGTAACGACGTTGCAAGCATGAGCAAATTATAAAAGTAACAAAATTCACAGACCGTAGGTGCCCGCCGTCATATCATAAGCGTTTCATTCAACTTAAAGGAGGGTGTATGGCAAGTGCCGCGGAGGTATCATTGGGAGCGACGAAAGCTGCGGGATTACTGGCCCAGGAAAGCGGACGACTGACTCTGCATGCCGCAAGTGGCCTCATGCGCCGTGTACAACCGAACTACGTGCCGCCGGAAATAGCAGCCCGGCAAGCTGCGCTGAAGAAGTTTGAAGGCCGCTTTGGCGTGGTCGATCTTATCGACGGTGAACTATCCGACGAGGAGTTGGAGGTCCGGACCCATCTGATGGCCGACGCGCTCATCGAGGAGGGTCTTGCCGACGAAGAAACGTTTGTGGAGTTACGCGATATTCTGCCCGAGGACGTTCAGACGGATCCGATCGTTAACGAACGACGCAAAAAGGTCGCCGACTGGCTGCAGACGGCACTGGAAGAAGAACACACGGTGATGGCGATGGTGACCAATCCTCACCCCATTACGCCTTCCGCTACGGCGCGGCCCGAGTCTCCCTTGGATGTCAGAGAGACCTGGGCGGCGATCGCCCCCGAAGTGGACCTGTTATGGCATCAGATGTACGGCTATCGGCGGGAGGGCCGTGGTTTCGAACCTGCGATGATAGCGATCAGCCAACCCCGATATGAGCGTGCCTTATTTGGCGGACAGGTGACCCTCGATGGTTCACAACAGGACGGCTTCCTGGCGTTGGACAGAGTAGGCAGAGTACCTGAAGAGAACCGGCTGGAACTTAAGGGCAAGTAAAATAGCCCTTTCTGGGGCTGAAAACTTGGTTGCCCATGCGCAATCGAATTGGAACCAGATCTGTTCAGAACTGAGTAGATGGTCGTTGTTATCTAGAGCCTGTGATCTGTCGTAACACCCTGCGAGACTGGAACCGGCCATCGTGCTATCCTTAATGAAGTACTGTGAAGGCGTGTCGGGAAGTCTGGTCGACGATAGGTCAATTAAGGCTGGAGATGCTCTTTGCACCATAAAATAAAACGAATATCGAAAGCGGCTACCGATTCTTTTGTCAGTCTTCCTATGATTCTCAGGTCATTCCTGCGAGACGAAAGCATAGGCGGTAAGCTGATCGTTGGTTTCGCGGTTCTTGCAATCGTAATCGTCAACTCTCCTCTAAGAGAAGCATACGAAAGCTTCTGGCATATTTCGTTCAGCATAGGACTGGGCGATTTATCCTTGTCGCAGGATCTGAGACACTGGGTAAACAGTGGCTTAATGGCAACCTTCTTTCTGGTTGTAGGGCTGGAAATTAAACGGGAACTCGTAGTCGGCGAACTAAAAGATATAAAAAAGGCCATCTTGCCGGTTGCCGCGGCATTCGGCGGCATGATCGTACCTGCGATCATATATTTAGGCTTTAATTGGAACTCGGACGCGATTCGGGGATGGGGAATCCCTATCGCAACGGATATTGCCTTCGCCGTCGCTGTCTTAAGTTTCTTAAGCAAGCGTGTGCCTCTAAGTCTCAAGCTGTTTCTGCTTTCCCTCGCAATCGTCGATGATATCGGCGCGATTTTTGTAATAGCCCTCTTCTATGCGGAAATTATCAACTATGGTTATTTAGCCGCCTCTTTCGCTCTTATCATCGTCATGTTCCTGCTCAGACAGTGGCTTTCTAGGCGGTTGGCGCTATTTATTTTAGCGGGGGCTGTTCTTTGGGTCACTGCGCACCTGTCTGGGATACACGCAAGCATAGTAGGTGCTGTCGTGGGCTTACTGGCTCCGCTTACGGCAGCCCCTAACGGTAAGTCAGTCAGCAAACAGCTCGAAGAATTTTTTCTCCCTATATCAACTTTCATAGCTTTGCCTATCTTCGCCCTAGCCAACGCCGGGGTAGTCCTCTCTCTTACTGCTTTTCATCATCCGGATACTCCGGCGATCATGTCTGGAGTAATCGGAGGGCTTATCCTCGGAAAACTCATAGGGATCAGTGGCGTAGCCTGGCTGATGGTCCGCCTGGGAGTCGCAAGGCTTCCGCACGGAGTAGGCTGGCTTCATATCATTGGCGTAAGCCTGATCGCGGGAATCGGTTTTACAGTATCAATCTTTATTACTGAGCTGGCTTTCGCCGACGATGCCCAGTCAGCGATCGCGAAGATAAGCATATTCATCGCATCTGGGATGGCAGCGATACTGGGTGTCCTATTTTTACTGAAAGCAAAAGAAATCAAACATATACTGGACGAAGTATAAAAATAAACTGTCTAGGGCGTAGGAGTGGAACCTCGGGTTTTAGTGTCCTGAATGTTCGGTATTCCTCTCGGCACTATATCCCCAGTCCTTCTGCCACTGTTTCATTTCATTGATTTCTTTTTCTTGGGCATTAACAATTTCATTTGAAAGCTGTTTTATTTCGTCATGCTTTGCGTTTTGTGCCGATAATTTAGCCATGTCTACAGCAGCTTGGTGGTGGTCGATCATATGACTAATAAATGCCATGTCGTAATCATTGCCTGTTTTGTTGCGTAGCGAATCGGTCATTTCGCTCATAGTCAGTTCATTTGACTGGCTGTTATTGCTGATCGTAGTCTTTTCGCTCGGTTTATCAAATGTAGTGGCCGCGATTGCTACGAGTAGACCGCCTATAAAGAAACCTGCTAGACCGTAAAGTAGTGGTTTTGTATCCATTTGTATCTCCTTATTGACTTAAAGCATTCTGCCTATAGCACTCACGAGCTCGTCAGCTTTATCGCTCTCGCCGCGTGAGTGGACTTCATCGTTGTTTAGGCAGTGGTGCGCGTGGTCTCTTAGTAGTTCGAGTGCAACCTTGTCTAAGGCCGCTTTAGCGGCGCTTACTTGCGTCAAAATATCAATACAGTATTTATCGTCGTTTACCATATTTGAGATGCCACGGATTTGGCCTTCAATACGATTGAGACGCTTTTGTAGTTGAGGCTTACTGTCTGCATATCCGTATTTCGTCATAGTGTCTCCTTAATGATGGTGGCCGTGCCCATGTTCGCTTAATAAGTTCATAGTTAAAGCATGGCCTTTATTACGTTTTAGCAAGTATTTATTTACAGGCAAGGCTGCAAAGAAAGCTGCAGTCAAAGCAATCGGCATGCTAATCCAGAACAGAGGATCAACTATTCCAGCATGTAAAGCGCCCGGAATGCCGACCATAACTAGGTTATCTACAATTTCCATGGTAGCGATTGATAGCGTGTCGGCTGCGGCTACGACTGACAATGCCGCAGTAAAACCAATACCGGCCTTCATGAGCGGCAATGTCGAAAGGCTAAACCCAAAAACAAAAGCCAGTACGACAGCTAGCAATATAGTAACTCCTGTACCTAGGCCCAATGCCGTACCAATTATTAAGCCCAATACTTCACCTATGGCACAGCCAGTTAAACAGTGAAGGGTGGCGCTTACGGCCATTGCATTGACACCGCTCTGGCTATGCTCGTGATGATGCTCGCATGTTCCGTCTTTGCACATTTGTATCTTCTCCTATACCCCCATAGGGTATATTAATTAATCCTCAGCGTCAAATAAAAAAGACTCATATTATGGGGGTAATATGCTAATGGTTGCGCAAGTCTATTCGAATTGGAACCTTATCTTGTCAGAATTAAGCCGATGGGTGCAACTTGCTAGAGCACAGTAAAGTCAGGGTCTGCTCTGCCGCGAAATAGTCGAACATCGGTGCTCAAGCTGAAGGAAACTAACTTGTAAGATATTTACCATCCCTGGCTGTTTCAGCCGTATACAATTAGGGAAAATCTTTTGGAGACACATTGACAAATACAGCCGCTGAAACACCTCTATCAAATCTTAGGTCGAAACATACCGCTACCCTCGAGGAATTGGATAGATATAAACTCGTGGTCGAAGCTGTAGAGGACTATGCTATTTTCATGTTAGATGCCAAAGGTTATATACAGACATGGAATAAGGGCGCTCAGAAAAACAAAGGCTATAAGCCGGAAGAAATTATTGGTAAACATTTCTCTATCTTTTATCGGAAGGAAGATAAAGACGCCAAGAAGCCGGAGCGGGAGCTTGAGTTAGCTACGCAAATAGGTAGGGTGGAAGACGAAGACTGGCGCGTTCGTAAGGATGGCTCGGAGTTCTGGGCAAACGTCGTGATTACGGCATTGAGAGATGAAGAGGGCAAATTGGTAGGTTTTGCAAAAGTCACGCGAGACCTGACAGAACGTAAAAAGAACGAAGACACGCTTCGGAGTAATAACGCCGTACTAATAAAGCAGCAGAAGGACCTCCAAGCACTTAACATATCGAAGGACGAGTTTATATCCTTAGCCTCGCATCAATTACGCACACCGGCAACGGCCATTAAACAGTTGCTCGGAATGGCAACCCAGGGTTTCCTGGGTGAAGTGGAGCCAAGGCTTTTAGATATTATTCAACGTGCCTACGAAGCAAATGAACGCCAGATCAGAATCGTTGATAATTTACTCAGGGTGGCACTACTGGATGCCGGCAAAGTAGTGCTCAGAAAAAAGTCAATAAACCTGCCTGAATATCTGGCCGATATTGTTACGGAGCATGCTGGCAGTATCGTCAAGAGAAATCAGGTCATTGAATTGAAAATCTCTAAATCTGCTCCTGGGTTCATTAGTATCGATGCCGACCACCTCAGAATGGCAATTGGAAACCTTATTGATAATGCAAGCAAGTATTCCCACGAAGACAGCAAGATAGTACTGAAAGCTTCAGCCAATAAAAAAGACTGCGTGATAGCAGTCCGGGATGCGGGCGTAGGTATTCAACCGGGTGAACACCAAGTATTATTCACGAAGTTCTCACGCGTGCAAAACGAGCTGTCCGATAAAGTCGGTGGAAGCGGACTAGGTTTGTACTGGGTAAAGCGCGTCGTAAAGATGCATGGTGGCAAGGTCGATATTTCTTCGAATAAAGGCCCTGGCAGTACCTTCTTCATCAAGTTACCTTTGGAGGAAATCCGTGCGTAAAATTCTCGTGGTTGAAGATGAGGACTTGCTACGGGAGTCATATCTTACAATCTTGTCGACGGAGCCTTATGACGTAGAAGTTGCTAAAAATGGCCAGGAAGCTCTTGAGAAGTGTAAGAAGAAGGTGTTTGATCTCATCCTGCTCGATCTCATGATGCCAGTATTAAGCGGGGTTAGCTTTTTAGAACGTTTCGAAAATACAGGAGCTACCAAAATCATCATTTTGAGCAATCTATCGTCTGGGGAGGACTTAGAGAAGGCACTTCAGCTAGGTGCTCAGGAAAATATTGTTAAAGCGTCGCTTTCCCCTCGTGAACTATTATCAAAAGTTCGATACGAAATAATGCAGTAGCTTCACGATAAGTTTATTTCAAGATGTCAAAGTGCTTATGGTTGCGGGGGCAGGACTCGAACCTGCGACCTCGTGGTTATGAGCCACGCGAGCTGCCGCTGCTCCACCCCGCGTCGATGGTTTAAAAAGTATACTAAACAGAGGTAATAATGTCAATTGCCGGCGCGAATCGGGACCTATTCCTGCCGGGGCTGGCGGTGCAGGAAGAAATTGACCCAGGCTTCAAAATTACGCTGATAGGCCGGTTTCTTATCATCAGCTTTGATCGGTTTCTCCTCAGGCTGCTCCACGGTGTACGACAGCGCCACGCTCTCCGGCACGATCACCTGCTTCTCACCGGCCATGGCCAGGCCGAAGTTCTGCCGGGCCGCCAGCTCCAGGTATTGGCGGCTGTTGTAGTAGTCGTTCTTGAGCTTGAGGTTCTCGTTCTCCATCTGTTGCAACGAGTTCTTCTGGTTCAGCGTCGTAATCTGCTTCTGCAGGCCGTAATTCGTCTGGATCGTCTTTATGCCACTCCAGCTGAGCAGCAGCACCAGGATCACGAACAGCACCTGCCCCAGAAACCCGACATCGGTCAGGCGTTGGGCGAACGACGTCACTTTCGACGTCACCGTTTCTATAGGCAGGTTTTTGATGTTCATAGAGCCTCTCCCATTATATATCCTCGGCCGTAATCTGATATACTCACATCTGTTAGACAAGAGTCTTCCACGGGGATGTAGCTCAGTGGTTAGAGCAGTCGGCTCATAACCGATTGGCCCCTGGTTCAAGTCCAGGCATCCCCACCACATCTGTAATATTCATCACAAACCTTGACATAAGCGGAATTGGGTGTATAATTATAAGCGAGTTAGTAAAAAACAAAAAGGCTACACTCAAAATGACCCTCCCAAACGCACTTGAACACGCCCGGCCCGCCGACTTCGTCGGTGAGTTCGTGGACGGCGGCGACAGCCCCGTCCCGGTAGTCGACGTATACAGGGGCGAAGTCCCCGGCGAAAGCGTTCCCGAAGGAGCGCAGATTTATGAATTCCTGCCTGTGCCGGGAGCCGAGAGAGGCGATATCGCCGACGGACCGCTGGCAGCCATAGCGGTCGATGGCATCCACAAAGCCGGAGGCCACGTCGATGCCCACCTCACGCTCGTCGTCAGCGGCGACCGTTCGGCCGAAGCCGTTGAGCGCAACCCCGTCACTGAGGGCGGCGCGCGGTTCGCCCGCCTGCTTGAAGTCCTGACCCGCGAAGAAGGCGTTGACCGCGTACATATGGCGCCCTCTGACACGAACGTCCCGGCAGCCTCTCTGCGCCGCCTAGGCTTCAGGGTTGTCGAGGGTTCGGAAGAGCTCGAGCTTGACCTTCCGGTTAAGCAGGCCGCCTAGGCTTCGCGCTCCAGTATCCGCAGTAATTCATCGGTGCTTTCCGCGGCCATCAACCGCTCGCGCAGTTCTTTGGCGCCGTCGAAACCGTTGACGTAGATCTTGCAGAACCGGTTGAGCGTCTTGATGTTGCGCTCCCGGTTTTTCCAGGTGCGGGCGAACAGTTCGACCTGACGGCGGTAGAGACCGAGGCGCGCTTCCCTGTCGTAGCGCGGCCAGGGACTGTCTTCGGCAAACACGAACGGATCGTGGAAGACGCCGCGGCCAATCATGATGCCGTCAAGCTTGTATTTCTTCGCCAGGTCCAACCCTTGTTGCCGGCTCATGACGTCGCCATTGCCGACGATCAGCGTGTCCGGCGCCAGTTCGTCGCGCAGTTCGCGGGCCCGACCGATCAGTTCCCAGTCTGCCGGCACGTCGCTCATCTGCTTTTTGGTGCGGCCGTGAACGGCTAGCATATCGATCTTGAAGCCGAGCAGGAATTCGATCCAGGTCATGTCGACGCTGTTGAAGCCGACCCGGGTCTTGACGCTGAGAGGCAGCCTGCCGTCCAGGCCCTTGCGGGTCGCCTCTATAATCGCGCCGGCCAGCGGCCGGTCATTGATAAGCGCGCTGCAGGTGCCGTGTTTCACCGCCGTTTTCTCGGGGCAGCCCATGTTAAGATCGACACCGGCGAAGTTCATA
>Ga0196965_1001154_pt1 | contig 10834 bp, 6 predicted proteins | sample S1_20metaG_FD_148668 | JGI IMG/M metagenome (GOLD analysis project Ga0196965, IMG submission 148668) | Soil microbial communities from Anza Borrego desert, Southern California, United States - S1_20 | ecosystem: Environmental > Terrestrial > Soil > Desert | place: USA: California | collected... | reverse complement strand
GGATGTGACGACTCCTTTCTGGAGATGACAAACAAATTTGGGGCAAACACGGATACGTTTTACAAAACGAAAGCCGATTTTGATGCTGCTCTGGGAGGCGTGTACAACAGCTTGTATTTGAGCGGTGGTAATGTGTTTGCGGAAGAGCATATAACAGCCACCCTTCTTGAAGACGTGGTACTTGGCGGGGGTGGACCTGATGACCAAGGTGCGAAGAACGTAGACAATTTCGTAGATCCCAATGACGATACATACAGGGATCTTTGGATCGAAACATACAATGGTATATTTCGCGCCAATAGTATCATTGAAAAATTACCCGGCGTGGACTTATCGGCTGATTTTGCCAATGAAGATGAAATTGCGGCTTACAAAAAACGAATGCTCGGCGAGATGTATTTTATGCGTGGCTTCCTGCTTTTCCGGGGCGCCAAGTTTTTTGGTGGCATGCCATTGATTACAAGTACGTCTACACCTCGCGATGTGCCACGGTCATCATTCGGAGAAACCTTCGGTCAAATTGCAGCCGATTTTCAGCAAGCGATTGATCTTATGCCGGAAATCGATCCTGCGGCTATCCCCGCAGAGGAGTTTGGCCATGCCAATCATTGGATTGCCCAGGCGTATTTAGCGCGTGTGTATCTTTTTTACACCGGGTATATGACCAACATTCTAGATGAGTCCACGACGGATATTAAACTCCCTGGCGGGGACGAAAGTGGTTCTATTACCAAACAATACGTTATTGATGAATTGACCGACTGTGTAAACAATAGCGGCTATGCATTGTTGAGCGACTTTCGTAACCTGTGGCCCTATAGCTACATAAACCAAAGTGCTGGAGAAGTAAAGTATCCATGGGCAGATGCTGAGGGACTTGCGTGGGCTGGTCAAGACGGGTTTAACAGCACGATTGGCACAGGTAACACAGAGGTGATGTTTTCCCTGCGGTACACTTTTGGCGACTGGAGCTGGCTTCGAGGGCAAAGAACAACTAACCGTGCGTCTTTGTTTATGGGTCTCCGCGGAAACTCCGGTCTCACTCCCTTTGGAGAAGGCTGGGGCTGGGGCACCGTTCATACAGACTTCTTTGAACAATGGAGCAATGACGATTTAAGGAAACTCGGGTCCGTTATCCAGGCGGGTGTGGAAGAAGAGGGTACGGCTGGTTACCAGCCCGATAAGGGTGACCATGAAACCGGGCTCTTTAACAAGAAATACATGCACCTTGAATATGATGATGGTACAGGTATGAAGGGGTTGTTTAACTATATCTATGGATGGACCAATACAGACATGCAACTCAGACACGCGCAAGATTTCTACTATATGCGCTTTGCTGACGTACTTCTCATGCTTTCTGAACTTACCGAAGACGCGCAATATATGAACATGGTTAGAGACCGCGCGGATCTGGAACCTATTGCCTATTCATTAGATGCGCTTAAGCAGGAGCGGTTGCACGAATTCGCTTTCGAGGGATTGCGTTGGTTTGACCTGGTGAGGTGGGGAGATGTGAACGATGATAGCAAAAACTATTACGACAATGAAATAGAAGTACGCAATTCTGGCAGCACGGCTACTTATAAAGTCACCTATCGGGAAGAAACTAAAGGCCTTGTTCCTGTTCCCGAATCGGAAATCAGGCTCTCAAATGGCGTCTATGAACAAAACCCAGGATGGTAACTAGATGGGCTTAACTTTTAAAAGAAACAGATATGAAAACGATTAAGATTATAACAACGTTCTTCATAGGGGCAATGGTATTCATGAGTGCCTGCGACCCGATCGAAGAAAGGGATACGTTGAAGAACAGCTTTAACCCTGATCACATTGAACTGGAAGTAATCCAGACCGCAGATGGCAAGGGGAACGGACTTACGCTAAAAATGAATACGCCTGGTGTGATCGGATACTGGGATTACCTCATCGATAAAAAATATTCCGATGTGGTGAATGACGTGATTTTCCCTATACCAGGTACACATACGTTTACTTACCGTGTAGCGACTCCACATATTTCTGGCGGAAACCCAGCTAACCAGGAGTATATTAGCAAGACCATTGACGTAACAATTGAAGTGCTTGATCAGCCACTGCCGCAAGCCTATTATGACCTCATTGGAGATAATTTGGAAGGGAAAACATGGGTGTTTGATGGAACGGCAAATGATGGCGGACAGTGGTTTTTTATGTCTGATCCAGCTAACCCGTGGGGTTTATGGTGGAATGCCGGCGGTACCGGTAGCCACCCAACCGATGTTGACGGTAAGATGGTTTTTGATCTGGATGGAGGTGCTAACTTTATTTACTATGCCAATGAAGAAGCTGAGGGTAGCGAAGGTAGCTTTTCATTCAATGGAACTTACACCAAACTCTTCATTGGGGGAGGTGTAAATGTACTCGGTGCCAAAGAGCATGGTAGTGGTAACAACAATGGAGAATATACCATTGTAGAATTGACACCTGATCGACTGGTTCTCCACACAGGTACCAATAATGCCGGAACTGGATGGACATGGGTATTTATCCCTGAATCATAGCAGATTCTCTTGAAGGTTAGTTATGTTTATTGAACCCATCTCAAAATTTTGAGATGGGTTTTTTACTTATCTACGTACCACTTTTTGTTTAAGGAAATTCATGACTTGCAAGGCCTTCCTGTCGCGTTAAAAATTTGCTAATTGGATCTCTGGGAATTTGGTAAGCCTGTATAATTCATCGAGGTCCGGCTCATGTGACGCGATTCAATAATATCCACTTGGTATCTATTCAAATAGATTGAGGCATAGTGAACCCAGGTGATTTTATCTTTTTAAAGGTCCAGTATTAAGAACTCACTTTAAGTTAAATGCCCGTTTCGATTTTCCTATGTGCTTCAGCTCACAAAAGTAACTGCGTGATTTGTGCGCTTGGCAACATCAGCAAAGTTCATACGATTGATTCAATGTTTTCGCAAGGTAAATAATGCTTACGCTGTAATTAATATTGTAGCATTAATACTCCTCCTTCAACCATTTTTATCTGCTAAAACAAAGGTTGATCAAGACCTTTTTTCAAATATTGAATAAACCAGGATAACAGATAAAGTTTGGTATTTGGATCTCCAAAACTTGTAGTTAGTCAATATTTCGCGTGCTGTCTGATACCTTAATTCCACACCGAATGATTTGTATTTAAATCCAGCGCCAAAAGCAAAATTCCGCCCCCCACTTATGTCCAAATCATTGAGCGGGTATCCACTTCCTCTCGTAATATTTATTTGGGACGACGAGGCAGTGAAATCGAAAATAAAAGATGCGTTCACAAAAATCCGCGATTTGTCACTTAGAAAAAAGTAGTGTCTAATACCCAGGGGTAGTTCAATTGATTTGTAGTCCATCTGCGCGATAAGAATTCCACCGGGTGTAGAATGGTCAGGCGCAGTGGTGCGAGCATTGAAAGTCTGGTAAGTTGGCTCTAATAGAATAGACCACTTATTCTTCTTCATGGGCAGAAAAAATTCTCCTTCGATGCCGATGCCAATACCCGTTTTTTTTCGAAAATCAAAATGGTTGCTTTGAGCCAGTGCATTGTCTGCGCTTAGCGATGAATAGTTCAATCGCGGTCTCACGCTAATGGTAAATAGCTGTCGTTTTACCTTGTCTTCGAACGTTGTGACATCCGAACCGCTACAGGCGTTATAGTTAGAAAAAACATTAATGAGATCTTTTTTTCTGTAATTTAAGTTTTCCAGGTGCTTCATTTCAATGGAAGAACATTTTAGACTATTCCAAAGCTGTTGTCTGAACCTGTTGTTCTCGCCTATCTTTCTGGAACTTCCGACCTTATTACTTGCAACGTAAAGTTTAAAAATTAATTGCTCAATTTGGGATCCATCGACATTGTAAAAAAAGCGTTTCACGTTTCGATCTTCATAATAATAAAGGTTTGCTTTTCCTTCGACCAACACCTTTAAAAAAAGTCTCTCTTCCTTAAAAATGGGATTAGCAGACATACTTAATGCGCTCAATTGAGAAGAAGACCGATCAATTATTACCGTCCTGGCAACAAATTTTGATGCGTTGTAAATACCGAATTCTTCAACAGAATGTACATTAATATGTTCTGAAGCTGAGTTTTCATCTGATTTATATTCAATTTCACTTGGATTCTGGCTCCAGTCATTATTTTTAATAAGGCACTCGATTTTCTTGTCCCCCTTATCAATAAAATATCCCTTTTCAAATTTGATTTGAGAAACGGCGGTACTTAGTGACAATAGGAAAAAAACAACCGTAAGACTTTTTTTCATGTGTAGATAATTTGTTAGGCAAATATAAGCTAATCCTATCGCGACATAAAGGGCTGGATGATATTAAACCAACACCGATCTAAAACATTTGATTACGATCTAGCTAGTCACGTTGGCGGTGAACAGATGTCAGAGCATAATTCAGTTAATGGTACTATCGAAGACAATTCCCTGAATCTTCTTTCCTTTAATAATTGCTATTAGGCACCAAAGCCCCCATAGTAATAAAGCAACGCCGCTTAGGAGTTTATACATATGGTTTTATGATGCTAAGTTTACGAATTTTTGTTTCCATAAAAAGGTCGCGAATCAGAGAGAAGACTTTATGGAAAAAGTATCGATTTATTGGTCTAAGTCCTCCACTTAAAGAATCTGTTTTGTCCGCTTCAATTTAATCCAGCCCCCACTTTTCCGCCAACGCAGCATTAAAGCCGTCCTTGTCCTTCGGATTGGGATTTCCCTTTCCGGTCTCAATGAAGTTCTTCAGGCTGTTTCCGATGTAGCCACTCCAGGCATCATTGCACACCTGATAGCATTCGTATTCAGGTACTAAACCATGGTGAATGAACTCCACTTTTGTTTGGCCTGCCTCAGCAGAGATATCGAAGGTAAGCTTTGTGTCGACCCATTCGGTTTTATCTTTCACAAAGTTGAATTCGTTTTCAATTACCTGGTAGACCAACCGTTTTCCAGGAATCATCTCGACGAGTTTCATTTTGCAGAGGTGGATATCTTTATAATGGTAGAAGAAGATTTCATTAAGCTTACCGGTGTTGCCATCGATTTCCTCACTCCACCAGCCACGAAAATTCTTGATTGCATGAAAGGCTTCTCCTGGTGATTTATTTACGAAAATTGTTAAAGAAAAACTGTTGTCCATAATTGTAGGGTTATAAAGATTACTTGTGTCTGCGATTAATTTCGGTTCCATCATTACGTTTAAAGGTTAGGCGCGCTTAATCAATGCGAGCAATTGTTTTTCTATATACATGCTCCAGGCAGAGGAACACGCATCGAAACATTCCACTTCAGGCGTAAGGCCACGATGAATAAAGCGAACTTGTGTTTTGTCGTGGTGCTTCGCGATTTCAAAAACGATTTCAGTGCCTTGCCATTCGTTTGTATCCTTGATAAACGTAAGCTCACTATCCGTGACCTGCCACACCACTTTTTCATTCGGTATCAGCTCAATCAATTTTTGTCGCGTGAAGTGTGCGCCATCGCCTGCCCGGAAACTGAACACACCGTTAAGGGTACTGGTGTCACCGGTTATGGCTTCATTGTAGAAGCCTTGCCACCATTCGCGAACATTCAAAACTGCATTGAATACTTGTTCAGGGGATTGTTCAACCGATAAGGTTACTGAAAAGTCTTTTGTTGATCTCATGTAACAAAAATAAGTGCATTGTACAGATTCGGTGCTGGGCCAAATAGACATTATAACGGGGTGTTTTGGACAGACTTATTTTTTATCTTTACGAAAAAAAAGAACGATGAAAAATCTTACCATACTTGTACCCAACGGCGAAGGAAATAATCTGAGCAGCATTGTTGGAGCTTACAAAATTTTTTCCCGGGCAAATGAATACAGAAAGAAGTGTGGTAAAACGGAGGTGTTTAAAATTCAACTTGCCGGGACTTCAAAGAAGATCCATTTCTATGATGGCTTATTTTCCGTACAACCACACGTCAGCATCACTGCTATTCGCAAGACAAATCTTATCATTATTCCTTCGCTCAATCACAATTACGAAACATCGGTGAAGCAAAACAGATCGATCGTACATTGGATTAAAGAACAGCATGAACTGGGCGCTGAAATTGCAAGCATTTGTACGGGCGCTTTTCTTCTTGCCGAATCCGGCCTGCTCAATGGAAAGGCATGTTCAACACATTGGAGCGCAGCCGATGATTTCAGGAATCGGTTTCCTGAGATTGATGTGCGCCTCGATAAATTGATTACCGATGAAAAAGGAATCTATACAAATGGTGGCGCTTATTCTTTTCTGAATCTCATTATTTATCTCGTTGAGAAATTTTACGACCGACCGACTGCGATATACTGTTCAAAAGTTTTTCAAATAGAAATGGATCGTCAAAGCCAATTATCCTTCACGATTTTCAAGGGGCAAAAGCAACACCATGATGATGTGGTAAAGAAGGCCCAGGAATACATCGAAAAAAATGCGCATCAAAAAATTTCGATTGACCGACTCTCATCAAAACTTGCTGTAGGCCGGCGAAATTTCGATAGAAGATTCATCAAAGCTACGGGCGATACGCCCTTGGAGTACGCGCAACGCGTTAGGATAGAAGCAGCAAAGCGCGCATTTGAGAATACGCCTAAAACGGTGAACGAAGTAATGTACGAGGTTGGGTATTCAGACGCCAAAGCATTCAGAGAAGTATTCAGGCGAATTACCGGAAGGTCACCTTTAGAATATAGAAGCACATACCAGAAGCAAGCGCTAATGAATTAATCTGTTAGGAAATTGAAGTAATTGTCCTATCTTTGTTCACCATTTAAGAAATAGTGCCTTTCAGCAAACTCGATTCGAGTTTTTTTGTTTTCCACCTCTTCTTATTTTAATCTCTTAAGATTCCTAACATGATCTTAATGGCTATGGATGCTCTGCAAGGAGCCAACGATGTTTTTTATTTTTAATTTTTAATACAATGCAAGGAACAGTAAAGTTTTTTAATGAAACCAAAGGTTTTGGATTCATTACGCCAGACAATTCTAACACGGATATTTTTGTCCACTCTTCAGGTTTGATCGATCAGATTCGCGAAAACGATCAGGTTGAATACACTGAAGAAAGAGGCAAAAAAGGGATGAATGCCGTGAATGTTACCGTAATAAACTAATCAGTTTTTATATAACATTTGAAGACCACCGGTTTTGGTGGTCTTTTTTTTTGCCTACACTCCGGACGGAAAACAAAACGGTTTTAAAGTTCAATGAAATAAGGCCAGGGCAAGTCAACGTATCGGCAATTGCGGCGCCGGACCAACCAAAGGCGTTTGACAGCATCCGAAACAGGGGGAACACCATTGTACTGGGTAAGTAAACCATTTTTAATAATTTACCAATAATGTAAAAGCAATCATTCCCTATACGAATGTACCATTTGTCCATTGTCCGTCTCTTTCCTGACTTCGGCATCAGCTATCTTGCTAGTCTAACTTCTACGGTTGTCTATGGGTTCTTTAATCCGGCGTATGCGAACGGTTTTCGTTTGCCTTCTCGTTCTGTGTTCCACGATGGTTTGGGCGCAGAACGTCACGAAGCGTCCTCCTGACGAGCTATCCAATCGGATTGTCGTTCATTACGAAAGTACAAAAGGGATTTTAGCCCGGGGAAAGGAAATCAGTACAGAGCACCAGAAGCTTGCAAATCTTATTTCAACGCGGGCGAAGCTCAGGGTGAAAAACCATCGACCTGTTTTCGCTGATGTTGTTCGTCAAATGATCAGCAACAACTGGACCGAAGCGCAGTGGCGGAATATGAAATCCAGGTCGGGACGACAAAAGACGACTACGTCTTTCAATACTTCAAAACTATCAACCACCGTGTCCATCACCGTGGACGGCGATGCGCATCAAGTCGCAAGAATATTAAAACAACTCAACGAAGACGCTCATTTGTTCAGCACCGATGGATTCAGAATCATCGCGGCCGAGCCGGTGAAATTGTTTTACACGACGCTCACGCCCAACGATCCAAGGTACGCTGCGCAATGGGCACATCGGGTTACGGGTACGGACCAGGCATGGGATACTGAAACCGGAAATCCGGACGTAGTGATCGCCGTAATTGATTCCGGCGTTGATCCGGATCACGAGGACCTTAAGGACAACGTGTATTCCGGCAGCCGCGACTTTGTAGACGTTGATACGCAGCTATACGAGAACTTCGGTTATACGCTTATCCCGGAAGAGGATTACATCGACCTTGATAATGATCCTTCCGATTACAACGGTCACGGTACACACGTGTCGGGTATCATCGGTGCGGTTGGAAACAATGGCAAGGGTGTAGCAGGTGTTTGCCATTCCTGCTCCATTATGTCCTTGCGCGCGGGATTCAGCATACGTTATGATGGCGTTGAATACGGCACCTTTGAGGATGCCGGCATTGCCAATGCAATTATCTATGCTACCGATAATGGCGCGGATATTATCAACATGAGCTTTGGTGGACAAGGGTCTCTGGTGATGAAGAATGCGGTTGAGTACGCTCATTCCAGGGGCGTTGTACTCGTGGCTGCAGTAGGTAACTCTGCAGAAAGAGGAGCATTGTATCCAGCTGGATATGATGGCGTAATTGGTGTCGCCGCTTCTAACGCCACTGACAAGCTATCATGGTCTTCCAATTTTGGGGAAGGTATAGACTTAGTTGCACCTGGTGAATCTATTGTATCCACTGTTCCCGTTAAAGGAGGATCAATTGCACACACTACCGGATACCGGATTTTGGATGGCACGTCAATGGCATCGCCTTATGTGGCAGGTGTTGCAGGTCTTATCAAATCCAAAAATCCTGGATGGACAGCTGAAGAAGTGATCGCCGCCCTGATCAGTACCGCAAAAAATATCGATGCTACAAATCCAACCCGGATCTCACAGATGGGATATGGCCGCGTAAACGCCTCGGCAGCAGTCAATGATAGTCCAACACCAAACGTTGTGCTTGACGACTATACAATTATGGAACTCACCGGAAACCAGGATGGTCATATCAATCCAGGTGAAGAGATTTCGATCGTGCTAAATCTAAGGAACACCTGGGCAACGGCGAATGCTGTAACGGCCACGCTAACATCATTGGATCCGCACGTCACCATTTCCCACGGAATATCAAACTATGGAAGCATTAGCTTGAATGAAAACAAAACTGATGCTACTACACCATTGATTTTCACGGCAAACGCTTCGACTCCTGACAACCATGTTATCGCATTTAATCTCGCCATTGAATATGATGGCAAAACGAGGAATGTAACGATCAACCTCGAATCATTTGTCAAGGAAACATTGCTGGTACCAGCAAATTATCCAACGATCCAGGCTGCGATCAATGCAGCATCCAATGGCGATGAGATTATAGTAAGCCCTGGAACGTATTACGAAAACATTAATCTTCTGGGCAAGCGCATTGCTGTTGTATCGCTCTATCACAGTATGGGTGATCGCAAATACATCGAAAACACGATCATCGACGGATCAAGACCTACCGACCCTCAGAAAGCGAGTACGGTAACCATGAATAGCGGGGAGGACGCATCGACACTTTTATCCGGGTTCACTATTCAAGGCGGTAGCGGAACCTATACGCAGTTACCAGAGAACTCAGGTTACAATTGTTTCGGCGGTGGCATTTTGTGTCTTGCATCCAGCCCTGTGTTGAAGAATCTGATCGTGCGAAAAAACACCTTGAGCTCCTCGAATGGTGGAGGAGGCGGTATTATGATTTCGCATGGGAAGCCTGCGTTGGAGAATCTTGAGATAAGGGAGAACGAAAAATCTGCAGGACTTTACATCTTCAAGGTCAACAATCCGTCGAAGGTGATGGTCAGGAGTATCAGCGTAGGAAAGTCATCAGATAATAATGGGATTTACATTTCGAATTCCAATTTACGACTTCAGGATATTCATGTCGAAGGGTGTACCGGTGATGTCTCAACCGGACTGTTCCTGATTTCTTCGACTGCGGAAGTTGATGGTGCCATGATCCATAACAACAACAAAGGCGTTGATGTGCGCGCTTGTAACCGTATTACATTTCGGAACACTGTCATTTCCAATAACATTGGCGATGGTGGTATTTGGTGTACCTCTACTGACCTTGAATTGATCAATACCACGGTTGCGGGAAACCGACTCGCTAACGACTATGGCGGGGCCGGCATTTTTATCACCAATCTGGATTCAAGGATTACCCTTATTAATTCCATTCTCCACGGGAACCTGTGGACGGAGCACAACACCGGTATTATACGAAAGAATCAAATCTCATTTCTCGATGACGGCGGTGCGGTAACAGCTGCATACTCCAATATTGAGGGCGGTCAGGCGGGAGTCAAATATTTTAACGGCTCGTCGCAAATCATGGTGAACTGGTTAAGTGGCAACATTAGCAGTGATCCGCTGTTTTTCAAACCTGATAAGAATGATTATCATCTGTCTAACGGTTCACCTTCAAGTGGATCAGGTGTGGCGAGCTTTCAGTACAACGGTAGGGTATACGTTGATCTCAAAGCCAGCGAGTTCGAAGGTAATGCGCCCCACATGGGTGCCTATCTTTTCAATTCACCCTACGTACGCGCAAGCTTTAGCGCTAACAGGGCGCAAGGAAATGCACCACTATCCGTACAATTCGCGAATGAATCTTACGGCTTCAAAACCTCTGCGCCGGATACTTGGGAGTGGGATTTTGGTGATGGAACAACTTCATCCGCGTCCAGTCCAACACATCAATATAATGAAGCCGGAGAATACACTGTTAAACTGAAAGTAAGAAGCAACGGCTATACTGAT
>Ga0196965_1001153_pt1 | contig 10839 bp, 7 predicted proteins | sample S1_20metaG_FD_148668 | JGI IMG/M metagenome (GOLD analysis project Ga0196965, IMG submission 148668) | Soil microbial communities from Anza Borrego desert, Southern California, United States - S1_20 | ecosystem: Environmental > Terrestrial > Soil > Desert | place: USA: California | collected... | reverse complement strand
GGACCGGCGCCCCCCCGTCTACCGGAAAGGCCCATACGTCGATGAAGCCGCCGCTCCCCACCACCGCGTAGACGGTGCGGCCGTCGGCGCTCCAGGCCGGAGAGGAGAGGGTGCCGCCGATGTCTCCGGCAGGAGGCGCCAGCTCGGTCTCCGCGCCGCCCGCGCCGCCGGCGAGATCGCGGATCACCACCCGCCAGGCCCGCTGGTTGGCCTCCGGGGCTCCCTGGCGGTGGCGGACCACGGCGAGGCGCCGGCCGTCGGGCGAGATGCGCGGCCGGTCGTAGACCGTCTCGACCGCCGGCTCGGTCAGGTCCTCGACCGCGCCGGTCCGCAGGTCCACGCGCACGAGCTGCGAGAGGCCGTGGCGGTTGCGCACGGCCACGGCCCAGGTGCCGTCGGGCGCCGGGTCGGGGTCGCGCACGTCGGCGCCCCGGGTGACGCGCCGCACCTCGCCGCTTTCGAGAGCCCAGAGGAACAGATCGGGGTGGATGAACCCCTCGCCGTCGGGCTCGAAGCGGACGAAGAGGATGGACCGGCCGTCGCGCAGCCAGCGCGGGGTGGTGGGCTCGATGCCGTTCCTCGACTCCAGGGTGTGGAGCGGCTCGCGGGGGAGGGGCCGGTCGCGGACCGCCGGCACGTCCTGGGGGTCGCGTTCGAGGATCTCCTCCTGCTCCTCGCGGTACTCCTCCTCGGCCTCGGTGTTCGGCCCCGTGGGCCAGACCACCAGGCGGGCGGGGTCGTCCCGGGAGTCGAGGACGATGGCGAGCTTCTCGCCGTCCGGCGAGACGGCGGGGGTGCCGGTGGTCCAGGAGAGGTCCTGCCAGAGCTCCCCCTCCAACCGTTCCCCGAGCCGCCGCTCCACCTCCATGGCGCGCCAGGTCAGCTCGGCGCGGAAGCGGTCGTAGAGGTTGGCGGGGGAGTCGCCGAAGACGCCCTGGAAGGCCTCGTCGAAGCTGCGGGCGCGCCGCGCCGTCATCCGCGCCCAGAGGTTGCGCAGGCTCCCCGGGCCGGTGCGCTCCTCCAGCCATTCGAGATAGGCGGAGCCGAGCAGATAGGCCATGGACATCCCCTGCCAGCTCCGCGAGTCGTTGGCGAGCTGGCCGTAGCTCGGCAGCTTCCCCCCCTGCGCCCAGCGCCGCAGCATCGCCGCCCGCAGGTCGCTGTGCGGGCGCCCCGAGCCGGTGAGCCGCCCCTCGACCACCGTGGCATAGCCCTCGGTGACCCAGCGCGGCGCCCCCAGGGTGATGGGGCCGGCGGGGACCAGCCGGGTCAGCATCTGCCGCGCCGGGTTGCGCGAGGGCCGCAGCAGGTGGACCAGGTGGGTCGCCTCGTGGACGATGAGCAGCTCGGGCCAGTCCAGATAGTGGCCGATGGTGGACTCCGGGCCGGGCGGGCTGGTCCACAGCACCATGCGCGGCCACCCCAGGAAGGGGTAGGCCATGCCGTTGGCGTTGGCGACCGGGTCCGAGACCAGGACGTCCACCACCTCGGGCGGGTCGTACCCCACCTCCTGGACCACCCGCTCGTGGATGGACTCCAGGCGGACGGCGGCGTACCGGGCCCAGGCCTCGGACGGCGCCGGGTAGTGGAGCCGATAGTGCTCGGTGGTGACGGTGCGCCAGTCCCCCGCGGGCCCCTGGGTGAGCAGGGGGCCCTGGGCCCGGGCCGGGAAGAACGGCGATCCGGCGAGGATCCCGGCGAGGAGCAGGAGACCGGCGCGGCGCATGTTGACCTCGATCCCTTCCGTCAGACCGCCGGCTTCTTCGGCGGCAGGTCGCGGGCCTGCGGCTCGTCCTGGAAGCCGTGGTGGTTGTGGCTGCCGTCGCAGAACGGCTTGTTGCTCGACGCGCCGCAGCGGCAGAGCGAAACGACGGTGCGGCCGCCGAGCCCGTAGGCCTGGCCGGTAGGATCGAGGATCTGCAGGTTCTCCCCCTCGAGACGGAAGGGGCCGTTCTTCATCACGGTGATCTTGCTGTCTGCCATGGCGGTTCTCTCCTCTCAATGGAGGAGAGCCTTCCTTATAGAAGAGGCCACGTCAAGCGACAGCCAGTGGCGTGCGCTATCCTTGCCGCCCCTGACCATGGAAAACGAAGCACCGATCCACGACCGCACCCCGCCTCCCGGCGAGGTGCCGGACGAGCCCTCCGCGGCGAAGCGCTGGGCCGGCCACCTGCTGAAGCTGGCGCTGGCCTTCCTGGGGATCTACCTCACCTGGCGGCTGGTGGCGGGCATCGACTGGAGCGACCTGTCGCGCCGGGTGGCGGGGGCGAGCTGGCCGCTGCTCGCCCTGGCGGCGGTCCTCCTCCTCGCCCGCTACTCGCTCTGGGACTGGCGGTTCCGGCTGGCGGCGCGGCGGGTGGCCGAGACGCGGACCGGGCCGGCGCTCGGCTTCTTCGTCCTCATGGCCTCGGCCGCCCTGAACCTGATCACCCCTTCGGCCCGGCTGATCGGCGGCCTGATGCGGGCGCGCTACTTCGCCCACGCCGCCGCCCGCCCGTTCGGCATGATGTACGGCGTCGTGCTCTACGACCAGGTGGCGCACCACGTGGTGATGAGCACCTGCACCTGCCTGGCGGTGGTGGCGGCGGCCTTCGCCATGGGGCGGACCGCCCTCGGGCTGGGCGCCCTGGCGGTGCTGGCCGCCGCGGCCGTCGCGGCCGTCCTCTGGAGCCGGCGCCGGGGGACCGGGGAGAACCCGCTGGTCCGCTTCCTGGCCCGCCGCGCCGAGGCGGCTCAGGGGCGGTCGCAACGGCTCTACACCCATGGCCACGAAGCGGTGGGGATCTTCGTCCGCCTGCTTTCGGACGTGCCGCTGCGCGGGCACGCGGCCCTGCTGGGGGCCGGCTTCTACACCCTCAACATCCTGGCGCAGTGGCTGGTCTTCCTGGCGCTGGGGCAGCGGGTGGATCCCATGGTGACGCTGATCGGCGTCTCCCTGGGGGCCGCGGCGGGGATGCTCACCGGCACGCCCGGGGGGATCGGCACCACCGAGGCGGCCATGGTGGCCTCCTTCACCGCGCTGGGCATGGACCCGGTGGACGCCGCCGCCGGCAGCCTGCTCTTCCGCGGCCTCCACTACGCGGGCGTGCTCGCCGTCGGCCTGCCGGCGCTGGCGGGGCTGGAGATCCAGATGAGCCGCGGCGCCGCCGCGCCGGCCGACGGGGCGCCAAGGGCCGAACCGTGATATCGATATCCGATCCCTTGGGAGGAGAGATGGACGACGCGACGCTGGAGCGCCTGCGCCGGGAGGAGTTCCCGGTCACCGAGCGCTGGGCCTACATGAACCACGCGGGCATCGCGGCGCCGCCGCGCCGCGCCGCCGAACGGATGGCCGCCGCCGTGGCCGGCGCCTCGCGCAGCGGCGACCGCGAATGGCTGGACCGCAACGCCGAGGCCGAGCGGGTGCGCCGGCAGGCCGCCCGCATCCTCGGCGCCCGCGACCCCCGCGAGGTGGCCTTCGTCGAGAACACCTCCACCGGCCTCTCCCTGGTGGCCGAGGGGATCGACTGGCGGCCGGGCGACAACGTGGTCAGCGCGGCGCTGGAGTTCCCGTCCAACGTCTACCCGTGGATGCGCCTGATGGACCAGGGGGTCGAGTACCGGCTGGCCGGGGAGCGCGACGGCCGCCTCGACCTCGACGAGATCGAGGGGCTCATCGACGAGCGCACCCGGGCCGTGGCCCTCTCCTGGGTCCAGTACGCCAGCGGCTTCCGCGCCGGCCTGCGCCGCCTCGGCGCCGTCTGCCGGGAGCGGGACATCCTCTTCATCGTCGACGTCATCCAGGGGCTCGGGGGTCTCACCCTCGACGTCGAGCGCGACCTGGTGGACGTCGCCGCCGCCTCCGGCCACAAGTGGCTGCTCGGCCCCGAGGGGATCGGCCTGCTCTACGTCTCCGACCGGGTGGTCGAGCGCCTGCGCCCGGCGCGCTCGGGCTGGCGCTCGATGCGCCACATCTCCGACTGGACGAAGCTGGAGGTCGACTGGAACGAGGGGGCAAAGCGCTTCGAGAGCGGCACCCTCAATGTCTACGGCATCCACGGCCTCGGCGGCGCCCTGGACATCCTGCTGGAGGTGGGGCCCGAGACCGTGGAGCGCCGCGTCCTCGCCCTGGCCGGCCGCGCCGCCCGCATCTTCCAGGAGCGCGGCCTGACGCTGGTGAGCTCGCGCCGCCCCGGCGAGACCTCGGGCATCGTCACCGCCATCCCGCGCCCCGGCGGGCCGGACGCCGACGCCCTGGCCCGCGGCCTTGCCGAGCGGGGGGTCGTCCTCGCCCAGCGCGCCGGCCGCCTGCGCGCCGCGCCCCACTTCTACAACACCGATGAGGAGATGGACCGGCTGGAGGCAGGATTGCGCGATCTGGTGTGACGGTGGCTGTGACGGGCGGGAAAGTGGACAAGAGGACGCGCAACCTGGACAATACCTCTCGACGGATCTCATGGCGCTCCCGCGGGCGCGATGAGCGGCGGCCAGGGCACCGGTCGCCGCGGGCGGCAGAGATCCGGCCCGGAAAGGCCGGGCCGGCCGTCCTCCGGCGTGGAGTAGAATGGGTGAGCGGAGCAGGTCGAGAACCCAATCAAGGGGCGCGGCAGAGCCGCAGAAGAGGAAAGAGAAATGAGTGCCAAGGTCTTCGTGGGCAACCTGGACTTCAACGCGACGAAGGAGCAGGTGCAGTCGCTGTTCGAGCAGGTGGGCCCGGTCCAGGACGTCTTCCTCCCGATGGACCGGGAGACGGGGCGTCCCCGCGGCTTTGCCTTCGTCGAGTATGAGTCCGAGTCCGACGCGGAGAAAGCCATCGCGCAGTTCAATGGCCAGGAGCTCCTCGGCCGTACGCTCCGCGTCAACGCCGCGGAGGACCGTCCGCGCCGCACGGGCGGGTTCGGCGGCGGCGGCGGCGGCGGTGAGCGCTCGTTCTCCGGCGGCCACGGCTTCGGCGGCCCCGGCGGCTACGGTGGCGGCGGTGGCGGCGGCGGTGGCTTCGGCGGCGGCAAGCCCAAGGGGAGCCGCCGCAACATCCGCGCGAAGAAGCGCAGCCTCTAGAGACGTCCCCCCGCGGGACGTCCCCCGCGCAGTGCTCCGGGCCTCCCGGTTCCCGGGAGGCGGTCGTGTCCTGATTTTCTGATTTCCTCCGCACCGTGCTTCGCTCCACGCCTCGACCCCTCGCGGCGGGGGCGAAGCCCGTTCCAGCTCAGGAGAGGCGGGTCAGGCGAGCCAGTTCAGCAGGGAGTGGGTGCGGCAGGCGAGGAGCAGCTCCGGGAGGTCGGGGATCTCGGGGTAGAACTCCTGCCGCAGCACCTCGAAGTGCTCCCGCGCCTGGCCGGCGGACCCCCTCTGGACCAGGGCCTCCCCGACGAGATAGCGGGCGTACTTGCTCTCGTCCCCGCTGCGGCCATCGCGCCCCTCCCGGTGCTCGAGCCGGAGGACGTGCTCGCCGTGGTGGATGGCGGCGTCGAGGTCGCCCAGCTCCAGGCAGGCGAAGCCGATGTTCAGGTGGAGCGACGGCTCATAGAGGGGCGACAGGGGCTCGCCGAGGGAGGCCAGGCTCTGCTCCAGGAGGTGCATGCCGCGCGCCGGCTCGCCGGTGAGGCTCAGGCAATAGCCCAGCGTGCTGAGGACGACGGCGCCTTGGCCGCGCCCCCCTTGCAGCCCCATCTCCAGCGCCTCCTCGATGCACCGGCGGGCCTGCTCCATCCGCCCGTCGCCCAGCCAGAGGAGGCCGAGGAGGTGGCGGCTCACCGCCCGGCTCTGGACGTCGCCGCCGGTCGCGGCCAGCCGCTCGGCGATCTCGGCATAGAGCCGGCCGGGGCGGTTCCTGCCCTGCACCCGGTAGAGGCAGGCGAGGTCGTAGGCGGCGAGCTGGCGCGCCTTGAGGTCGCGGCTGCGGCCGAGGATCGCCGAGAGCCCCTCGACGACGCCCCCGGTCTCCACGGCGGGCAGGCCGCGCTCGATGCGCACCGCGGCCCAGTTGCAATAGGCACGGTCGGCGAGCAGGCGCAGGCGCCGGCGGCGGGCCTCCTCGAGCGCCTGCTGCAAGACCGTCTCGGCCTCGGCCAGCCGCGCCGCGTGCAACGCGTCGACGCCCTCCCTGTACAGATCCCAGTAGGCGGACTCGCGAGCCTTTTCCAGATGCTCCATGGTGCTACCTCGAAAACTGCTTGGATGGTCTCAGGGTAGCATACTCTCTCCGATGGACCGGAAAGGAGAGGATGTGGCGACCCAACGCAGGCTGCTGCTGATCAGCAACTCCACCAACCACGGCCAGGGCTACCTCGACCACTGCCTGGCCGAGATCGACGACTTCCTCGCGCCGGCGCGGCGCCTGGTCTTCGTCCCCTTCGCCCTCGCCGACCACCGGGGCTACGGCGCCAAGGTCGCGCGGCGGCTGGCGGACATCGGCGTCGAGGCGGCGACGCTGACGCCGGACGCCGCGGGCGAGCGGCTGCTCCGGGAGGCGGAGGCGGTCTTCGTCGGGGGAGGCAACACCTTCCGGCTGCTGAAGACGCTTCAGGACACCGGTCATCTGGAGATCCTGCGTGAGCGGGCCCGGGCCGGCATGCCCTACATCGGCAGCAGCGCCGGCACCAACCTGGCGACGCCGACCATCCGCACCACCAACGACATGCCCATCGTCGAGCCGCGCTCGCTGGACGCCCTGCGGCTCGTCCCCTTCCAGATCAACCCCCACTATCTGGACGCCGATCCCTCCTCCACCCACATGGGCGAGACCCGGGAGGAGCGGCTGATGCAGTTCCACGAGGAGAACGAGACGCCGGTGGTGGGCCTGCGGGAGGGCGCCTGGGTCCGCGCCGAAGGGGACGCCGGCCGCCTCGGCGGCCAGCGGGGCGCTCGGATCTTCCGGAGGGGCCAGACTCCCGAGGAGCGAAGGGCGGGGGCGTCGCTGGACGATCTACTGCGGGGATCCTGATATGAAGCCGCCGGGCGGACACGGCGGCGTTCTGAAGGAGGCATAGCCGGCCCGCCGAAGGCTCCGACAGCTCGCTGGAAGCTTCGCCAGCGCGTTGGAAGCTCCGCCAGGGCGTTGGAAGCTTCCGACAGCTCGTCGAAGACTCCGCTGGCGCGCCGGAAGCTTCGACGGCCCGCCGAAGGCTTCGGCGGCGCGATGGAAGCTTCGCCAGGGCGTTGGAAGCTCCGGCGGCGCGTTGTAGATACCCAACGCGCTGTCGAAAAGTTCAACAGCTCGTCGAAGGTTGCGGCGAGCTGGCGGAGGTTGCAACGATGCGTCGAGGATTCTGAGGGCGCGCCAGAGGTTACGACGCTCTGTCGAAGAGTACGACGGCGCGCCGCTTCGCCCACCGCCGGGCAGGTTGCCGCCGCTGGCGCAGCGCCCAAGTCAGCGGGATGGGGCGACCGGCTTGGTCCTCGTCGGAGCGGTGCGGGGGACGGGGCGTGCCGTGGATTGTGCGATCTTGATCAACCCGCTGAGAGCCTCGTTCACGGCCTTGTCGCTGGGAAAGACCCTGGCGATGACGTCCCCTCCTCCGTATGCGACACGATCCCAGGAAGGTCCGGGTCGGAACCCGTAACGGCTAGCGGGTCGCGAAACGCTGTAGATGCTTCTCTGAACGAGACGCCATGCTTGCGCGTGTTGAGGGTCGCCTTCTCCGAGTCCCATGCGAATCTCACAACATCATTGTAGTCAACGCCCGCGGGGTTAGAATCCGGGCCATGATCCCTGTCAAGCCCCACGTCGCCGAGCGCGCCCACATCCAGAGCCTGGAGCAGTACCGGGAGATGTACGAGCGGTCCATCGAGGACCCCGCGGGGTTCTGGCGCGAGCAGTCCGCCATCCTCGACTGGTTCCATCCGCCTCGCAACATCGTCGACATGGACCCCGACGAGGTCGACTTCTCCTGGTTCTCCGGCGCGCGGCTCAACGCCTGCTACAACTGCGTCGACCGCCACCTCACCACCCAGCCGGAGAAGACCGCCATCATCTGGGCCGGCGACGAGCCGGGCGAGTACCGGCACATCTCCTATCGCGAGGTGAAGCACAACGTCGCCCGCTTCGCCAACGTGCTCCTCCATCACGGCGTGCGCAAGGGGGACCGGGTCTGCATCTACCTGCCGATGATCCCGGAGCTCGCCTACTCGATGCTCGCCTGCGCCCGCATCGGCGCCGTCCACTCGGTCGTCTTCGCCGGCTTCTCCGCCGAGTCGCTGCGCGGCCGCATCCTCGACGCCGGGTGCAAGCTGGTCCTCACCGCCAACGAGGGGCTCCGCGGCGGCAAGCGCATCCCGCTCAAGGCGACGGTGGACCAGGCGGTCGAGGGGCTGGGGATCGTCGAGAAGGTGCTGGTCGCCCGGCGCACGGAGAAGGAGGTGCCGATGCGCTCCGGCCGCGACCTCTGGCTCGAGGAGGAGACCGCCCGGCAGCGCTCCACCTGCCCGATCGAGTGGATGTCCGCCGAGGACCCGCTCTACATCCTCTATACGTCGGGCTCGACCGGCCGCCCCAAGGGGGTGCTCCACACCACCGCCGGCTACCTGGTCTATGTCGCCGCCACCCACAAGTACGTCTTCGACTATCACCCCGGCGACATCTACTTCTGCGCCGCCGACGTCGGGTGGGTCACCGGCCACAGCTACATCGTCTACGGGCCGCTCGCCAACGGCGCCACCACGGTGATGTTCGAGTCGGTCCCCACCTACCCGGACGCCGGACGCTACTGGCGGATCGTCGACGACCTGGGGGTCAACATCTTCTATACGGCGCCGACCGCGATCCGCGCCATCGCCCGCTCCGGCGACGAGTGGGTCAAGCGCTACAAACGGACCTCGCTGCGCGTCATCGGGTCGGTGGGCGAGCCGATCAACCCCGAGGTCTGGCTCTGGTACCACGACGTGGTGGGGGAGGGGCGCTGCGCCGTGGTCGACACCTGGTGGCAGACCGAGACCGGCGGCATCCTGATCACGCCGCTCCCCGGCGCCACCCCGTGCAAGCCGGGGTCGGCCACGCTGCCGTTCTTCGGCGTGCGGCCGGTGCTCGTCGACGACCAGGGGAACGAGCTCTCCGGCAACGACGTCTCGGGCAACCTCTGCCTGCGCGGCACCTGGCCGGGACAGGCGCGCACGATTTACGGCGACCACCGGCGGTTCCGGGAGACCTACTTCTCGCAGTTCCCCGGCCTCTACTTCACCGGCGACGGCTGCCGCCGCGACAAGGACGGCTACTACTGGATCACCGGCCGGGTGGACGACGTGCTGAACGTCTCCGGCCACCGGCTGGGGACGGCCGAGATCGAGAGCGCGCTGGTGGCGCACGACGCCGTCGCCGAGGCGGCGGTCGTCGGCTACCCGCACGAGATCAAGGGGACCGGCATCTATGCCTACGTCCACGTGACCCCCGACTACGAGAGCTGGGACGAGGAGGAGCTGGTCGGCGCGCTCAAGGAGCAGGTGCGCCACGCCATCGGCGCCATCGCCACCCCGGACCGCATCCAGGTCGTCGCCGGGCTGCCGAAGACCCGCTCGGGCAAGATCATGCGGCGCATCCTGCGCAAGATCGCCCAGGGGGAGTACGAGGATCTGGGGGACATCACCACCCTGGCCGACCCCGGTGTGGTCGCCAAGCTGGTGGACGATCATCGCGCCCGTTCCGGCTAAGTGGATGAAGAAGGGGCTTGACCCGCTGGAGACGTGGTATGATGGAACCCTGTTCCCGAGGCCCCTCTCTCCAGCTGGTTCGCTGTCCGGTGCCGGACGCGGGTGGCGGTAGCCTGACTTCAGGCTCCTTCAATCTCTAGCAAATGGAATGCCTGGCGACACTGGCGGTCTTCGTGACCCTCGGGATCGCGGTCGCCGGCTACACCCGTCTGCGCAGCCTCACGGCCACCATCGCACGGCTCGAAGGGCGGATTCAGGCGCTCGAGGTCCGGCCGCGGGAGGGCGCCGAAACTCCGGCTCCGCCGCTGCCGGCCGTGGCCGCCGTGGCGCCTCCCCCTCCCGCGGCTGCCGTTTCGGTACCGGTTCCACCCCCGCCGGCCCCGGAGCCCATCCCGTCTCCTCCGCCCGTCCTGACGACGCCCTCCCCGGCCGGACCCTTTGCCGGAGTGGGGGAGCGCCTCCGCGCGCTGTCGGCCCAGCGGGAGGCCGGGGCGGCGAAGCCGGCGGCCAGCCTGGAGGAGCGGCTCGGCGCGCGGCTGCCGGTGTGGATCGGCTCCATCGCCCTGGCTCTCGCGGGGGCGTTCCTGGTCAAGTACTCGTTCGACCAGGGTTTCCTGTCGCCGGTGGTGCGGGTGGCGCTGGGGGTGGCGTTCGGCGTCGCGCTGCTGGCGGGGGGCGAGTGGATGCGGCGCTCGTCGCCGGGGATCTCGCAGGGGCTGTCGGCCGCCGGCATCGCCGACCTCTTCGCCTGCTTCCTCGCCGGCGTCCACCTCTACCAGCTCATCTCGCCGGCGGTCGGCTTCGCCTTCATGGCCCTGACGGCGCTCGTCGCCGTGCTGCTCTCCCTGCGGCACGGCCCGATGGTGGCGCTCATCGGCCTGGCGGGCGGGTTCCTGACCCCGGCGCTGATCCGGGCCGGGGAGCCGGACGTCCGCAACCTCTTCGCCTACCTGCTCGTCCTCGTGATCGCGGTGGCCGTCGTCTCGGGGCAACGCGGCTGGCGCTGGGTGACCGGGCTCGCCCTGGCCGGCGGCATCGTCTGGGTGCTGGTCTGGCTGGCGGGGCCGTTCCAGACCGACGACGCCCCCTGGCTCAGCCTCTTCCTGGTGGCGCTGTCGGTGGCCGCGGTGGTCTCGGACCTCCGGCGCCGCGCGCTCGCTCCGGACGGAGCCGGCGGGGTGCCCGGAGGGACCTGGCTCTCCTGGGGAGCCCTGGTGG
>Ga0196965_1001152_pt1 | contig 10851 bp, 10 predicted proteins | sample S1_20metaG_FD_148668 | JGI IMG/M metagenome (GOLD analysis project Ga0196965, IMG submission 148668) | Soil microbial communities from Anza Borrego desert, Southern California, United States - S1_20 | ecosystem: Environmental > Terrestrial > Soil > Desert | place: USA: California | collected... | reverse complement strand
CGCCCAGCAGCGGCAGCAGCACCGACAGCTCCAGGCCGTACATGTGTTGCGGCGGCACCGTCGCCACCAAGTGCGCCCGGCCCGCGTCCGCCCACAGGTGGCGTAGCGCGGCGAGGTTCTGCGCGCTGCTGGTGTGGAAGCCGGCCCAGGTCTTCGGGTGCGCGGCGGGGGCGCCGGTGCTGCCGGAGGTGAACCCGACCACCGCCAGCGCCCCCGGCTCGACCAGCAGCGCCTCGCCGTCGGCTTCGGGCAGCGTTTCCGGCAGCGACCAGCGCCGCGGCCCGGGCCTGGCGGCATCGCCGTCGCACAGGCACCAGGCATCGGGATGGCGGCGTTGCACGTCGGCGACCGCTTCGGGCGCGCGCGAAGGCGGCATCAGCGTGGCCTGGCCGCGCACCGCCGCCGCGCAGAAGGCGAGCAGGAAGCGGTAGCGGTCCTCGCACAGGTTGATGGCGTGGGACGCGTCGGGCAACTGCGCGGCGAGCGCGCGCACCTGCCGCAGGAACCGCGCCAGCGGGACCGTGCCCGCGGGGCCGCCGAAGGCGATCGCGCGCGCGCCGTCACCCGCGGCCAGCGCCACCGGCTGCGGCCTGCGCGCGTCCCGCGCGTCCTGTTCGATCACCGCCGACATGGCACCCCTGCAGTCGTTGCCTGCTTACTTTACGCTCGCCCGATGACCGCCGACGAGCCCGCATCCGTTCCGGAATGGCACTGGCGCGCGTGGTCACCGGGCCAGTCGGCCGAACCGGTGGCGCGCGCGTGGCTGGCGTCGCGGCTGGGGTGCGAACCCGCGGACCTCGCACTGACCCGCGATCCGCGGGGCCGCCCTTGCCTGGGCCCGGCGCACGGCGCCGACACCAGCTGGAGCCACAGCGGCGGCGGCCTGCTGCTGGCGCTCGCGCGCAGCGCCCGGGTCGGCGTGGACCTGGAGCGCGATCAGCCGCGGCCGCGCGCGCTCGCCCTCGCACACCGCTTCTTCGCGGCTTCGGAAGCGGCGTGGATCGAAGCGCAACCCGGCGCCGCCGCCCGCGCCCAGGCCTTCGTGCGCCTGTGGTGCGCCAAGGAAGCGGTGCTGAAGGCGCATGGCCGCGGCCTCGCCTTCGGCCTGGACCGGCTCGCCTTCGCGCAACGCGACGGCGCGCTCGCGCTGGTGTCCGCGGACCCGGCGCTGGGCGACGTGCGCGACTGGCAGCTGCGGGAGTTCGTGCCGCATCCCGGCTATCGCGCCGCACTGGCCTGGAGGCGCGACGCGCCACAGGCCACGGCCGCCCCTCCCTAGAATGGGCGCATGGACGACACCCTCCCCGAAGGCGCGCGGCAGGAGCTCGCGGCCGGCCTCGACGCGCTCGGCCTCGACGTCGCGTTGGCGGCCCCGCTGCTCGCCTACCTCGGCCTGCTGCTGCGCTGGAACCGCAGCTACAACCTGACCGCGATCCGCGATCCGGCGGAAATGGTGCGCAAGCACCTGCTCGATTCGCTGGCGATGGCGCCGGGCATCGCGGCGATCGCCGCCCGCGGCGGCCAGCTCGCCGACCTCGGCACCGGCGCCGGCCTGCCGGGCATTCCACTGGCGATCGCGCAGCCGGAGCTGCGCGTCGCGCTGGTCGAATCCAACGGCAAGAAGGCGCGCTTCCTGCGCGAGGCGGTGCGCACCCTCGGCCTGCGCAATGCGCGCGTGCTCGAATCCCGGATCGAGGCGGTCGACGAGCCGGGCGCGTTCGATGCGATCACCGCGCGCGCGCTGGCCGCGCTGCCGCTGATCCTCGAGCTGGGCGGGCACCTGCTCGCGCCCGGCGGCCAGCTGCTGGCGATGAAGGGCGCGGTGCCGGAAGAGGAAATGGCCGCGCTGCCCCCGGGCTGGCGCGTGGCGGATGTGCGCCCGCTCACGGTTCCCGGGGTGGATGCCGCCCGCCACCTGGTCGTGGTCGCCCGCGCCGGGGACGGCGATACCGCATAATCCCCGGTCCGGCGGCAGCACGCGCCGGCCTCCCATCGCACGAGGCACGCGCCGCGCATGGCCCGCATCATCGCTGTTGCCAACCAGAAGGGCGGGGTCGGGAAGACCACCACCGCGGTCAACCTGGCCGCGGCGCTGGCCTCCACGCCCAAGCGCGTGCTGCTGGTGGACCTCGACGCCCAGGGCAACGCCACGATGGGCAGCGGCGTGGACAAGCACGAGCTGTCCGCCTCGAGTTGCGACGTACTGCTGGAGGAGCAGCACGCCGACGCCGCGATCGTGAAGACGCCCGAAGGCTTCGACCTCCTGCCCGGCAACACCGACCTGACCGCGGCCGAGATCGAGCTGATGGACGAGGCGGGCCGCGAGCAGCGGCTCAAGCGCGCGCTCGACCCGCTGCGCGGCCGCTACGACTTCATCATCGTCGACTGCCCGCCGGCGCTGTCGCTGCTGACCCTGAACGCGCTCACCGCCGCCGACAGCGTTCTGGTGCCGATGCAGTGCGAGTACTACGCGCTGGAAGGCCTCAGCGCGCTGATGCGCACGATCGACGCGCTGAAGGCGCGGCTCAACCCGGCGCTGGAGATCGAGGGCGTGCTGCGCACCATGTTCGACGTGCGCAACAACCTCGCCAACGCGGTCTCGGCCGAGCTGGTCGAGCACTTCGGCGACAAGGTGTTCCGCACCATCGTCCCGCGCAACGTGCGCGTGGCCGAGGCGCCGAGCCACGGCCAGAGCATCGTCGGCTACGACAAGGGCAGCCGCGGCGCGATCGCCTACCTCGGGCTGGCCGGCGAAGTGCTGCGCCACCAGCGCGAACGCGAACATCCCCCGGCGAAGCCCACCCTCGCCGGCACACCCGCAGGAACCGCCGCATGACGCCCCCCGCCGCCAAGACCGTCCCCAAGAAGCGTGGCCTGGGCCGCGGCCTGGAAGCCCTGCTCGGGCCGAAGGCGGCCGCCGAGGCGCCGGCGCTGGAAGCCACCCCGGGCGACGTGTTGCGCACGCTGCCGATCGACGCGCTGGCGCCGGGCCGCTACCAGCCGCGCAAGACCATGGACGACGCCAAGCTCAACGAGCTGGCCGAGTCGATCCGCGCGCAGGGCGTGATCCAGCCGATCGTCGTCCGCGACCTGGGCGGCCGCAGCTACGAGATCATCGCCGGCGAGCGCCGCTGGCGCGCGTCGCGCCTCGCCGGGCTGGCGGAGATCCCCGCGGTCGTGCGCGAGGTCGACGACCGCACCGTGGTCGCGATGGCGCTGATCGAGAACATCCAGCGCGAGGACCTCAACCCGCTGGAGGAAGCGCAGGCGCTGCAGCGGCTGATCGACGAGTTCGACCTGACCCACGCGCAGGCCGCCGAGGCCGTCGGCCGTTCGCGCGCCGCCGTCTCGAACCTGCTGCGGCTGCTGGAACTTCCCGCCGAGATCCGGACGCTGGTGGAAACCCGCGCGCTGGAGATGGGCCACGCCCGCGCGCTGCTGACGCTGGCGCCGCAGGCGGCGATCGCGCTGGCGCGGCAGGCGGCCGAAAACGGCTGGTCGGTGCGCGAAGTCGAGCACCGCGTGCAGCAGCTCGGCGCCGGCAAGCTGCCGGTCGGCGGCAAGGCGGCGAAGTCGGCCCGGCCGCGGCCGCAGGCCGACATCGAGGCGCTGGAGCGCGAGCTGTCCGAAAGCCTCGGCGCGCGCGTCAACGTGCTGCACGGCCGCGCCGGCAAGGGCCGCCTGGTGATCCATTACGCCGACCTCGACGCGCTGGACGGCGTGCTCGAACGGCTGCGTGCCGGCCGCTGACCGGAGCGCGCATGGCCAAGCCCGCGCTGTCGGTCGTGGTTCCGGTGTTCAACGAGGAAGGCAACGTCGCGCCGCTGGTCGCGGAGATCGTCGCCGCCCTGCGCGGCCGCACCGACTTCGAGATCGTGTTCGTCGACGACCACTCGCGCGACGACACCCTCGCGCGGCTGCAGTCGCTCAGGGCCGAGGTGCCGGAACTGCGCGTCCTCCACCACGTGCGCCAGTCCGGGCAGAGCACCGCGATCCGCAACGGCGTAAAAGCCGCGCGCGGCGCGTGGATCGCCACCCTCGACGGCGACGGCCAGAACGATCCGGCCGACATCCCGAAGCTGCTCGCCGAGCGCGAGCGCGCCGACCCCGCGGTCAAGCTGTTCGCCGGCTGGCGCGTCGAGCGCAAGGACAGCGGCAGCAAGCGCCTGGCCTCGAAGGTGGCCAACGCGATCCGCTCGCGGATGCTGCGCGACGCCACCCCGGACACCGGTTGCGGCATCAAGCTGTTCGAGCGCGAGGCCTTCCTAGAGCTGCCGTACTTCGACCACATGCACCGCTACCTGCCGGCGCTGATGCAGCGAGCGGGCTTCCGCACGGTCAGCGTCCCGGTCGGGCACCGCCACCGCGCCAGCGGCGTGTCGAAGTACAACAACCTGGGCCGCGCGCTGGTGGGCATCGCCGACCTGCGCGGGGTCGCCTGGCTGATCCGCCGCTCGCGGCCGACGCCGGTGGAGGAACTGCCGTGACGCCGCTGCTGCCCGGGTCCGGCGACGTCATGAACGATCCAATCGCATGGCTGGCGTGGACCGGCATGCACATGTCGCCGTGGAAGCTGATCGGCCTGGTCGGCGCGCTGATGTTCGGCGGCCGCTGGCTGGTGCAGTTCCTCGCCTCGCGCCGCGAAGGCAGGCCGGTGATCCCGCGCCTGTTCTGGTACATGAGCCTGCTCGGCTCGGTGATGACGCTGAGCTATTTCCTGTTCTCGCAGAAGCAGGACGCGGTCGGCGTCGTGCAGAACCTGTTTCCGGCGTTCACCGCCGCCTACAGCCTGTACCTGGACATCCGCCACCGCGGCTGGCGCCGCGGGAAGGCGGAGCATTGACCGGAAGGGGAATCGCCATGCCGATCACCTTGGGCCGCGTTGCGGCGCTTGCCATCGCCTTCGCGCTTGCGTGGCCCGCGGCGTCGCGCGCGCAGGGCGCATCGTCGGCGCCGACCCGGGCGGAGGCCGCCACGGCCGCCGCCGATGCCGCGTTCCGCGCGATCCACGAAGCCGAGTGGGCCTGGCGCGCGCAGGAGTTCGGCAACCCCGGCGACGAGGACGGCGCGCCCGAGGTCGACCTGCCGCGGATGCCCGACGTCGACCCGGCAGCGCAGCAGCGCCGGCTGCAACGTTGGGACGCGGTGCTCGCGCAGCTGCGCGCGATCGACCCGGCGACGCTGTCGCCCGCGGAACGGGTGAACTACGCGGTCTACCTGCCGCAAGTGGAGAACCTCGCGGCGTCCGTGCGCTTCCGCGACTACGAGATGCCGTTCAACGCCGACAGCTCGTTCTGGGCGAACCTGGCGTTCATGGCGCGCGCGGAGATGCGCGACGCGCAGGCCTACCGCAACTACCTCGGCCGGCTCGAGGACGTGCCGCGGCACTTCGACCAGCAGATCGCCAACATGCGCGCCGGCCTGGCGCGCGGCTTCAGCGTGCCGAAGGCGGTGCTCGCCGGACGCGACCAGTCGATCGCCGATGTCGCCGCGCTCGCGAAGGCGGAAGACTCGCCGCTGTGGCAGCCCTTCGCGCGGATGCCGGCGTCGATTCCCGAAGCCGAGCAGGAAACGCTGCGCGAACGCGCGCGCCGGGCGATCCTCGGCCGCGTCGTCCCCGCGCACGCGACCCTGCTCGCCTTCTTCCGCGACGAGTACCTGCCTCGGGCGCGCGGCACGCTGGCGGCCGAGGCCATGCCGGACGGCGCCGCCTGGTACCGCCAGCAGATCCGCGAATACACCACGCTCGACCTCGATCCCGAGGACATCCACGCCATCGGCCTGGCCGAGGTGGCGCGGATCCAGGCGGAGATGGACGCGATCATCGCCGAGGTCGGCTTCCAGGGCCGCAGCCCCGAAACGCGGTTCGCGGACTTCCTCGCCTTCCTCCGCACCGACCCGCGCTTCTACGCAAAGACGCCGGAGGCGCTGCTCCGCCGCGCCGCCTGGATCGCCAAGCGGGTGGACGGCGAGGTCGGCAAGCTCATCGGCACCCTGCCGCGCGGCCGCTTCACCATCGTCCCGGTGCCGCCGGAAATCGCCCCGTACTGGACCGCGGGACGCGGCGGCGTCGACACCTACTGGGTCAACACCCACGACCTGCCCTCCCGCCCGCTCTACAACCTGCCGGCGCTGACCCTGCACGAGTCCTCGCCGGGCCACTCGCTGCAGCTGGCGCTGGCGCGCGAGCAGGCAGCGCAGCCCGCCTTCCGCCGCAACAGCTACATCTCCGCCTTCGGCGAGGGCTGGGGCCTGTACAGCGAGACCCTCGGCGTGGACATGGGGATCTACGAGACGCCGTACGAACGCTTCGGCTACCTGACCTACGCGATGTGGCGGGCGGCCCGACTGGTGATCGACACCGGCATCCACCACCAGGGCTGGACCCGCGACCAGGCGATCGACTACCTCGCCGGCCACACGGCGCTGTCCACCCACGAGGTGGCGACCGAGGTCGACCGCTACATCTCCTGGCCGGCCCAGGCGCTGTCCTACAAGCTCGGCGAGCTGGCGATCACCCGCCTGCGCCGGGAGGCGGCCGCGGCCCTGGGCCCGCGCTTCGACCTGCGGGCCTTCCACGACGTGGTGCTGTCCCAGGGCTCGGTGCCGCTGCCGGTCCTCGAGGCCCAGGTCCGGGACTGGATCGCGGCCTCGACCCCGGCCGGCTGAGGCCGGAGGCCGTCCGGCTTCTTGCCCGGAATCAATGACTTCGGCATAATGGGCGGCTCGCTGCGTCCTGCAGCGACTCCCGCCCGCCTGGCGGGGCCGATGGTTCCCGGGCTACGGGGATCGCCAACACACCACCGAGGTGCCCAGTGTCCAGAGTCTGCCAAGTCACCGGCAAGCGTACGACGACAGGCAACAACGTCTCGCATTCCAACCGCAAGACGCGTCGTCGCTTCCAGCCCAACCTCCATGAGCGCCGTTTCTGGGTCGCCTCGGAAAACCGTTGGGTCAAGCTCCGCGTTTCCACCGCCGCGCTGCGCACCATCGACAAGAACGGCATCGACGCCGTGATCGCCGAGCTGCGCAAGCAGGGCGAGAAGGTCTGAGGAGGAAACGACCATGGCTACCAAGCGCGACAAGATCCGCCTGATCTCCTCGGCCAACACCGGCCACTTCTACACCACGGACAAGAACAAGAAGAACACGCCGAACAAGATGGAGGTCAAGAAGTACGACCCCGTCGTCCGGAAGCACGTGGTCTACAAGGAAGGCAAGATCAAGTAGGAAAAAGCCCGCCGAAAGGCGGGCTTTTTTTTGCGGGTCCTTACGCCCCCCGCCGGTTCGCCACCAGCGCCGCGACCACCCCCGGGTCCGCCAGCGTCGTGGTGTCGCCGAGCTGCTCCGGCTGGTCCTCGGCGATCTTCCGCAGGATCCGCCGCATGATCTTGCCGCTGCGGGTCTTCGGCAGCGCGGGCGCCCACTGGATGTGGTCGGGCGTGGCGGTGGGGCCGATCGCCTCGCGCACCTGGCGCACCAGTCCCGCGCGCAGGGCGTCGGAGGCCTCGACGCCTTCCTTCAGCGTCACGTACGCGTAGATGCCCTGGCCCTTGATCTCGTGCGGGAAGCCGACCACCGCCGCTTCGGCGACGGCCGGGTGCGCGACCAGCGCGCTCTCGATCTCCGCCGTGCCGATGCGGTGGCCGCTGACGTTGATCACGTCGTCGACGCGGCCGGTGATCCACCAGTGGCCGTCGGCATCGCGCCGCGCGCCGTCGCCGGTGCAGTAGCGGCCGGGGAACTGGCGGAAATAGGTGTCGACGTAGCGTGCCGGGTCGCCGTACACCGTGCGCATCTGCCCGGGCCAGGAATCGAGCAGGACGAGGTTGCCTTCGGCCTCGCCCTCGAGCCGGCGGCCGTCGCCGTCCACCAGCGCCGGCTGCACGCCGAAGAACGGCAGCATCGCCGCGCCCGGCTTCGGCGCCACCGTGCCCGGCAGCGGCGCGATCATGATCCCGCCGGTCTCGGTCTGCCACCAGGTGTCCACCACCGGGCAGCGGCCGTCGCCGACGACCTCGAAGTACCAGCGCCAGGCTTCCGGGTTGATCGGCTCGCCGACGGTGCCGAGCAGCCGCAACGACGCGCGCGACGCCTTGCGTACCCAGGCGTCGCCCTCGCGCATCAGTGCGCGGATCGCGGTGGGCGCGGTGTAGAACAGCGTGACCTGGTGGCGGTCCACCACCTGCCACAAGCGCGAGCAGTCCGGCCAGGTCGGCACGCCCTCGAACACCAGCGCGGTCGCGCCGTTCGCCAACGGGCCGTACACCAGGTAGCTGTGGCCGGTGATCCAGCCGACGTCCGCGGTGCACCACCACACATCGTCCTCGCGCAGGTCGAAGCAGGTCGCGTGGGTGTAGCTGGCGTACACCAGGTAGCCGCCCGTGGTGTGCAGCACGCCCTTCGGCTTGCCGGTGCTGCCGGAGGTGTAGAGGATGAACAGCGGATCCTCGGCGTCCATGCGCTCGGGCTCGCAGTGGTCCGGCTGGCCTTCGACGACGGCGTCGTACCAGCGGTCGCGCGGCATCTGCATGTCCACGGCGCCGCCGGTGTGGCGCAGCACCAGCACGGTCTCGACCGAATGCGTGCCCGGCAACCGCAGCGCGGCGTCCACGTTCGCCTTCAGCGGGATGCGCTTGCCGGCGCGCAGGCCCTCGTCGGCGGTGATCACCAGCTTGCTGCCGCAGTCGGCGATGCGGTCGGCGATCGAGTGCGGGGCGAAGCCGCCGAACACCACCATGTGCACCGCGCCGATCCGCGCGCAGGCGAGCATCGCCACCACCGCGTCCGGGACCATCGGCAGGTAGAGGGTGACGCGGTCGCCCTTGCGCACGCCGAGGTTGCGCAAGGCGTTGGCCAGCCGGCAGACCCGCGCGTGCAACTCGCGATAGGTGATCCGCTGCGGCGCGCCGGCGGGATCGTCGGGCTCGAACAGGAGCGCGGCCTTGTCGCCGCGCGTCGCCAGGTGGCGGTCCAGGCATTCGACGCTGGCATTGAGCTGACCGTCGGCGAACCAGCGGACGTGGAAGTCGTCGAGCGCGAAGCTGGCGTCCTTTACTTGCGTCGGCGGCCGCATCCAGTCGAGCCGCCGCGCCACCTCGCCCCAGAAGGCGTCGGGCTCGGAAATCGAGCGCTGGTACCGTCGTTCGTATTCGGACCGGTCCATCGAGGCCTCGCGTGGATGCGCCGATGTGGATAATGCGTCGCCTTCCCCGCCACGGCCACCCATGCGCGACGCCTCACCGCGGCGGACCTGCGCGTGCAGGCCGGGCCGATCGCGCGACGGCTGGCCGCCGCCGGGTGACTTCCGGACTATGTCGGGGTGCCCCCCGCGGTCCATGATGGCGATCCCCAACCTGCCCGGTGATCCCATGCGCGTGCTGCGACCGTCCCTCCTCGCCCTGGCCCTGTGCGCCTGCGTCGCCTGCGACCGCGCGCCGACCACCGCCGACGCCGATGCGCCTGCCGCCGCCGCGACCGCGCCCGCCGCGCAAGTGATCGGCATCGACCTGGCCGGCATCGACAAGTCGGTCGAGCCGGGCGACGACTTCGACCAGTACGCCAACGGTACCTGGCGCAAGAACGCCGAGATCCCCGCCGACCGCTCCAGCACCGGCATCTTCCTGCAGGTGTTCCAGAAGGCCGAACAGCGCACCGCCGACCTGGTGAAGGCGCTGACCGAAGCCAACCCGGCCGCGGGGACCGACGAGCGCCGCATCGCCGACTTCTATGCGGCGTTCATGGACGAGGCGGCGATCGAGCGGAAGGGCCTGGCGCCGCTGCAGCCCGAACTCGACGACATCGCCGGCATCGGCGACGGCGCCGAGCTGGCGCAGTACCTCGGCACCCACCTGCGCGCCGACGTCGATCCGCTCAACGCCACCAACTACCAGACCGACCGCCTGTTCGGCCTGTTCGTGACCCAGGGCCTCGAGGACCCGGCGCACAACATGCCGTACCTGCTGCAGGGCGGCCTGGCGATGCCGAACCGCGACTACTACCTGTCGAAGGACGCGGCGATGGCCGCCATCCGCGACAAGTACCGGGCCTACGTCGCCGCGCTGCTGCAGCAGTCCGGAGTCGACGATGCCGAGGCGATGGCGGAACGCATCTACGCGCTGGAGGCGAAGATCGCCAAGGCGCAGGCCTCGATCATCGAGACCCAGGATGCGCACAACGCCGAGGTGTGGGCGCGCGGCGACTTCCCGACCAAGGCGCCCGGGCTGGACTGGGACACCTACTTCAAGGCCGCCGGCCTCGACGGCCAGGACGCCTTCACCGCCTGGCAGCCCGATGCGATCGCGCGGCTGTCGGCGCTGGCGGCGAGCGAGCCGCTGCAGTCGTGGAAGGACTGGGCGCATTTCCACGCGCTCAACCGCGCCGCGCCGCTGCTGCCCAAGGCTTACGCCGACCTCTCGTTCGGCTTCTACGGCACTACCCTGAGCGGCATTCCGCAGCAGCGCGAGCGGCACAAGCGCGCGCTCTCCGCGGTCGGCGGCGCGCTCGGCGACGCCATCGGCCAGCGTTACGTCGAGAAGTACTTCCCGGCGTCCTCGCGCGAGAAGGTGCAGCAGCTGGTCGCCAACCTGATCGCCGTGTTCCCTGCGCGCATCGATGCGCTCGACTGGATGAGCGCCGAGACCAAGGCCAGGGCGAAGGCGAAGGTCGCCTCGATCCAGGTCGGCGTCGGCTACCCGGACGCGTGGCGCGACTATTCGGGCCTGGAGATCCGTCCCGACGACGCGCTCGGCAACGCGCAGCGCGCCGAAGCCGCGGAATACCGCCACCAGCTGGCCAAGCTCGGCAAGGCGCCGGACCGTGGCGAGTGGTGGATGACGCCGCAGACGGTCA
>Ga0196965_1001151_pt1 | contig 10855 bp, 13 predicted proteins | sample S1_20metaG_FD_148668 | JGI IMG/M metagenome (GOLD analysis project Ga0196965, IMG submission 148668) | Soil microbial communities from Anza Borrego desert, Southern California, United States - S1_20 | ecosystem: Environmental > Terrestrial > Soil > Desert | place: USA: California | collected... | reverse complement strand
TTCCTTGCTGGTAATCGCAATTGTAGCCTGGGTGATGGTCACATTCACAGGATGATTGGATCTTGTCTTTGAATATCAACGCAATGTCGTTTACGAACGACCTGGCCTGTCTCCAGGTTGAGCCAGGGGTTTAGGTAAACGACATTGTTTTTCATTGTTAGATAATTGAGGCAGACTAAATAATCTGTTGATTAGCCAGAATGATTTGATATATTTATCCGCCTGATTAAATATATGGATCTTATTAAGTATAAAAGTCATGACCGGCTTCTTGTCGCCGTAGATTGTATCATTTTTGGATTTGACGGTGATCAGCTAAATGCCTTGTTAATTAAGCGTGGCTTTGAGCCTGAAAAAGGCAAATGGTCATTAATGGGTGGATTCGTAAGTAAACACGAAAGTGCTGACGAGGCTGCAATACGTGTTCTAAATCAGCTTACGGGTATGAATAATATCTATATGGAGCAGTTGTATTGTTTCAGTGAAACAAATCGTGACGAGGCAGGGCGTGTAATATCCATCGCTTATTTTGCACTGATCAATATCGAAAACTATAGCGAACAGTTGCAATCTGAACATGAAGCACGTTGGTTTCCATTAAACAAAATTCCGGTATTGATATTTGATCACAGGCAGATGCTTCAAAAAGCCAAAGAAAGACTTCAGGAAAAAGTATCTACGCACCCGATTGGTTTTGAATTACTACCTCAAAAATTTACACTCCCACAACTTCAGAGTTTGTATGAGGCCATTTACGAAACGCCCTTAGACAAACGTAATTTTACCCGCAAAATTTTATCCCTTAAGATTTTGAATAAACTTAATGAAAAGGAAAAAGCATCATCCCGTAAAGGCGCTTTTTATTATGTTTTTGATAACGGAAAATATAAAAAGCTCCACCACGAGGGGGTAAAGTTTATCTGAGTATTGCTTCTTTTTTATCGCGATTTCCTGATCTATCATACTGAATCAAAATCACTCGATTGCAGCGCGGTATGATGCTGTTTTTATCATGTATTGAAGGAAACAAAGCGTTCTGTACAATAGTTTTACAGGCATCGATCTGGCATCAGAATAGTATCTGCTTACATCAGAATAATTCGATGGTATGAAAACACATAAGTGGATTACAACGGTGGCAATATTTATTTTTTCCAGCTCCGGTGTGTGGGCACAGCATGACCTCGTGAAAGAGGGGAATCCGGTTACGGGTATGACAACCGAACAAGCCCGGGATAAATCGACAGTGAAGGAAGCGGATCGTATTAAAATTAAACCCACAGAGGTTCCTCCTTTATTGCGAAATACACTTGGTCAAAACGAGTTCGAGGGCTGGGAAGAAAATGATTTGTATTATGATCGTACTTCAGGTCACTACTCGCTTGAGATAGATACAGTACATCATTATCTTTTTGATCAAGATGGGAACAGGATTGAACCTCCGTATGAAGATGACTTGCCGGAAACCACATCCGCACCAGACACTGCAGGGGTAGAAGGACTTGACGATTAATACAGAGGGTGGCACTATATTTTTAATTGTTGTTCTGTATAACAAAAAAAGTTTATGACCACATCAATCTCTACAAACGAATCCATTAACCGAAGCCTTGGATGGGCGGCAGCTGGTGCCGGTTTATTTCTGGCTGCTTCGACAGTTTTTCATGAACTTACTAAATACCGCTTAGCAGGTAAAGTTGTTTTAGTAACGGGTGGATCACGTGGATTAGGTCTTGAGCTTGCGCGCCAGTTAGTTGCTAAAGGCGCCCGGGTTGCAATCTGTTCCCGTACAACCAGTCAGTTATACAGTGCAAAAGAAGAGCTTGTTAAAATGGGTGGCGATATTTTGGCTTTGCCGGTTGATGTAACGAAGCAGGAAGAAGTTCAGATTTTAGTCCGTGATGTAGTAAATCATTTCGGACAATTGGACGTATTAATCAATAATGCGGGAACCATTCAGGTAGGGCCACAGGAAACCATGGATATCAAGGATTATGAAGACGCCATGGATAGTAACTTTTGGTCGGCGTTGTATACCATGCACGCCTCCCTTCCGCATTTTATTAAGCAAGGCGAAGGACGAATTATTAACATCACATCTATTGGAGGGAAGATTGCTGTTCCGCATTTGTTGCCTTACTCAGCAAGTAAATTTGCATTGGTTGGATTATCAGAAGGAATGCATGCAGAACTAAAGAAGCAAAATATTCACGTTACTACGGTTGTTCCTAATCTGATGCGTACAGGAAGTCCTGGAAATGCAACCATAAAGGGCGACCATGAAGCCGAATATGCGTGGTTTAAATTTTCTGATTCACTGCCCTTGACGTCTCAGGCAGTAGAGCATGCAGCCTATCGTGTAGTGAAGGCGCTGGAATATGGAGAATCAGAAGCCGTACTGACGATCACTGCTAAAATGGCAACCATGCTAAAGGGTTTCGCGCCGACATGGATAAACGCATTGCTGTCTTTCACCAATAGGTTCTTACCAGAAAATATACCCGGGGGTTTTTATCCGCGGAAAGGATATGAAGTTGAGTCGGAAAAAAGCCGGGGCAAAATACCGGCATATACTGATCGGGCTGCAATCCGAAATAATGAGACGGTGTCATTTAAGTAACTATCTTTTTTTAAGATCACGATAAAGTATATTTTATATGTTTAAAAATATTTTTTATGTATCGCTGTTAGCAGCATTCTTCTACACCAGCCAATGCGTTGCGCAAGGTTCAGATTCACTTCGGGACAGGCGGATAGATACCACGCGGGTTAACCCTGTAATGCCCGGATTACAATCTCCGGTTCAGGGAGAGGGACATGACTTTAATGAAGGGAATTCAAAGATTTTACTACCGGAAGAAATACCGCCGGTTTTACGGAAGACACTTCAGGATCCGCAATATCAGGGCTGGGAATCCGGAAAAATTTACAGGCATTTGGCGACAAGCGAATACAAACTGGAGTTGCAGAAGGGAACGTATGCCGAAACATTTTACTTTGATACAAATGGGGAACGAATCTTAGAGTGATTAAATCTTCAATTAAAACTCCACTGGTACTGCATAATGTTTACTGCTCTTAATCTTATCGCTGTGCTATGGAGGAGGTATTTGCTTCCCTTATTGTTATCCTGTTTTTTTTATTTCATTTCCATTCACACCACCTTAAGCCAGGTTGACACAACGTACATTCGGATGTATGAAGGAGACATAACTGCGCGATTTCTTTTCGCAAGGAAATACACCAACTTTAATCTTCGGGTACGCAGTGAAGATCTTACCTTGCGTTATGCCCCCAGTAATGGATTTAACATGGGCATCGGCGCTAACTATAAATGGGCTACCGTGAATCTGTCGTATGGATTTGGTTTTTTAAATCCGTATTCTAACCGTGGGGACACGCGTGCAATTGACTTTCAACTTCATGGTTACGGACAAAAACTTACGCTGGATTTTCTCGCCCAGTTTTACACTGGATTTTATTTACCGAAAGACCGGATCACATCTGTCGATGGAGGATTTTATACCAGAGGAGACCTTGAAGTGAGGGCAGTGGGTGGCACGTTACAATATGTGTTTAATAATAAAAGGTTTTCTTATCGCGCTGCGTTCATTCAAAATGAGCTACAACGCAAGTCGGCGGGTAGCCTGCTCGTTGGTATGGAGGTGTATGCGGGTAGCGTGGCCGGAGACAGCTCAATCTTGCCTTTGCCTATTGCGGGTTCGCTGCAACTCGGAGCGATGAATGATATGCGCTTCATTGAAATTGGTCCGAATGTAGGGTATGCGTATACATGGGTTTTTAAGGAGAATTTTTATATTACCGGAACCGCTACGATTAGTCTGAATGCAGGATTTATACGGTACAAAGAAGATGAAGTGAGGCGGTCTACCGTCGGGATTAATCCCAATACATTGTTTCGTTTATCCACCGGTTATGCTGTGAAACAATGGAGTTTTAATATAGGCTTTATTACAACCGGAATCTATCTCTCAAGCGAGTTGGATAATCATATCATCGTAAATAGTGGAAATATACGTTTTAGTATTAACTACAGGTTTACACCTACACGTAAAGTGAAGCGATTTCTCAAGCCCGTGGATGAAGTTAAGGAGGAACTCGATTCTGTGTTTTAAACATGCTATTCAATTACAGAAACTGTTTATAACGGTATGGCTATACACATTAATATCGTTGCCCACAAACCGTGTAACGTTGGGCTGGCGCGATTTACAACGGTACAGCTACGGTAATCGACAGTAACTACATGTCTGCGAGCCAAATCAGGATTCGGGTCTAAGTGAGCATATTTGTCATCATTTTTTTTGATAAACAGGCAAATATTATTTTAAAATAAAGTGGTATGTTATTTTCTTTATCGAATCAGAATCAAATATATGCTTATGGGACAACGCATTATGATAGCTGAAGACGATCCGTCGATTCAGAAAATTTTTTCCATTATATTAAAAAGGGAAGGTTATGAAATAGAAATTTATTCGGACGGCACTGACGTGTATAAGAATACAAACGTGCTGCCGAATTTGTTTATACTCGATCGGCAATTGGAAAACAGCGATGGGTTAGATGCCTGCCGCTATTTAAAGTCAAAAGAAGAGACCCGAGATATTCCCGTGATTATGATTTCTGCTTCTCCGGGTATCGGTAAACTTGCGCTGGCTGCCGGCGCTGAAGATTTTATTGAGAAACCGTTTTCTATTAATTTGTTGCTGGAAAAGATTAAAAAGTTTATCAAGCCGTCCTTAAGCTCTGTTGCTTAATGTAGCTCGTTGTGTGAAAGCCGTGATGTTTCTACACATTGATTTCCTTCCGATGGCCGCGCAATGAGCATGATGTAGGCTGATGTTTTTGTTGATGAACGGAAGACGGTATCGATATCATTGAGAAGACATTTCAATGAATAATCAATGCTTTCAGCGTCATGTCGGTGAGGTGGTAAATGGTGTCCTTTTGATAATTAAGGTAATCCTGCTCAAGTTGAAAAGCGTTGATCGTAGATATGTTATTGATCAGAATTCCCTCTGTTTCATTCATGTTTGACAATACAATTCCGCCGAACGTTTTGTTAGCCTGATCGCTTGTAGAAGCAATGAATCCGATAATCTGCAAGTAATCCGTACTCCATCCTGTATGCGTCTTTACTTTCAGGCCAATTTGATTTTCTTTGAGAACATGGAGGAGTGCCTTAAACTCACTTAACATAATCTGCATATCGGAGGGCATTTTTGGAAGGGGTAAAGCTAGGTATTTTTTTTATTCATAGTCAATACGGTGAATCCGGCTAATGCGCGTTAAATAATGGTCTCCGTCCGTTGCCTGATCCCTTTGCGCAGTTCGTCAATAAAGATAGTATTAAAAGCATCAATGTTTTTACCCGAATCACAAGTTATTACACCATTGTCGGTTACCACGTTAATATCTTTCCAGATCCCTCCGGATTCCTCAATAGCCGGTTTTAGCTCTGGAGCTGAAGCAATCATCCGCCCTTCTGTTACATGGGCGCCGGCTAAAAACTGAACACCATGGCCAATGGCACCTATTAGTTTACCTGAGCCGAAAAATTGTTTGATGAGATTAGCTACTGCCTGGTTTTGATAGATATTTTCAACATGTCTGCCGCCGGGCAATAATAAACCATCGTAGTCGTCAATGTTTACCGCCTGAACATGCTTGTCAATTTTTACGCGAATACTCCAGGCTTCATTTACCCATGCAGTGACTTCATTTCCCCGCAGGCTGACTACCTCTACTTTGACAGATGCCTTCTCCAATGCTTCCCTTGGGCGAACCAATTCCGTTTGGAGTACGCCGTCTCCGGCAAGAATGGCAATAGTCTGATCACTTAATAAAGCCATAACTAAGTTTTGTGTTAAATGGTTAAAATCTATTACAATCCTCCGATTAAAAATTGCTGCCGCACAACGATTAAGGAAAAGATGTTACTAAAGATTTCTATAGAGCCCGATTAATTCCGGTGAAGGTGACTTTAAAACGATAAAAATTGTCGATGTACACACATGAAATTTACATATCTTCGCGCATGCATTTTAACCCCATCATGCAATTGAGACAATGCGCAAAAAAAGCAGCGCCCGCTTTTTTTAGTTTTTTTCTGTTGTGTTATGCGGTTTCATTTGGGTTTACAGCCGAAGTGTTTTCAGACACACAGAAGGTAAAGGCTCATTTTAGTGCAATTCAAACTGAAATTGCTCCTTCACAAGGCATAACAGTTTCCTTTCCAAAAATTGACCTGACCGCCTGGAACCTTATCGTTTTTCCTTCGGATTTTTTTAACCCTTCTTTATCTCTCTTTAAAGCGTTTTTCATCAGCGCTTACGAGCGAAATCTTTTCTATGTTTTTGTCTGCATAAACGCGCCGTAATTTATTTCGATTTTTCTCTTCTAAGCAACGGTTCAGCAACCGATGCAATTTTTCTATTTTCTAAATCGAATAATAATTTATGCAAAATCTTATTGCCTTTATAAAACGCGCGTGGTTTGTCGTAGTAATGTTGTTGTTGCTCGTGGTATTTTTCCTGGTGGTTAAATTTTCCGCTTAATTTGATTACTTTCCAGCAATTGTGAAGTTTATTTAAAATAAATGGCCTTAACTGCTGAAAATATATTGTTATTGGGGTCGGTCTTACTGTTTATTAGCATAATAGCCAGTAAGACCTCTTTTCGGTTTGGCATACCAACCCTCATTCTTTTCTTAATTGTTGGTATGCTTGCCGGCTCAGACGGGCCGGGAAGAATATATTTCAATGATCCTTCCATCGCTCAATTCCTAGGCGTAGTAGCATTGACATTCATTCTTTTTTCAGGCGGCCTGGACACCAAATGGGAAAGTATTCGTCCCATTCTTAAAAGTGGTATTACCCTGGCTACGGTAGGTGTTTTAATTACGGCTGTTACCGTTGGTTTATTTGCGTCTTTCCTGCTTAACATCTCGATTGCCGAAGGCATGTTGCTGGGTGCGATTGTTTCCTCTACGGATGCTGCTGCAGTGTTTTCAATACTGCGTTCTAAAAGTGTCGGCTTGAAAGGAAGTCTGCGACCGCTTCTTGAATTTGAAAGCGGAAGTAACGATCCCATGGCATACTTCTTAACAATCAGTTTCATCTTCCTCGTCCAAACACCGGATGCCGGCATGACCACCCTTATTCCGAAATTTTTTATTGGAATGGTATTGGGAGGTCTTTGCGGCTATGGATTTGGCCATATGATGACCTGGATCGTTAACCGGATCAAACTCGATTTTGAGGGACTGTACCCTGTATTAATTTTATCCCTCGTCTTTTTTACGTTTTCATTTACCAACCTCATCGGCGGAAACGCCTTCCTCGCCGTTTATATTTCTGCTATAATTTTAGGTAACAGCAATTTTATTCATAAGAAAAGCCTGATGAAATTTTATGATGGCCAGGCTTGGCTTATGCAAATTGTGATGTTCCTCGCCCTGGGATTACTGGTATATCCGTCGCGTCTTATTCCGATCATTCCCGAAGGTATCCTGCTCTCTTTGTTCCTTATTCTTGTTGCCAGACCGGTCGCGGTATTCGCGTCACTCGCGTTTGCAAAGGGAATAAACTTTCGTAAGAAGTTATTTATCTCCTGGGTTGGTTTGCGGGGTGCAGCACCCATCGTTTTTGCAACGTACCCGCTACTCGCCGGTGTGCATTATGCAGACCTGATTTTTAATCTTGTATTTTTTATTTCCGCTACCTCTGTTTTACTTCAGGGTACCACACTTTCTGTCATGGCGAAATGGTTGCGCGTTCGTGTTCCAGAAAAAGTGCGGAGGAGGTTTCCGCTTGATATTGAAATAACGGATGGTTTTAAATCCGAACTCATTGAGCTTGACATTGCAAGTAATTCTCCGGCTATTGGAAAAGCCGTCGTGGATCTGAAGCTACCCAAGGATGCACTCATCGTGTTGATACACCGCGACGGGAAATATCTGACAGCAAATGGAGAAACGATCATTGAGCCGGCGGATCACTTATTGGTTATGGCCGAAAACAAAGACACGATAGCCCGCATAAATGAGCGTTTTGGATTAATCCCTATTCAATGAATCTTTTACACAGGTGTGTCTCTAATCATGCACCCTGTACAACGGTGAGCTTACGTGCCACATAGAGCGAGAGTAAACTGAAAAAGACTGCAATGAAACCAACGTATTGGTAATTCACCAATGCTTTTTCCCCGAGGTTGATAAGTGAAGGCTTCTCCTGGATAATCATACCGGCAAGAAATGTCGCGATGCCAGAGGAAAACTGTTGTACCGCAGAACGTATACTCATGTAACTCCCACGCAGGTCCGGACTTACCAGCGCGGTCTCCATTGTGGTTGAGGGAACCATTCTTCCATTGCTGAAAATGAAAAAGATCGCTGTGATCAAGAGTGCAATCAACAATGAAATGGTGGTCAGGTTCGTGATCAGCAGTATCGGTATAATAACCAGTGATCCGAATATTGTAAATATCTTTAATCGGCCATGCTTGTCTGCCATGCGCCCAACCCAGGGTGAGAAAATCATGGTGCATGTGCCACCAACAAGATACAGGTAAGCTAATTGTGATTTACTAAACCCGATGTTGCCAACCATATAAGTTGCATATAGCGGGATAATCATGAAGTGTCCCATCATCAGCACAGCGGAAAACGTGAGGCCCAGCCGCGTATTTTTATTACCAAAGATTTGAGAAAGTACCTGTCGTGGCGAGTTGGGTGTAGTTTGTTTATGCGCTATCATCGAAGGAATATAGCGCAACATCATGATGGTAATGACAACACCAAGTGAGCCTAGTAAGATAAATGGTGCATGCCAGGTGGATTGGCTGGCGATAAATAATCCAAGCGGAACTCCTGCAACGGAGGCCATTCCAAACGAGGCCATTACGGTTCCAATCGCTTTAGCCCTTCGCTCAAGCGGGATAGCTTCGCTAACCATGGATAACACCAGGGCGCCTAACACACCGCCGAACGTACCCGCCAGAGATCGTGCGAGAAGCAGTACCTCATACGTTGGTGCAAAGGCACAGGCCAATGTACCAATGGAGAAACCGGCGTAGATAAATATCAAACTATTCCGGCGGTCATACCGATCGATTAAAAAGGCGCCAAAAAAGCCAGCTATACCTGCTGTTAATGAATACGAACCAACGAGCAAGCTAAATTCAAACGGGGTGATATGAAAAATACTCAGCAACTGCGGGCCCAGTGGCATCATAATCATAAAATCAAGAATGTGTGTAAACATGGCCGCAGCCAGTAAAAGGAGTAGTAACCGTTCGTTCTTCATTTAAAATTTAATCGACAACGATAAGCGTTTTTATCAAGATTATGGCTAAAGACGTGAACAATGAAGAACTATTTTGCATCTGGTTTAAAATTTTTCAAAAATTGTTTTTGTCACCGCTACAGAAGGGACGATTTATGAGCTCCTACGCAGCAGGAACGTGTATCTTATTCGTTCTCAAGGATGGGTGCGATCACGTCAAAAACATTTCCAGCTACAATCTTATGCCCCTCAACGTTAGGATGAATGCCATCAGCAAGGTTAAATTTTTCCTTTCCTGCAACATCCTGTAAAAGAAACGGGATGAGCGCGGCATTGTTTTTACGTGCAAGTTCCGGGTATATCTTTTTGAAATTTTCCGAATAATCTGGTCCGAGGTTTGGAGGTACCATCATACCGGCAATAACAACTTTTACCTTTGGATATTTCGCTTTTACCTTGTCGATGATAGCCTGGAGATTCTTAACCGTTTGGTCTAATGGCAGGCCCCTTAAACCGTCGTTGGGGCCTAACTCCAATACAAAGATGTCGATGGGCTGGCGCAGGACCCAGTCAATGCGACTGAGACCGCCAGCGGAGGTTTCGCCGCTTAGTCCGGCATTGATAATTTTAACAGCATTTCCCTTTTCGTTAAGTTTTTTACCAACGAGGGAAGGAAACGCTTCTTCGGTAGATAAACCATATCCGGCGGTAAGACTATCACCAAAAAAAAGAATGGTTTTAGGGTTCGTTTCTCCCTGGAAGAGGAAGATTAATGAAATAATAAGTAACTTTTTTACGACCATACGGGTAAACTTGCTTTATTCTGCGTTTAATAAACCAATATATGCGCAATAACGCGTTATTTTAAAAATAGATTTAACAAAAACCATGTCAACTTCTATTCTTCACGTTGAGCATCTTACAAAAACTTATCAGTCTGCCGGCAAACCCCTTACTGTACTGGATGATGTTTCATTTAAAGTACGGAAAGGTAATTCGGTAGCTATAATTGGTCCATCGGGAAGTGGCAAAACCACCCTTCTTGGTTTATGTGCGGGGCTTGACACGCCCTCATCTGGGATTATTTCGCTCATGGATGTTAAGCTTAATGCGTTAGATGAAGATGATCGCGCATACATCCGAAATCAATATGTTGGTTTTGTTTTTCAGAACTTTCAATTACTCGGTACACTCACGGCACTCGAGAATGTAATGGTCCCGATGGAATTGCGTGGCGCGCGCAATGTACAAGAAAAGGCAAAGGAATTACTACATCGTGTGGGCCTGGGTTCAAGGATCAATCATTATCCGTCGCAATTATCAGGCGGGGAACAACAACGGGTTGCGATGGCACGTGCATTCATTACCGATCCTCAGATTCTTTTTGCAGATGAGCCTACCGGGAACCTCGATGAAGAAAATGCAGATCACATTACGACACTGTTGTTTAGCATGAACAAGGAACAGGGTACTACGCTGGTATTGGTAACACACAACCTTGATCTGGCTCAGCGCACGCAACGCATTCTACGTATGAAAGGAGGACG